>Ga0065720_1019713_pt1 | contig 21066 bp, 25 predicted proteins | sample Thericmetagenome_FD_59107 | JGI IMG/M metagenome (GOLD analysis project Ga0065720, IMG submission 59107) | Thermophilic microbial communities from the Joint Bioenergy Institute, California, USA of rice/straw/compost enrichment - eDNA_2 v2... | ecosystem: Engineered > Solid waste > Grass >...
AAAAAAAAAAAAAAAAAAAAAGGGCGAGAACGAAAAGAGAACAAAACAAAGGCCGACATAACACAACCAGTCCCAGGGTCTCCCAAATGATCAACAAACTCCCATATAGTTCCGAATGGTCTCGCTTTGTGTTTTGCTATTTTGTATTGCCAGGCCTGTTTTGTGCTGTGTTCTGTTGGCTTACATTGGGTCCCTCTTTGTCGCTGTAATGGTGTATATCGTGATAACTGTACGATGGTGACGCTATAACTCCCAACACTAGACCAATCGCTTCTTCTTACATCAAACAGCTTTTAGATAATGCCACCCGGTGGGTCATACCCCCCTCCGGAGCTAGCCGCCGTCGCGTTCGCCGCGGCAACCGCCTCCTGTGCCGCCTGTGACGCTGCCGCCGTCGCAGCCTGCTGCTGGGCCTGCGTTGTCTTCCGCAGCATGAACATGGGCTTCTTGCCCTCCTTATCCAGTTGCTTGAATAGTATGAGCGGCTTCTCGTCCAGGCCCAGGCAGCGCTCCTGATCGCCATAGACGATGTACAACGCGTACTGGTCCCATGGCGCGTTGATCTGGTATTTCTTGAGCGCGGCCGGCAAGACTTTATAGCAGGGGTCATCCATGCTGACCCGGAAGGATTTGAAGATCTCGACTGACTGATTGCCACCGCCGGGTGTATCGGGATTTCTGCGCGTTGTGGTTGCCGTCGTTGTCGTCTGTGGGGTTTTGTAGTGGTCATCAGCATAGTTGGAGCGAGCAGGAGGAGGTGTGGGTTGGTCGGAGCGGTAAGAGCGTGAGGCAAGTGTGGTACCGGAAAGTGTAGTAGGCGGTGAAGTAGGAGATGGCATGTTCGGTGAGGGATATGATGGTGATGTTGCGCTGCCGGTGGATCCGTTCATAGCGGCAAGGTGAGACGACGACATGACGGCTCTGTCGGCGGCGCTCTGTGGATCGAGGGTCTGTTCAACCATCGAGCGGTCGTGTGTTGTTTGGAGATGTGTGGGTGACGACGCCTTCGGAGTTGGTCCTAGCATGATCTTCTTAGTTGAATACTGACGTTTGATGCCCACACCCTGACCGCCTCCAGGAGGTGATAGTGTGTTTTCGTAGCCGTTAGGGGCAGGGAGGGGTTGCTGGGCGTCTTTGACCAGCCGTAACGCGGGTAACATGTCTTCTCGTAGCCTCTTGAAATCTTCAGTCAACTTCCGCAGATCTTGCTCAAACAATGCCATGCGCTCGTCTCGTAGGCGTAGTTGCTCAACAAGCTGTTTTATGTCCTTGATTGTCGCGGTGTTCGATTGAGTTGCCACCTCGGCAGCTACAAAAAGGCAACAAGTTAGCGACAGGCTCAATCACGAGAATCATTACCATATCAAGAGACGAGAAAAAGCATACTGGGTGGATGGTAATGATCAGGCTCAATGGGAACATCCTGGGCCTTTTTGACATCGTAAACAGACTTGAGAATGGCCAGCCGATGTCCAGCACTGGTGATCCCCATGGCCTTGAGGTCATCGTGATGTAGGGCAACGAGCGCCTCGCCAACGATGTCGTTTTCTGGAGAATCCAAGTCAGTTAACAGTTAAACAGGACTCAAGAACGTCGACTGGCTGTCGGACAGACATACCGATAAATCGGTCGGCATATTTTTGGACACCGATGGTGGCAATGAAGTCTGCGCATTCTTCTGCAGTCCACTCTGATATCAAGGTCTCTGGCAGCCGGCTTCTCGTATGGTAGCCGTAGGTGGTGGGGGTATGCTCGGCCGATGGGGGCTCAGAGTCAATAGGAGAGGTCTCGACATCGGTGGCCGTGGGGGAACTGCCGTGAGGGTCGCGCTCATACTCGTCGTCGGCGTCCGACTCGGCGTATGCCGTTCCGGAATCGAAATTCATGGCTGACTGGTATTGTGCTGGGCCCTCACACCCGGATCAGCGGCGAGGGCCAGGAGATTAGGAGGAGATGATGTCGACCCTGGCTGGACCAGCGAACGGTTCGTCCGAACGACGAGATTTCCGGAGAGGCGATCGCGGTGACGTAGGACGTAGACAGGAACAGATGCGGCGTAGAGGCAGTTGCGGGGCTGCAGCGGTCGATGGCTATGTGCAGACGTGCAGACGTCGACCTAGTGGAGGCTATCGGGCAGCGTGTGTTTGTTTTGGGGGTCGGGGGTCGAAGGATCGAGGGTCTGGAAGCGTCGAAGGGTCGGGTCAGACGAAGTGCAAGGTCGGGGGAGTGCTCGTGCGGTCGAAGACAAGAATTGCAAAACGGAATATCCCTGAACTTCGAGCTCTGACTTTCGTTTCGACAGGCTGGTTGCTGGCTGCTGGAAGCCGGTGGTCGCGGCTGGAAGGCGCCAGCAAGCAGTGGAAGTAAACGTTGCTGCGGCCTTACTTAGCGGGCGGAGGTTGTCGATTGTGGGTTGCGGATTCTTCTGTGCTGCCGTAGCCGCTCGCTTGGCTGCTGGCCCGCTCCATTCACTCCATCCTCCACTCCGTTCACTCCCGTCCAGCTCCAGCACTCCAAGACTCCAAGGACCCCTCCAAGGTTTCTACTGGGGGCTCCATCCATCTATGGTCCACCCAAGCAACGCCCTTCCAAAATGGCCCTAGCGCTTGTCTGACTGGCCCACAGCCCCACTTTGCCCTGCGACGCTGTCCAGCCCACAGTTCGCACCGTTCGCAACCGTTTGCGCTTGCCGCCAACCATTCCCGTCTCTTTGCTTGGCTTGTGGTTACCTACCAAAACTGCTCTCTGCGCCGTTTTGTCGTGCCCATTTTCGTCTTGTCAGGCCTGAGATCACGATGTCCAGCCCATCTCAGAGTGCTCCAATAACCTCGGATTCAGCGGAATCTGCTGACCCTCGGCGCCACCAACTGTATGATGCTGTGCTAGCCCGTTAGCCAAGATCAAACCCTCCGAACGGATGAAACATCCCATCACTTGCTCGCTGTTATTGTCCAGGGGGATAGCCCGTGGCGTCTGGCCATGGGACTCGAATCCATAAGCCTCAAAACAGGGCATTTCATTGGTCTCCAAGATCCAAGATTCATCCTCAACTCCAAAAAAAAATCACATCAATATTCCGACTTTTCTCCCTATCAACGTCCCTTGTTTCTCCCGCTATTTTAGCCCGTCTCTGCACCCAAGTTCCCAGTCTATGGTCTGTGGCTTGTCGAATTGGCTGCGAGGCCGTGTGTTGCGTTGTCGTCCCATAGCTGAACTTCTCGCGTCAATCTACATCCCCATAAGAGAAGGCATCGTCCTTTGCAGCTTTGACACGTTTCTTTCCAGGCTCTCTACTCGCAAGAGAACGCTGAGCTTCGATTTGAGCCTAGGTATATCTTCCACTTCCAGGAATCATCATATGAGTTCCCTGACAACCCATGTTCCCAAGTTGTTGTGTTCATCCCTACTTGATTTCTTCCTGAAATCTACTTGATCGTAACCCTACCCCTTGAAATGGCCAAAGCTAGCTGTAAGCGATCGCAACAACGTTATCAACGACACAACGCTCATGGCCCCTGTTCTTCGACCTTCTCGATCGACGGCTCGCTACTGATCGCCGCCAGTATAGAATTGCACGATACACATACCAGCGGAATCCAAAGAATAGCCCCAGAGCAGCAGTAGACCAGGTCCCATGAAACGAGTTGGAGCCCGGGACCCCTGATGCTTTCCCCGCGTTTCATATCGTCCCCAGAGCTTTTTGTGATCTGCCAACTCTACCTCTAAGTTCGGGATATTGGCAATTTATCGCGGATTGCCAATTGAATCTAGGTCTAAGGCGAGCATGTTCGTATCTTGAGAAGCCCCATCTGAGAATACGACTCTAGTGGCGGCTGCTGAAACAGGAGACTACCAGCATGACTGGCCTTCATCTAGCTGAGACCATGTGGTCTAATGTGCGTTGCATAGCGTTACGACTAGATTTGGGCTTGGAAAAGCTAGCACGTTGCTATACGGTCAACCCGAACAAACATTCAAGTGTATAAAGGTTGCTGTCGTCTAACAAAGCCCATGACCCGCTGATAATCCCAAGTTATAGCTGTAACATCAAAACACTAATGAATATGCTGTGCTGCTACCACTCTACATCTCGCCATGAGTGAGACACATGTAGAGTCACTTTCGACTCAGCACAACTCTATAAACCCACAGGTGCCCACTATCTCTGAAAAACAAGCCACTATCCACGCTCCTTCTTTCACCAAAACGAACTTTTTTTCTTGTGAATTTTCTTCCCTCCATCTTCCGACTTGCCCCTTGCTCTTTGGCCCCCATTGGCCTGGGATTGTGGCTGCTGTACCACCACAGGCTGTGGTACACGACTTGCCGGCCCAAACAACGGTACATTCAGCAGCCTACTGCCATGATGGGAAGAACTAGGCTCGGGCCCTTGAGATCCCTGACCCTGGCTGGGACGCCCGTATGGCCCAGCGCTAACAGGTCGGGGTGGGGGAGTTGGCACGGTGGGTGAGAGCGTCGAGGAAGCGGAAACAGAAGAACGCTCTCCCCTCTCAGACGGCAGCTGCTGGCCCTCCACGCCGTACTTTTTGCGTAGGCGTTCTGTTTCCTTCTCGATCTCAGCCTCGCGCCGCCGCCGCTCCTTCTCTTCCTCCTCGAGCATTTTTTTGATGAGCTCCTGCTCGGCTCGCTCCCTCTTCTCGCGCTCGCGCTCGGCCTTCTCACGCTCACGTTCCTCCTGCTCGAGCATGGCTTGTAGCTGGCGCGTTTCGGCGTCAATCCCGGGTGTGGACGATGAAGGGATGTTAGAGGCCGCGCCAAACATGGCTGCTCCCGTCGAGACCTTTCTCCGGGCAGCACTCGGCGCTGGAGGACCATCTCCATGGAGATTGAAGGGGTTGCTCTTGGGCACTAACCAAAGGTCTTTGATGACCTCTGAGCATAACAATAAGACTATTTCAAGGCCCTTACGGTCTTCAACCTCGACACGATTGAGATTTGGCTCATAAATGGTCAGTTTGCTCTCTCGACTGGCCTTGAACAGGGCAATGGTGATGTCGGGTTCTTTGTTCCTGCGAGAGCCAACTCTCCTACCAGACATGTAGCAAGTCATATCCCGGCTTAAGCGGCCGTCCCTTTTCCACCGGAACATGATCCGAGGCGTCAAGTCCGAAGCTGCGGGCCCGTTGTTCTGCTGCTCTCGATCTAACTGACTAGCTGTTGGCACAGGGAACGACTGGACAGGAATCTCAAACTCCCAGCTGTCGTTCTTGTTCCATGTCCCAGGAACCATCTTGATAGTGACTGTATGGTCTGGGTTGTACAGCTGAATGGTGAAGCTATTCGGAATCATGGCCGCTGTGGTTGCAGGAACAGCGACGCCGGCCTGGGTTTGTGCGCGCTGATCGGCCGTCGACAGAGCCGGCTGTGCCCACATGGGCTCGACAAGCACTTCCCCATACACCACATCAGCATTGAGGGGATCACAAAGTGCTATCGCATACTTGTTGCGAGCCTCGGGCTGCGCTGGGTCTGCCCGCCGGAGAAGATACTCGGGTTCTGGATCTGAGCCATTATATGTAAAGTAGTACAGGCTTGAAAGAGGGCTGTCGGAAGATGGTTTAAGCCGAAAAGTAGGCAGGTTTTCGTCAAGCATTCCGAAATACCTCCGAACGAGGCCTCCAGTTCGATATTCGAGAAAATAAGGTTCGGCCGTGGGTGTATATGTGGGCAGATGTGTATTCGTTGATGAGGCGTTCTGTTGACGAATGGTCTAGGAGGAAGGTGATACTTCAACACGAAACTTGTTGCCTGGACGAAGAGGTTCTAGCACTGGAGATTGTGGTAATGCAAGCAGGCGGCCCAGAGCGTCGACAACGGCATGACTAACTTCAAAGGTCAGGCGAACCCTTGGATATACATATGATCATAAGCGAGGCTGAGATAGTGGCACAGGTCCAGGTGTCCGGTACTGGCTGTGTGCGGCAGAGTCGCAAGCAAAGCGATCAACCCCGCCATTCGATGGACAAGACGGGCCCCTTTCTGGCTAACGTCACCGTTCCGAACCAGCTTCAGCTCAGCCACAGTATGAACAGGTCTTGGTAAGAGGACGCGTGGTCACGGTGGGGTGAAGGGGGGACGCCAACACGAAGTGCAGAGAGCTGAACGTTGTAGTTGCGAGAGCTCAAGAAAGCGAAAACGCAAGACATGGAAACTACTGACCCCAAACTATAGCACAGAGTGGTTATGGAGTTGGTCACTGGGTGCCTTCAGGCAAACCATTAAAGAAAATAACTCGATAGAGATAGGACTAAAACTTCGCTAAGGGCTATCAAGAGCTGGACAGAAAGATGAGCACTGATTCTTTTCAAATCTTCTAAAACTTAGTGTTTTTTTTATTTTTTTTTTTTTTTTGGAATGGAATGGATCAGAGGTTCAGGTTGGCTCTTGCAACGCTTGGAAATTGTGCCTGGATTGGAGAGTTGGCAGAGAGTTCTAACAGATTCGCGTTGCGTCAACTATCGCTTCGGCAATTGCATACCTGCATCAAGGCCGGCTGCTAGCACTTGGCAGCCGCCCACGAAGACCGCAAGTCAGAGCACGAGCCACATCAAGCTCCCTTGGCGAATAGGTGGGTCTAGTCGGTCCAACGCCCAGCCCCACCACGTGACCACACAGAAATCGAAAACCTATCGCGGCAGAAATTGAGAATTACTTTCGACCTCAGACGCAACCACCTTTAGGACAACGAGTGCCGGTCTGCACCAAGTTGCCCAACATGTCGCTGGTGTCGGGAGAGAAGGTACGTTTACATCCTCGATACCATCCTCCCAACTTGTTGTCGCTGGCCATTTTCCCGTCTTTCCCGTCTTCCTGGGCTTCCCGGACTCTGCACTTCAAGAACGTATGAAGGGAAAAGTTTCAACGATCACAACATATTTCAACAGAGGCCAGAAAGCATGCTGCGCACAATTCAAACCGGAGCAAAGGCGAGAGGCCAGACAGCTGTATCATTAATCACCATCTGGGTTTGTTGGCTGCTCAGAATTAGGCACCAAATCTCTGATTCCGGCCTTGGGACTTTAGTTATCATGATATTAGTCGCTTCGGCATTGCCACTGTCTGGATCGTTTCTCGTGTTATGGGAGCTCAGGAAGAACGGAAATCATGGGGAATTGATCAAGTTGTTGAGTTGGGAAGCGAAGCAAGAGAAGGCATGGCTAACCGTCGCTACTACAGACCAACTTCAATCACATTCTGCGTCTGCTCAACACCAACGTTGACGGCAAGCAGAAGGTCGTCTACGCCTTGACGTAAGTTTTCCGTATCTTGTGCCTTGTAGAGGCTGGTTGTGCTAATTTTTTTTCAGTCAAATCAAGGGTGTTGGTCGCCGTTACTGTATGTTAGCTACCGCGAAATCAAGAATAAGCAAATGGGCTTGAGTGGAGATAGAGGGGTGCTGACTAAAAACTAGCCAACCTTGTCTGCAAGAAGGCCGATGTCGATCTGAAGAAGCGGGCTGGTGAGCTCACCTCTGAAGAGCTCGAGCGCCTGGTCACGATCATCCAGAACCCTCTGGCCTACAAGATCCCAACGGTGTGTTTCCAGCTCACTGGGGTTAACATTTTAAGATACAGCGGACTGACGGCTTGATCAACAGTGGTTCCTTAACCGTCAGCGCGATATCGTCGATGGCAAGGATTCTCAGATCCTTGCCAACGGTGTCGACTCCAAGCTCCGTGAGGACCTTGAGCGCCTGAAGAAGATCCGCGCTCACCGTGGTCTGCGTCACTACTGGGGTCTCCGTGTCCGTGGTCAGCACACCAAGACGACTGGTCGCCGCGGCCGGACCGTCGGTGTCTCCAAGAAGAAGGGTGGTTAAAGGATATCGGGTGTGGTGTGTGGGCTTATTTGGCATTGCTGTGGCTTGGCTTTCTGGGCATTATCCCAAGGCCGAGGGGTGGTCATGGACGGCACGGCTTGATTTTTTGCCATTATGAACATCTTTGCGATTCCCGGGCAATTCGCTGGATTGCGAAAGGGGACCACCACGAATCACAGAATGACAATACAGGAGTGGGTGTGAAACAAAAGTTAATGATTCTATTTTGATGTGATACTTGTGTTGCGCTATGGACCACGGGATTGTACTGCGCTTGGTTACTGTTATCTGCTCAGTACCGAAACACCACCACGTCTATAACAGCGCTTAATCAGACAAATGAAGAAAAGGTTGGGGTATCAAGCTGTCGATCAATCCTCATGAGTGACAGCCATATCCAGCACCTCTACCCTTCCCTGCCCCTTAGTCTCCCCTGCTATGAAGTCTGACAAGCCCTTGAAAGCGCCTGGCTCGACGAAACCAACAATCTCCCACTCGGAACCAACCACGTCTTGTGACTCGACCTGCTCGATAAAGCCCAGGATCTTGTCCTTCACTGTTCCTGGGGCCTTTTGCTCTTCCCCGTCTTGTGCGGTAGCCGGAGCCTCCTCCTTCTTGTCGGTGCCCTTATCCCTGCCCTTCTTACCCTTCTTGCTGTCGCCGCCGCCATCACCACCGTCTTTGTATGCTGCCGACCCACCCTTGGAAGCCCTGACGGCTTGCTTCAAGACACTGGTTGGACAGGTAACGCGCAGGCGCATGCGGGCACGCGCGACAGGAATGGGTTGATGAGCTATAAGTGCCCGAATCGCGTCTAGAGCTTGTGATTTTGCGGACTTGTTTGCCGTGACACCCGTCCAGGTTGGTAGGCGTTGTGTTTTGCTGTTGCCTTCTACCGTTGGCGGTTGAGGCTGCTCTGTGGATGTGGACGGAGTGTTGGTGCCGTTTGAGGTGGTGTTCTTCTCCTTGTCTTGTTGCTGGTTCTGGTGGGCCATGGAGCTAAGCATGTCAAGCGCCTTCTCGATCATACCGGGGGTATAGACACGCTTAGTACGAGGATCGACCAGCTTGCTGGTGACGATGGATATGACTTCGTTGTGGATGCGTTCCAGCTGAGCAGTACGCTCCTTTTCGCCCACCTGCATCTCCCCCTTGCGCAGGATTTCGAGAATGATGTCGTCCATGGAGGTATCCTTGCCAAATGCTTTGGCTAGTTCATCTTTTGGTGCCGTCTGTCCTTTGGAGACGTTCAAAAAGACATTGTGGATTTGGAGGACATTGTCTAGGTCTGTTTCAATGCCAGAGCGCCATTCGAGGACCTTGTTCTTGTAGCAGGCAATCTCGAAGCGCTTTTTGCCTTTCTTTAGCCTAACCAAGGAGACATTGGTGAGCTTGATCTGGTTCGAGGGTTGTTGAATCACCATGGTGACGGGTCAAGGTGGTTCGACTAAAGGAGGGGTATCTGCTCTTGAAGGATGGGAGTCGTCCTGGAGAAACAGAAACAAATAACAGAACGGGGTATCAATGTCTGGAATGATATAAACAATGAGTAGGAATCACTAATATTTGCGGGAATGTGTCACTATAAAGGGTGGTTCTTTTCGTCAATCTGCATCCATGATGTTTTTTTCTGGCTCGCCCTTACCCCGCCAATGAACCCATGCTCACACTGTACACACATCGTATACATACTGTGCATCCTGTCCTAACGAGTCAAGATGGTCCACTGTAAGCAATCAGCCCGGCAGGGACTGCCGACGTCAGCCGAGCCATCGCTCTCCATTCTCTAGCGCATCGTTGGGAGCAGCTGTCACCGACACGTCTCGATGCCAACTCACCGAGATCCGGGTTGACACATCGGCTGGTTACGTAGGTCATAGCATCTGGAGCTTCTCTCCGGACTTCGATCGTCTCTATGGCATTCGACTTGCTTCAAGTCGGGCATGTAATCTGTACCTAATTGTTGATCCTGATGTAATTCCAACCTACATACAACTGAGCCACCCTGCTCTTCTTCGATGTACTGATAAGAAGGAAGATAAGGACGGTGCCAACAAGGCAGATCAGCCCCCCTTGATGCGGGCAGTCGCGCGGAGAAGACGGGGCTGGGGCGTTTGAACGTGCATGATCGCCCATTGGTCAGCGACGCGCTGCCTTACAAAAAAGAGTTGGCAACTGGTTACGGAAGATAGTCGGAAACAAGGTCCTTTGAAGTAACTTCTGTTTGACCTGCCTAATCTGTTCCCGTGACACGCTTGTTGTCCTGCAAGGTACCCAGACAACTGGCTGTGGCGCAACCCGTGCCTGCCTGGATGTCGACCGCCTTGGATCTGGGGAGCGTTCCGACTCGGCGACGTCAACCAGCCCCAAGCCCCCAACCAAACCCATCCCATCTATCTTCCCCTGGATCTCTTAATCCCGTCTTCCTCTCACATTCTTCGTTGCAGCCCTTTTCCCTCCTCATCTCCTCAATTAACTTTTCGGACCTGCCAATCCATCCATTCTTGAACAACTTACGGTTCCTCTTTGATAACACCTCCGGTCTTCCCGTGGCTCTCGCTGGCGCCTATCGTCGCGCCTCCTCACCTACCGCCATCCCTGGTTCGCCATGAAGATTGCCGCCTCGACCGTTCTTCTCGGGGCTGCCTCGGCAGCTTCGTTTCAGCAACACGCCCAGCATGTGCTCAGCAACGGCCTGAATAAGATCCAGGAGGCTGCCAAACCTATTTCGGATGCTTTCGTTGATGCCACTTCTATTCCCGTTGAGAAGCTCGAGGACCTGTTCGGCAGTGCGTCCACCGAGGCTAAGGCTCTCTGGGAGGAGATCAAGCTCCTTGTCCCTGAGTCTGCCTTCCAGCAAGGCAGCTGGTTCAGCAAGCCCAAGCCGCATCGTCGTCGCGATGACTGGGACCATATCGTGAGGGGCGCCGATGTCCAGAAGCTGTGGGTTCAGGATGCCGACGGCGAGAGCCATCGCCAGGTTGACGGCCGGCTCGAGAACTTCAATCTCCGTGTGAAGGCCGTCAATCCATCTAAGCTTGGTATCGACACGGTCAAACAGTACAGTGGATATCTGGATGACGAAGCCAACGATAAGCACCTCTTCTACTGTAAACTCAACCGCTGCCCATTCAGCTAAGAAACAAACATGTACTGACTGGTTCTTTGTTCAGGGTTCTTTGAGTCTCGCAATGACCCCAAGAATGACCCTGTCGTACTCTGGCTCAATGGTGGTCCCGGGTGCTCGTCACTGACGGGCCTGTTCCTTGAACTTGGGCCTTCCTCCATTGACAAAAAACTCAAGCCTGTCTACAACGAATTCAGCTGGAACAACAACGCCAGCGTCATCTTCCTCGACCAGCCCGTCAATGTTGGTTATTCATACTCCGGGTCATCTGTGAGCAACACCGTTGCTGCTGCCAAGGATGTGTATGCTCTCTTGACCTTGTTCTTCCACCAATTCCCAGAGTATGCCACGCAAGACTTCCACATTGCAGGCGAATCGTACGCTGGCCACTACATCCCGGTCTTCGCTTCCGAGATTCTGTCTCACAAGAACCGCAATATCAACCTCAAGTCTATCCTGATTGGCAACGGCTTGACCGATGGACTTACTCAGTATGCTTACTATCGCCCAATGGCTTGCGGTGATGGCGGCTATCCTGCTGTCCTTAGCGAGAGCGAGTGCCGCAGCATGGACAATGCCCTGCCGAGGTGCCAGGCTCTCATCAAGAGCTGCTATGAGAGTGGGAGCGTCTGGACTTGCGTCCCTGCTTCCATTTACTGCAACAATGCCTTGATCGGCCCCTACCAGCGCACTGGCCGCAATGTCTACGATATCCGCGGTAACTGTGAGGACAGCGGAAACCTGTGCTACTCCGCCCTTGGCTGGATCAGTGACTACCTGAACCAAAAGTCTGTCATGCAGGCTCTTGGTGTTGAGGTCGACGGCTACGATAGCTGCAACTTTGACATCAACCGCAACTTCCTGTTTGCGGGTGACTGGATGCAGCCGTATCATCGATTGGTGCCCAATATCCTCAAGGAGATCCCTGTGCTGATCTATGCTGGTGATGCTGACTACATCTGCAACTGGCTGGGCAACAAGGCTTGGACCGAAGCCCTTGATTGGTCAGGTAAGAAAAGCTTCAACGAGGCCGAGCTCGAGGATCTCAAGCTTCCTGGCGCCAACGAGGCCTATGGCAAGGTCAAGGCTTCGGGCAACTTCACCTTCATGCGCATCTACCAGGCCGGCCACATGACGCCCATGGACCAGCCTGAGGCCTCGCTCGACTTCCTCAACCGCTGGCTGGGCGGCGAGTGGTTTGCCAAGTAAATGACAGATGGAAGAGGTTTCAATTGGAAATTGTACATTGGGCAGGGCAAATTTCTGGTATGTATGGTCATGGTAGTTGCTGAGACTCATGTTGTGGTTGAATGGATTCGGATTTCCATACGATTGAGGGCTTGAGCATTCTTTGCTTTTAATAGCATGGAGTCTTGATGGTCATGGATGAGTCTACGTCGTCCTCCTTTCAGTAGTCCATTTAGTTTTGTTCACCAGTCCATGGACATCCATAATGTGCAGTTGTACCAGTCTTTCTGTCAACTTCCCGAGCTCCCACGCCCATTCTGGAAGTTTGAATCTGCCTAGCCCGTCTAGCATCTCCATTCTTTCCTGTCTTATCAGTCACCTAAGACCAACCTGTGGGCCGGGAGATCAATAGATCCTTTCAATGAGTATCACAGTTACCATGATTTAAACCCAAGAGAGGATCATTGTCATCTGACAACAGAAAAGACAATTGTTCTGCTTGTGATCTTCATGTTACCCCGAGACACCATGCTACCTTGTCATGGTCAATATTTAACAGTGCTGTTAAACTTGTAAAGCCCAATCCTGACATTATTATTACTCCAGCATCATCACTCCGATATCGGTCTCAACCAACTGTCCTGGCGACTGACGTCAGCATCACATCGCTAATTTGTACATCTATCATTGATAAGGAACTGGGCATGCTGAAGGGGAGAAACCGAAAATCACTTCTCAAGAATCAAGGTCAAGTTATGTACATGGCGTGCATGTGGGAAACTATGTTGAAGGGGGAATAGGATTGGAGTAAGCAGCAAAAGTAAACATATCCTTGCTGGTTAACAAAGCAAAGGTTAAGTAGTCTGAACCTTTGATTTCTGACACTCGATTGCCCCATCAACTTCAATTTAGACCTAAATAGAGGCAATTCTTCCCGTCCATTTTTGTCTGAAGTTTCTGATTCCTTCAGTCACTCAACATATACTAAGCAGCCAAGCTATATGCGGAGTACACAAGTAGGTTATTGTAATTTTGGTATCCATCATATCAAGATATCGTACATTAGGGAGGTTAGGTACGGTTGTACACATACACCAGAGAGAGACCTGACCATCCATCCAGACCACACCCACACCCACCATCCGACCATCCACCCCTCACCCAACCGATCATCCAACCATCCGGCACCACCCAAATCAGAGAGAGAGAAAAAAAAGCAAAAAGACTAGAGTATGCAGGAAGAAAGGGAATCGAAAGACAAAAGGGCAGTCAATTAAAAGACAAGCCCGAGACGTTGACTAAAAAATGACCAAAATCAATCATGGATGACATATAACATTCGTGCTTTTTGTTTCCCCTTTACAAATGCTCTTGCTTTCCCTGTTACAGTCACACACACACACACACACGCACACATACACATCCCTGTTTTTTCCCCCCTTTTTGGCTGTTGCTGTTGTTCATGGATATCATCATCATCCCATCAAAACCAAATAGGCGAGAGGTATGCTCTGGCTCCATTGTTGCTTCCCTGTTCCCTTGGATCAAAAAATGGACCCGTTCCTTCCCTCGGATTTTGCCACTGCTCGTGCTCGTTCTTCGACCCCAGATTAAACCCTTGCGGGTCTTTCCCCTTATGGCGTCATCCACTAAGTCGCACGCAGGATTTCTGATAACTTGATCAGGGGACAGATGGTCGAGGTATCTTCTGCCCAGAGGTGACGTAGTAAAGGGTGTGTTGGAGAGGTGTTGGCGATAGTGGTTGGATATCAGCCATTTTCTGTCCACGCATGTCCATTCTCCCATCGGGAATACTTTCACGCAACACTCAGGGCTTGGCTTAGCTGGCTCGAGTCTCACTTCCAAAGCTCTCGTTCATGAAAAGAACCAGGAAGAGAAACCGGTAATCCGAAACCCCCGTCCTCGGGCCATCAATATATGGAAAGGATGGCAAATGGGGGTGATCAACCGGTGTCAGCAGCCTGCATGGGCGGACTCGACGAGTTCTTATGCTTCCTAAACAACGACTGCAGCCCATTGACATTGAGCCTAAATCGGCTAGGCTTCTTCTTAAGCTGCCTACACGCCCCTGGCTCAGGTTCCAGGGTCCCGCTGCTGGTCATGTTGCTGTTTGCATGGTTGTTCTTCGCGCCCTGGAACTGGGCATTCCGCCAGGCTGGGTCTTCCTCGTCGGTCGCAGGGTAACTGTCAAGCTTGAAGTCGGGTTCGCTCCTAGCCGATTCAGGGGCCGACACTGCCGAGTCCGGCGCGGTCGTGCTGGTGGCCTGTATGCTGTTCAGGCGCTCAAACGAGTCCTTGCTGACGATGCTTGTGCCTTGGGTGCTGGGGGATAGTGGCATCTTGCCGGTGGTGGCACTCGTCGCTTGTGAAGCCCAGTCACCTGTATACCGTGCCGAACTTCCCTCTGTAGTTTCGCTGCAGCGCTGCCTGCTGTGGCCTTGTGGTTGGTAGTTGCTGGGATTGAAAGGCTCTCCAGGACAAAAATCAGTCGGTGAGGAGAAATTAGTGACGATGCCGTTGACAGCCCGGCCATCAGCAGGTCTCCTAAAATTCTGACACGACCTTGGTAACGATTCACTCTGCTGCGTGACGACAGAATTAGGTGTTCGTTGAGGCTCAACCACCTCCGGAAGTGCTCGTGATGCCCTTGTACTAGCTTGCGGTGCGTCTCTGACCGGTTCTGTCGCATCTGCAAGGCCGATCGTTTTGGACGAGAACTCGCCGCCATTATCTCGTTGAGACGTCAAGCAAGGGGATGGCCGTTCGGGGCCTTCGATGAGCAGTCTGTCGAATAACCTCTTGTTCACATGAAGCTCGTCCACACAGTACTGCATAGCCGGGAGCAGGTCGGCGGCCGTTTGAAAGAGAGGGATTGCGAAGACGTTCATGAACTTCGTTTGAGAATTGGCCAGCGAGATGGTGTCTTTTTTGGGGACAGACATGAGAGATGTGGGAATGTCCAGCTCCATCTCCATACTTGCCTGACGGGCAAACTCGTCGGAGAGGATCTGAGACCACTGCAGAGCAGTATCGTGTCTCCGCGCAACGTTGCTAATGTCGGCACATTTAATTAGCAGGGCACATGCGAGTGATTTCTGTTCGTTCTTCGCCGCCTCGGGCCAGTCGTCGATGCTGCTCGTCGCGCGGAGTTTCTCCTGGAGATCGGCAAGCTTCTTCATGTAGTCAAAATGCAGCCCCATATCGGTGGCCAGGATGGAGCTAATCATGAGAGCGCGCATCTTGGTGTCTGAAAAGGCTGATGGCCAGTACCTCCGTAGAATCTGCGAGTATGCGGCGCAGTGGAAGGATTCTAGAACGGAGCGGTCGTTGTACAGCTGGGCGAGGGGGGCATTCAGTGTCACTAGGAAACCATTGTTGACCCCTGGATGTCCAACGTCGTGGCCAATAGCTGTGATAAGAAGAGTAAGCGCCTCGAATGGCTGCAAAAGCTTGGCCACTGGGGACTTTGGACGCGCCTCAGAAAGCACGCCCCCGGAGTAACGATACGGCGGCAAGGCGCCGATGCAGACAAGGAAATGGAATGTGGCCTGCAAGACATCAACCACATGTCGGAAGTTGTGATAGGGGACGAATTCATTGTAGGCCGTACGGCAAGCAAGGAGAAAGCGGAGGAGCTGCTCTGGACACGGAAGTCAGGGAAATGTATCACAGAGGGACAAGAGGGAACCGAATCAAGGACGCACCATTTGATATCCTCCACGGCCCTAGTTCAGGAATAGCCAGGGCATGTTTGAACATAACAGATGCCGCGACGACGAGTTCGTCGTCGGTAAACTCATGGGCGCAAAAGTGCCATTGGCCGACGGCCGAGGAAATCTCAGCCTGTTTGTCAGCAGGCACAGATAATCTGATAGGCCCACTAAAACCTTCTTCCGCTTCACTCCCGATGCGGCAGATCCAGTTCATGAGGTTTGAAACCATGGCCTCCCGCAAATAAGCAAACGGCTTCTCCTCGTTTACTCCTACCCATGACCGTTTCCGGCCCCGTCGAAGCTCAAGGATGGCCTTTTGATCCCGGGCAGCATCGCGATAGGCACGATAAGCATGCACCTCGAGGTTTGCGACACTGGCGACATTCATCGGGTTCGTCATAACATCTGTCGCTCCCAGGTCGAGGCAGCGCTTCATCATTCGTGTGCTAGCCGACCGACGCTCTTTGAGGTTCCAATCAGTGCCCATGCCGAGTCCTGAGCCATTGGTCCCATTTGAACCACCCGGTTGGTGATCGCCATAGGGGAAGCCGACAATGGGGACGGTGACGACCAGTTTTGACGTGTTTCGAAGGTAGGATTCGGAAATGATCCTTTGCAGCAACGGCAAGCCGTACAACTCTTCCTCCTGACTCTCGCGGTCGTCACGCAGCGATGACCGAGAGGGAGACGGGGATCTCGAACGCGACTTCTCAGGGAAAGATTCCTGAAAGGGAGTATCAAGGATGAAAAGAGTCGGCCTAAGGGCGACAATCGAAGCTTCCTGAAGGCTCAGCCATTGGGTCAAGCAAGCGCCCCCGGCGCTGCAAAGATGAACTGGACAGACATATTAGTATGCTTCATACCGAAGAACCGAGAGTGCGCAAATATGCTCTCGCGATATGGCATACCTTCGTCGAAAACCTGCAAGAGCAGGCCGACATTTTCGGCCAGATGCGTCGATTCCCAGCGCGATGGATCCTTCTCCCAGGCCCAATCCGCAGCCTTTACGGAGCGATCCTGCGCGACGCACCGGTCGACATAAATGACATTGCACGAGACACTCTCCATGGTGGGATGCTGACAAGCGACCAGTCTTGCGACCAGGTGCGCTTCCACCACGGGACAGAGCGTAATAATAAGGGCTCAGAGACTCGGGTTCCCGAATCAAGCACCGCTACTGAGAAATTGAGAAAGTCCAGCAACAAACAAAGCCAGGCCGACGGGGGTATAAAGACGACGAGATGGCTCCAAAGGCGGTAGCTGAGAGACGAGAAAGGCGAAATCGGGGGCGACTGGCTGGATGCGACAGAAAACGCCTTCACCGAAACACAATTCTTATATCCGGATTAAACGATGCCCGTTCGTGGTAGAAGTAAAATGGAAGCAGGTAACACCGGCTAGGGCAAAGACACGGCGATGCGAGTTCGGTAGGCGTGCGATAAGGTCGAGTCGAGGCCTTGGAAGATGAGATTCCGGCACGCTAAGCGGCGCCGACTCGAGTGGACTGTCGTGGGCGTGAAGGAGTCAAAGATCGGGCACGGGGCTAGTAGTAGTAACGGCGGTGGAGGGTCAATGTAGTGCAGAAGCGACATGCCGTGGCTGGCGCGGAATCGGGGGACGGCGGTCGTGATGACGGCACGAGCAGAGCGGGCAGCGCGGGTGTACTGTCTGGTTGTGGACGGGCAGGATGGACGCACAGGGAAAACCAGAAGGCAGCGCTGGGCTAGTGCACCTGAGCAGAGGAAGATTTGGGTTTGGGCACAGGGAATACAGGGAGGCCCGGCCCCGTCAATTCGTGCCACTGACAACGGTTCAGTGCTGGGTCGGGTGGACCAGAGGTTGGAGTCAAGGAGAGAGCGTGGATGGAAGCTAGACAGAGACCAGGTGGAGTCGGTCGACAACAAGGGCGGGGACACCCAGCGGACGTAGAGTCGGGGAGGGAAACGAAACAGTTGATCTGGAAGTGAGCCGGGAAAGGGAGTGGGAGTGAAAGGGGATGAAGAAGACGAAGAAGAAGAAGAAGAAGAAGAAGAAGAGGAAGAGAAACAGGTGAGAGAAGGGGAAGCGAAAGGCGGGTAGCTGAGCAAGGAGTGCAGTAGGTATGGATTCGTAGTGCGGTGGGAGATGCTATGTCCTTGTCCTTTTCGCAATGTCTTTTTTTTGTCTCGTCCGTTCCCCCTCCCCCCTTGTTTGTGGGATCGTGGTGGCTGTTTCTTCGTGGTCCAGAAACCAGCGCCCAGCAGCCTGTGCCTGTGCCTGCGTGGGTGAGCCTGTGAAGCTGGAGAGAGCACAAAAAGAGAGTGTGTGTCCAGTGTCTGGTGTGGACGTGGGTTGTGGGCTGCGGTGTCGAGAGGAAACAAGGCACAAAAGGACAAGAGATGGAACACAGCAGACTATGTCAGGTAGGTAAGGTAAGGTAGGCAGGTAGGTAGGTAGGTACCGATATCCAAGAAGGTAAACCTGTCCACGATTCTTGGGCAATCTGGATTCTGCAGTTCCGGACTCGATAGCAGACGGGCGGCAGGTCCGTGTGTTCTGCAGCGCAGACTGCAGCCAGCAAGAAAGAGTTGGGAGCGAGAGCTGCAGACGGTTTTAGGCGTGGAGCTTTGCGGCCTGCTCGCCTGCTCGACATGGAAGTCGCCCAGGAAAGCAGATCGCTAGGAAGACCTGCAAGCCAAGCGGAAAGCTGGGCAGCCTGCCCAAGACACCAAGTGGGCACTGGAAGGCAGAGGGCAGATCCACCAATGTCTTGCCAGCTGCTGCAGCGGCGCGCTCGAACCCATGGGGCAAATCCGCCCAATCTTTTTTATGACTGGCCAATCGCAAAGTGCCAATTAAGGTCCCTGGCTTTTTGTTTTAACTGTATTATTTTCTGCCAACCATCACACCTTTCTAGGATGAGGGGACCAGCGACGGCTACCGTTGCGAAGGGCAAGGCACGCGAGATCAAGGACGCCGATGTGGATGTGGATGGACGACGGATCAATAACAGCGAGAGTGCAGCAGCCAGCAGCTAGCATCTCCAGAGCACCAGCACCAGTACCAGCACCATCACTAGCAATTGGCTGGCTGGCCAGCCAGAAGCCAGCAGGCCGCGAAGGGGATTCTCGCGTCGGGGAAAGCCACGGAAAGGTGTGGGTGCGTGTGGATGCTGTGTGGATGCCGTGTATGGGCTAGAGTGGATATGGTGGACCCCTCCCGGTGGCAGGACACCAATCAACACGCAGTATCTGGTGGGGAAGGCTGCGCGAACGGGAAAGGTGCAATCTGAGGGATAGCCGGGGCAGCGCTGGGCAGGCGCTCAGTGGTCGGCCAGCGGTGCATCGACGCTCCATCGAAGGGCCCCTGGCGTTCGTGGCCTTCTGGGTGTCTTCTCGAAAACCCGTCGAAACAACACCTCTGCCGTCTTCTGCGGTCTGCCCCCCCTGCGGGTCACCACAGACAGCGCCGGGCCAGCAGACCAGCAACCGTCCCGTCAACTCGCTCGATGCCCAAACGCTAACAACTGCAATGCAACCGCCCTGCAGCCATGCCTGGGACTCGGCGACGACGACAATGTTGTTGCCTCAGAAGTTCCTTTGACCCATGTCTATACAACCTTATAATAGCACGGAGGCTCGAGTTGCTACCTTACACTACATACACTACAATAGGTAGAATGCCAATAATCCAAGCATGGTGTGCGGTATAGCTCACCGGCACCAGCTGCGAGTATGCAACGTCTCCTTGGTTGGGATTGGTGTTAAAAAAGATCCAGCTGCCAAAAAGCGAGTGAAGCTCGCCGAGACTGTCAGCCGATGGGCGCATCCTGGGCTCGGCTTTCGTACGGCACCGAGATGGACAACGGCATTGGCACACACACAGAGTAGGGCGACTTGAGAATCACTTCCAACTCAAAACCCGGCGTCTACCAAGCTCTTCCGGCGCCAGCCAGGAGAATACATATTACAGCCGTTTCTATAATGCTCTGGCGTCTATTGCTGTCCTCGTCCGACCCAGAATGCTCCGGTCAACCCTCGCCGGCACCGCGCATGAGCAACAAAACGATCAAACCTGCAGCATGCCCCGGCATTCCAAGCTGCACCATGACAGCGGATCAGGACTGGCGCAAATTGGCGTCGCCTTGTGACCACTGCAGAACTCCGGACTGCAACTAGGCTCGAGATGACTTGACACAATGATTACTGGTCGTTCCGTCTTAACTCTCTTGTTGTCGCTTGTTGCCTCCCAGGGCCTCGCTCCATTGCGATCAGTAAGCATGTACTGTGATCCGACTCTTATTCGGCGCTCTGCCCAGCGATTGCAAACAGCACCGCATACTCATCATAGCCAGGGCTGAGAGCCCCAGACCGCGTCAGCTCCCATGCCAATGCCTAAGTAACCCCTATGCAGGTAGCCCTCCATCTCATCAAATCGTCATCGACGCCGACATGGGCCACGGACAAGCCGGCCGAAGCAACCGAAAGGACGGTCTGATACTTTGGGAATGGATCTTTTACCGTAACAAAACAGGGCATTTGGCAATTTACACCCGGCTTGCCGATCCTTCCAAAACAGAAAGGCCCATAAAGAGATAGGTACATACCTTACCTACCTGGGTATCTATGGGAAGCCGAAAATGTCCTCAGAGGCACGTGCTTCGCCCTTCTGGAGCTTGACTGGGGCCTGACCCCAGTGGCTCCAGTCCCGAACCCTTCTCGAAGCAGGTAAAAACTGACGAGCCACTGATGAGCAGCGCGCCTGATCAGATCTGGCCTTGCTGCTGGACCCAGCGATCCATGCTCCAGCACCGGGGAATGGATCGAGGGCTCTAGTGGACGGCATCTTCCGTTTCATTGTTATCTGTGTGAGGCCTGTCTTTGTTGCTGTGCGAGTTTACAGAACATCTTGAACATTTAGAGACGACCTGGGAACAATCACAAGGCTTCTTGAGCCCTAGACCCCAGAGCTGGACCGCCACAGTCTCACCATATCCCTTTCACCCAAGCATCCGCTCCGCCGATCCGCACCATCGCCAGTTTTATACATGTCCTCCCCACTTTCAGGCACCTCAGTATGCATATACTTGTGTCTTATTCTGGCAAAAGGCAGATGTCAGCAGCCAACAGAGCTGCCTACCTTACGCCCGCAGACAGGTGCTTGTGAACAGCAGCACAAAGTTTTTTTTTTTTTTTTTT
>Ga0065720_1019714_pt1 | contig 21062 bp, 19 predicted proteins | sample Thericmetagenome_FD_59107 | JGI IMG/M metagenome (GOLD analysis project Ga0065720, IMG submission 59107) | Thermophilic microbial communities from the Joint Bioenergy Institute, California, USA of rice/straw/compost enrichment - eDNA_2 v2... | ecosystem: Engineered > Solid waste > Grass >...
CAAAGGAAGTGTTTTTAAAAAGAATTTTATCAAGAGCTTGATCAAATATAACCAATTATATCCGGAGTAAACCTAGTGTTAGCCCTTACTAAAGTATTTTGAAAGTCTTCGGCATGATTTAGATAACGAGGCTTGCAGGTAAATGTTTATGCAAAAACTCTTTGAATTTTCTTAGGCTTTGATGAAGGTCAAACCATTTTTTGAATAAATTTCTTTCATTCACTTCATTCTTAATTCTCAAAGCAAGGATGTAATAACATATGAAAACATGAGCTAATAATCTGTTTGTCTTAATGTCTTTTAGTAAAGTAAGCTTTACAACAGTCAATAAGATCTCTATCACTATTGCAGTATGAGTTTGATCGTAAGTATCTTGCATTAGTTGATGAACTAAGCCATAGTTATATCCCAAAATGAATATTGCATCAGAGGAAGATTGCTCGTTATGAAAACTCCTACGAAAATATATCCCTGTTATAAAGAGATATATCGAACCGATCAAAGATAATAATTCAGCTGGGCGAGCTAATTTTCTGTAAAAAATGAGCAACATCGCCCAAAGTATCATGATAAAGATATTTACTATTTGGACGGCTTCATTGAGGCTATCCCATTCAAGCATGAAGGATCCTGTAAATATCATGCAAGAACCAATCAGAGTCTACAATTAATGTTTAAAGATATTAACGTTCTTACGAGAATATAGGGTCTGATCAAGGTCTTTTTAGAACTTATATACTCCTCCTCAATTGCTCTATCTTCAAATCGAAGTCCCAGCTTGTTCATGAAAAAATTGTTAATAAAAATTATTTAAAATTTCAATAGAATTCTTTTGTCAAGAAATTTTACAAAGAATAATAATTTTGTATAGCCTATGATTCGCATATACTTGGGCATCTAGACTACAACATCTCATCATCCAGTAAACTTGAAGAAAAATAGAAGTCTTAGCAATATGAAAATAGAGAATTCAAAATGATAGTGAAAGCGTGAAAAAGATCAGGACTATGACTCTTAATTCCTCTCGCTGGAGCTCTGCTTCAATGAAATAGAAGAAACTTATCCTTATGTTTCAAAGTCAAATATTCAAAGTAGTAAGTTACAGTTTTTAAGTAAATAATGATCTTCAGTAATTTGAAATTGTTTTCCAAATTGGAAAGCGATAACTATAGGAAGGACTATATGTTCTGCACTGGAATCTATTGATTCTACAGAAATAACAAACATGAAATTTATTTACTCTTTTACAAAATGTTGCTCCAAAAGTAGGGTTTTATAGAGTTATTGTATAAAACAGACATCTATGTGAAACAAGCGCAAAATAAAATGGAAGAGATCATTACACAGAGTAAAGCTAGTTCAACAGTGATTTAAATTCTTCATACTCTATTTTTGCTGATTTATTGTCGTCTATTTCAGCAATTAGTCTCTGTAAGTATTATTATTGGATCTGAAAGAAATACTTCTATATCTATTGTCATTTTGAATTCATCTTTGATAATCTTGATTAATTCAGAGGCATTAACATATCCTGACTTATCTGGATTTCCTCCCATGGCGACAAAAGCATCAACTTTGTAAGAGTTATTTTTTCAAATGAATAATTTGATACTAGTATCATATTCTTCGACATTGGTTTTAGCTAATTTTTGTAGGGCCATTGCTCTAAGAAAGTCCTTATATTCTTTTTCCATGAATAGCTATTAAGAAATAAAATACCAATGCATCCTTTATTGCTTTGATCAACTTCATGTATCATCTTCAAGATTTCCTCATCAGTTGGGTGCTGACCGAACTCTATGAAAACTAAACCAAAAGATAATAGTTTAATACCTTCTAGACACTTCTTTAATTCTCTTTCATCTAAGCAATCATCACCATCTTTATCAAATAGTTCAAAGGTTTCTCTAATAGACTGTTTTTCTTCTGGAGTAAGGAAACTTTCAGGATTTTCAAGCAATCTTTTGTTCATTCTTGAAATGAAGTTTTATTTTGTTCTGTGAAATAAAAATTATTTCCGAGGCAAAAAGATGGAAAATACACTTAGATTCCCAAACAACACAGGTAAAAGGTCTTTATCTTCATTCTAATTACCCAGAATTCAATCTAAACCAGTATTACATCTACAAGGATCTCAAAAATGTCGAATCCGTCACCTTTGACAGCAAATTTCGATATATGCTAGTCCTATGTTCATCCACAATTTTTCACCTTTATGACAATCTAACTAAGTTACATCTCGGAAAGATAGACTTCCTTGAGCTATTGAAGAGCTCCTCAATTAATTCCCAATATGAAGCCTCTCTCAAGTCTATTCCTGAGAAAGACAGACATAGAATTTTTGATTCGATTTCTTTTTGTAAGAATCCAGACTTTTTTGCTATAGCTTCATCGAAACTAGCAACAATCTTCCTCATCAAAACAAATCTAACAACTATTTACAATGAAGATTCACCTCCTTCAGAGTTATTTGGGTATATTCAAGTTAAATCACAGCCTTCGAAAGAATGTCCTCTTACAGTGACAATGGATCCATTCTCAAAATATGACTGCCTTGTCTCCAATAATAATGTTGCTATTACAAACTTCAAATCCTTACTAGATTTTAAAATACCTATCATCAAGCCAGATAAAGAAATGGAAATCTCTACGGATAAAAGCAAAGAAAAAGAGAATAATGATGATCTGAATGTTGCATATGCAGTTTATTTGGAAAGATACAGCAGCAAGACAGTTAAGACCATTGTTGTTTGCAACCAAGATTTGATTTGTGTTTACGAAGTTAAATTTGACAAAACATCAAACAGATATGATCATTTGCAACCTTTATTCAACTTTGTAAATAACAATCCGCTCAGAGTTAGCCATATTCATCTGAATTATAGGAATAATCTTTTGGCAGTCAAATACTTCAAGAAATATGCCAAAGTTTTTTCTTTTGATTTCAAGAAAAGAACTATAACTCAGAAAGTAGAATTTGAGGTAATTTTTTCATATTAATAGTAATGAACTAAGGCTAATGAAGGAAGAAGCTGGCAGGATGTTATTTTTAACACTTACATGAGTCAACAAGACGAACCTGAAGACTGGATAATCCTACGTAAGACAAAGATTACTATTCTGAACATTTAGTTGAGAAAAATCAATCAGCTTCAGCTCTGTCATGGTATCAAATTAACACAAAAATCTTGAAGAATCATATTATTGAAGGAAGCATAAGAATTAAAAAAATATATGCTAATCTTCCTTGGAGAAGCGCCATAATTGGAATCACAGATCACGGTCTTTTAGTTAACTTAGATTTGAAGCCTGCTCAAAGTTGGATTAATTATTCATATAAATTTACCTATATCAATGAAAATGTTGAGTATATCGAAAAAGAGGATGAGTTTGATCAAAATTTGGAAGACTCGAAATCTAATCTAGACATAAAAGCCAAAGATATTCTGGATATTCCTGAAGATTCTTTTATTAGAGAAATAAGAATAAAGAAAAAGCCTTTCCCTCAAATAAATTTCAAGGAGGAGGATCAAATTGAAGAGAAAAAAGAGGATGAAATTAAACATGAGGAACTAGAAGTTGCTATCGATCACCAAACCTCCAAAGACAATAAAATAGATATTGAAGGAAAACAAGAGGAAGTAGATGAGAAGATAGAAGAAAAGGATGATCTAAAAAATGCAGACAACTTTAACAATAATAATGACAATAACAAAGGAATTGATGAAGAATAAATTAGAACAAAATCTTTCGTTATGTAAGTTTTGTGGGTCTATTTCTATTACGAATTTATCTGTTGGATATTTTGATAATCCTATTGTAATTTAATGCTGGGTTGAAAGTAGCTATTCGATACATATTCATTCTCTAAAGACTTTAATGAGCGAAAGAAGCGATTTTGAAACTCAAATGATTTCATTCAGCTAAAAACAAGACTTCCACAAATAAAAGATTGAAAATTGCAAGTAATAACCATAGTTAGCTATGAAACAAAGTAACATAAAACAAAAATCAATTATTGTGTTTTAATTCAGAAATCTTTTTAATTAGATTCGTCTCAAGACTTGAATTTTTCTTGGGGCTTTTCTGGGCTAGCTTTAACAATGTCTGGTAGATATTTCGTGCTTTTACCACCTCTCCTTGCTTTTCATAAACATTTCCTAAGTTCTCATAAATGATCTGAACATCTTCAAAGTAAAGCATTTCTTTATCTTTGAAGGCAGCTAAACCCTTGTTAAAGCACTCAATTGATGAGTTATAATCTCCATTGTCAAAGTGAGCCAAACCCATATGATTGTAAAATGTTGCCCTACCAGGATCAAAATCTCCGAATATGCTAACATAAGTTGCCAAGGCCTTTTGGTAGTAGTCAATAGCCTCGCCGTATTTTTTCTGCTTCCTTTTTATAGTTCCAATATTATCAAGGAATGCGGGGAGATATTTTGATTTTTCTCCATAAAGTTGCTTTACTAGATCAAGGGCTTGGAAGTAATAGGTTAAACCAGCATCCCATTTTTCTTGAAGAAAATAGATGGAAGCCATACTATTAAGTATCTCGATTCTCTCAAACATGGTTTCTGTTTCAAGTTTTTGATAGATAGTAATTGATTCTTCATAATAATTCAATGCGTCTTGATATTGTCCTAATAATTTGTAGAGATCTCCTATTTTGCTAATATTCTGAGCAACTGAGAGACTATATTTTCCTGAGAACATCTCGTTTATTTGTAGGCTTTTTTGTTCATATTGTAAGGCTTCTGTAAAATTATCTTGAGATTTTCTGATTTCACTCATCTCTTCATAAATTTTGGCTACTGTATAATCTATTTCTCCATAGTGGTCAATATAAATCTTTAAGGCCCTCGTGAGATAGTTAAAAGAATTAGTGTAATCTCCCAGTCTATATAAACAGAGAGCTAGACTTTCATAGCATCTAGCCATCTCTGGGTGATTTTCACCTAGAGATTCCATCAAATGATTTTTAGATATCTCAAAATACTCCAACGCTTCCTTAAATCTGCCCTGATTGACCAATTCACATCCTATTTGATCATATTCAAATGCATTACTATATGTAACCTCCTGTTCAGAGGGAATATATTCAAAAACTTCTTGGTATGGTGATTTTATTGGTTTCGTACTAAAGAAAGCTGCTGATACAGCTGATACAGGTATGAATCCTGATCTATTCTTAGTCTTGCTGAAAACCCTTAGGCTTGCTTGAGTAAAAAGGTTTCGGATACTATGCAAAATCATATCTCTTATTTATCTTTGAGCAGATTTAATTTTCAACTTATTTAGGAATATTTTAGCTTCTTTATAAAGATATAGCTATAAATTTTTTTCCCTATGAAGTTACGTGAGGGTTGACAATTTGGAATCTCGAGAAATATATGAAAACTTGTTCCAAGGTGGTATTATAGATAGAGAAATCCTTGATTTTCTTAGCTAGATGCAATTCACCTAGTTTAGCAAAGGCATCTGAAAATTTAAATCCTGCTGAGGCAATTTCATAGGTTTCTTGAGTGGTAGACCCATCATAAATTTTGCGACAAGCTGGGAATAGTTGCTTCATAACATTTTCCATGCTTTCCTGTCCATCATGTAAGAGAATTGTCATTTTATAACCACTTCCATACTTGTCTTTTAACATTTCTGTAGAGCCAATACAGAAGAATCTTCCATTAATCAAAATACCAGTTTTATGAGCTAAAGATTCAGCTTCGTTCATTGAATGAGTGGTCAAAATGATAGAAGCATTCCTGGCTCTCAAGATTTGTTGAAGGGAGTTCCATAAGAATCTTTTAGCAAGGGGATCAAGACCAGTCGAAGGCTCATCGAAGAATAAAAGTTTAGGAGATCCAATCAAACAGTTGGCGACACACAGCTTTCTTTTATTACCACCACTCAAATTCATGGCCCTTTTATGAGCGTGTTCTCTTAAACTTAGCACATCAAGATAGTACTCGATAGTTTCATCCAATTCAACTCCACTAAGACCCTTGAGTCCACCGAACAAAATCATGTGCTCTCTTACAGTCAATCTTTCCCAAAGACAATTAACTTGAGGGCAAATACCAACGTTCTGATATAACTCAGGCATATTTCTATCAACTTCTTGCCCTAACAATTGTGCTGACCCAGCTGTCTTAGGGATTAATGCAGTTAAGATATTGAAAGTAGTGGATTTTCCTGCTCCGTTTGGTCCTAATAAACCAAAGATCTGTCCAGGCTGAACTCCAAAGGATATCCCCTTCACAGCGTTGAAATAACCATATGATTTCTGTAAATTCAGAACTCTAATGGGATCGGTGGGGGTATTGATAGTTCTTTGGGCTTCGAAGTTAATTTCATTAAAGTCAATTGGTAGATGCTCAGGGGGTCCTTGCTGTTGATACCCACTGTCTCTCTTGAACGCAGTTCTTCTTGATTCCAGAATAATTGCAATGATAAAGTAAAGAATTCCTGTTCCCAGCATCCAGACACTATAAGTTTGCCAATTTCCAATAAAGGTTGGCAGACCTCCGATTGATACTTTATTGGTTGGCATCAAGGCTCCGCTTAGGAGATTTGAGGGGCAGATGATATAAGTGATGTAGACTAACACCTGGAGAGTACTACTGTCAGGATTCTGTATGGTATTCAAATAAATCATTCCAACAATCAAATTAGGTAAGGTGTAGAGGACAAAGTAATAAAACACGGGGTATGCCTTCACAGCAGTCAGGGACTTTTTGAAGAAGAAACTCCAAACATAAGCACAGCAAACAATCGAAAGTGCAAAAGGGAAGCTGACTATAAGCAACTGGTTGGGAGTTATAAAGAAGCTGAGTATTGTTTTAGAGCCAGTAAATGCGTCGTAAATTATGCTATAGCAAGCAAACTGAATGAGATTAATCAAACTGGTAGCGATTGTATCAAATAGGAGAGTTCCTAGCCAATATGGTAAAGGCCTTAATCCCATGACATCCATGGCATATTTTAGATTTTCCTCTCTTTCGTATACTGGGAAAGCGCAATAAGAAGCTGTATTGAGTGCATAACTGACGGTTAAAAAGAAACTAAAGAAGGTCAACTTTAATGTTGCTTCATTGATTGTGGTTTGGACTAAACTTCCTCCAATAATGATCAATGCAGGAAGGAAGATAAGAATCATATCTCTCCAAGATCTTGTAGTAACATAGTACTTTCTTGTGAAGATGACAAAGGTTTGATTCCAGAAACTATAAGTTGGGCTTCTTGAGATGCATTGGGGTGGATTTACATCCATGTTGATAATCTCTTGGCTATTTCCTCCTCCAAATAGTTCATCCTCTTTAAGCCCAATATTGACATAAGTATCTTCAAGACTGTTCATTTGCATACTTATTTTAATTTGAGGGATTTGCTCAAGTTGTACAAATAACTCGGGAAATTTTGGTTGTGCTGTAAATGGTAAAAGATATTTTACCACATCAGCCGAAGTTTGTTCTTCTCTCTTGCTTCCTTCAATACTGTGTGATACAATTTTGTCAATGGTTGGGATTAAACTTACAAATTCCCCTTGTTTAGCAAGTTGGTAATTAGGTGTAATACTTAAGTAATATCCAACACCAAACTTCTTCTTCATAAATTCGGATGTACCAAGTGCAAGTAATCTTCCTTTAGACATAATGGCAATTCTATCAGCAAGTTCATCAGCTTCATCCAAGTGATGAGTTGTCATTAATATTGTGAGCCCATGATTGAACTTAAGATCTTTAATGTGATGCCATATAACTCTTCTGTTTTGAGGATCCATTCCTGCAGTTGGCTCATCAAGGAAAATAACTTTAGTATTTCCTAAGACTGCCATTGCAAGTGATAGTTTTCTCTTATTTCCTCCAGACAGATGTTCTGAAAACTTTTCGATTTCAGTCATGAGGTTCATTTTTTCTGCAGCCTGCTTTACCGCTTCCTGTAATTGAGCTTCGGGGATACCGCGAAGTCTTCCAATAAGTTCTAAGTGCTCATAAACCTTGAGTCTAGGGAAGAGAATATCTTGTTGACAGCATAATCCAATTTTTGATCTTGCACGTTCCAGATCATCGAAGAATGAAACACCATCATAGAGGACATCTCCATTATCTGGTTGGATAAGACCTGTTAACATGTTGATTGTTGTTGTTTTACCAGCTCCATTATGCCCTAGTAAGCAAAGAATTTGTCTCTCATATATTGAGAGTGAAATATTATCAACAGCCTGTAAATGTCCAAAGCTCTTGGAGAGTTGAATTATTTGAACATTTTTCTTGGCATTCTGAAGATTGCTGAACTGTTCATGGTAAATAGCACTGCTTGTATCTTCATCAGTCTGTGCACCATCTAGTAAGTTGACTCTATCTTCAGGGATAGCTCGTCTTTTCTTACAATTAAGGAAGAAGAACCAAGACTTTTTAACTCCATTTCCATCACTAATGACTTGATCAAGATAGGTATAAGCAATAAGATAAATAATTGTATCAATTCCTAGCATCATAAAGATTTGATTCAACCTGATCGGTAAGTATGGGTTTGTTCCATGTTCAGTTATTGATGCAATTATTCCTAAGGTAAGGGCACTTTGTGGAAAGAGACACATTAATAAATAAGGGGTCTGGCTTTTTGACAAAAGTGTTGTGAATGAAGCAAGTGATACTAGAACATAGAAGAATCCTCCAAAATCTGATGCAAATTTGGGTTCGCTGAAGAGAGTTGAAAAGAATAAAATGAAGGAAATAGTAGCAATTGATGTTAAAACATATAGGATAAACAGATCCATATAACTTTGTCCTAGTTGACTTATTACAGATGAGGTCTGACTAAAAACATATCCAACTCCGACACCTGCTAAAATGAAAAGACAGAAGATTCCCATTTTTACTGTTGTAACGATAAAGCAATAAGCTTGGTATGTTAGATTGGTCACACCATTTAGTTTAAGATATTCTTTGATTTTGGTTGATTTCTCTGATACAATTTCACCAAGTGTGGATCTGAGTACACTCATGAAGGTAAACGGTATCATGGCAAAATACACGATTAGGAATAGTATTGTGCCTGATGAATAAAAACTTCCAAGCCCAAGACTGGCTCCAATAATTATAGCATATGTAAAGTCCTGACCAAAGTGCCCAGGGATTCTAAAATAGCAAATATAATACCTCTTCAATAGTGCAGAGAGCTGACGAGACGATATCATTACTAAAGATTTTATTTATATTTTATTAAATGACACTTGATTATAAAGACTGGACCTCCAAATACAGAAAAAATTTGAAACTTTGAAATTTGTTGGAAGTAAGAGATATACAATGATTCTAGTCATATTTTCAAAGCAGGCTATTAACATTAAGCATGCGGTTAATAGAGGAGGTAAAACAAAAATTAATTCACAATTGATTATAGAATTTCTTCACTCAAACTTTTGAAAGCTTTCGTTTAGTGATAAAAAAAAGTTGTTAGAAAAACATTAAATAATGCCAATTAAGATCAGATCACCTTACTTTAAATTCGAAAGGGATTTTTTGTTTAACTGGAAAACCCGAAAAATTTGAGTTAATTCATTTAAGGAGACACCCTTATAAACTTGCTGCTTTTCAGAAAAAAATCAAATGGTAAGAATCACAAACGAAGCTTGATCTATAACTAAAATTTACATTTGGAATAACTGTATGTATATTGTCACTTTACATGTGGGATTAGAACTACAAAGTTAGAAGATCAAATTCTCATTTAGAGCTCAATTATTAAGAGCAATGGCTAGACATGCCAATGGTTTTGTAAAACAGAATTATGAGTGATATCTTTCGAAGTGATACTTAAGAAATTAAATACTCGATATAATATCTATTTATATGGAAAAGAATAAATCCTTGGTAGAAGCTATCAGTGTCCTCAACAAAATAGAGGCTGATAAAATTGGAATTATCTTTTCAAGGATCCTCTTGAACAATACAACCGATATAGGAATATTATTTAGCGACAAAGAAAAGGATAAATTCCTTAAATTCTTTTCTATTGACGAGAAAAGCTTCACAAATATAATAAATGCTCTTTACTTCTTGGCTATCCAAGGAGCTTTTGATAAAAATTTCAAACCTGTTGAATCCCAACTGAGGCTTGGAGGCTTGAAAGAGACACATATAGAAGCTTTACAATCGGTTTGGACAGAAAACGCAGGAGAATTTGTAAATAAAATCAAAGAAAAGCCCGTAGCAGTGCATAATAAACTAAATAATATATCTTGGACAATAAATGTTCCCTTTCAAGAAGGAACTCTTCCTATTCAAGAAAAATTTCAATTTAGTGAAGGAGAAAATCAAAAGTTGGACGAGAATAGTTTTAAAAATATATACTGTGTAGATGAAAGAAATCCTTGTGCCTTTGTAAAGTTTGAATTGGGAGGAGCTAACCAAGATGATAAGAAAGAAGAATATGTCGTAAAAATGAATAAATATGATATTCAGCAATTCTTTGAACAGCTCGAAATTATACAAAAGAATATTGATGGATTGGTATAACTTGTTATTTATCTGTTTTCTTATTCTTCAAACTTTAAACTAGCTTTCTCTCTAATTTCTTTTATTTTGATTAAATAATCTCTCACTTCGATTCAAATGACAGATAGTCGAGGGATATCCTTACAAGAGCTTGAAAAGTTGTATACTAAAAATCGCCCCATAACTCCCCACGAGGATACAACGTACGATACTTTAAAAATTTCTAAAGATGAACTAAATAAGGAGACCAATATCCTTATCAATCCAACTGAACAGGGTTTAGATACATTCTCAGGTCCTGGTTTATTAGCAGAAAGCGAGGAAGTTAAAGAAGTCTTAGAGGCTCAAAACTTTTTGGCTTCTGATGCCAAAGATGCTATTAATTACAAATATAGTACTCCAGTGAGGAAGATTAGACAAGTAATGAGAATATGGAGGATTATAAGTCTTTCATTAATTCTTTTGACAAGTTTCTATCTAGGAATCAATTTTTGGGCCACAGTCGGAATGGCAAAACATTACCCTATTGACAAGATGCCTTGGCCTATTAACTGGTTTTCTACTCTAGTTGAGAAAGAGGATGATTATCTTTATTGGAGCTATATTGTCAGTAGTTTCTTAAGTTGTGTCGGAATGATCATTAACATCTTTACTGCGATCATGATAGCTGTTGATAAAGTCAGTTCATTCATACCTTGGAGCAAGAAAGCTAATGCAATAGTTCATATATGCTATTCAAGCTTTGTTTTAGTCTATCTGCTTGGAATTTCTTTCAAAATGTTTACCATTTTGCTTTCAAACCTTGAAAATAAGACAGCGGAATTCATAGTTCAATTTATAAAAGGGGGTATATTCATCTTTACTTATATTTCTTGGAGAAGAACCATAAGATTAAAGTACATTCATAGTGAAATGGTTCGCGAAGTTTTAGAGATGGCTAAAGATAATAAATTGTTATACGATGAAGTTATAGAGAATTGGGAAAAAATCGATGATTAGCTGAGTAAAATGGTCAAGTTTCTTACGAATATTTTTCAAGTAAAACAGCTAATAAGAAGATTTTTGAGCTTTGTATTTTATAGCTTAATAGAAATGTATGCATATTTGAATTATCTAGATGTTTATTAATTGATGCAAATGAACAGTAAATAAACCATCAATGGGACATGATCTAGTCTGAAGTTCAAAGTGCTCACCAACATTTCAAGACCTATTCAAATAGCTTTTGTGTTTAAATATAAGTAACTCACAACAAAAGTAATTAATTTATATTTTATCGGTTTAGATGTCAAAGCTAAAAAGTTGGATGTCGAACCTCTTCGGAGAATCCAAAGATTCTGAAGAAGGTTTTCTGTTCGCCGACTATCTAAGAATATTAAATATAAGAAGCTCTCAATTCTTCGGCTTACTTGCTGCCTTGTGTTCGCTATGGTGTGTTTCGATGATTATCTCAGATTGTATCTATCATAAAATGTTTATCAAGGAGTTGTATTATCCCAGTATAATGGGATTCGTGGTGATAGTATTATATGCTGTTGCTCAAAAATTTGAGGAAAAGCTTGTTGCACTTTGGGATTTGATGATGGCAATATTGATTCTAAGCAATGCTGTTTTAGCACTGGAATTGACTATTGTATCAAAAGTCAAAGAGACTGACTCTGGAAGAGAATATAAACACTCTGAAGATAGACTCTTCAGTGTTTTCAATGTGGTGATGATGTTAGTTTCATATTCAATTTTATTCAAATCAATGATGAGCTGCTCGAAATATAAAATAATTGTCTCTATTATAGAAGGTGGATACTTGTGTATTCGCATCGGTATAATCATTTGGATTCCAATCTCAAGAATACTCTTCTTTTTTACTTCTCTTGCTTTGTACTATTTTTACACGGAGAAAAACTTGAGAGCATCTTTCAGTCAACAAGTCAAGCGCCTACAAGAAGAGAAAATCTGGAAAAATATTTTGAGAGTCACCTCAGATGGTATCGCTGTTATTTCTCAAAATAGGAGCTTAATCTTTTCAAATGATGCGATGAGGAAAATGCTACATAAAAATAACACTGGACTAATCTTGGAAGAGATTCTCTCATTGAGTGATTTACGTATACTGCCTGATACCAAGAAATTGCTAATTCGTATATGCGACACTGTGATAAACGACTATAATTCTAAGACTGCAGTAGATTCTGGAGGGTTTTCAAGCCAATCAAGAAAAACTTTGACCAGAAAAAGCTTTACTTTCACAAAGAGTGAATCAAATCGTGTGGCATCTCCTTTAAGGAAGACCACCAACTTTTTTTACCTAAAAGAAAGAGTTATAGAAACTTGTGAAAAGATTAAAGAAGCAGCTCTAAACTCAAAGATTGACTTTATGGCTCTGCTCGATTTATTTTCATTGACACAAGAAGTAGAAATGCCTCATGAGCTTTTCTGTGGGTTCTTAGTTTTTGACTATAAATATGTACCTGAGGTAACACCTGATCTCGAAAAAAGGCCAAACGTCAAAAGACATCAATTTAGAGTACAATTGGTTCCATTAGAAAAAGAGATAACAATGCTAATTATTGTTAGTGACTTGACACAATTCAATATCATTGATGATCTCCGAGGAACTAATGAGTACCAAGCATTGCTTATGAAAACATTTTCTCATGAAATGAGAACTCCTCTTAATCATGCATTATCTCATGTTCAGGTTTTAATGCATGATCAAGAATTAACTAAAAGCTGTAAATTAACTACACAAATCATTTCACCATTATATTCAAGCTGTAAGCAGTTATATTACTTGACTTGCGATTTACTTGATATTTCAAGTTTGAGAGCGACCGTTTACAGAAGAAAGAACTCAATATCAAAATCTCCGATAAGTATCCGTGCTATATTTGATGAAGTCAGGGATATTTATAAAAATTATATTGAAGAAAAGAAACTTCAACTACAGACCTTCATTGATCCAAAGGTTCCTGACCAAATTGGGAGTGATTATCAAAGGATAATGCAAATATTTACAAATCTCATCAGTAATTCATTAAAATTCACAACATCAGGCTATATCAAAATAAGTGCTGAGCCTGCCAGAGATAGACATATTTTGCTCAAAGTGGAGGATACTGGGATTGGCATGGAACAATCAGAAGTTGAAAATGTATTAAGATGGTTAAAGGAAAAATCCGACACTCGGCTCTCAAATCATAGTGCTGGTATTGGCATAGGGCTTCGAATTTGTTTTTTATTATCAAGGTTGCTGGCTGATGAGGATCATCCATTAGAAATAAAATCTGAACTAGGGAAAGGAACGTGCGTTGGAGTTTATATTAAGGATTGGAATGAGTCAAATGGAACCCTTGTCCTTCCTGATAGGCACAAAACTTCTGATGGAATACTGATTGATTGCAGTCATTCAGAAATTGAGTTGGATGATATTAATGAATTGAATTCAAATTATTTGAGCCCTAGTCATCAAAGACTATCTGGGTTTACAACAAAGAGCTTAGTCAAGAGCATCGTTGATACAGCACCTTCAAATCTTCTTCGATGTGTTTGTGATACAATATTAATTGTTGATGATGACAATTTTAACATTTTGTCATTAAAAACTTTGTTGAACTGTCTGAAGCACACTCAGATAGAGATGGCATTTAATGGCAAACAAGCTATCGAAAAAGTTAGAAAACAGTCTCTTAAAAAATGTTCGGCTAAATGTAGAGGTTTCAGATTAATTTTCATGGATGTGAATATGCCAATAATGGATGGAATACAAGCAACCAAGATATTACAAGAAAAGTTTGATGCCAAAGAAATGGAACCCATCCCAATAATTGCGTGTACAGCTTATGGTGATGCTAGCACAAAGAATCTTTGCCTTGAGGCTGGAATGAGTGGATTTATATCAAAACCAGTGAACATCAAAGATCTTGTAGCTCTATTAAAAAAATTTCCTCTATTGGAAGAACCATAAGAGTGCATACTGCCTTATCAAAGATTCTAGAGAATTATGATCTTATGAATTTCTGTTACTTTGTATTCTTTTGTATAATTCTTGAAAAACTATAATTTATAGCGATGTTTAAATAAAGATTCTAGGGATATACATAATAAAGTATTTTTGGATCTCAGGAAATAATCTTTCTCCGATCACTTCGATAAAGAACAAAATATTCAAAGTCCGCGATAAATACGTTAAGAATTAAAACTTAAATTTATATAGTTGTTAACAAATAAAAAAATGGACCTTGACCAGAACTCTAAGCTTTTCAAGTCCTACGACGCTAGATTTTCATATGCAGGACCTAACCAGTCCTTGGATGAGGAACCTCTAATCAAACCCCAGCCAATTGATCATCCATCTATGGAAAATTCTGAGATCAAAAATAAATCTCGTAGTACAACTCCGAATTCTCGCTATAATTGGGCTCACACCTCAGATGCAAGCACAGTCAAGAAGAAATTCTTGGCAAACATTACAAACTTGCCTCTGAGCGAATCTCATAAAAAGTATATAAATCCTGAAAATAAATATGCTATATCTTCAAAATACATGAAGACTACTGTTGAGACAGAGAATGATGAATCTACAGAGGCTGAAAATTTCAAGCCACATTTTACCCGCGAAGTTCTAGATAAATCTTCTAATTTCAATTCTACAGTTAGAGGAGCCGCTCAAGTTGATGATCTCACTCCTAAAAAGAAGAGTGCCTCATTTATTAGCCTTCCTAAAAACACAAGAGATTCAGTATCTACAACCAAAAGAGAGAAGCCCAATAAATCTGTTGAGAGGCCAATGACCAGAGCTCAAACAGCTCCAAAAAATTTGTCTCGAACATCGAAATTATCTCCTTCAAAGAGTAGAAGGCTTATGTTCGATATCTATGGGAAAGAGTTCGAGATACCAACCTCTACTACAAGACATGAAGTGACTCAGAAAACAAAAAATGATATTGAAGAAAGAAAGAGGTTGGCAGAATATTTCAAGGAGCAAGGAGCAAAGAGATACGAAAATAGAGTCATGAGAAAAGAAATGGAAAACCAGATGCAACAATTACAGAATAGAATCAAAAGGCTTCAACTTGAGCAAGAGAATATGAAGAGGCAGCTTAAAAGGACTGAAACACTCACTAAAAAGACAATCGAATCGAAACAAAGACATCTACAAGATTTAGTCTTAGCTGAAAATTTAAAGCTAGAAAGACTCAAGCAAGAGCAAAGAACCAGAGAGATCATTTATAGTGAGAAGAGAGAACACATTGGAAACCTAAAAAACAGCCTAGCGCTTACAAGAATGAAAAAGGCAATGGCAGCTAATGAAGTTAGAACTAGTCTTCATGAAAATTTAGAAAAGAGAGAACAAAAATTAAAACTTGAAAATCAAAAGAAAGCTGCCTTGCACAAAAAGACTCAAGAAATGGAAAAGAAGTTAAGAGATGATAAGCTCAGACAAAGCATCATAAATAAAGAGAAAGCAGACAAGAGATTTGTTCAGATCGTGGAAAATGAGAGGAGAAAAGCTTCTGAGATACAAGAGAAGATGAAAGAAATGGCTAAATTAGAAGAAGCTTTGATTGACCAAATTAAGACAACACAATTGATTAAAGAGTCAATGGAAGATCGTATTAGAAAGATTGCTGCTACTAGAGTAAATCTTCATAAGCCTCTTGACTTTATTGCAGAGTAGGTTCTAATTGATGAATATAATGACCTTATATTTGATGTCTATGCATAGGTGTATTATATGTGTGTTTGAACAATTTTATAGGTTTGAGACTTTTTAGTTAAAAATCTGAAATTACAATTGCCAGAAACTTCTTATCAGTAAAACTTTGTATCGTACTGGTTTTTTTTGAATAATTGAAGTTTAATTAGATGTAAAATTATAAGAACCCAAAAAAACTAATGACTAAAACCCACGGAGAGGAGCACCATTTGAACAATGAATGCCCTTGAACTAAGCCTCAGTTTATCTACTCCTTAAGATCTGCTTCCGAGATGGGTCGTAATATCGATAATCAAGTCTCTTCACGATCAATAACTCTTCTGTTTGTTCTTGATTAAATTATTTTTAATGAATAGTAAAAGGACCCAACCATTTATTGTACTAAATAAATTTAAAAAAAAGACAGTAATTAATTTTACTGTTCCCATTTTATATCCTGTATGTTTAGACTATTGAAGCCTTAGTCTAATTCTCTATTTAACTTATCATATATGAACTGTTTTTCATGAGTAAAGGGGTCCTTCTAGCATTATCTCACCCAGTTTTTGACATCATCTTTCCTGTAGGAATGAAATCTCAAAAGGGTAAAATTAATCATTGCATTCGAGATTTTTACGACGTTCGGGTTTGATTTTATAAACAATTATTCACAACACAAATTCTTCGATCCGCCAGTCTAAAATGTCTAATGAACAGACCAAGATAGTTGTAGAAATGGAGCCTCCGCTCGCTTCTGAAGCAGAGTCGACGGATGCTCAGAGTTCTCATTCATTAGAAGCAATTTCCCAACCTTCTGGCCTTGTCCCCTCATCAAAGAAGATTTTGAGAAAGAGAAAGAAGTACCATAAGATCGACGACAACATCCGTATGAAACTTGTTGAGGCTGTCGAGAAAAATGGTGAAATGCTGAAGACAGCGGCTAGCAGATATGGTGTTAACTACAGTTCAGCAAAGTCAATCTTTCACACTTATCGAAAGGAGGGAAGGGTTGTGAAAAAGAACATCCGGGAGAGATACAACAAAAAAGTGGTCCCGAAAAGAATAGAACCAAACCAAAAGAATCAAGAATTGAATTTTGGGTTATGTAGGCCTGAAACACTCATCCTCAACACAATTAGCACTCAAATCCTGGCTCCTCAATTGCAAAGAGTTCAAAACATGATGGGACTGCTAAACACAATTCACCAACAAAAGCTTTTAGCCCAGCAACTCGAGGCAGCAATTCCTCAAGGAAATAATCCATATAACATCCAAGACCTAATCCTTCAAAGGTCTGTTATGGCACAACCTACCCCAAGAGAACTGATTAACCAGCCTGTTGGGTTTAAAATGAATTATATTCCAAGTCAGGTTACCATATATCCCAAACCAATCATAGACAGAACCCTCGCTGAACAGATTTTACTAATCCAAGCTAAAAATCTCCAGAATATGGGATACCCTGCTTATTTCTAAACAAAGCTTAAATTCCAAAGTACTAAGCAACCTTTTCATTGTTGAAGTTAGTATTCTAATTTACTTTTAAACTCCATTTATCAAGTAAAGAATCATTGTATTCTTAGTAGACTATGCTTATTTCTAAGGCTTTTTAAAAATTTCATTTCAAGTATAGAGTCCGATCTAACACAAGGATTAAGATTTGAAAAATCCAGTAAGGATATATTTCCAGTAATATATTTACTGGATAATTAATCTTACTGACTAAGTTTTTTTTCGTTAATGTTTAAGAGATTCAGGTATAAATTGCAGGACTTCATTTGTGAGATTGTCATTTTCCCTACCCAACCAATTACAAGATGAGGAAGAAAGGTGGTATCTGTTCATAAATCAGTCATTTTCAAATTGCTTTTTGCCACACCTCCTGTCGGTACGTACTGAACGACAGTCTTGAAGTTTCAAAGGATGATCTTTTCTCCAGGCTTTTCAGTTCGGTCCCAATCAGATAGGTTCAAAGGTTTTAAACGTAGAGTTTTCTACACCATGAGACAAGACTTGAATAAATACAGAAGGATTTATTGGTTAATAAATTAAAATACAAAAAAGATTCTCGATTTCACCCAATGTCCTGTAATGAGTGTAACATGAAAAGGGATTGAGCTTTTCTATTAGTAAATAAACAAGAGCAAGCTAAGTTAGAGGTTTTTTGATATTCATAGAGAAAAGCCTCTATAAAATGTATATAAGAAATACATTAAATTTGAAAGATGGAATTTTATTAATAGAGAACTTTAGGATGTTTCTGCATCTTAATAGTAATCAGCTTCCTGTTTAGCATAATAATCTTCGAGCTGTTGAGCAATTAGATTTTCTAAACTGTCTTGCACTTCTTGTGATAACTGGAAGGTTATAGCAAAATTTCTAGCTAAAACATGTGGATCATCATCTTCATGGATACCAATCCTTCCAACTCTAGAATTTTACAATGAGACAGATAAATACGAACTTTCCATGACCCAAATTAGCATCAATATATACAAATGGCTTCTTCTTTTCTCTTTTTTCATTTACGAAGGAGGGAGGCTTTATATTGGCATTTCTTATCTTTTCATAATTTTCTCCCGCAGGCACTCTTTAGAAATTAGCTTTCTACCAAGTGTTATTTACTTCTCAAGTAGTTCTTTTTTCTTTTTTTGTTCTTCGACAGCTTGCCTCATTCTTATAATAGATTTCTCATAACCTCTAGGAACTTCCTTAGGAACAACTCCACTTTCAAATTAGATTTAATAAACAATGATATACCCAGGGTTAATTTCCGGTTTGAAAGTACATTCTTCCAATTCTTTGGATTCTTTTTCAATTCTTTCCATAAGTCTTTCTTCTTCTCTTTTCTTCTGAACTTTGTGGTGGTTATATAATCTTTCAATCTTTTCAATGAATAAAGCATCAGTGGAAAAATACTAGTTGGCTTTGATCTCTCATTTCAGAACCCTTATGTGAGGTAATTGAAGGCTGGAAGGTACATTCTCGAAGCGCCTATGTATTTAAGTATTTTTTTCAAAAGTTTATTACTTCCAATTCTCTTTGTTTTCTTTGCTCTTCTATCTTTTGTTTGGCGAGTTCTTGTTTTTTATATAACATCTTGATTCTAAGATTGGCCTGCTGCTCTCTTGATTTGTATTGAGAGGTAGTATTGAGTTCATCTTTTTCAGTAGTAACACGATCGAAAGATTTATCAAAGCTTTTACTAGTGCTCTTGCTCATAGCAGATTTATTATGCAAAGTATCATCTATGCCTTTCACTTTGTTAATCAAACTGTCGAATTTGTCTCTGGGATCAGTTTTGGATGGAGCAGGCTCATCAAGGTCTATAGGATGTTCCCTTAAGAATCTCTCAGTATGATATCTTTCAATAGCTTGACTGAGTTCACTAATTTTTGGTTTAAAAGTATAGCTCTTAACTTTTTCGACAGCTTCATTGAATTTTTCATTTTTCATGTAACCAATCTTAGTATATGCAAGTCTATTCTCATTAAGTTTTCTGAATTTCTGAATTAATTCTGTCAAAGACCATTTTTCATTTTCTTCTATGATACTCAAACATAATTTCTAGAAAAATTACCAGTACTTGGGATTTCGAGCTCTTCGTCTCTCTGACGCTTTGCCTCAGCCTCGGCTTTAAATTTATCGATATATTCTTTTTTCTTATTTAACATTTTGTTTTTTGTTACCTTCCATAAGGTGTGCAGCTTCTTCAGGTGATAAGTTAGCAGGATCCAAGAGAATCCTGAATACTAAATAGACTTGCTCTGTATCTATGGTTTCTGCGTCTTCAGAATCAGCTAATAAATTCCAAACTTGTTCATGCATCATCATCTATTCTGTCTAAATGCCGTTTGTTAAAATTACTTCTTCAAATCTTCTCTTTTGATCTTTAGTAGCTTTAGAGAAAAATTGTTCTTCATTTTCCACTAAAAGTTCAAAATAATTCTTATAACATTTACAGTTAAAGTCTTCATCATATTGGATAATCCTGAAGGCTCCGATTAAGGTAAAGATTCTTCCAAGCTGTTCAAAGGTTATTCTTTTAGTTCCTTCCTTATCGATGTCTGTTAGTATATTCGTTAGCATAGTTTCGATTTTCTTAGTCATTATCTTGTAAGATCCAGGAGTCATCTTTTTAGAGTTAGCTAGTTTCTTTCTATCTTCTTCAAGCTAAATATTAGAGGACCTTATTCAAATATCCTTACTTTTTGATTGAGTAATTTATTGGCCTGTTCTCTTTCAAAAAATCTGTTGTAGAATTTAATCTAGGAGTTGAATTCGAATAAATTGTTAATTTACTTGAAGGTATTTTTCAGTATTGTATTGACTGTAGGTAGAGCTGAAAGATTTATTTTTGCTGATTATGGATCTGTTGTGCATTCCAACTATATCTCTTGCGATATCAATACTCTTCTCTGTGCTCTTAGTTTCATCTTTTTCTTCATTATCTTCTTCTTCATTTTCTATTCAATTAGATTCATTTATTACTCAAAATCTTACGTCCAGGGAATTTAGCAGTAAATTGTTTTTGTAACTCAGGCAGTTGATTAATTTCTTCTTGTTCATATTCTCCCTCAACTAAGAGGCCGCCCAGGGTTTTGAGTCCTGCAATATCATTTTGAAACTTGGGTGATTGGCTTCTCCCACTGCTATTCTGTTTTTGAAGGCTAAATTTAAACCCATTTGTCTGAGGGAACGTTATTTCAGACTCTGGAGTATTATCATTTCTGAGTTTCTCCAATCTTTCTTCTCTCATTTTCTTCATTTCTTCTTCTTTTAGCCTTTTCCAGCTAGAAGATTTAGCTAATGCGGGTTTCTACAAATTTGATTTTGAATTTTATTCTCAAAATACTTCTTCTTGATTA
>Ga0065720_1003650_pt1 | contig 21056 bp, 14 predicted proteins | sample Thericmetagenome_FD_59107 | JGI IMG/M metagenome (GOLD analysis project Ga0065720, IMG submission 59107) | Thermophilic microbial communities from the Joint Bioenergy Institute, California, USA of rice/straw/compost enrichment - eDNA_2 v2... | ecosystem: Engineered > Solid waste > Grass >...
GTTATCTTCGAAAAGCCTTTGGCCGCCACCTATAAAGACGCGCTCGCCATCCGCAAGCTGGCGGAGAAGCATGGCATTTACGTCATGACGAACTACCAGATGGCGTGGTGGCCGCAGAACTATACGGCGAAGGCGCAGGCGGATGCCGGGGCGATCGGGAAGGTTTATCGCTTGCGGGGTGTCGTCGGGCATGGCGGTCCGGGCGGGCCAACAGGTTTGAATAAGCACTTCTTTGAGTGGCTCACCGACCCGGTAAAGAACGGCGCAGGCGCGCTGATGGATTTCGGCTGCTACAACGCCCTGTGGAGCTTGTGGTATCTGGGGCGGCCGCAGACCGTCTACGCGACGGTAAATCAGCTTCGCCCGGACGAGTTCCCCAAGGTGGAGGACAACTCGGCGCTGATCCTCTCCTACAAGGACGGCGTCGGCATCTTCGAGGGCAGCTGGGACCTTCCGCGCAGCTTTCAGGATCTGGAGGTGTTCGGCCGCGGCGGCAGCCTGTACATGACACGCAATAAAGTGGAGATTCAGAAGGGCCGCGGCGCGGTGGAAGAGGTAAAGGTCGAACCGCTGTCTCCGGAAAAGTCAGAGCCGATTGCTTACATGATTTCCTGCATTGAAAACAAGCGTGCGCCGGAGGGACTTGTTGCACTGGACATCAACGTCGGCGTGGTGGAGATTATTGAGGCCGCAAAGATGTCCTTAAAGACTGGCAGGGCGGTCCCGCTACCTCTAAAACAGTAACTCCCTTGCTTGTTTCCCTCTATTGGGCCGGCCGCGGTTTCTAGCGCCGGCCCAAACTTACCTCCCTAAGTCAGCCCAGATCCAACAACTGTCGGGTAAGCTGGAAGCAGCGAAATGCAGGAGCCGACCGGATGCCCGCAAAAACTCCCAGCAGCTTCTTTATACTGAATCCAATAACTAAGATGTACAAAGCATTCCTCGCCGCTAGCGCTTTGATCGCGAGCGCTGCTCTCGCCCAGACCGGCGCGCGCACTGACTGGCCGATGTACGGGTACGATCCTGGAGCCAGCCGTTTTTCGCCCCTCAAGCAGATCAACACGAAAAACGTACACAGGCTGCAAAGGGCCTGGACCTTTCACACGGGCAAGCCCGGGTCCGAAGGCATCCCGATCGTTGTGAATGGAGTGATGTACGTCACGGCGGCCAACGGTGTCTTTGCTCTGGTGCCGGAAACCGGGAAGAAGATCTGGCACTTTGAAGCGACTCAGGTCGCCTTGCGCGGGCTTGCCTACTGGCCGGGCGACAAGCAGACGCATCCGCGAATTTTCGTAGGCGTCAAAGGGGGAATGGCGGCCATTGACGCGATCACTGGCAAGCCTGCAACCGGATTCGCGAACGAAGGACTCCTCGATCTCAGGCAGGGAGTTCTGGGTGATCTTCCGGACGCGCGGATCTCGCTGCAATCGCCGCCGGTCGTCTATAGAGACCTCGTCATCACCGGTAGCAGTAACGGAGAGGGTTCGCCCTCAACCGGAGCCTATGGAGACATCCGCGCCTGGGATGCCCGCACGGGCAAGCTGGTCTGGTCGTTCCATACCGTTCCACGCCCTGGCGAACCCGGCTATGAAACATGGCCTCCCGATGCGTGGAAGAACCGGTCCGGCACGAATGCTTGGGGCTTTCTGACGCTGGACGTGCAGCGCGGCATCCTCTATGTTCCCCTGGGGTCGCCTACAGCGGACTTCTACGGCGCTGACCGCCATGGCGACAACCTCTATGGCAATAGCCTTGTAGCCCTCGACGCCGCAACTGGAAAGCTGAAGTGGTATCAACAACTGGTCCATCACGACCTGTGGGACTTCGATTTGGCGGGAGCGCCAATTCTGTTTGATGCTCCGCGCAACGGCCGCACGATCCCCGCAGTCGCGCAAATCACAAAGATGGGCCTCCTCTTCGCGTTTAACCGCCTCACCGGCGAACCGTTGTATGGCATGGAGGAGCGTCCGGTGCCTCAAAGCATTGTGCCCGGCGAGAAGACTGCGGCGACCCAACCGTTCCCGCTCAAGCCCCCGCCACTCTCCCGTATCGAGTTCAAGAAGGAGGAAATCTACAACCTCACTCCGGAGCACGCTGCCTTTTGCCGCGATCTCTTCGAACGAAACCAGATGCAGATCGGCAGCCTCTACACACCACTCGGACTTGAGGGCAACGTGCTAATGTTCCCAAGCACGTTGGGCGGAGGTGGATGGGGCGGCATATCCATTCACCCCGGTCTTGGCTACCTCTTTACGAACGTGAACAACCTGGGCCAGTGGGGCCACCTGGAAAAAACGACTGATCCCAAGACGGGAGAGGTCACGTACAAGCGTACTTCAGAGTACGGCGCTTATGCCCGTTTCTGGAATCGTGATACGCGAATTCCGTGCACAAACCCACCCTTCGGCGAGTTGGTAGCGGTCGACATTCGAACGGGCGATATCGCCTGGCGGACGCCGCTCGGGACAGTTCCCGCGCTCGAGGCGCTGGGGATCCGCAATACAGGCGCGCTTAATCTTGGCGGCAGCATCGCAACAGCCGGAGGGCTCGTGTTTATCGCCGCCACAAACGACAGCCGCTTCCGGGCCTTTGACGCAAAGACCGGCCGGCTGCTCTGGGAGCATCCTATCGATGCCAATGGCCACACGATCCCGATTACCTATCTCGGGAAAGATGGCAAGCAATATGTGGCGATCATGGCCGGCGGCGGTGGAGGCTACTTCGGCGGAACGCCGGCTGACAGTGTGATGGCCTTTGCTCTCGGCACAGGAGAGGCCCCGCCAGTCGCCACTCCATCGGGCTCTGAAGCGGGAACGCTCGCAAGCAAACCGAAAGGACCGACTACACTGCCCGATGGACCGGGCAAGGCCCTTGTGCAGCGTACCTGCGGGGCACCCTGTCATGGCATCGATACCGTCACGGGCGTGCGTCGCGATCGTCCGGCATGGGAAGCCATGGTCGAGAATATGACGGCGCGCGGTGCGAAGGCGACGGACGCCGAAATGAAAGCGATCGTCGACTACCTTGTGACTCATTTCGGGAAATAGCATCCGCTCGACACAAAGGCGGCGCCACCGGCAGGCGCCGCCAGAAAAAATCCATCACCCGCCCCGATACGCTTTCCCGCCTTTTCACGTCCAATGCGTATCATTTGCGGTACCTCCCGGAAGTCAACTCTTGCTGATTAAGGAGACCAAGCGATGACTATCACGACCAAAGACGGGACGCGGATTTACTACAAGGATTGGGGAACAGGACAGCCGATCGTTTTCAGCCACGGCTGGCCGCTCACAGCCGATGCCTGGGAAGATCAGATGCTTTTTCTGGCGGCGCAAAACTATCGCTGCATCGCTCACGACCGGCGAGGGTATGGCCGGTCCGATCAGCCATGGCATGGGAATGACATGGACACCTACGCCGACGATCTGGCGACTCTCCTCGATACCCTGAACGTGCAGAATGCGGTACTCGTTGGCCACTCTACGGGCGGAGGAGAGGTCGCACGCTACATCGGCCGCCATGGCACAAAGCGTGTGGCGAAGGCGGTATTGATCAGCGCGGTCCCGCCGCTCATGCTGAAGACGGAAGCGAATCCGGAGGGCACTCCAATTGAGGCCTTCAACGAAATCCGCGCAAACGTTCTCGTTGACCGGCAGCAGTACTTCAAGGACCTCACGGTCCCTTTCTTCGGTGCAAACCGGGAAGGCAGCAAGGTCTCCCAAGGTCTTCGAGATTGGTTCTGGCTACAAGGTATGCAGGCGGGCTTGAAGGCTGCCTACGACTGCATCAAAGCGTTCTCCGAAACAGACTTCACCGAGGATTTGAAGAAGTTTGATGTACCCACCCTCATCATCCACGGTGACGACGACCAGATTGTGCCGATCGCTGCGTCGGGCCTGAAGTCCGCGAAGCTCGTGAAGAATGCAACGCTGAAGGTGTATCCAGGAGGGCCTCACGGGCTGTGTTCGACTCACAAGAACCAGGTCAACACAGACTTGCTCGAATTCGTATCCCGCAACTGATCCTTCTTAAAGTTAAAGTAATCTTCAAATCTGCCCGGATGCTGTGCTAGCCTTCCCGGTATGAACAGCTTGCTGACGATCGGGGAGGTTGCACGGCGGACCGGCGTGGCAGCGTCCGCTTTACGCTTCTACGAGCAGCGGGGGCTCATCCGATCCGAGCGCGCCGGGTCCGGCCACCGTCGCTACCACCGGGCCGTCCTGCGGCGGATCGCGTTCATCGTGTTCGCTCAGCGCGTCGGGCTGACCCTGGACGAGGTGGGCGAGGAGCTGGCGAAGCTGCCTGAGGGCCGCGTGCCCGAAGCCGCCGACTGGGCGAAGCTTTCCGGCAAATGGACCGCCCGCATCGACGAGCGTATCGCGGAATTGAAGAGACTGCGCGCGGGACTCACCGAGTGCATCGGCTGCGGGTGCCTGTCACTCGAGCGGTGCCGCTTTGCCAATCCAGGAGACCGCGCCGGCCGGCTCGGCGCCGGACCGCGGTACTGGATGGGCGACGCAAAGCGGTGATTGCGTCGCCCCCCTGGTTCCCACCCCCCAGCCAGCTCCAGGCGGTCTTAACCTTCCGCGTTTTCAATAGATTGCCCTTTCCCAGAGCGCCGGCCAAGTCGGCTAAGGCGATGACAATTCGTATGTAAAATAGCAGACAGCAGCAATACAAGTCTTCGCTTTACTTCGCTGGAACCGGCAACAAGTGTGAATCGTCTATAGGCTCTTCACCAATTGGTTAGCTCTAGCGAAGCCCGAACTGAACCAGGAGTTGCAGCAAACGTATGAGGCTTAGAAGAACCCGGCTGGCCGGGTGTGTTGTTGGCTTGACCTTCGCTTTCATAGCGCCAGGATTGCTGGCGCAGGAACATTCCGGGCCGGAGTACCGCAGCCTTGGATGGCTGACCTACGTTCCGGGCAATTACTCAGACGCGGCTCGGGCGATTCAGGTGGACCTGGACGGAAATATCTGGATCGCTGGATCGACGTCCTCCAAAATGGACTTTCCCGGTCCAAACGATCCCTTTCAAAGCGCAATCAAGGGGCGCTCGGATATCTTCCTGGCAAAGTACCGGCCGGAGCCGGATGGGAGATCTACCCTCCTGTTCTGGACCTGGATTGGAGGCGCCGGCGATGATGACGTCCGGGCGATGGCGCTGGACGAGCAAGGGCACGTCTATTTGACCGGCAGCACGACTTCCGACGATTTCCCCACCACGGACGGAGCGCCAGTAAAGGAGAGAAAGGGAGGCACGGACGCTTATCTCGTCGTTGTTGACCCTTCGCAAGGCGGGGAGAGCTCGCTCGTATTCAGCACCTACCTGGGAGGTTCGGGCACCGATATCGGCTATGCGCTGGCGCTGCATGACGGGGACGTNTTTGTGACCGGGGCCACCGGCTCCTACGACTTCACTGNAACCGGCAGCGGGCTGCAGGGCAGCAATCGCGGCGGCACAGACGCCTTTCTGGTACGAATCTCGCCCTTCGGAGAGGGACCGCTCCGATACTTCACGTATCTGGGCGGAGCGGGAGCAGACACAGCTACAGGCATCGCCATCGATTCAGAAGGGATCGTGTGGATCAGCGGCTACACCTCGTCGCAGGATTTCCCTGTTGTCGAAGGGTCGCATCAGTTGGAGCTGCTCGGCCGGATGAATGGCTTTCTGTCAGGAATCGACTTGAGCCGCCAGGGCCTCGACGCACTCATTTACGGTTCGTTCTTTGGCGGCAGCTACAGCGACTTCCCGACGCAGATGAAAATTGACGCGCAAGGTTCGTTGTGGGTCGGCGGCTACACCCTCTCCGGTGACTTTCCGACAACAGCGGGCGCCTTCCAGCAGGGCCTTGCCGGGCAAACGGACGCCTTTGTTATCAAGCTGAATCCGAAAGGGGATGCCGGGCAGTTTGTCGCTTATGGAACCCTCCTCGGCGGAGTCGGCGCAGAGGTTCTATACAGCTTGGTTCCGCTTGCAGACGGCCGGATCGCAGTCGCCGGCTATAACCTTTTTGGCGACTTCCCGGCGACTCCGCAGGCATTGCAGCTCAGCCCGCGATCCATTTTCGAAGATTCCTTCATCGCCATTCTCGATCCGGAGGCCTCGGGGCTCGAAGCGCTGCCTTACGCCACGTACTTCGGCGGCAGTTATACCGACATCGTGACGAGCCTTGCTGCAGACGATTCCGGACACTTGTATTTCGCCGGATATACGTATTCGAAGGACCTTGGCGCGACAGACGGCTCCTGGCGAAACAGCATCGGAGCATCGGCCTTCGCGGCGAAGCTGAAGCGGGATTAACCAAAGGGGTTCGGGGATTCCCGGCAATCCCCGAACCCCAAGTTCAGTCGAGCTTGTAAAGAGTCAGTCCGGACAACAGCTTCGGATAGAAGTCCGTGGACTTCTGCGGCATCACTCCGCCACTGAAGCTGATTTCGGCTACCTGGTCAATGGATGGCGGCTCGAGCAAAAAGGCGGCTTGAGTGCTGCCGTTCCGGACCCGGTCCGCTGCCACATGCACGCCGCGGACATACTCCAGGTACTTCTCTTCCCGTACCTCCTCGTCCGTGATTCCAAGCACGTCGCGCAACAGCTCCTCGTGGAGCACGTTGACGTCGAGCCTGCCCTTGCGGTCTGTTTCGAGCAGGTACAAACTGTGTCCGGCGCTCGCCACGACGCCGATCCGGATCAAGTCCGTGTGGGGTTCCTCCCAAGCCACGTGGAGGGCCGCCAGATCGGGAAGGTGCTGGATTCGAAAGCTCTTGCTTGCGCCTCGCAGGAGGGCGTCGAGGCTGAAGCTGTCCATGCCCCGAACGACCCGGTGAGCGCCGAGGATGCGCAGCCCCGGGGAGTACATGTTGACGAAGGTCATCATGACCTTGTCCGCGCCAGGGAGGTGCGGGTTCTGCTGGCAGAAAGCGAGAGCCGTTTCGTAGCGATGATGGCCGTCGGCGATTAGCAGCTTCTTGTCGGCCATCAGTTTCTGCAAACGGGAGATGACAGCCGGATTCGAAATGCGCCAGACTCTATGAAATTCCCCGTATTCATCTTCCACGCAAACATCCGGCTGCCGCGCGGCCTCCTGGTCGAGAATCCTGTCGATCGCGGCTTCGCGATCCGGATAGAGCATGAAGATGTGGCCAAAGTGAGTATGCGTCTGATTCAGAAGCTCAAGGCGGTCCTTCTTCGGACCCGACAGAGTCTGCTCGTGCCGGTGAACAACGCCCGCTGAGTAGTCTTCCACTGCGCCCAGCCCGATAAATCCCTTTCGGACGAGCTTCTCGCCGGTGTCCGGCACCATAAATTCCTGGAAATATGCGTAAAGGCTGGGCTCAGGCTCTTGCTCCAGAACTCCCCGGGAGATCCAGTTATCCAGGTAGGCGGCGGCCCGGGTGTAAACGTTATTCGTCTCCGAATCGGTCGGGAAGCGCTCTCCGAGGATGAGCCGCACCAGATTGTACGGGCTTAGCGAAAGGTAACGCGCCTGCATTTCTGGCGTGATCTTGTCATAGGGCTGCGTGACAAGACGGTTGAGGGGGCCAGCGGCAGCGCTGTAACGATACGGGCGGAATGGGAAGATTCGTGCCATGATGATTGCGCTTCAGACGGTTGCTACAACCTGATGATGCCTTCGACGATATACCAGCCACACGCCGGTAACAAACAACCCAGCCGCAATCCATTGCGCGAGGGAAAGACCATAAACAAGCGGCTGCTCATGTGCACGCACGAATTCCACCAGAAAACGAGCAATCGAGTACAGGACAAGATAAAGACCGAGGATTGAGCCAGGACGATGAGGACGTCCGATCGCACGGTAGAGGATGCCGAAGATCAGCAGCTCCGCGCCTGCTTCATAGAGCTGCGACGGATGGAGGGGCACATTGAGCGGAACGCCAACGATGTCGTGAGCATGCGGATTCGTGAACGTCACCGCCCAGAAACGGTCGCACCGGGAGCCCCAGCAGCATCCTGCAGCAAAACAGCCGATGCGGCCAATAGCGTGCCCCAAAGCGAGCCCAGGGGCAAATAGGTCCGCCGTTGCAAAGCCGGAAAGCTTGTTGGCTCGCATGTAGTAAATCGCTGTGATGAGCGCGAGAATGAGGCCCCCGTGGAACACGCCGCCAGCCTGCAGGGTACTGAGCGAAAGAATCTCGCCCGGGTTCTGGAGATAATATCCGGCGTCGAACAGAAACAGAAACAGCTTGGCGCCGACGATTCCCGCCAGCGCGCAATAAATGGCGAGATTTGTAATGACTTCAGCGTTCGCCCCGGTCCGACGCGCCAGACGGGTTGTCACCCATAGTCCTACCAGGAAAGCAACCGCGACGAGGAAACCATAGGTGGGTAAGAAGAACCCATTGATCTCTATCAGCTTCGGAAACATTAGGTACGGACTGCCTCCTGACGCCCGCGCCACATGCTCAACAGCATGAGACCGGCACCGACCGTGATCGCGCTGTCCGCGACATTGAACGTCGGCCAGTGGCAACCGGCGATGTGGAAATCAAGGAAGTCCGTTACCGCGCCACTCACCACACGATCATAGACGTTGCCCAGGGCTCCTCCGAGTACCAGCGAAAGGCCAGTCCGCAGGATCCGGTGCTCATTGGAGAGGTGATGGGAAGCATTCCACAACAGCGTAGAGATCAAAGCCAGCACGGCGAGCGACACTCCGACGAGCACAAACAGCCGCACCTCGCGGCTGGCATCGGCAAGCAGGCTGAATGCCGCGCCCGGATTGCGAGTATGAATGATCTGGAAAAACCCCGGAATCACCACAAGGGATTCCCAGGGTGAGACAGCCGCCTCGATCCACGACTTCGTCAGGCGATCGACGAGGAAGACGATGCCCGCCAGAGTGAACGCAAGAATCCGAGGCGACTTGAGCTCAGCCATTTGTCATCTCGACCACAGCCCGCGCGCAGTTGGCGCAGACGGTCGGCAGCTCGGGATTCGAGCCAACATCTTTCGTGTATTTCCAGCAGCGCTCACACTTGGTACCCTCGGCCCGCTCCACATGGACTGAGAGAGCAGCTTCATCCGTATGGTTGTCGAGGCTTACCTGTGAAACGATGAACAGACCGGGCAGTTCGGATGCGTAGCGCTCGAGCAGCGGATAGAGATTGCCGTTTGCCCGCAAGTGGACCCGGGCTTCGAGCGGAGCACCAATCACTTTCTCCTGCCGCGCGACTTCGAGACTCTTCAGCACCTGCTCCCGCACCGGAATCAGCTTTTCCCAGTTCCCTGCGCGCTCACGAGCCTCGTCGGTGAGACCCTCCGTCAATTCGGAAGGTTCCGGGAAAACCGCCAGGTGAACGCTGTCGGGAGCGCCTGCCGGGAGCTTCATGTAGCTCCACACCTCTTCCATCGTAAACGTAAGGATCGGCGCGAGAAGCCGGACCAGCGCCCAGGTTAGCCGGTAAAGCGCAGTCTGCGCGCTGCGCCGTGCATGCGATTTGGTCGGCGAGGTATACAGCCTGTCCTTCAGAACGTCGAAGTAAATCGCGCTGAGATCCGTGACGCAGAAGTTGTACAACGCCTGGTAGACGCGATGAAACTCCATCTCGTCGTAGAAGGCCAGGCAGCGTTCAACCAGCCGCTCCGCTCGCGTCAGAATCCACTGATCGATCTCCAGCATGTCGCCGGCAGGAACGGCGTCGGTTGCAGGATCGAAGCCGTCGAGGTTGCCAAGCGCATACTTGAAGGTGTTGCGAATCTTCCGGTACGCCTCAGAGAGGCGCATGAGCATGGTCTCGGAGATCCGCACATCCTCCGTGAATTCGACAGAGGCCACCCAGAGCCGGAGTACCTCGGCTCCGTACTGCTTGATAATTTTCTCGGGCTCGATGATGTTTCCGAGCGACTTGGACATCGCCCGGCCCTCGGCATCAAGCGTCCAGCCGTGGGTTGCACAGCTCTTATAGGGCGCCCCGCCCTTCAGCCCGACGCCAATGAGCAAGGAGCTCTGGAACCATCCGCGGTACTGATCCCCGCCTTCCAGGTACAGGTCGGCTGGCCACGGAAGTTTGTTCTTTTCGGTCAGGACGGCCAGATGGCTCGAACCAGAGTCAAACCAAACGTCGAGAATGTCGGTTTCCTTGCGGAATTCCCTGCCCCCACAGGAACAGACTGCGTCCTCGCCGAGCAGTTCCGCTGCCGAGCGCTCATACCAGATGTCCGATGAGTGCTCGCGGAAAAGGTCGATGACGCGGTCGAGGTACTTCCTGTCTGTTAGCGGCTCCTGGCAGCGCTCGCAGTAGAAGACAACAATGGGCACGCCCCAGACCCGCTGGCGCGAGATGCACCAATCGGGGCGCATGGCCACCATGTTGGAGATCCGCTCTTCGCCCCATTCCGGCTTCCAGTGCACCTTCTTGATCGCGTCGAGCGCGGCCTGCCGGAGCTCGTTCCGGTCCATCCCGATAAACCACTGCTCCGTGGCCCGGAAGATGGTCGGGTTATGGCACCGCCAGCAGTGCGGGTAGCTGTGCTCGATCGTCTTCTCAGCCAGCAGCGCACCGCTTGCCCGCAGCAGACCGATGACAATCTGGTTGCCCTCCCAGACACTCTTGCCGATCAGTTCCTCCGGCAAGGGACCGGGCGCTCCCGGCGCATTGAAGAAGCGGCCGTGGGCATCGACGGGGCAATATGTCGCAATTCCGTACTGGCGTCCGACGACGTAGTCCTCCTGTCCGTGTCCGGGAGCCGTATGGACAGCGCCTGTGCCCTGCTCCAGCGTGACATGGTCTGCCAGGATTCCGATGGAATCACGATCAAGAAACGGATGACGGAAGATGACACCTTCCATCCGCTCGCCGGGGAACCGCGCCAGCTCCCGCGGGTCGATCCAACCGCAGCGCTCGGCCGTCGCCTTCAGCAGCTCAGCCGCGACGATGTAGACCTCTTCCCCAACCTCCACCGCCAAGTATTCGAATTTCGGGTGGTAGGCGATGGCCATGTTGGCGGGAATGGTCCATGGCGTGGTGGTCCAGATGAGGCCGTAGACCTTGCGCCCGGCCAGCGCGGGATCAATCCTCTCGGGTTCGGAAGTAAGGCGGAAACGGACCCAGATGGACGGACTCGTATGCTTCTCGTATTCGACTTCGGCTTCCGCAAGCGCAGTCCGGTCCCGAATACACCAGTTGACCGGCTTAAGCCCTTTGTATACGTAGCCGCGGTCCAGGAAATCGACGAAAGTTTGAGCGATGACGGCCTCGTACTCGGCGCTCATTGTGAGGTAGGGATCGTCCCAGCGGCCAAAGACTCCCAGGCGCTTGAACTCGCGGCGGTGAATGTCGACGTATTTCGCAGCGTAGGCGCGGCATTCGGCGCGGATCTGCGCCGGCGTCATGGACGCTTTCTTTCTGCCGAGCTCACTGTCTACCTTGATCTCGATCGGAAGCCCGTGGCAGTCCCATCCGGGCACAAACGGGGCGTCGAATCCCGCCATGCTACGGCTTTTGACAATGAAGTCTTTGAGGATCTTATTGAAGGCAGTGCCAAGGTGAATGTTGCCGTTGGCGTAAGGAGGACCGTCGTGGAGAACGTACAGGGGACGGCCTGCCCGTGCCTTTCGAATTCGCTCGTAGAGCTTGCTTTCCTCCCACCTCGCCAGGAGACGCGGCTCCAGCTGGGTGAGGTTCGCCTTCATGGGAAAATCCGTGCGCGGAAGATTAACTGTCTTCTTTAGATCGATTTCAAGGGACATGAACGCTTGTTTCTTATGGTAACCGATTGGCGTCCTGGGATGTGCAAGTGATTGATAGGATTGACCCGTTAGGATGTGTATGCTTTCCGTAAATTGGGAGGGCAACGCTACCGCCGCCTGCAGCGTCTGTGATATCGAAGTAGCTGGAGGTCCCCGCATGAGGCTGTCGGCCATACTGTGCACCGTCGGCTTTGCTCTTTGCGCTCTCGGGTTCGCGCAGCCTTCGGTGCGCGTGGTGGCGTACGGTGCTGATGGCCGCGAGCTCCGATCCGGGCGCGGCGTCGCGCTGGGCGAAGGCCACGTCGTCACGGCGCGGAGCATTCTGATGGGCGCCAGGCGGGTGGAAGTCAGCGACGGGTCCCGCCCTCGGCAAACAGTTCGCTGGGTGGTGGCAGACAACCCGGGAGCGGGGCTGATCCGTCTGTGGGTCGAGCAGCCGTTCGAGTCTGTTTCTGAGTGGCGGACCGCAGATATTCCAGCAGCGGCGAAACTCAACGCCGGCGTTCACGTTCTCGAGCTGAAATCGGTTCGCGACATTCCCGGATCGGGACTGGTCGCAGAGCTCAACGGAACCGTGCCGGAATCACTGGCAGGAGCACCGGTCACGGACAGCGACGACAAGATACTGGGTGTTCTAGTTCCCCAGTTCGCCGGAACGCGGTACGTGGCCTTCGCCGTGCCCATCGAGGACGACAAGATTAAGCCCCAAGCGCTGCGCTCGATCGAGGAGTGGGCAAACGCCCGAAACCCGGAGGCGGAAGAAACCTATCAGTTGGCGCTCGGCCAGATCTGGACGGAAAACTACGACAGCGCCGCACGGAACTTGCAGGGAGCGGTGGAAGCAAAACCCGATTTCGCAGAAGCCTGGTTCCATCTCGGCTTTGCAAAGGGAAAGCTTGGACGGAGCGCGGAGCGAATCAGCGCCTACCAACGAGCGATTGAACTCCAGCCGGATTACGCGGAAGCCCACTACAGCCTAGGGGTCACCCTGACACTGGTCGGCAGGCGGATCGAAGCGATGCAGCAGGTAAAAGAGCTGCGGCGCATTGCAGCAGAAACCCTGGCCGACAGGCTCACCCAGCTGCTCGAAGCAATCCACGTCGACAAGCTGGGCGAGGAGCACGACGCAAAGCCCACCATCTAGGCCTTCCCTGCCACTCAGCGAAATGCTGAATAACCCTCGGGAACTCTAGAAAACTTTTGTATGATTCCTCCATGCCCTTCCCCTTGACTGGCTACCGTGTGTTCATCGCCAGCCCCGGCGGACTTCAGCCGGAGCGGCGGCTCTTCCGCCAAACCTTAGAAAGCTACAACGAAGAGATCGCCATTATGCGCGGAGCAACGTTTATGCCTGTCGGGTGGGAGGACACTCTAGCGGGAGTCGGGCGTCCGCAGGAATTGATCAACGAAGACCTGAAGAAGTGCGACTACTTCGTCCTGCTCCTTTGGGACCGCTGGGGCTCGCCAACCGAAGCCGGACCGAATCCGAAGTACACATCAGGGACGGAAGAGGAGTTCCGGCTTGCGATGAAGCTGCTGGAAGATACCTCTGCTCCGATGAGGCAAATGATCGTTTTTTTCAAGGCGGTCGATCCTGGGAAGCTGGCCGATCCGGGGCCACAGCTCCAGAAGGTTCTGGACTTCAAGCGGCAGTTGGAAGCCGAGCGATCGATTCTATTCACCACCTTCGATGATTCCAACGCGTTCGAACAGCACTTGCGGCGCCATCTAGCCAGATGGCTCTATGATCATGAACACGGCGCCACCGCGAAGCCACGGTCTCTTACTCCGCCGGCGGATACGAGACTCGCGCCGTCCCAGCCGGCCGCGTCTGCACCTCTCCCACAGGCTCCCATGAATCCGCTTCTTGAAAAAGCAGGGCGGCTTGCGAACGAAGGCGCCCTGACTGATGCGGAAGCGCTCTATGCCCGGGCGATCGCTTCAGGGACATCGCCTGAGGCTTTCGACGCATACGGACAGTTCCTTGTGCGGGTAGGCCGCCTCGCTCAGGCCGAAGCGATGTTCGAGCGGCTGATTGAGCTTTCCGACTCAGCGGGAGAGCAGTGGAAGGCCGCCGCTTATGCCGGCTTGGGCAAGATCCGCCGGCAGCGCGGCGACTTGCTGGAAGCCGAGCGTCTGTACAGCCAGGCGCTCGAAATCAATCAACGTTTGAACAGGAAGGAAGGCATTGCATCCAATCTGGCAAGCCTCGGCCTTGTGAGCCGCAACCGAAGCGATCTCGCGCGCGCTGAGGAGATGGCCCGAAAAGCACTCGAAATCAACCTGGAGCTCAAACGGGACGACGGATTGGCGGCAAACTACGGGAATCTGGGCGTCGTTCTGCTCCTCAAGGGCCAACTTGACGAAGCGGAGGAAGCACTGCGGAAGGCCGTCGAGATCAATGAGCGCATCAATCGAGTGGACGGGCTGACGACGAACTACGCGAATCTCGGCGGGGTCTATAAGGAGAGGGGCGATCTCGACCGGGCTGAGGAGATGATTCGCAAGGCCATCAAGTTGAACGAGAAACTCGGCCGTCTGGACGGACTGGCGCAGAGCTTTGGCAACCTGGCGGATATTTATCTCGAACGGGGTGAAACAGGGCCCGCCGAAGAAATGTTGGCTAAGGCAATCGAAATCAATGAACACCTCGGACGTCGCGCAGGGCTGGCTCTCGACTATAGAGCCCTTGGCGAGCTCTACCTGAAACGAGGCGACGTCACTCGCGCGGAGGAAACCTTTCGGAAGGCGCTGGAGTTGAACCAGAAGCTCGGACGCCAGGACGGTATTGCCGATACCTACCAAGGCATAGGACTGACCTATGCGCAGAAGGGAGAGCTGGTAGCCGCGCGCTCCATGCTCACAGCCGCACGCGATCTATTTGCCAGTCTCGGGATGTCTCTCCGGGCAAAAGAAGCGCAGGCACACCTCGACGCGCTGGGCAGCGCAACGCAACACGCCTAGCGCCCACGTCTTCACTCGGCGAAACGCTGAATAACCCGCGGGAACTCCTAAGAACTTTTGTATGATTCGAGCATGCCCTTCCCCTTGACAGGCTACCGTGTGTTCATCGCCAGCCCAAGCGGGCTCCAGAAGGAGCGGCAGCTCTTCCGGGAAACCGTAGAAAGCTACAACAAGGAGGCCGCCGTCAGGCGTGGGGCAATGTTTGAGCCTGTCGGGTGGGAGGACACTCTCGGCGGAGTCGGACGTCCGCAGGAGCTCATTAACGAAGAGCTGAAGAAATGCGACTACTTCGTCCTGCTCCTTTGGGACCAATGGGGCTCGCCAACCGAAGCCGGACCCAATCCGAAGTACACATCAGGGACGGAAGAGGAGTTCCGGCTTGCCATGACGCTGCTCGAAGACGCTACCGCTCCGATGAGACAGGTGACCGCCTTCTTTAAGGCGGTCGACCCTGGGAAGCTGGCCGATCCCGGGCCACAGCTCCAGAAGGTTCTGAACTTCAAGCGGCAGTTGGAAGCCGAGCGATCGATTCTATTTACCACCTTCGACGATCCCAATGCGTTCGAACAGCACTTGCGGCGCCATCTGGCCAGGTGGCTCTATGATCATGAACACGGCGCCACCGCGAAGCCACGGTGTGTAACTCCGCCGGCGGATTCGGAACTTGCCCTGCCCCAGCCGGCCGAATCCATACCTCTCCCGCAGACTCGCCGGAATCCGCTTCTCGAAATAGCAGGGCGGCTTGCGAACGAAGGAGCCCTGACTGACGCGGAAGCGCTGTATGCCCGGGCGATCGCTTCAGGCACATCGCCTGACGCTTTCGACGCCTACGGGCGGTTCCTTGTGCGTGTAGGCCGCCTCGCTCAGGCCGAAGCGATGTTCGAGCGGCTGATCGAGCTTTCCGAGTCAGCAGGGGAGGAGTGGAAGGCCATGGGTTATACCCAGTTGGGCAGGATCCGCCGGCTGCGTGGCGACTTGCTGGAGGCCGAGCGCTTATACAGCCAGGCGCTTGAAATCAATCAACGTCTGAACAGGAAGGAAGGGGTTGCATCGATTCTCGCAAGTCTCGGAATTCTCAACCACAGCCGAGGCGATCTGAATCGCGCGGAGGAGATGACCCGGAAAGCGGTTGAAATCAATCTGGAGCTGAAACGGGACGAGGGATTGGCAGTAAATTATGGAAATCTCGGCGCAATTCTGCTCCTCAAGGGTCACCTCGATGAAGCGGAGGAGTCTCTGCGAAAGGCCGTGGAGATCAATGAACGCATCAATCAAGTGGAGGGGCTTGCGGCAAACTACGCGAATCTCGGCGGGATCTATAAGGAGAGGGGCGACTTGAACCGCGCTGAGGTGATGATTCTCAAGGCCATCAAGTTGAACGAAAAGCTCGGCCGTATGGCAGGACTGGCATCGAACTTTGGTAGCCTGGCCGATATCTTTCTCGAACGGGGCGAGACGAAGCTCGCCGAAGAGATGTTGGCCAAGGCAATCGACATCAATGATCGGCTTAGCCTCCGGTCAGGGCTGGCCGACAACTATGACAGGTTTGGCGAGCTTTACCTGAAACGAGGCGACCTCACTCGCGCTGAGGAGACCTTCCGCAAGGCACTGGAGTTGAACCAGAAGCTCGGATGCCAGGATGGTATTGCCGATACCTACCAAGGCATAGGACTGACCTATGCGCAAAAGGGAGAGCTGGTAGCCGCGCGCTCCATGCTCACAGCCGCACGCGATCTATTTGCCGGCCTCGGGATGTCTCTCCGGGCGAAAGAAGCGCAGGCACACCTCGACGCGCTGGGCGCTGCAACGCAACATGCCTAGCGCCTACATCACCCCAAAGCGCCGAAAGGCTTCCACTGCGCTCATGCCATTCTCGGCGATTTCCGTGCGCAGACGGTTCTCGGTAGAGACCTTTTCCAGTGCCCTTCGGAACACCTCTTCTTCTGCCTGACAGGGCACGACAACGACTCCGTCGATATCACCAAAAACCACATCGCCGGGACGGACCGTTACGCCTCCAATCTCAATCGGCAGCCGGAAATCCACCACCTTTCCGCGGGCGCGCTGATCCTGGGCGTATCTGCCACGCGAAAACGTCGGGAAACCAAGCTGCAGGATTCCGTGAGTGTCACGGGACATCCCGTCCAGAACTGCGCCTGTTGCGCCTAAACGCATCGCCCGGGTCGACATGAGCTCGCCCCACATCGCGTATGTGGGCGAACCGCCGGAGGCAACATACACTTCGCCCGGCTTCAGATCATCCAGCGCCTCAAGCATCAGGCCGAAAGGCTTCGCGCTCAGGGGTGAGTTGCCGGAGCCGCCTTCGGGAAAGTCGGCCTCGAGAACAGGCATGGCGCGGCCCGCCACGACCATATCCGGATGGAGAGGCTGAATCTCCTGCGGAAGAAACTGGTGTCTGAAGCCGAGTTCGTCGAGAATATCGCCAACAACTGCGGTGAACAGCCGGGAGCGGAGAAGTTCGAATAGTTCTGAATCGTCTTGCCACTTCATCGCACAGCCTCCTTACGAAGGCTGCGGCCAGCCTTCAGGGTCTCAATAATCATGTCCACATCGAAAACGCATCCGCCCCAGGCACCTCCCCCTATCTCCTGAAGAGCGGCCCAAAGACGGGTTTCATCGGGCAGGTCGGAATCCGGAGCGAGGTCCGGTCTCTCCGGACGTTCAGCGAGGATGCGGGCGCCTTCTTCGGGTGTCACCCGGCACTCCTTCGTTCCGATGAAATTGACCGATCCTTCGAGGCGGTTTCGATCAATGATAATCTCGATCAGGTCACCCTCGCGGACCTTGCCGATCGGCCCGCCTGCCAGCGCCTCCGGCGAGATGTGACCGATGCAGGCGCCCGTCGAGACGCCGCTGAAGCGGGCATCGGTGAGCAGCGCCACGTGTTTGCCGAAGTCGAGGTGTTTCAGCGCGCTGGTCAACTGGTAGGTCTCCTCCATGCCGGACCCCATCGGTCCCCTGCAAATCAGCACCAGGACGTCCCCTGGTTTGATCTCTCCCCGCTTGATCGCCGCAATCGCCGCCGGTTCGGTGGTGAACACGCGCGCCGGACCAACCTTTCGGTACACGCCGTCGGCATCGACGACGCTCGGGTCGATCGCCGTGCTCTTGATAATGGAGCCCTCGGGCGCCAGATTGCCTTTGGGGAAGCAGACGGTGGAAGTAAGGCCGCGCGCCTTGGCAGCTTCGGGCGACATAATCACGTCATCAGGATCAATGCCGTCGCGATTCCGAAGCGCTTCGCGCAATCGCGCCCTCCGCTCGCTTGACTCCCACCAATCGAGCGTTTCGCCGAGGGTGAGACCGGAGACGGTCATAACGTCAGTCCGCAGCAGTCCGGCGCGGCGCAAGTGCAGCATGACCTCTGGCACGCCGCCAGCGAGGAAGACCTGGACGGTCGCGTGATGACGCGGTCCATTTGGGAGCGCATCGACGATCCTCGGGACCTGGCGGTTGATCCGAGCCCAGTCGTCCGCAGTTGGCCGTGGAAGACGTGCGGCATGAGCGATGGCTGCAAGATGGATCACGAGATTCGTGGAGCCGCCGAACGCCGCATGCACGACAAGGGCGTTGTGCAACGCATCCTCCGTGAGGATATCCTTCATCCGGATGCCGCGGCATTCCAGTTCGAGGATCGCTCTCGCCGATCGGCGCGCCATATCGAGCCAGATCGGATGGCCCGAGGGCGCGAGCGCAGAGTGCGGCAACGACATGCCGAGCGCTTCGCCAACCACTTGAGACGTCGCGGCCGTCCCGAGGAACTGACATCCTCCTCCAGGCGACGCGCATGCGCGGCATCCGGCCTCAGCAGCCGCTTCGAGCGTGATCTGCCCGTGCGCAAAACGAGCGCCGATTGTCTGGACACGTCCGGCATCTTCTCCCGCTTCCGGCAGCAGCGTGACTCCACCGGGCACGAGGATGCAGGGAAGCTCACAGGTGCCCGCGAGCGCCATCATCATCGCCGGCAGACCCTTGTCACAGGTGGCCACGCCGACGACGCCGGATCGCGTTGGCAGAGAACGGATCAGGCGGCGAAAGACGGTGGCGGCATCATTGCGGTAAGCCAAAGAGTCGAACATGCCGGTAGTGCCTTGCGAGCGGCCGTCGCACGGATCCGTGCAGTAGCCGGCAAAAGGCACCGCGCCGCGCGCCTTCAACTCCTCGGCAGCCGCCTGCACCAGCAGTCCCACTTCCCAATGCCCGGTGTGATAGCCAAGAGCGATCGGCGTTCCATCCGGCGCTCGCAGACCTCCATGGGTGCTGAGCAGCAGGAACTCTTTGCCGCCCAGTTTTGCGGGATCCCAACCCATGCCCGCATTCTGAGTCCATCCGAACAGATCGCCGGAGGGCCGCTCGAGCAGCATCTCGGCGGTTAGCGGCAGCGAACCCACGGGTCCGGGTGATTTTGTTCTGACATCAAAAAGCGACGGGTCCTGGGAATCGAGGATGGCATTCGGCATAGTCCCTCTCATCATACTGTTGCCGGCGGTGATAGAATCGCGCCCATGGCGGAGACGAGAAGAGCATTCCTGGGTGCCCTTACGGCAGCATCCTACTCGCGAGTTTTGGGCGCTAATGACCGGGTCGGACTCGGCTTCATCGGATACGGCCTGATCGGCGGCCAGCACGTACATGACTTCAAGAACGAACGCGACACGGATCTGGTGGCCGTATCCGACGTCTACCAGCCCCGGATGGAGCAAGGGATCGCGGCCTGCGGCGGCCGCGCTAGGGGCTACAAAGACTTTCGAAAGCTGCTGGAGGATCGCGACGTTCAGGCTGTCGTTGTCTCCACACCGGATCACTGGCACGCGCTGATGACCATTCTTGCCTGCGCCGCAGGGAAGGACGTCTACGTTGAGAAACCAATGACTTTGTTCGTCCGCGAGGGAGAGTGGATGGTGAAGGCGGCGCGGCGCTGGAACCGGGTGGTCCAGGTGGGCACGCAGCAGCGCAGCGGCTTGCACTACCAGCAGGCGGCGGAGCTCCTGCGCAAGGGCTACATCGGGAAGATTCATTCGGTTCGGATGGGCTCTTTTCGGAACGTAATGCCGGGATTCGGCAATCCCCCTGACGGCACGCCGCCGAGCGATCTGGACTACGACATGTGGCTCGGACCCGCGCCGAAGCGTCCTTACAACCCGCACCGCGCGCTGTATCACTTCCGCTGGTTCTGGGACTACTCAGGCGGCCAGATGACGAACCTGGGCGCGCATCAGATCGACATCGTGCATTGGGCTTTGCGTGTGAAGGGCCCGCTAGCGGTCTCGTCGAGCGGCGGTAGGTTCGTCCTGCAGGATGACGGCGAAACGCCGGACACGCAGGACGCGCTCTACGAATACGACGGGTTTACGGCGCTCTGGTCGCATCGGGAAGGAAGTGCGGGAACACGTGCCGGCGCGGGGCTGGAGTTCTTCGGGGACAAGGGTTCCATGACGATCTCCCGCGCGAATTTCCAGGTCTACGCGGATGATAAGATCGACCCGAGCAACGCAGTCCCCGTCTTTCGCGGGCATCCTACCGGCGGCGTGCAGCGGTCGGAAACGAAGCCGGAGCGGTGGATCGAGCCGATGACTGTGAAAGGCTCCTCGGACGAGCAGTTCCGGCTTCACGCGCGGAACTTCCTGGACTGCGTGAAGTCGCGGCAGCGGCCGATCGCGGATGTCGAAGACGGTCATCAGGTGGCCATCGCGTGTCACCTGGCGAATATCTCCTTGCGGCTGGGGCGCAAGATTCGGTGGGATAACGAAAAGCAGACGATCATCGGAGACAGGGAGGCTGAGGCGATGCTCGAACGGCCTTACCGGAAACCGTGGGATGACGTACTACGAGGGTTGAAGCTATGAACCGGCGTCTCTTTCTGGGCTTGATGGGCACGGCCGCATCCGGGGTTGCGGCTCCGCGCTCCGCGATGGGTATCGCGACCACGTCCTACATGACGGGCTGGCGCCCCAGGGATACCCTCGAGTTCCTCGAACATTGTCATTCGCTCGGAGCGGGAGGGATCCAGGCGCCTCTGTCATCCACCGACGAAGCGTACCTTACCAAGCTCCGTCGCAGACTTGAACAAACGGGAATGTACCTGGAGGTCATGATCGGCCTTCCGCGGACAAATGTCCAAGCCTTCGAGGCGACGCTGCGCGGAGCCAAGACCGCCGGAGCGCTCGTTGTCCGCGCTGCTTGCCTCTCGGGAAGACGGTATGAGACGTTCGACAGCCTGTCCGCATGGAAGCAGTTCGTCGCCGAGTCGAAGACCGCGATCGAGCGCGGTCTCCGGATCGCTGAACGCGAGCGCTTCCCCCTCGCTCTCGAGAACCACAAAGATTGGACCACGGATGAGTTTGTCGACCTCTTGAA
>Ga0065720_1019715_pt1 | contig 21056 bp, 23 predicted proteins | sample Thericmetagenome_FD_59107 | JGI IMG/M metagenome (GOLD analysis project Ga0065720, IMG submission 59107) | Thermophilic microbial communities from the Joint Bioenergy Institute, California, USA of rice/straw/compost enrichment - eDNA_2 v2... | ecosystem: Engineered > Solid waste > Grass >...
AAGGCAAAACATACAACACGGGGGATTCCCCAGTCGTCACCGACCTGAGTACTAACCCCGCCCTTAGTGGCTTATCTATGGGAGAGCGGACGGGATCCCGAGTTTTCCACTAGGTATGGTCGTATGTAATGAAGTGGTATGAATTGAGCTATTGATATTGCTATGGCCATCCATCATGTCCTTGATGCCCGAAAGGTTGACCATAAGGTTGACCATTTGACGGCTTCAACATCTACTGCCTGCATTGCTCGGCATCACTTCTGGGGAACGACCATACCCTTGGCCACCAGATGAGCGTGCCAGCTTTAGGTTGGATAAACAGAGAAGTTGTCATAAAAAAATGTCATCAATAACTCGGCAAACCGAGTGTTTTAAAATATCAAACAATTCTTTGACAGGGTCAGATAATCAAGTCATCTGGGGGTTCTGGGGCCGGGAGTATGCCAAACCTGAGCTGATGAATGTCAGAAGCATAACTAGGGTTAGGGTTAACTGCGCTATCCTCGGCCACCGGCACAGATCGCCCGAGCCCTCCGGAACAGGACGACGTCGTCCGAGCAGTGCCGAGATATCGACCCTCAGACCCAGCAAAAAATGGTGGATGATCGTTTTATGATGTTCCCATTAATGAACTCTTCCGAGCCCTGGAACAACTTCTAGTCCGTTCCAAGTCTCAATAATTCCTATCAACGGCGCAATATCGCCCTCAGTCATAACCATCGGTCAAGCCTTGGTAACGCAGCGTCATTACACGTGCCGCAAGGAAAAGCTCAGGCTAACAGCGGCAGGCCCGCAGCTCGCAGCTTGCCGGTGGCCCTACCTAGGCAAACCGCTGCGGACCGGGGCATGTTCCAGGCTTTCTTTGTCGCGCACGATGATGCGACGCGGTGCGCCATGTCGTCAGTTGCCAGCCCAGGCACAGAACCCAACCCCACATGGCCATGAACCTCGGCATACGGCAGGCGGCTTTCGGTGTCGGTGGTCCGCACTCCCCGCATTTCTGTTGCGCTGAGATGTGCCGGGAGCCAACGCGCACGCAATTGTAACGTGTGGATTGGAGCGCTTGCTTGCTTGGCAGGAGCCGTTTGGTTTACCGAAGGGTGAAATATAAGTGACCTTGTCCTGCCTGTCTGAGTGTTTTGGAGAATGTTTGGCTTTTTTCCTTTGTCTTCATCCTTAAGTCGATCACCATTGTTAAAGGTGTGTCCTTGTTGTCGCGCCGCATCCGATTGAATCCAAAGTACCGTCCCATCCCAATCCATCAAGATGTCCAAGGGTCCCGGCGTTGGCTTCCAGTATCCCCCCGTCCCGGTCAGCTGGACGAAGCGCGATGCGTTGCTCTTTGCCAACTCTATCGGCTGCACCAGCAAGGAGCTGCACTTCCTATACGAGCTGGACCCCAACTTTGCCGTCTTCCCGACCTACCCGGTCATCCTGAGTATGTCCTGTTCCCTTTGCCTGCAAGTTCCATCCAATGGCTAGCCGGCGCTGACAACCTCAGCTTTCAAGGGCACCTCCAACGAGGTGATCGACTTCTACGCGCAGCAGAAGGCCGTCCCGATCCCCGGCGTCCCGACCTTCGACCCTACCCGCGTCGTCGACGGTCAGCGCCTTCTCCAATCATTTAAGCCCATCCCCACTTCCTCAGAGGGCCGCAACTTCGAGATCCGCACCACCGTCCTTGGCGTGTATGACAAGGGCCGTCCGGGCACCGTCGTCGAGACCCAGTCCGACCTCGTGGACGTCGCTACCGGCGAGGTCTACTCCCGTGTCATCTCCTCGTCGTTTTTCGTCGGCCAGGGCCTGTGGGGCGGCCCGTCAGGACCTAAGCAGGTTACCTATACCGTGCCGAAGGATCGCAAGCCGGACGTCACCTTCGAGCACCAGACCTCCCCCGAGACCTCTCTCCTGTACCGCCTGAATGGCGACTACAACCCGCTGCACGCGCACCCGGAACCGGGCAAGAAGATGGGCTTCGGCGGCATCATCATCCACGGCCTGTGGACCTGGAACTGGGCGGCTCACGGCCTGCTGGAGCACCTCGGCGGCAGCAACCCGGCCAACCTGAAGGAGTATCAGGCTCGATTTGCCAGCCCTGTGCGGCCCGGGGACAAGCTGGTTGCGTCGGCGTGGAGGACAGGCCAGTACCAGGGCGAGTTTGAGGAGATTCGGTTTGAGGTGCGCGTTGCCGGCGGTAAGGTCGTGCTGAGCAATGGTCGCGCCCTTATTAAGACTGCTGCGGGCAAGGAGAATAAGCTCTGAGTGGGGAGAGAGGGTTGTTGTTAGAGTGTAGTATTATAATTTAATGAATTTATGATGCTGGTTTTTGGTTCTAAATTTTTTTGAAAATTTTTTCGCCAATTTTTTTGTGATTCTTGACGTTGGATGCGGCTCTGGAGCACAAATTGTTAAGGTGGTGATGGAAACGGATGGAGTGAGCTGCTGCTGCGTTGGCTGCCTAAGTGAGCCGCTGGCTCTTTCCGTCACGAACTGGATCCCCAACCCTCACTTTTTATAAAAACAAATTATTCCCCTAATTCATCACCGTAACCATGTCTGCGCCCTACATCGGCCAGCGTAGATCGTACGACGGCGCGCTCTGCACTGTGAGATACATTGGCGACGTCGCGGGCACGTCCGGCTCATGGCTCGGCGTCGAGTGGGACGACCCGTCGCGGGGTAAACACGATGGCCAACACAAGGGCGTGCGCTACTTCTCCTGTGCGTCAACCTCTATCTCCCATGACAATTGCTCGATTCTTGAAGTTTGTTCTTACGCTGCTGCCCAGGTAAATCCAAATCCCCGACCGCGGCGTCATTTGTGCGCCCGACGCGCCCAGCCGATGCCCCGCAGTCCTTCCTGGCCGCGCTCCACAGAAAGTACGTCTCGGACCCCGACAAGGACAAGGAGCCGCCGCGTCAGGTCTATTTCAACTCCAAGGTTGCCGAGGAGGTTGGCTTTGATAAGGTCCGTCGGAAGCAGGCTAAGCTGGATGAGCTGAAGTATGTCATCCTGGATGGGCTACGCGTTGCGAGGGCGTATGAGGAGGGGGCCGAGGAGAGGCCGATTGGGGAGGTGTGTCCTGAGATTAGGGAGCTGGATTTGAGTAGGAATTTGTTTGAGCGGTTTGGGCCGGTTGTTGAGATTTGTCGGGAGCTGAAGCACTTGAAGAGCTTGAGGATCAAGTAAGTTTCTGCTGCCAGGAGTGAGCTTAGGATGATGCTGACGGTCACAGTGGGAATCGCTTCCAGAATGTCCAGGAGGATGAGAAGCTCCATGAGTCAGATGGAGCCTTTAACGGCGTCACAGAGCTGGCTCTGGAGGACACTCTCCTCGACTGGCAGGAGATTTGCCACATCGCGGCCAAGTACCCGGCCCTCACGACACTCCATGCCGGGTTGAACCAGTTCTCAACCCTCACCTCGATCCCAGAAGTCCCTTTCACATCAACCCTTGTCTCTATCCATCTTGAGTTCAACGAGTTCTCTTCCCTCTTCGACCTTGCGCCGCTGACCTCCATCGCAAGCCTGCGCAACCTCCTCCTCAAAGGCAACAAAATCGACACCATCGCCCCTCCTTTCTCCTCACCCCCTGTCTTTAGCCAAACCTTGCAACACCTCGACATCTCCTACAACCGCGTCTCCTCTTGGTCCTTCGTCGACGCACTCAACACAGTCTTCCCGGGCCTGACCTCCCTCCGCTTCACGCACAACCCTATCTACGACGATCCCGACCTCGACACACAGGAATCATACCCCTCAACAGCATCCAGCACCACAGCCAAAGGAAAGGGCATCGCCAAATCCGACGAAGCTTTTATGCTAACCATCGCCCGCCTTGCATCCCTCAAAACGTTGAACTTCAGTCCCATCACTGCGAACGACCGTTCCGATGCGGAAATGTTCTACCTGTCCCGTATCGCGAGGCAGTTATCGTCCGTTCCGGAGGCGGCTGAGAAGGAGGTGCTTGCGCGACATCGTCGTTGGGCTGAGTTGTGTGAGGTCTATGGTGAACCTGCTGTTGTCAGGCAAACGGAGCTGAACCCGAATTTTTTGGAGGCTAGGCTTATCAAGGCTGAGCTCATTCCTGCGTGGGAGGGGTCACCGGAGAAGAAGTGTGTGCAGATACCGAAGGCGTTTGATATCTATGCTGTGAAGGGGATTGTGGGGAGGTTGTTTGGGTTACCCCCGTTGGGGCTGAAGTTGGTGTGGGAGACGGGAGAGTGGGATCCTGTTGCGGGGTTTGAAGAGGATGAGGCTGGGGAAGGGGAGGAAGATTTGGAGGCTGAGTGGGAGAGGAAAGTGGATGAAGGAGTTGTCGTGGGGGAAGGATTGGAGGGTAAGAAGGGGAGATGGGTGAAGAGAGAGGTTGAGTTAAAGGACGGGCCGAGGCAGTTTGGATATTGTGTGGATGGGTTGGAGGTGAGGATACGGGTTGAGAAGCGGTAGGTTTGAGGAAGAGAAGGGTTTGGAGTCGACAGTGAACTGTCTTGCAATACAATAATGGTGTAACTCTGCTTGGCCTCTGCTCTTCAATCAGCGACGCTTGGGAGGTCCAACTGATGAGGTTCAAGGACAGGAAAAAGAAAATAAAGGTTGTAAGAGAAGAAAGAAACAAACCAAAGGTGATGAAAAGGACAAAAGAAATAAAAGATAGAGCAGGAAAGAGCCCTAAAGGACAAGCTGTGGGCAAGGTACAGTAAGTTGAGACTTTGTATCAAGACTTGGTATTTAGATGTACTTCACTGATGAACGGTATAAGGTTTAGGCCGAACGTTGTCCTGGGCTTGTCGTGGTTGAACCTGTCATGAAGTGTTGTGGAGTGTCCTGGTATGGGTTCATTATCAATTGGACTGTGCAAGATCATGGACATCACAAAGCATAACACATCCCACACATGATGAGGCACCATATCAACATAAGCTGAGGGAACCACATGCCAGTATGCTCGATTCAGACGACTTTACATGACCCAAGACCCTAATAACCGCTACTAAGAGTACGTTAGCATTCTCCATCATCTATACCAAACCCATCATCAACCCTTGAAAACAATCCGATCAGACAAACCACAGCATGCCCGCATGCTGTCTAACCACAGGAAGAGACAAGCTCAGCCCAGCCCAGACCAGACCAGAGACAAAAGACAAACTCAAAGACAAATCATGAAAAAAAATGAGTAAAATCCTTCATCCTCCTCCTCCTCCTCCTCCTCCTCCCAAGACAACCTTCCCCCCTCACCGGCGCAGGCCTAGAGGCAACACCTCGGGCGCGAACAATGACTCCGTGTACTTCTCGTTTTCCTCTTCCTCGCCCTCCCCCGTCTCCAGGGCCGTAGCCCACAGAAAGACGGTCGGCACGAATAGTGAAACACCCGCTTGCTCCTCCCCCTCCTCCTCCTTCTCCGGTGTGGTAACACCACGGTTGTCACTGTCACCGCCGCAGTTCCCTGTGTGCGGCGGCCAGTGCCAGGCACAGCAAGCAGGCATGTTTCCTGAGACACCCACAAACACCTGACGGTCCTCCTCCTCCTCCTCTTCCTCCTCCTCCTCTTGCTGCTTCTGCTTCTGCTTCTGCTTCCGCTGCGCCCCCCATGCTGCAGCAAACGCAGCCAATGGACCAGGTGCGCGCGCACCAGCCGTCCTTGGTGCCGGCGTCGGGGTCACGGCCCGCCGTGAGCGCGCCCGACGTGCCGCAAGCCAGTCTACCCAGTAGGGCAGCTGCTGCGGACGACGGGGCGGCCACATGACGCGGGACCGAGGCGAGGCCGACGATTCAGACGACGAGAAGAACTTGTCGACGGCGGCGTTGGTGGCGGTGGTGTCCTGGCGGACGAAGAATGGCGAGCCAGGGTCGGCGGCGGTGGCAGACGAAAAAAGTTGTGCCTCGCGGGCCCCGGGGGGAGAAGAAGTGCTGCTGCTGCTGCTGCTGCTGCTGTTGCCGGTAGTCGGGGCAGCTGACGACGAGGAAGATGTGGCGGTGGCGGCGGCGGCGGCAACAGAGGGGGCGCCCTCGGTGGTGGTTATCGGGGCGGGAGCGGCAGCGTGCCCAGCAGAGGCTGGGACAGGAGACGAAGGCGAGACAGCAGGGTCGGACGAGAGCTTGCTGTCTGACCCGGGAGCGTCAGCCTCCTAGGTCGACGCGTCCGCAGCCAGCCGCGGCGTCTTGCCGCCCGCCGGAGACCAAGACTGTTGCTGGGGCTGCTGCTGCTGGAGCTCAGAGCGGGGGGCCGAGCGGACCAGGAACCACTCCGTCGGCGAGGACTGGCTGAGTGCCAGCCGCGGCGCCTTGCGCAAGGCAAGGTCGGCCGGACCGGGCGAGAACGACCGCCGTTTGGGAGGCATCATTGCTGCTGCACTGCTATTGTTCGCCGCTGGAAAAAATGGCGCGAGGAAACTGAAAATGGAAAAAGTTGAAAGTGGGAAGAAAAAGGGTTTTTGATATTTTCCCCTGGGGGGTCGCGTTCAGGGGGCGCGTGTGCTGGTCACGTTTTTCGCGTTATTCGGTCACTGCTTCGCGTTGCGCGCCTGCCTGTTTGTGGGGGCAACTGGGAGGAAAGTTTGTTTTTTTTTCTATTAGTCCTATTCAATGCTGGGCTAACTATCGTGGTCTCGTATGAATGGACATCTTCTTGCCTCCGCTACGATTGAGAAGGGTTTGAGCCCTCGCGGTGCATGAGCCAGCGAGAGGGGAGGGGAACTCGCGATTTTTTTTTTCGCAATTTTGGGCATTTACAGTGATGGGATGGATAGGAAGCCAAAATTTTGATATTTTCATTCCTATATTCATGAGAAGTAACTGGTAAGGTTTGTCCTCCACTTTGTCCAATGTCGACGTCCTCTGAGCCATTCGAGGCCGAGCTGCTGTGACGTCGACTTCGGCTCCTAGAGCCTTGAGGATGCCCTTTGTGATGATAATAAGTTGGGGAACGAAACTGGTAACGCTAGAATTGGACTATTACAGCATCGAACCATTATTGCTTGGAATTGACAGAAATTCAGTCGGGACATCTCACAGATACACCTCGTTAGCGAACTTGGAGTCGATGCCGTGGGTGCCAAAAGTAGTATATCTACAGGCCATATCATACTGGTCGACATCGGAGCATTGAGGCTGAGCGCGACTTCGGATCATCTTTGATGACTTGGTGGTAAAGGGCATGGATCATCTCCTGACTGATCGTAGTCATGAGTAAATTATGCTCCCACATCAAGTAGAATGGGTAACTGGATGACAGTGCGTTATCGACAGATTGTCGGGATATAAGGGGTCCTATGTAGTTGGGAGAGCATGTTCGAAAGCAGCTAGATACTTGCCACCTTTGGAGCGGCAGTCCACTCCAGGAGTTGGGATTAATCTCGTCTTGGGCAGCAGAAGAGAGTGAGCAATTGATAAATTGCCCAACGCTGAGCCTCAAATTGTTGCGCCATTCGCTGACGATTGTGTTCTGTCTACTTCCAAATTTGTGTCCTCTCTATCAAACAATCCAATACACAGTTGGGTCTTACCTGACACTCCCCATTCCTGAACATTTTCCCCTTCAGCTCAAAGAGTCTTGGCCTAGTCATTGAAGTCGAAGAGGAATTCCTTCTAGTTGCGACTAGGACCTGATGAGACGGTACCGCAAGCTTGCGTTTTCTTCCTAGCTACCCTAGAAAGAACCCACTGACTGACAGAAGTTGTTAAATGATCTCTAAGAGGCATCGACTCATTGTCAGCATTCAAAGTAGAACAGGGGAGGGAACCATCACGCACTCTGTCGTCTCCTTCCCCTTTGCAGCCACACGTGATGTTATTTGCGTGCGTGGTGTCGCCACTCATGGCGAGATCATTGACCTCGAGGTTCTCCAAGGCAAAAGGAGGACAATAGACTAAGAAATACGACAGTGATGATGAATGTTCAACCTGACGCTCCATCCTTTTCTTCTCCATGGCGAATGCCTGTAAGCCCCTTAGACTCGAGCTGTGGCATGTCAAGGATTAATGGCAAACTTGGTAGCGCCGCGTTCAGCGATACTGATCGATCAATGGAAAACAGGATGAAGCGACAACACTTGGGGGCCGTCGCTCTTATCGACAAATAACCATAACTATGTATTGGTGCCATCAGCGGAGCCGAGAGACTATCGGATAACAACTGCGCAATCAAGGGACCATCTCAGAATGCGTTTAGTTCTGTCTTCCAACAATCCACGCCAACTCGTCCAGAAAGCAATCCTGCAACTCGAGAGTCATCGAAGGACACGCCCACAACCACAAAAACTTTGTCAGGTATTTCTCCCACAATACGCGACTTCTTCAGGACAAGCTTACGAGTGAGGACACTGCAAGCGCTGACTTTTTGGGCAGTAGGCCTTTTGAACACCACTTGTAGAGACCCGATCTGACAACTCAAGTAATAAGTCCTCGGAAAGCGATACTGAAAGCGGTGCCAAAGAGCTTTCAGTAAACAGTGGCCAAGCCAAATGACCTGTTGGATACGAAAGAGACAAGAGCTCTGTTGCTGGAAAGATAGAGTGAAGGACCATGACAGGGGAGGAAAAGAAGAATAAAGATAAAACAGAAAAGGAAAACGGAAGGGCAGACAAACCGGTGGGATATCCAATGGAAGCGTGATCATCGCGATCTGCTGAGGGCATACAATCCTGTTGGGAGACGAGGTGTCGATCAACCAGAGACGTAGATGATTATCTTCCGCGAAAAGACATTACTTGCTACCCATCAGGATACAGCCTTTACAGCACGCACACACAAGCACGGACAAACACGGACAAAGACACCGAAACCACCAAATTCAAGATGACCGGGTATATTTAGCAACTTCAACACTAACACTCTCCTCCCTAACCACCCTCGCCCCCTTCTTCCCGTTAACAACCCTCTCCCTCAACTCGGCCACCTCCCTCCTAACCTTCATTTGATGCGCCCTAACCATCGCTTCCCTCTCCAAGCTCTTCCCTTTTTCCTTCTCCTTTTTCTTCCCAACCCCTTCCACCATCCCCTTTTTTGGCGACTTGTCGTCCCCCACAGTTCCAATCGCCCCGCTCATAACCAACGGCGGAGGGGGTTGCCTCTGCCGTCTACGCCACCGCGCAAACGATTGCTGTGCGTGCTTGGGCAAGGGCTTGGTCGTCGGGTACACCAAATCGTCGAAGCCCAGTGGGTCGGTAAGCATCTCCTGCACGCGGGTTTCGAAGTACTCTTTGCCCTTACGCGCGGGCACAGGGGGCTTAGTCGGGCTGGCGGCGGGGGCGGAGGAAGCCCTGCTGGTGCTGACCTCGGCGGCGGCCGCGGGCTTTGGCGGCTTGCCCTCGGTATTGGCTTTGGCAGTCGGCCTGGGCTGGCCGTCGGCAGTCTTGACTTTCGGCTTTTTGGCTTTGGGTTGCCCGCCGGCTGAGGATTCCAAGTCGGCATCTGACTTGCGCTTAAGATATTTGGCCTTGAATTCGGGTGTCTCTTCGGGCTTCTTCTTGGGGATCTCCTCGGCCGACGACAACGAAGACAAGGCGCTTGACATGGAGAGCTCGACCTGCTTTTTGGCGGAGACTGCATCCTTCGTGACCTTCTTGGCCTCCGTAATGGCGCAATCCTCCTCTTCAACAGCGCCAGACATCAAAGGCCCTGCCGGCTTGAGCTTCTTTTTGCTGCCGGAGGTAATCTCTTCGAAGGCAGGAGGGGGGGAGACGGTTGAGGAGGAGTCGCGACGAATGCCGCCTGCCTCGGCCAGGACGAGACAGGAGTCCTCGTCAGACGAGACCTCGTCGGACTGTAGCTGGCGCAGGGTATCGATGAAGTCCATGGTGTAAGTCGGTCGGCGGGTGTTCCTCCAAAGCTGGCGACGAAAGAGGTATAATCTCAGGGCGCGCTCGGCGTTCCGGTGGCGACGATAAAGAGATTGCCGCTGGCTGGATGCGACAGAGCGAGAGTGAGTAAGGTAACTTTGTAAGATGAGAGCCTTTGCGCGCTGATCGAAGATGGCTTTGGGGGGCAGGCTCGACATGAGAGGGGGAGAAAGACGGGGTGATGAGCCTCGAGAGGAGTTAGGTGATGGAGACTTGGAAGAAATGCTGCCCCTGGAGTCGCTGTCGAAACTGTCAAGGCCTGATGAAAGCCGGCGATGTTTGAGAAAGAGGCGCAGCGCTGCGTCGGGTGAAAGAGGGCGACGAGCTCTGAGATCAGAATTGTGAGAGATTGAGGTCGACGACCTTTGAGGGCCAGCAGTGCTGGCCAAATTAGCTTGTTGAGCCATTCTTGCTATTGTCTACAGTCTGCGGTCTGCGTTGCGGACGCGACCGACCCGCGACCAACACAATAGCAATGACAATAGGAGGATGAAGAAGGATCAATGAGTGGGAGGAGGAAGACACGCAGCAAAGCCAAATCAATTACCACACCAACACAATTTCATGCATCCCACAACCAATTAAAGGAGGATAAAATGAGACAGGCACACTCAGGTTCATATATTGAGTCGAAACTGTCCTAGATTCATGTAAATGCCCCGGCCAGCGAGGTCACCTACGTCCAGTACAGTGAGGGGTGCCTTCAGTGTTGGGTCGCGGTCAAATCATCTTGAATTTTTTTTCTCTGGCGGTTTTGTTTCTCCCGTATCAGGTGGTTCGTGCGCTGGACCCCTGTCATTGATTTTTTTTTCGAGAACAACGTATGTCAGATCTGCACACGTTGTATCGGCACTGTGTTGTTTGAGAAAGGTGATCCGAACTGTCGGTGCCACTCCGTCCATGATTGAAGAGCAACCTAAGTGTTGTCTATGAGATGGCTACTCGCAAAAGCTCAACCTGTATCTGATAGGATTAGGATGTATGTTACATTTGGACACAGTGATCTGACCGTAAACAAAGCACACGATATGGAGTCAGGCACTCAAAGCACCGGAAGAAGTTTGGAAGAAATCCCAGAAGTCATTCGACGAGGGTATACTGTCTACTGAGGGCACACTCACGGAAAAGGTTTTGGGATGTAGAGTTGGAAATGTTTGCTTTTGCTATTGGCAGTGCAAGAAGTAGGCAGTTGCCACGTTGTGACACCGTTCATCGGTCACATCAGAGCAATCCAGCAAATGCCAGGGGAACGATTGTCATACATTCAATCAGCGCTCGATAAACCCAACGATAGAGAATGGAATGAGTAGGATCTTAGGAGAGGAGGAACACTTGGTAAGTCACAAGAGAGAGCACCAAGTCATCAAAGAAACCATCTTGAATTGAGGATTCTATCAACAATAAAGCAAAATCACCTATACTTTCTCTCGGTTAGCCTCATCATCATGACGGAACTGATCTGAAAGCCAAAAAAACTGTTGTGTGGCCGTCAGCAGGAGCGTTATGCTGTCCACAACGTTGCTCTGATGAGGAGCTTCAGAATTGCAGAATTCAAAAAGGACACATCATAGGCCAAGCTTTGAGGAAAGAGGAGGATTTAACTTACACTACCTGTTGAAAATTGGGAAGCAAAACGGGTGGCTGTTGCCGGGCATGACAAGAGTAACTAGTCAGGTCGGCGACCTGAAAGTTTAATATCAAGCTCTTGTTTGACGTCAAGTTCAAGGAAAAAAATCTTTACAGCCACGCGACACTGTGCGAAAATAAGGTTTGGTGGGGCAGTTCCTGATTACGTAAGACAAGAGATCTTTGGTTGTTGCCAAAAGCCGGCGGACTGCCCGACAACCTCCTTCTGGCTTCGTGTTATCTGTAGGTATATGAAGGACTCGTCTACAGTTCCCTGATACATACGACCATACCTAGTGGAAAACTCGGGATCCCGTCCGCTCTCCCATAGATAAGCCACTAAGGGCGGGGTTAGTACTCAGGTCGGTGACGACTGGGGAATCCCCCGTGTTGTATGTCTTTTTACCTTTTGTCCATTTTCATCATTTGTTTGATTCATTTTTGACAATGTGATGGAAGGGAAGAATACAAAAAAGAAAAATTGAAGATATACTATTTATATCAAGGCAAAAAGAGAAGAAAAGAAGCTATCACCCAAAGTTACACAGCTGTCTACGATACAAGTATTCTGGCCTGATCTGTACGGTGCCACGCAACAACACCTTGCAACCGGCTTGAATCCGGTTCAACCATAGCTGCATGTTCATATGGACGCTAACTTGACCTCGAAATCCAGAAGCAATTGCAGCTGGATGGATAAGGAACCTTTGGCAGCAGCGACTTGCAAGCCAGGACCCATGTCTGATTATGTAAGCTTTCGGGAGAAGGCGTCGAGCCCAAAGCCGCGTGAAGGAGGTCATCAGTTGAGCCATGTGCTGCGTGTATCTCCAACATTTGAATTTCATCTCAACTGAGCCTCTCACCGTCCTGTGATCCTAAATGACATGAATTGTGTCGCGTATGCATTCTGTAGAATATCTCACCTAGACTCATTAAACTGTCTGTTTCTGTTGCTGCTTCCGAACAATCCGGTCCCATCCAACTTCAATCTCACAATCAATATCATCGTTGACCTACCTTTCAGCTGATGAAGCTGCCCTATCCATCATGGGTGTCGTCAACTCCTGCCCCATACCATCCTCCACCATTCCACCAGTCCCTCCGACGCTGACAATTCGCAACTTGACTGTCACACCGCTCCACCTAATCGAAGTCGAACACCTCACTCGCCATCACCATCTCATCCCTAAATCCGACGCCCTAACCCGCATCCCGTCGCGTATAAGCCGGCACTCAACCGACAGCCGCCGTCGAGTATCCCACGATGCCCAACACATGCACTACCGCGAAGCCGATGGCTCAGTAGCTGCCACACCCTTCCTCTCTGACCACGACCACGACGCGAGGGCGGCTCATCCCCTTGATGTGGCGCTGCCCCCGTTCGGAGAAGCCCTCATCCCTATTCCTCCGCCAGCTTTGCATGGCAGGCATACACACCTCCGAATGACGTTCCTCGATCCGACGACTGGGAAGAGATATCAAGGCATCATCCCCGGCTCAGCGCATAGGACAATCGTCCTTCAACCTGCCCGCGCCCCAGAAGATGAGCCTCAACCCCAGGGGGAGGATGCTCACGAGTTTACGGCGATATACCTCCCCACACGTGGTTTCCTCGCCCTGTTCTCTAGCGCAAACCTCCCGTCCTGGATGGGCACCCTCCCTGACCATCTCCCGCTCTCAGCCCTATCCATCCCGGGGACACACAACTCCCCCACCTACCACGTCGCCCTGCCGAGTGTGCGCTGCCAGGCTGTTAGCATCGAATCTCAGTTGGTCAATGGCGTGCGCTTTCTAGACGTGCGGGTCTCCTGTCCTATCTTTTCCCCTCCTCCCGAAGGATCTTCCGCTTCAGCGCAAGCGGCAGTGCCAGTACCCGAGTTAGCCCTAGTCCACGCCTTTTTCCCAGTGTCTTTAATCCCCAACCCCAAAAAACACACTTTGCGTCACCTTCTGTCTATCACGTACCACTTCCTTGATCAGCACCCGACCGAAACCATCCTCCTCTCTCTGAAAAGAGAAGGAACTGGCCTCGGCACGGACGCCGACCTCGCCCAGATCCTCGTAACCTACTACATCCCGCCTAACCGATCCAAATGGTACATTTCCCCGCACATTCCCACGCTAGGCGAAGCAAGGGGGAAGATTGTTCTCGTGAGGAGGTTTAACTTACCACCCCCCTCATCGCCCTGCCCCGCTTTGCTCGAAGAAGGGGGTGAACGCGGCTTAGGCATTGACGCCTCCGTCTGGCCGGATAACGTGCCCGACGGGATGTGCGGGAGCGGGTTGGTGAGAATCCAGGATTGGTATGGGGTTTGGAACACATCAGATATACGGAAGAAGATACAGTATGCGCAGGAGGGGTTGGAGAGGGCCGCAGAGAGGGTGTTTGACCTGGAGCCCTTTTTGCCGCCAAATCTTCCATTGTTTGATGGACAAGCCGAAAGCAGATTGGCAAATGGGGATCCTGCTGTGCAACAGCGGCAACGGCCAGCTGCGCCGCCGTTTTACATCAACTTTTTGAGTGCTAGTACGCTCTTCAACATCAATTGCTGGCCGGACAGGATCGCTGTCAAGATCAATCCGTCTATGATTGAGTATCTGTGTATGGCTCACGGAGCACCAGGCAAAGGGCCTGGGGGATTATCTGTCGGCGATGCGGCGACGGGCATTGTTGTTACGGACTGGGTGGGGTATCGCGGCGATTGGGACTTGATACGGTGCATTGTGGGATGGAACGCCAGGTTTGGATTACAGAAATAAAGTGGAGTATGGTGTTTTAAACTGGTATATATTACATCGGCATAGACTAGACTACCCATCCGAGACACAAACCAATAAATACTAATTCTAATCACCACTTGTCAAAGACCTGGGGGGCTGTACTCAAGTTAGCATAGTTCTAAATGCATAGCCGGCGTGTACAACCGCAGTTGTAACACCTTCCATCAGTTCCCCAAGGTGTGTTTTCTTCAACGATGATCTCAGAGAGATAGGGTTTGCAGGTCTAAGAGGTCATCCTTGAAGGAAGAACGATCAGATGGACGCGAGTGACTTACCCTTTGGCGGGAGTTGATGGACCAAAATTACGATTACGGATTACCTGGCCGTGACTGGTCAGCAACCGTCCATGAAAAATGCTCAACAAGCCGTCGGTAAAGTAACTAAGTTCAGGCTGCTGCGAGTTAGCCTTGGTCTTTGTACGAGTGGTGGAAGAGCAGACATACCTCATTAAATCAGATTTTTTGTTATGTTCATTTCCAACCCAAAAATGGGAGGATCAAACAGTGTGAATAACACGTCATCATTCAGGTGAGGCAAGAACGCGACGACGAAAGAAGTTTCATTACCTGCTTGCTGTTAGTCTAAACTCCGTTCCCTGCTAGGAGTGAACAGCAAGCGCTGAACGAGGAGCACAATCAGGTGACGAAGTCTCAGCAAGAATAACTCCCCAAACTCCCTCGCAGGGTGTACAGCCCTGCTTTTGATGAGAAAGTCAGGGAGGATTCGATTATGTCCGCCCGTTCGTTCAAGTTTTCATCACGGTGCTGGAGATCGAGAAAAAGCTTGAGCATACCTGCGCAGTCGTTAGCAAATCTGCTTGTAAACAGCGGTGAGAAACCACGAGACAAGTCCTCTTAAGTCAGACAAGGCTGAAACTAGATTTACGGATCCACATTATGCATTCGGCATGAGGAATTCCCTGTATTTTGTCGTTTCTTCATCACCCAAGGATGAGAGAAGGAAAAGGAAAGTGTACCAACCTTTTGGAAATCAATTGATGATGGCGGCTCACATTGAGCAAAAAACATGAGGGACATCTGCCGGTCGACACTGAATCGCGTTAGCAGTAGTCGACAAACGCATGTGCAAAACAGCAGCTTCAAGATGTGCTCTCAGGGTAATTCTAGAGTTGCTAATCCCCACGGGCTGGTCGGAGTTGGATTGTTTCTTCTCATCTCGGAGCAATAGTTGGATGATAAATTTGGGAGGTGCTTACCTTGTCGACTGACGGGTTTGCTGAGGTTTGTGAATTGAGAAGAGAAGCTGTGGGAGCTCGGGAAAAATTTTGGGCAATAAAAAGCTGGAGGAGTGGGGTTCGCCATGAGATAAATCCGAGCTGTCGCACAGACCACAAAACCTACGTTTAAGTGCATACCCGACCCAAGCATAATGCGACCGTTTCAGCTAACGGTCCCCCACATTACGCATCTCCATAGTGGCAAATCTTATCGATAGCGATATCACACCTAGATAAGATCCCGGACAGCCGCTGGTTGCCTCTCCTCGATTCCTAATCTTCACCACCATCACCGCCTTCTGGTCTCTCGGGCTGCCACGTCCGCGGATCGACACGCCTCATCATGTCTCCCAACGGAGGCATCTGGGCAGCCGCGGCCCTGCAGGCTCTGCGCCAGAACTTGGCCAGAAGCACGCAGATGGCCGCGAAGCTGATTCGCTCCAAACTCGCCGCTGCTCGACATTCTGCTGCTACGAACGCTCCCGCTCACCTTCAACCCGTCCCCGTTCCCGTCCGCGTCGGTTCTGCCCGCCAGCCTGTCCATCCTGCTGCCTGGTTGCGCCAGCAGAAGCGTTGGCTCTCCTCGTCTGCCGCCAAGCAACTCAATGCCGCTGTCCGCCGCTTCCTCTCGACCACCTCCGCTTGCGGCCAGGCCCAGGCCTCCTCTGGCCCGGCCTCCCGCTTCCGCGTCGACCGTGCCGCTGTTCAAGCCTCCTCTGCCACCGCTCGTGCCGTCGCCCAGCTGACCGGGCGTGCTCCCTTCGCCTCGACCCTGCGTCCGAACCTTACTGGTGGCGCTATCCCCCGCACCGCGGGCGGCTACACTCTTGGAGGTGGCGGCAGCGTCCGTTATTTCAGCCACACGCCCGCCGCGCCGGCCCAAGTTGTGCAGAACGTCAGCCAGGCCATGCGTGCGTTCTGGTGCTCCGGCCAGCGTGCTCGGTTCGACGGCTACGGCCCTAACGGCGAGAAGCGCTACACGGCTGTCAGCGCTGCCCATGACGACGCTCGTCGCAAGATGGAGCAGTGCTTTGCCTGGCGCGGTAACCAGCCTGGTGCTTTTATTGATTTCCAGATTGCTCCGACCATCACTGCGTTGAGCCCTCTTGGTGCTGTTGCTGCTGCTCCGGCGAAGGCCAAGAAGGTTAAGAAGATTCGTGCTTCCTCTGCCCCTGGTTCTGGTTCTCTCGTCTTTGGCACTGCTACCCTGCATGCTGAGGGTTTCCTGGATGTTCTGTCTGTTGATTTCGCTCGTGCGTTGCAGGACCTGGCGGCTGTTATGACGGACCTGAAGGCCCTATCCACGTTAGGTGATCTTCCGGTTTCGTTGGAGAAAAATGGCCGAGTCCTGCGCGTCCGATTCCCCGGCGTCGATGCTGAAACGGTCGAGCGGTTATGCGACGACGTTGGTGTTCGACGCGGGGTCGTGGGCCAGGACCCGGATTTTGACGACAGCCCTGGAGTCCAGATGGCGCTAAGGTTCCCGTTCGCACCGGAAGAGCCCTGCGAGAGCAAACTCACGTCTCCTGGAGGATCTGTACGGTCACGGGATTCTCATTCCCTGCTTGAAGATGCTTTCGTGGTCGATGAGTTCGAGGACAACCCCTGGCGATTAACCGGAGTAGAGGAAGAAGATGATGAAGAGGGGTATGAGAGCTTATCGCCACGGCCGTTGAGCAACTCGGGGCTGCATTGCTCTGAGGAGTTCGAGGGCCTGGAAGGTATATACCGATTCTTAGAGGAGTGCGATCGTGCTAGGGGGGGTTTCAGAGCTTACTGATAATTTGGCGACGACACACTCCCGCTTTGGGAGGGTATGATACATGAGTATGGGCTCAGAGTCTCTCTCCGCTCTCTGTGATATACTTGGGACTCCGAGCATATACACTCCTTTGATATTTCCTTTTTCTCATCTTCTGTAACTCACTCTAGTCATGACGAGTTTTTTTTCCTTTGCCTCTCGGTCTGGATATCTCACTTTAGTCATGAGTATACGACACATGATGTTTCCTATGTGATAGAGAATATCAGCATGATTCTCTAACGAAAGTGACTTGCATTTGATACACTGAGTGATCTCAACCATACAGTAGGTACTACAATGATTATCTCGATTCTCCCTCAGGGACTTAAAGGCTGTCTGGGTAAGCTCCTAGGAAGAGCTTGGGAACGTCCAAGTAAGTGCCATCTTCGCTTCTTATCTTCTATTTTCCCTACCTCTTTGCCCTTCCTCCCTCTATCCCTTCATTCTTCCATTCTTACGGATCCGTACCTCTTTGCGTTCTTCCAGCCTCCCCATTCTTTCGTCTGATAGTTGAGCTAGCTCTTGACTTTGTTTGACCCCAACTGTCCCGGAAGAGGTTTGCCAAATGATACGATGAGACTCTCTCAATCCAAAGGCCGCGTTTATGAGACAACGTCTTGAGCTTTGTTTGCTATGACTCAAACTGTTGACATGAGCAAGTGGATATCCGTTTGTCAACGTAAACTAAGCCATGGTGCCAACACCACCTATTTGCAAACCATGGGCCTGCCTTAACCATAGGCATAGTAGTCCTACTGTCCCCTCCCGCTGCTCATTATCAGAAGTCCCGCATCCGCTCTTTTACCAAGGAATCACAATGTCCCCGCAGCCTCTTCTTTGTGTTCCCCGCCCAAAGCAGGCAACAGCAAAAGCCCGATGGCCAGCTCCAGACCGTCTCTGAACCCTTTTTTCCTCTTATTACCGTCAATGAGCTGCCGCCGTGGCTGGAAATTGTCGGTGTGCCGCGCGAGTTGACTGAGGAGCAGACAAAAGGACTCTGTCAATATCGGCAGACTTCCGAGGACTGGCGAAGGGGTATTACGCTGTGAGGATTCTGGAGGAGGTGCAACATGGACAGGGCCCTGTCTGGCCTGTTTCATCACCCTCACGATCCGGAGAGGGAAGTCGAAAGGGTAATGAGCATGTCTGTCAATCGCCGGATAATGGAAACCCAAGGGCTTTCTCTTCCAGCCCGACAGAGACTCGCCTTCACGAGGCTCCGTCTAGACAGCAGGAGGAAAAGGCTACCACAGCAAAAGGGACAAGGACAAGGACAGGTCCATCCCGCCGAGCTGATGAAGTCCTGCCGGGCTGCAGGAAACGTCAAAGAGAACCGATCTGGATCTCCCAGCTCTTCATCAGAGAGCACATTCATAGTCGGAAGCAGCGATTCTCCCATGAAGATCAAGAAAAATGCAAACTCGACCTCATCTCCCGAGAACTTCAAAGCATACTGCCGACACTAGTGCCAGCATGGTTGGTGTAGATTTGGGGCGAGGTGCCGAAACATACGTGAGTATCCTCCTTAGGGTCTCTTCTCGTGCACTTTTCTCTCACTAACCCCTATTCACAACAGAGGACATACCTCAAACGAAAGAAGGCCTCGCCGAAGTTGGCTTATGCGAACCCCCAGCTTGGTATATCCTCCTGCGACAACTATGTCAACAGTTCCAGGAGGGTAAAGCCTCACGAAACCTGGATCAACTCCTCGCCCAGCTGCTTTTTGACACTCTCTATGACCAACAACCAACAGCAACAGCTCAAGAAACCCCCCAATCCGGCCTCCTGACCGAACTAGGCCTTACATCCCTGCACCGAAATCCCAACCGTCACAACACCAACTCCTCTTCCAGGCAAGTAAGTAAAAGGGTCCTCAAACAAGCCACATCTCTTCTCCGTGAACGGGGGAATCACTGGTGTCATTTCCCCGGCGACGCAAAAAGGAACCGGGACCGGAACTGGTGTTGTTGGTTCCGGTTCAATCCAGAATCATCCTCCAACTCGTCATCCAACGAGCCCAAACCACCCAAAGAACTGAGAAGCCAAGCCCTGGGCGCAGGGGAATAAGTGTGTACTGGAGAACGCTAGAGTGTCTGGAGCGGCGCTGGTATCATCACCACATCCGGGTATAGAACGACCATTAGGGAGGGCCGCTGATCCGGGGACTGAGGATGACTGCCCAGCACCGCAAGTGGTTAAGAGCACTATTAAGGGTTGGAGAGTGGTCGTTAGTGGGAGAGATAAGATGGAGAGATTTCTCCCTGTGAGTCTCAGGAGCATACGTGTGGTAAGGTGCCGGCCTGGTGGGGGAGGAGAGTCCAGCAGGGTCAATAGAATAGGCAGGGAGGTGTGAATGGGGTCCAGATGGAGATGGGGGGATGGGGGGGTTCGAGGGGTTCATGATCTCAAAGAGCGGGCTCCTTAGTGTCAACAAGAAGGGGGACTAGGGACTGGTGGTCAGGGTCAACATAGCAACAACAGGTTGGGAAGCTTGTTGATGTTTCAGTGCAAGAAAGCGAATTGGTTTAATGAAGAAATGTTCGGATACAATGTGCTCTCTTTCCAGTTCTTAGACTTAGCATACGTGGTAAACGTTTTTTACGTCGCCGATTCTTTCAGCTTTGGAAAGGGAGGATAGGACAAAAAAGCGCCAAAAAATGGAACATACAACACGGGGGATTCCCCAGTCGTCACCGACCTGAGTACTAACCCCGCCCTTAGTGGCTTATCTATGGGAGAGCGGACGGGATCCCGAGTTTTCCACTAGGTATGGTCGTATGTGTCATGCTTCTGCCAAACGTTCATTCATATACTTGTTGTGCTCCTGGGCGATAGTTCTGGACGTTTTATGGGGATGCATCAAACAAGTCTTCCCTGCGTTGCTCTTTGGAAGATCAACATGATGCCACCGCCATCCTTGTTCAAGTGGCCGCATACTCCATAACAGAGAACAGAGACGCTGACAACAATGTATAGATCCAAATCCGTACAATTCATCGCTACCTGGTAGTGAACACGTCGCTCATGTAAATTGCACATCTAGTCATACACCCGATACTTCGACAAATCCATACGCTAATATACCATCATTTCCGCTGATCCCTACCCCCAGCTCAACATCCTCAGAGCTTCATCACACCTTCAGGGCTCACTCCTCCCTCAGGGCCTCCTCTTGGGTTCCTTCGCCGAAGAAATACCCCCAAACTCCTGCGTTGACATGGCATCGGCCCTCCTCTGGTTCTTGTTGTTTTGATTGCTGCCCCGATTCCTCCTCCCCTTCCCCCCACCACCACTATGATTACTCCCTCCATTCTTGCACTGTGATCCCAGCCCATGGTCAATCCCCGGCACGTCCTTCTTGGTGACCGTATTCCTCTTAATCACCGTCTCCAACAACTTCTTCCCAAGCCCATTATCATCTGCCCTCCCCACGCTATCCATTTTGGTCAACATGATCAACGCAGGTTGGCACAAAGCGGGCAGTACACGCATGCCCACCAGCAGCTGGTCGACAGTCCAATTTGCCTCGTCGCCGATTTGCAGGCTGGCGTTCTTTTGGAATGCCATCTCGGCGTCGTAGGACACAACCGCCATCTCGTACCAGCAGGCGGGGTCGCCCTGGCGGTGTTTCTCTCTTGCTTCGCGCTTGCTGCGCGGAGAGGCTGTGAAGGGCTCCCAGCCGGTGAGGGAGTCCATCAGGGAGCGGTTGTCAGTGGTGGGATGGATGTTGAGCTGCTCGACTTCGGTGATTTCAAGGAGGGATTTC
>Ga0065720_1003426_pt1 | contig 21055 bp, 18 predicted proteins | sample Thericmetagenome_FD_59107 | JGI IMG/M metagenome (GOLD analysis project Ga0065720, IMG submission 59107) | Thermophilic microbial communities from the Joint Bioenergy Institute, California, USA of rice/straw/compost enrichment - eDNA_2 v2... | ecosystem: Engineered > Solid waste > Grass >...
TCGTCGGATACGGCAAGGCCGAGAAGCGCCAGGTGCAGGAGATGACGCGCATGTTCCTGAACCTGCCCGCGGTGCCGAAGCCGGACGACACGGCGGACGCGCTCGCGGTGGCGGTCTGCCATGCCCATTCCGCCGTCTTGCTGAACCGGATGAACGGAGTGAACCGGACATGATCGACTACATACGGGGCCCCGTCGCGCACGTCGAAGAGGAATGGATCGTTGTCGACGTCGCGGGCGTCGGGTACCGCGTTTTCACCCCGAATCCATATGCGTTCGCGGTTTCCGGCGAGCCGGTGACCGTCTATACGCATCATCATGTGCGCGAGGACGCCGCGCTGCTGTTCGGCTTCGCGACGCGCGAGGAGCAGCGGCTGTTCCGGGCGCTGCTCGAGGTGTCCGGCGTCGGCCCGAAGGTCGCGCTCGGCGCCCTGGCGGGCGCGCGGCCGGAAGCGATCGCGGCCGCGATCCGGCAGGAGAACGTCGCGTTCCTGACGAAGCTGCCCGGCATCGGGCGCAAGACCGCCCAGCGGATGATTCTGGACCTGAAGGACAAGCTGGACCGCGGCGCCGGCTTCGCGCCTGAATCCGGAATGGAGCCGCTGTCCGCGGAACCGGCGCCGACGGGCTGGCAAGGCGCGGGAACCGCCTGGCCGGAGGCGCGCGAAGCGCTGGCCGCGCTCGGCTATACGGCGACGGAGATTGACCGCGTCTGGCAATCCGTCGGCGGATCGATCACCGGGGAGGAGACGGCGGACGCCCTGGTGAAGCGGGCGCTGGCGCTGCTCTTCAGAGGCTGACGGAAGGAGGGGAGGCGCCATGGACGAACGGATCGTCTCCGCCCGGCTGATGATGGAAGATCAGACCGCGGAATACAGCCTCCGCCCCCGCTTTCTGTCCGAGTACATCGGGCAGGAGCGGGTGAAGGAGAACCTGAAAGTCTACATCGAAGCGGCCAAAATGCGGAAAGAAGCGCTCGATCATGTGCTGCTGTACGGCCCTCCCGGGCTCGGCAAGACGACGCTGTCCGCCATCATCGCGAACGAACTCGGCGTCAATATGCGGACGACCTCCGGTCCCGCCATCGAGCGTCCGGGCGACCTGGCGGCGATTCTGTCCAATCTGCAGGAAGGCGACGTGCTGTTCATTGACGAGATCCACCGCCTGAACCGGACGGTCGANGAAGTGCTCTATCCCGCGATGGAAGATTTCGCGCTCGANATCATGATCGGCAAAGGGCCGAGNGCGCGGTCCATCCGGCTCGACNTGCCGAAGTTCACGCTGGTCGGGGCGACGACCCGNGCAGGGCTNNTGTCCGCGCCGCTGCGCGACCGGTTCGGCGTCGTCAGCCGGCTCGAATATTACGAGGTCGATGAACTGGCGTTCATCGTCTCACGGTCGGCCGACATTCTCGGCGTCAGGCTGATCGGCGAAGCGGCGCGCGAGATCGCGATGCGCTCGCGCGGCACGCCGCGGATCGCAAACCGGCTGCTCAAGCGGGTGCGCGANTTCGCACANGTCGCGGGCGACGGCATCATTACCGCCGACCTGGCGCGCGAAGCGCTGGAACGGATGCAGGTGGACCCGATGGGGCTTGACCAGATCGACCACAAAATGCTCCNCGCCATGATCGACCATTTCCGCGGCGGTCCGGTCGGGCTGGACACGATCGCGGCGACGATCGGCGAAGAGAGCCAGACGATCGAAGATGTCTATGAACCGTATCTGATGCAGATCGGTTTCCTGCAGCGAACGCCGCGCGGCCGTATCTTGACGCAGTCGGCCTACCGCCATCTCGGTCTGCCGGTTCCGGGCGGCCGGAAGGATGAGCCCGAGGAAGGCCCGCTGCTTTTCTGACCGGCAAGGTCGGAACGCATGCGGCAGGAGGGAGGGATGCGCATGCCGGACAGTCAGAGGCGCAGGGAAACGCTGTTCGTCATATACGATGCGGAATGCGCGCTGTGCACCCGAGCGGTCCGGCAACTCGCCGCCGTCCGCGGCGCGCGGGCGGAGCTTCGCTTCGTGCCGCTGCGGGCGCTGGAGACGCCGGAGAAGCCGGAGACGCGGCAGACGCGGGAGGCGGAAGCGACCGGCGGGCGGGAACAAGAACCGGGTCCGCCGGTTCTGGCGCGGCTTGATCCCGATGCGCTCCGCGCGCAGATGCATGTCGTGCAGGCGGACGGCGCCGTTTACGCCGGCGCGGAGGCAGTCATGCGGATCATGCGCGAGCTGCCGGGATGGCGGCTCCTGTCTCCGCTGTACCGCGTACCCGGAATGAAGCGGGCCGCGGACGCGGCGTACCGTTATGTCGCCGGACGCCGATACGAATGGTTCGGCAAGGCGGACGAGGGATGCGCAAACGGCGCGTGCGCGCTGCACGGACGCGCGGACGGCGCCGGGATGTCCCGGCCGCGGCCGTCAAGTACCAGGGAGAGGGAGGAACGATAACGGATGGCGAACATCGAAGTTGCAAGCGAAGGCTTGCCGGGCAGCGCCGCCGCGGCAGGCAGAAGGCCGGCCCGGCTGCGCCGGCTCCTGGCGCCGGCAATCGTGCTGTTGCTGCTGAACGCCGCGCTGACGACGAACCTGTCGTTCGGCGCGGTGCCGACACTCGAGATGATCCGCGTGGCCATCTTTATCGATTTGCCCGGCAAGTATCAGCTCAGGACCGCATTCGCGACGTTCTCGTCGCCGGCCGGACTTTCGGTCGGCCTGCGGCAGCCGAACGGCGTCGTGCCGGTGCTGAATGCCGCAGCCGGCGCCCCGGTCCGGGCGGGCCTTGACGGCTACAGGGTCCGCCTGCTTGCGACGGAGAGCGGCGCGACCGCCTCCGCCCTGCTCCAGAAGCTGCAAAGTCTGTCCGGCAGCGGTTCGGCGACGGCGGCGCAACTGTCAGGCAAGACGGTCTACATCGTCGAGGAAGGCGCTTACCCGACGCTCGCGGAAGCGGAGGCGGCGCTCGCGAAATGGCGCGCGAGCGCGGACCTGCAGCCGCTGCTCGGCGGCGCCGCGCCTTCGCTGGCCGGACCGGCTCATCTGGACGCGGGGAACTACGCGACGCTCGATGAAGCGCGGAAGGCCGCGAAGGCGCTCGGCGACGCCGGCCTGGAAGCCTATGCGGCGGCGATTCCGGCGGCGGGGGCAAGCGCCGCGGAGTACAGGGTGCTCGTCGGCGCGGCAACGGGCGCGGCCGGGCTGGACGCCGTCCAGGCCGCGGCGGGCGGTTCCCTCGCCCCGTTCGCGGCGGACAAGCCTTATCTGCTGCTCCGCGACGGCTATGAAGCGGACGGCTCGCGATCGACGCATGTCCTCATTCCGGTTGACGGCTCCGCGAAGGTGTGGCTGCGGACGGCCGGGGAAAGCGCGGGCATCAGGCTGGACGAGCGCTACGGCCGCACCTACCGTGGATCTTTCGAAGTCACCGCCCTCAACCAGCGGCTGGCGGTTGTGAACGAACTGCCGTTCGAAGAATACCTTTATTCGGTCGTCGGCGCGGAGATGCCGGCTTCCTGGCCGGCCGAAGCGCTCAAGGCGCAGGCCGTCGCCGCGCGAAGCTACGCGCTGTACCAGGGGTTCGGCTTCCAGATCGCGCACGTGGTCGACAACACGTACAGCCAGGTGTACGGCGGCNTCGGGACGGAGAAGCCGCAGACGACCGCCGCGGTCGACGCGACGCGCGGCGAAGTGCTCATGCATGACGGGCGGATCGTCGAAGCGCTGTTCTCGTCGAGCGCGGGCGGCGTGACGGCGGATGCCGCCGAAATCTGGGGGAACAGCGTCGCATATCTCTCCAGCGTGCCGAGCCCCGACGAGCTGTCGGAGCAGGGGCTGCACCGCTGGCACCGCGTCGTGCTGCCGGACGGCCGGAACGGGTACGTCCGGGAAGATCTGGCCGAAGAGACCGGCGAACGGACGGACGCGGGCAGCAAGGTGCTGCGCATCACCGGCGACGGCGTGGCGATCCGGCCGATTCCGCTCATCCAGAGCAATGTCGAGCCGATCGCCCGGGTCGACGCCGGAACGCGGGTCGTGCTGCTCGAGACCGTCGTGCAGTCGAACGAAATGTCGTGGTTCAGAGGACCGTTCACGCCGGCGCAGCTCGCGGAGACGATGAAAAGCCGGTCGGCGACGCCGGTCGAAGGCGAGATCCTGACGCTCGAAGCGGCGCGGCGCGGCCCGTCCGGCCGCGTCACGGAGCTGCTCGTGAACGGCAAGCGGTACGATGTCCGCACGCCGGACACGCTCCGCNCGGCGCTCGGCGGACTTCCGAGCACCCGGTTCGAGATCGACGAGACGGGCCGCGTNGCCATGCTCGGCGCGAGCGGCGAGGCGCGCGAGCGGCCGTATGAAAACGGCGAGGTGCATATGATCGGAGCTTCGGGCGAGACCGTCAAGCTGGACAGGAACGATATGTACATCTTGAGCGGTGACGGCACGATCCGCGCCGCCACCGCCGAGCCGGCGTTCCGCTTCACCGGCACCGGCAACGGCCACGGCGTCGGGCTCTCCCAATGGGGAGCGCGCGGGCTCGCCGAAAGCGGGTATGACTATCAATCGATTCTGAAATACTATTTCAAGAATGTGACCATCGAGAAGGAATGATATTGCGGTGTTCGCGCACGAATTCGATTTTGAGCTTCCCGAAGAGCTGATTGCGCAGACGCCGCTGCCCGAACGGACGGCCTCCCGGCTGCTCGCGCTCGACCGCGGGACGGGGAGAATCGACCACGGCACGTTTACCGATCTGAAACACTACCTTCTGCCCGGCGATACGCTCGTGCTGAACGATACGCGCGTATTGCCGGCGCGGCTGCACGGGATCAAGCCGGAGACCGGCGCGCGGGTCGAGCTGCTGCTGCTCAGGCGGCTTGCGGGAGACCGATGGGAAGCGCTGGCCAGACCGGCGAAACGGATGAAGCCCGGCACCGCGCTGGTGTTCGGCCGGAACGACGCGGGCGTCCCGCTGCTTGAGGCGGTCGTGCTCGAAGAAGGCGAATCGGGCATCAGGACGGTCGAATTCCGGTATGACGGCATTTTTCAGGAGCTGCTGGACCGGCTGGGCGAGATGCCGCTGCCGCCCTATATCCGCGAGCGGCTGAATGACCGCGAGCGCTACCAGACCGTCTACGCCAGAAACGAAGGATCGGCGGCCGCGCCGACGGCGGGGCTGCATTTCACGCCCGAATTTCTGGACGAGCTGCGCGCCGCGGGCGTCCGCACCGCGTTCCTGACGCTGCACGTCGGCCTCGGCACGTTCCGCCCGATGACGGCCGAGCGCGTCGAAGACCACGTCATGCACGCCGAGTATTACGAAGTCGGCGAAGCGACCGCCGCGCTGCTGGGCGAGACGCGGGAGCGGGGCGGACGGATCGTCGCCGTCGGCACGACGTCCGCGCGGACGCTGGAGACGGTGGGCGCGAGGTTCGGACCCGGGAAGATCGAGGCGTGCAGCGGCTGGACGGACATTTTCATTTATCCCGGCTACAAGTTCCTGCTCGTCGACGCGCTGCTTACGAATTTCCATCTGCCGAAGTCGACGCTGGTCATGCTTGTGAGCGCCTTCGCCGGCCGGGACAACATCATGCGGGCGTACCGCGAGGCGATCGAACGGAAATACCGCTTCTTCAGCTTCGGCGACGCCATGTTCATTTATTCGAATGGGAAGCGATAACGTGGCAATAAGGTACGAACTGATCAAAGTCTGCAAGCAATCCGGCGCCCGGCTCGGCCGGGTGCATACGCCGCACGGCTCGTTCGACACGCCGGCGTTCATGCCGGTCGGCACGCAGGCGACCGTCAAGACGATGAGTCCGGAGGAACTGAAGGCGATGGACGCGGGCATCATCCTGGGCAACACGTACCATCTGTTTCTCCGGCCGGGCCACAAGCTGATCGAGCGGGCGGGCGGACTGCACAAGTTCATGAACTGGGACCGCGCCATTCTGACCGACAGCGGCGGATTCCAGGTGTTCAGCCTGAGCGGCATGCGCAAGATCAGGGAGGAAGGCGTCGAATTCCGCTCGCACCTGAATGGCGACAAGCTGTTCCTGTCGCCGGAACTGGCCACGGAAATCCAGAACGCGCTCGGTTCCGACATCATGATGGCGTTCGACGAATGTCCGCCGTACCCGGCCGATTACGACTACGTCAAGCAGTCGGTGGAGCGGACGAGCCGCTGGGCCGAGCGGTGCCTGAAGGCGCATGCGCGTCCGGGCGATCAGGGGCTGTTCGCCATCATACAGGGCGGCATGTACGAGGATTTGCGCCGGCAAAGCGCGGCCGATTTGACATCCCTTGATTTTCCGGGGTATGCTATTGGAGGGCTGAGCGTAGGAGAACCGAAGGATATCATGTACGAAGTGCTCGACTATACGGTTCCGCTGTTGCCGGCCGACAAGCCGAGATACCTGATGGGCGTCGGTTCGCCCGACGCGCTGATCGAAGGCTCGATCCGCGGCATCGACATGTTCGACTGCGTCCTGCCGACGCGCATCGCGCGCAACGGGACATGCATGACAAGCCGGGGACGGCTGGTCGTGCGCAATGCCCGGTATGCGGAGGATTTCGGACCGATCGATCCCGCCTGCGACTGCTATGCGTGCAGAAATTACACCAGAGCCTACATCCGGCATCTCATCAAGGCGGACGAGACGTTCGGCATCCGGCTGACAACGATTCACAACCTTCATTTCCTGCTGAAGCTCATGCAGGACGTTCGGCAAGCGATTATGGAAGACCGGCTGCTCGATTTCCGCGATCGGTTTTTCGCCGGGTACGGCCTGTTTGACAATGACAAAGGGTTCTAGAGAGGAGGAGCGGTCATGTGGTTGGCACAGGCGTCCAATACCGGAGGCAGCAGCATCTGGGGGCTTGTTTTGCCGTTCGTGCTGATGTTTGCGGTCTTCTATTTTCTGCTCATCCGGCCGCAGCAGAAGAAGCAGAAACAGCGCAATCTGATGCTCAGCCAATTGAAGAAAGGCGACAAGGTGACGACGATCGGCGGTCTGCACGGCACGATTGTCGANCTGACGGANGANACGGTCGTGCTGCGCGTCAACGATACGGTAAGAATGACGTTCGAGCGCAGCGCCATCAACAATGTCGTCGAATCGGCGCCGTCGGCCGAATCCTGATTCGGGCGCACGCGTACATAACGGCACAAACCCTCTGTCCGGGCGGCAGAGGGTTTTTTCATGGCAAAGGACGCCCGGCGGCTTATTTCCCGGGCAATGGTTCGGCGGTCGCACTGTGAACAAAGCGCATGGGATGGTCCGCACGTCCTATCGCCTGGTGCCGACGCCGAACATGCCGCCGATCGTNCCCGCGCCGGCCGCGGTGGCCAGCAGCGACAGCGATTCCAGACTGAGCGGCGCGTCCGCGGCGAGAAAACCGATCGCCAGCACGATCAGCGCGTAGATCGCGCCGAGCAGGAGGCCGTTGNGCCACCCTCTCTGTCCCGCGCGTCTTCCCGCCGTGAAGCCGCCGGCCAGCGCGGAGACGCCGTGCACGATCAGCGCCAGGGTCGGCAGCGCCGTCTCCTTCAGCCCGCTGTAGCGGAGCAGGAGCGAAAGCAAGAGCGCGCCGGCGCCCAGCCAGAGAATCGCCGCGAACAGGCCGTAGAGCAGCGGCAACCGGCCGCCGGACCGCGTCACCGTACGGATCGGTTCCATCGTTCATCCCCTCCCGGACCGTCATGCGAAGTTTGTACACTTTATGCGGGACAAGCGGAAATAGAACCTGTTTTTGCGAAATGCCGGATGGCGAATGATGGACGAAACGGGAAACATTGCGCTATAATCAATGGGATTTCGGCTGGATGAACAGGAGGGACCGGATTGGGTCAACAAGTCGCGGCTGAAGCGGCCTTCTCGCCGGGTTGGCAGGTGATCGCGGCGGTCGCCGTGTTTCTTGTCGTCTATGCGGTCATCATTACAGAAAAAATGAGCCGTGCGCTCGTCGCGCTGGCCGGCGCCGTCCTCGCGGCGCTTCTTGGCGTCGTCGGTCTTGAAGAGGCTTACAATTTTCATGTTTCGTGGAGAATGATTTTTCTGCTGGTCGGCATGATGCTGCTGACCGGAATGGCAAGCCGGACCGGGCTGGTTCAATTCGCGGCCTTGAAAGCGGCGCAACGGGTGAAGGGCGATCCGGTCAAAATTCTGGTCGTTCTCACCGTGGCGACGGCGGTCGGTTCGGCGCTTCTCGACAATGTGACGGCCGTGCTGCTCGTCGTGCCGCTCACGTTCTCGATCGCCCGCGTGCTGAAAGTCAGTCCGATGCCGTATCTGACCGCGGAGATCGTCGCCGCCAATATCGGAGGAGCCGCCACGATGATCGGCAGCCTGCCGAACATGATGATCGGCGGGGCGAACCCGCGCCTGACCTATGGCGATTTTCTCGTTCATACGGGACTTGTATCTTGTCTGATCTTGATCCTGACGGTATCTCTGCTTGTCTATTTTTATCGCGGGCAGTTTGCCGCCGGCAAGGAGGAGCGGAAAGAACTGCTCGCGATCGACGCCGCCGGCGCCATCCAGGACCGCCCGATGGCGCTGAAGACGCTGATCGTGTTCGGCCTGACGGTGCTCGGATTCGTGCTGCACGGGCCGCTTTCCGCATGGACGGGCGTGCGCGTCGAGGCGGCGGCGGTGGCGCTCGCTGGAGCGACGCTGCTCATGCTGGTCGGCCTCAAGGGCAAAGCCGTCGATGAAGCGCTGGACGGCGTCGAATGGCGGACCGTCGTGTTCTTCGCGGGACTGTTCGCGATCGTCGGCGGCCTGGCCGAGACCGGCGTCATCGGCCGGCTGGCGACGATGGCGTTGCAGCTTGCCTCCGGGGACATCGGCTACCTGTCGGTGCTGGTGCTGTGGCTGTCGGGCATCGTGTCGGCAACGGTCGACAATACGCCGTTCGTCGCGGCGATGATTCCGCTGGTGCAGGAACTCGGCGTCCAGATGAACCCGGAAGCTCCGGAAGCGCTTGATCCCGTCTGGTGGTCGCTGGCGCTCGGCGCGTCGCTCGGCGGCAGCGGCACGCTGATCGGCGCGGCGGCGAACGTCGTCGTCGCCGGTCTGGCCGCCCGGGAAGGCCGGGAAATTTCATACTTCGACTATTTGAAAATCGGCGCGCCGGTTGCGCTGCTGTCGCTCGCCATCGCCACCGGCTTTGTCTTCCTGTTCCTGTTGTAGCGTCAGGCGGCGCATCCACATATTGAACGGCTCGCTCTCCGCATGCGTGTTCCGGCTGCGCGCGCATAATACGGATACCGCGCTGACGGGAAGACGGATGCGGGGGAGGAGAGGCTGCCTTGCAGGAACTTGGCACCATCGTGTTGCGGACCGTGATAACGTATTTTGTCGTGCTGGCGGTGATGCGGATCATGGGCAGTCGGGAGATCGGCAAGCTGTCGGTCTTCGATTTCGTCGTTTCGGTCATGATCGCCGAGATCGCGGTCGTCTCCATCGTCGAGCCCGCCAAAGTGTTGATGCACGCGTTCGTTCCGCTGGCCACGCTGGTGGCCATCCAGGTCGCAACGTCGTTCATTTTGCTCAAATCCAGAAAACTCAGGCTCATGTTCGACAGCAAACCGCAGATCGTCATCGAGAAAGGGCGGCTGCGGCGGGATGTGATGCGGAAGCAGCGCTACACGCTCGACGACCTGATGCTGCAACTGCGCGAGCAGCAGATCGCTTCGGTCGGGGATGTCGAGTTCGCCGTCCTGGAGCCGAACGGCAAGCTGTCGGTCATCAAGAAGCAGGAAGAGGGCGAAGGCGGAGCGGAGACGAAAGGGACGAAGCAGGATAAGGAGAATCCGGCGTCCGCGTCCGGCGCGGTTCAATTCCCGCCAAAGTTCCGGTTCGAGACGCTGCCGGTCCCGCTCATCATGGACGGAACCGTGATCGAGGAAAATCTGGAGAAGCTCGGGAAGAACCGGTTCTGGCTGCGCGGCGAGCTCCGCTCGCGCGGCATCGCGGACGTCAAGGACGTCTTCCTGTGCACGCTCGACCACCGGGGCAGGCTGTTCGTCGACGCCGCCCGCAAGCCGCAGCCGTGAAGCGCGGACGGCGGTTTGCGGGTTTTTTCACGGCGGTCAACGGAACATGCGGCCGATGAACGGAATGCGGACGACATCGTGCCGATCGATCATCCGCATCAAAATCATGAGCAGCAGGTAGACGGCGGTGCCGGCGGCGAGGGCGAGCAACAGGTTCATCCATTCGGCGGGCAGCAGCCAGCGCTTCATGACGAACAGGGAGGCGGCGCCCATGACGGTCATGGCGGCGCCGACTTTCACGAAGTCCGGCAGCTTCATCGTGAACCCGATCGCCCGGGCGACGCCGAGCCCGTGGAGCGCGGTGACGAGCACGATATTGACGATGATCGCGATGAGCGCGCCGTAGATGCCGAGATCCGGCCGCGAGGCGAGCCAGACGATCAGCGTCAGCTTCAGCGCCGCGCCGATGAAGGTGTTCGCCAGGGCGACGCCCGGTTTGTCGAGCGACTGGAGCGCGGCTTGCAGCGGAGCCTGCAGATAGATGAACAGGGCGGCGGGAGCGAGCATCCGCAGCATCGGCGCGATCTCCGCGTGATCGTACAGCAGGCGGCAGATCGGCTCGGCGAACAGGTACATGGCGACGGCGAACGGCGCGCCGGCGACGAGGGCGATCCGCGTCGATTGGTGCAACCGCTTGTGGATGAGCGCCCGGTCTCTGCCGGCCGCGGCTTCGGACAGCGACGGCACGAGCGAGACGGCCAGCGAATAGGTGAGCGCGGTCGGCAGGAGCGCGACCGGTATGATCATCCCTTGCAGCGCGCCGTACTGTGCGGTTGCGACGCCGGTCGCGATGCCCGCCGCCGCGAGGCTCCGCGCGGTGAAGATCGACTCGAGCAGGTACGACAGCGAGCCGACGAGCCGGCTGCCGGTGACCGGCGCGGCCAGGCCGAGCAGCCGGCGCAGCGCCGGGAACGGACCCGCGGGGCCGACGGCTTCCGGGGCGTGTTCGGCATGCCTGCTCCGTACATAGTGAATCAGGAGCACGACCAGGCCGAACCCTTCTCCGGCCAGGACGCCCATCATCGCGCCCGCGGCGGCCCATTCGAGCCCGTAAGGCAGCAGCGCGGCGGACAAGAGCAGCACGAACACGATGCGGATCACCGTCTCGGCCACCGTCGACACCGCCGTCGGCATCATGTTGTGGCGGCCCTGGAACCAGCCGCGCAGCACTGCCGAGACGGCCGTGATCGGCAATACCGGCAGCATCAGCATGAACGTCGTGTAGACGCGCGGGTCGGTCAGCACCCGGGTCGTCAACCAAGGCGCCGCCAGCGCGGCGAGTCCGGCAAGCGGCACGGACAGCGCGAACGCGAGCGTCAAGGCGGTGCGGAAAATTTTACGTTCCGCCGCGCCATCGCCGATCGAGCGCGCTTCCGCGACCCATTTCGCGACGGCCAGCGGAATGCCGCCGGTGACGACCGTGACGAGCACGGACAGGAACGGATAGCCGAGCTGATACAGCCCGACGCCCTCCGCGCCGATGATGCGCGGCAGGACGATGCGGGGAATGAAGCCGAGAATCCGGTTGATGATCCCGGCCGCGAGCAAGATCATCGCGCCCTGGATGAACGTTTGCCTGGTCACGCTTTGTTCCCCCTCTGCATGCGGCGGGTTCTCTTGCGGACTTGCCCTAATCCATATCTATGCGGCCTGTCCGGCGGCATGCCTTGAAGCGGCCGGCCGCTCCGGCAGGAATTCGGGGAAGCGGGGGCGAATAGATTGGGGTAACCGGACAGTGAGGCGACTGGGAGGTGCGGCAGATGACGGAGGACGAACTGAACGCGATGATCGAGAACCTCTGCGAGAGCAAGGCGGAGGAATTCCGCATGCTGGGCTATGAGGATGTGACGGGCCGGGACGTCTGGGAGTGTGTGAGCGAGAACTACCACAAGACGGGCCAGCCGCCGCTGCATCGGGTGGTCAACGATATTTTGTCGCTGAAGGTGACGCAGTTCATGAATTACGTCACGCTGGGCGCGTACCGCGGAATCCGNNTCTGAGGAAGCGGACCATGGGATTCGAGAGTTGCTCCCGCGCTNAACGCCGGGAGCTTGCTGCTTGGAAGGGCTTTGGCGGGACTTCCGGCGCAGTTCGGCCGGACCTGAAATCCGCCCGTTCTTTTGACTTTCCAAAATCGGCATCGCTATAATGGGTATGTCAATGCGAAGGCAAGATCGTTCCATGACGGAAGGGTGACGAGGTGTGGGAGAGCCGGTATTCGGCAGACGTTACGCTGCAGGCCGCGGCGTCCGCTGGACCGCGTCCGCGGTGGCGCTGATCGCGGCGGCGGGAGGTCTGGCGGCGGGAAGCCACGCGCTGCTGGCCGAGAGCTTGCGGCAGGCGGCGGGATCGGCGGCATCGGCGCTCCAGTCCGGCGGAAGCCCCGCCCGGTCCGGCGCGCAGGAGTCGAAGCGCGCCGTCGCGGCCGCGCTGCTGTCGGTCGTGGCGGCGATTGCCGGAATCGAGCTGGTGTTGTCGGCGATCCGCATCGTGCGGGATGACGCTTCGGCCGCGCCGCATTGGTCCGTCCTGATCGCCGTTCCGATCCTGTGGGCGATACGGGCGGCGATGGACGCGCCAGGGCGGAGGCGGGCGCATGAAGCGTATTTGTCCGCCGCCGCGCTGCTCGGCGCGGCCGCCGCTTCGGGCAGTGACCGCTGGGGCGAACCGATGCTGGCGATGATGGACGAAGCGGCGGGATGCGCGGTCGGCGCCGCGATGGCGCTGCAGAGCTTCCGCAGCGCGCTGCGCGCGCTCGGCAACGGCGTGCAATCCGGGGTGGGCGAAGCCCAGCTCGCCGCGATGCGGGCCGCCGTGCGCGGCGTCGACGGCGTGATCGAGGTGGAATCGTGCCAGACGCGGGAACACGGGCACTATGTGGTGGTGAACCTGACGATCCGGGTGAATCCGTTCATCACGGTGTATGAAGGCCAGGAGATCGGCCGCAGGGCGCGGGAGAGGCTGCTCGCGGCTTTTCCGTACGTGCTCGACGCGCGCGTCAAGGTAGAGCCGTATGACCGCGGCTATCCTTACAAGATACAGGGCGACGCGCGGCAGGACAATGTGCCGACGCTGCTGCAGTGACCCGGGCGGAAGCATCCGGCGGCGGGGAGCCGCGGCAAGGAAAGCGGGAATGACGAATGCTGAAAGCAATGAGCCGCTGGGTCGTGGAGCGGCCGGGCCCCNAGGATGAGGCGGCCGCACAGGAAATCGCGCGCGCCCTCGGTCTGAAACCGCTTGCTGCACGGTTGCTGGTCAGACGCGGCTTGCGGGACGCGGACGCGGCGCGCGCGTTTCTCGAGGGCGGTCCGGAGACGCTCCACGATCCGTTCCGGATGAAAGGGATGCGGGAGGCGGCGGAGCGGATTCGGCAAGGCGGTCGACCGCGGCGAACGGATCCGGATTTTCGGCGATTACGACGCGGACGGGGTGTCGGCCACCGCGCTGGCTTCGCTGCTGCTTCGGGAGCTCCGCGCCGACTTCGACCATATCGTGCCGCACCGGACGCTGGAAGGCTACGGGCTGAGCGTGCCGGCGGTCGAAGCGGCCGCGGAGGCCGGGGTCGGCCTGATTCTGACGGTCGACAACGGCATCAGCGCGAACGAAGCGGTCGCCCGCGCGAACGAGCTCGGCGTCGATGTCGTCGTGACGGATCACCACGAGCCGCCGCCGGCGCTGCCGGAAGCCGCTGCCATCGTCAATCCGAAGCAGCCGGGCTGCCCCTATCCGTTCAAGGGACTGGCCGGCGTCGGCGTCGCGTTCAAGCTGGCGCAAGCGCTGCTCGGCCGTCCGCCGCTCGAATGGGCGGAATTGGCGGCGCTCGGCACGATCGCGGATCTGATGCCGCTCCTGGACGAGAACCGGTTCATCGTGCGCCGCGGGATCGAGCGGCTGCGGCGGACGGAAAGGCCTGGGCTTCGCGCGCTCGCCTCGGTGAGCGGCATTGATCCGGAGACGGCAACCGCCGACGCGGTCGCGTTCGGGATGGCGCCGCGCATCAACGCCGCGGGGAGACTCCGGCACGCGGATCCGGCCATCCGGCTGCTTATGACCGAGGACGAGGCGGAAGCCGCCGCCTGCGCGGCGGAACTGGACGCGCTGAACCGCGAGCGCCAGCGGCTCGTCGACGCGATGGTCGACGAGGCCGAGGCGATCTGGGCGGACAAGGTCCGGACGGCGCAAGCGGCCGGGAAGGAGAAGCCGGGCGTCATCATCGCCGCGGCGGAAGGCTGGAACGTCGGCGTCGCCGGCATCGTCGCCTCGAAGCTGATCGAGCGGCATTACCGCCCGGCGATCGTGTTCGCCATCGATCCGGAGACGGGCGCGGCCAAAGGATCGGCGCGCTCGATCGCCGGTTTCGATCTGCACGCCGCGCTGACGGCCTGCGCGGATTTGCTGGACCATTACGGCGGCCATCAGGCGGCGGCCGGCATGACGCTCCAGGCGGACCGGCTGCCGGAACTCGAGGCGCGGCTTAACGGGCTGGCCGCCGAGTGGCTGACGGCGGAAGACTATATACGCAGGACGGAGATCGATCTCGTCTGCGCCCCCGATGAAGCGACGCTCGCGGCGGCCGAGCAGCTCAAGCTGTTCGAACCGTACGGCCACGGCAATCCGCGGCCGGTGCTGCTGATCGCGGACGTGACGGTCCGGAGCGCGCGGACGATCGGCAAGGACGGGCGACATTTGCAGATCGCGCCGCAGGGACCGCCGGGCACGTTCGAAGCGGTCGGATTCGGCTTCGGCGAATGGGCGGCGCGGCTCTCGGACACGGCCCGGGTCGATCTGGTCGGCGAGCTGAGCCCGAACGAATGGAACGGCCGCCGCAAGCCGCAGCTTCTGTTGCGCGATCTGCGCGTGAGCAACGTGCAATTTTTCGACGGGCGGATCCGGCGGTCAACGCCAGGCGGCACGGACGGAAGGCTCGACCGGCTGCTTGAGCTCGGCGCGCGCGGCGTCGCGGCGGAGCCGGCGGCGGTGTTCACCGCCGATCCCGGCCTTCGGGAAGCCGCAGCCGCGGGCGCGGAGGGCGTATCCGGCGCCTGGATCGTTTGCGGCTACGACGACGGGGACGAGGGCTTGGGCGACTGCCGCTCGATCGTGCTGATCGATCCGCCGCCGAGCGGGGAGCGGCTGGCCGCGATTCTCGCCGCCTGTCGGGAGCCGGCGGCGGTCTACGCGCTGTACGAAGTGCCGGACGGGCGCGATCCGGATCGGCGCGCGTTTACCGCGGCCTACCGGCTGCTGCGCGAAACGCTCGCGGAATCGGCCCGGCCGGAGGAAATCCGGGCGATGCTCGGCAAGAAGCTGGCGTTTCCGCAGGATCTGGCCGAGCTGGTGCTGGACGTGTTCCGCGAGCTCGGATTTCTCGAGATCGAAGGGGACGGCATTCGCATGGCGCCGAATCCGGCGAAGCGCAGCCTGGATGAATCCGCGGCCTACCGGGCAGCGGTGCGCGCCGCCGAAGCGAGACGGTTCTGGTCCGCGCCGGCCGCCGAGCTGGCCGCGTGGATCGAACGCAAGACACCGGCATGCCGGGAATACGGACAGGAGCCGAACGGCCGGCCTTCGCCGGCCGGAGCGGCCAATCCACAAGGAGGATAAGAAGGAAGATGAATTTCAAGGACTACATTCGCGTCATTCCCGATTTCCCGCAGCCGGGCATCCGCTTCAAGGACATCACGACGCTGCTGAAGGACGCGGAAGCTTACCGGAAAGCGGTCGAGACGCTCGCCGATCAGGTGCGGCATCTGAACGTCGATCTGATCGCCGGCCCCGAGGCGCGCGGTTTCGTCGTCGGCGCGCCGCTCGCGCTCATGCTCGGCGTCGGCTTCGTGCCGATCCGGAAGAGCGGCAAGCTGCCCGGCGAGACGGTCGAGGCGTCCTACGATCTCGAGTACGGCAGCGACAAGCTGGCGATCCACAAGGACGCGATCCGGCCCGGGCAGCGCGTGCTCGTGGCGGACGATCTGCTGGCGACCGGCGGCACGATCGCGACGACGGTCAAGCTCGTCCGGATGCTGGGCGGTGAAGTGGCCGGCGCGGCGTTCCTGATCGAACTCGGCTATTTGAACGGACGGGAGAAGCTTGAAGGCCTGGACGTTTTCTCGCTCATGACGTACTGATAACACCCCCCGGCATCCCGCTCTCCTGGAGGCTTGCGCGGCTTCCGGACGCATCGGCGGAACCGGGGGTTTTTGCGCTTGGGGAGTTTTTTCACCGATCGTTCACATCCTTGCGTCCGCGCCCGCCCGCGCCGCAGTTGACGGGGCAAGCCTCCGGGGTCATAATGTAAACTAACGTACCGCGCGGGGAACGCCGCGGCGCACGGAAGAAAGGGACGGTTAATGGGCATCGAGTCGCTGATCGAGAAAGCTTCGACCTACATGAAAGAAACGGATATCGCGAAGATCCGGGAGGCGTACCTGTTCGCCGCCGAGGCGCACAAGGGGCAGATCCGCAAATCGGGCGAGCCGTACATCGAGCATCCGGTCGCCGTGGCCGAGATTCTCGTCAACATGCAGATGGACATGACGTCTGCCGTGGCCGCGCTTCTTCACGATGTCGTCGAGGATACGAACGTGACGCTGGACGATCTGCGCAACCGGTTCGGCGAGACGCTCGCGATGCTGGTTGACGGCCTGACGAAGCTGGAGCGCATCCAGTTCCGCTCGAAGGAAGAGCAGCAGAACGAGAACTACCGCAAAATGTTCGTCGCGATGGCGCAGGATATCCGCGTCATTCTGATCAAGCTGGCGGACCGGCTGCACAACATGCGCACGCTCAAGTTCCAGTCCGAGGAAGCGCAGCGCCGGATCGCGCACGAGACGCTGGAAATTTACTGTCCGATCGCGCACCGCCTCGGGATGTCGGCCATCAAATGGGAGATGGAGGACATCGCGCTCCGTTTTCTGAATCCGCAGCAATATTACCGGATCGCCAATCTGATGCAGAAGAAGCGGGCCGAGCGCGAACAGTACATCGCCGACGTCATCGAGCGGATCCGCGAGAAGCTCGGGGAGATGGGCATCCAGGGCGACATTTCCGGGCGGCCGAAGCATATTTACAGCATCTACAAGAAAATGACCGACAAGAACAAGCAGTTCAACGAGATTTACGATCTGCTCGCGATCCGCATCATCGTCGACAACGTGAAGGACTGCTACGCCACGCTCGGCATCATCCATACTTTGTGGCGCCCGATGCCCGGCCGGTTCAAGGACTACATCGCCATGCCGAAGGCGAACATGTACCAGTCGCTCCACACGACCGTCATCGGCCCGAACGGCGAGCCGCTCGAAGTGCAGATTCGCACCTGGGAGATGCACCGGACGAGCGAATACGGCATCGCGGCGCACTGGGCGTACAAGGAAGGACAGACGAATCCGAACGCCGGCTTCGGCGAGAAGGTGAAATGGTTCCGCGAGATTCTGGAACTGCAGAACGAGGCGCGCGACGCCGCGGAATTCATGGAATCGCTGAAGATGGATTTCTTCTCCGATCTCGTCTTCGTCTTCTCTCCGAAGGGCGAAGTGTTCGAACTGCCGGCCGGATCGGTGCCGCTCGACTTCGCTTACCGCGTGCACACCGAAGTGGGCAACCGGACGATCGGCGCGAAGGTGAACGGCCGGATCGTGCCGCTCGACCACAAGCTCAAGACGGGCGACATCGTCGAGATTCTGACGTCGAAGCATTCGTACGGCCCGAGCCAGGACTGGCTCAAGATCGCCCAGTCGTCCCACGCGCGCAGCAAGATCAAGCAATGGTTCAAGAAGGAGAAGCGCGAGGAGAACGTCCAGCGCGGCCGGGAGGCGATCGAGCGCGAGCTGAAGCGGCTCGGCCTCGAGCCGTCCGAATGGATGCAGGATGGCAAGCTGCAGCCCGTCGCGACGAAGTTCGCGTTCAACGATATCGAGGACATGCTGTCCGCCGTCGGCTTCGGCGGCATCACGGCGGCGCAGGTCGTCACCCGCCTGACGGAGAAGCTGCGCCGCGAGGCGGAAGAAGCGGAGCAGATCGAGCTGACTTCCGAAGTGAAGGAAGTGAAGCCGCCCGCGTCGGCGGCTGTCGGGCAGAAGAAGCGTTCGGCCCAGGGCATCCGGGTCAAGGGCGTCGAGAACCTGCTCGTCCGGTTCGCCCGCTGCTGCAACCCGGTGCCGGGCGACGAGATCGTCGGCTATATCACGCGCGGCCGCGGCGTGTCGGTCCACCGGGCCGACTGCAACAACCTGCCGTCGCAGGAGAACGGCGAGGAAGCGGCGCGCGTCATCGAGGTGGAATGGGAGCAGTCGGTCGAGGCGAACTACGCGGTCGACATCGAAATCCGCGGCCACGACCGCAAGGGGCTGCTGAACGAAGTGCTGTCCGCCGTGGCGGAGAGCAAGACGAACATCGCGGCCGTATCCGGTCGTTCGGACAAAAACAAGCTCGCGCTCATCCACATGACCATCCTGATTCGCAACATCGATCATCTGCAATCCGTGGTGGACAAAATCAAGCGGGTGCGCGATATTTTCTCCGTGCAGCGGATCATGCAGTAAGCGGAACGAAAGGCTGGATAAAGCGACATGAGAGTGGTGGTGCAGCGCGTCTCTTCCGCGTCGGTGGACGTCGGCGGCGAGACCGTCGGCGCGATCAGGCACGGGCTGCTCTTGCTCGTCGGCTTGACGCACGACGATACGGAAGCGGACGCGAGATGGATGGCGGACAAGATCGCGGGGCTCCGCATTTTCGAGGATGACGCCGGGAAAATGAACCGGTCCGTCCTCGATGTCGGAGGCGGCGTCTTGTCCGTCTCGCAGTTCACGCTGTATGGCGATTGCCGCAAGGGCAAGCGGCCGAATTTCATGGAAGCCGCGAGGCCCGAACAGGCCGAGCCGCTGTACGAACGGTTCAACGGGTATCTTCGGGAGCAGGGTCTGGTCGTCGAGACCGGGCGGTTCGGCGCGATGATGGAGGTCCGTCTCGTCAACGACGGGCCGGTGACGCTCATCCTGGATACGCGGGATCGGGCGCGCTGACGACGGGTGTGCCGGTTGCCGACCATGACGGGTTAAACCGCCGCCGGGCGGGCCACACTAGCGGACAACGGGTCCGCGGTGCGGATCACGCCATCGTCAGCGGAAGGAGCTGGGCGGCAGTGCGGCTATCGCCGGCGCAATGGCAGATGGCGCGCGCCTCTGTCATGCTGCCGGGCGCGGATCGGCGGGAAGCGTCCGCCGTGCTCGGCATGGAGGGAGAGAAGAGCGGGCGGCGTCCGGAGCCGGGGACGGCGCCCGTCCGCGGCAGGCACGGCGCGTCGCAAACCTGACGGCCTGAAGCTTGCCGCGTTGTTCGATCAAGGGGAGAGCGGGATGCGAATTCATCTTCGAATCGAAGATATGGCGTTCGAGCGGTCGCTCGCGAACATCGCGGCGCTGTTCGACGAGGACGCGGCCGTGACGGCCGGTCCGGCGGACGCGCCGGACGCCGAATGGACGGTCGCCGTCGACGTGGCTGACCGCGTCGGCGATGTGCGCGCGACGGCCGTGTTGACCGAAGCGGGCGGCGGCGAGCCGGTCCGGGCGGAGGAAGTCCGCGCGGTGCCGGACGGCGCGTCCGACGAGGAGCGGCGGGCTGTCCGCCGCCAGGCGGCGGGCGCGGCGCTGCTCGGGGCGCTCGAGCGCCGCAGCGGCATCGTGCAGCCGTGGGGCATCCTGACCGGCGTGCGGCCGACGAAGCTGGTGCATGACCGCAACCTGCGCGGAATCGGCCGCGAGCAGACCCGGCGGGAACTGCGCGGGCTGTACCGGATCAGCGACGAGAAGATCGCGCTCATGGAGCGGATCGTGGACCGGCAGCTCGCCGTCCTCCCCGACCTGTACGAACTGGGGCGCGAAGTCAGCCTGTACATCGGCATCCCGTTCTGTCCGACGAAGTGCGCCTATTGCACGTTCCCCGCGTACGACATCAACGGCCGGCAGGGTTCGGTGGACGGTTTTTTGCACGGGCTTCATGAGGAGATGCGGCTGATCGGCGACTGGCTGCGGAGAACCGGTACGGGCGTCACGACGATCTACTACGGCGGCGGCACGCCGACCAGCATCTCCGCGGAAGAGATGGACGCGCTGTACGCGCTGATGCACGAGGTCATTCCCGGCATGGATCGGGTGCGGGAGATCACCGTCGAGGCGGGGCGGCCGGACACGATCACGCCGGAGAAGCTCGAGGTGCTGCGCAAGTGGAAGATCGGCCGGATCAGCATCAATCCGCAGTCGTACACGCAGGCGACGCTCGACCGGATCGGACGCTGGCACACCGTCGAGGAGACGATCGAGAAGTTCCGGCTGGCGCGGATGCACGGCATGAACAACATCAACATGGACCTGATCATCGGCCTGCCGGGCGAGGGGCCGGAGGAGTTCGCGCATTCGCTGGCCGAGACGGCGAAGCTGATGCCGGAATCGCTGACGGTGCACACGCTGTCGTTCAAGCGGGCGTCGGAAATGACGCGGAGCCGGCGGGAAGGCGATGGCGGCAAATACCGGGTCGCGGGCCGCTCGGACATCGTGAAGATGACGAAGATGGCGCTCGAGTGGACCGAGGCGAACGGGTACGTTCCGTACTATCTCTACCGGCAGAAGAACATCCTCGGCAACCAGGAGAACGTCGGGTACGCGAAGCCGGGGGCGGAGAGCCTCTACAACATTCTGATGATGGAGGAAATGCANTCCATCATCGGCATCGGCTGCGGCGCGACGAGCAAGTTCATCGATCCGGCGACGGGCGAGATCACGCGGCACGCGAANCCGAAGGAGCCGAAGGCGTACATCGAATCGTGGCAGCGCGCGGCGGAGGCGAAGATCGANGCGCTNGACCGGGTGTTCNGCGCCGGAGCGGCCGCATTGTAATGGGGTAACTATTCAGGTACCCATCCATAAGCGTCATTTAATCTCTGCCGGACTCGGCAGGGATTTTTTACTATGAAGATTCAAGGGCGAATCTCACAGAAGAAGATATTGACTGG
>Ga0065720_1019716_pt1 | contig 21002 bp, 24 predicted proteins | sample Thericmetagenome_FD_59107 | JGI IMG/M metagenome (GOLD analysis project Ga0065720, IMG submission 59107) | Thermophilic microbial communities from the Joint Bioenergy Institute, California, USA of rice/straw/compost enrichment - eDNA_2 v2... | ecosystem: Engineered > Solid waste > Grass >...
TCAAGTTCTCTTATTTCTAATTTTAAATTCATGTTTTCTTTCTCTAGGAGATTAAGTTTTGGATCCCCATATCTATAGGACTCTCTAGTATGTGCAACAAATGGAGAATTATGTGATATTAAATTTGAAGTATCTTCATCAGTCCTTATTGCCGTAGGAGATTGATTATGCAAAAGTGACATGGTTTTTTGAAGATTATTCTCAAACTGGGACAGGATATTCTCCTGTTTTCTTAATAGATCGTATGTTCCATGAGTAGACTTTTCAGCGCTTGATGTAGTAAGGTAAGACTTGGAATGTTCAAAGTCTTCGCTTCTTCTTATATTCGTTAATTCCTCCATTTAAAAATTCAATTGACAAGGTCCAATACTACGCATAAATCTTCATTTAAATTAATTCCCTTTAGAAACACGAAATGAATAAAATCGACCAGCTGGAGACAATGAGTAACATTAAGGTCTCAAGTGACCTATTTTTCTGTACCTGTGAAGATAACAAAAATATCTACCTAATTGATCCCAAAACTCTTGCCCTCTTGGAAACATATCCAGCAGTAAAGATATTAATAAACCAATATCATTTTAGGATTCCAAAGTTGGAAGGAAACAGCTCATTGTCAGTGAAAGACTAGGATATGTTGTAGCAGAACAAAGTGAGAAAACCATATTGATTTATTTCAATCTTTCTAATGTAAGAATTGTTGAAGCATAATTAGAATTTGAGAATAAACCAACAATAAGAGCAAGCTTGCCAGAGAAAATGTGCTCACTGTGTTTCTCTCATGATGAATACTTTTGTTATGGAGGAGGTATTTAGAAAAGTTTCCTTTCCCAATCTTTTCAGGTCAAAGTGGATCTTTATATGTCTGGGATTGCATGACAGGACAACTCTTGCACAAAATTCAAGCCCATCATAAGACTGTGAATAAAATCCTTGTTTCAAAGTAAGCTAATATTGCTATAAATAAGCCCAAAGTGATGGAGGAATAATTATAACTTCAGGAGAAGATTACGCCATAAATGTTTGGAGCACAGGGCAAATATTTTGCAGAAACAGCCAATGGAATCTTGAGCTTAATTCTGTAAGTATAGGCGAAATCCCCAAAGTAAAGCCCAGACATTCTTTGATTGGCCATACAAACAACATCACTGATCTTGCCATTAGTGCCAGAAGCAACGGAATTTTAGCTTCATGCTCAGTTGACAAAACATGCAGAGTAAGAGCCATATTCATTGAAAATAAGCAATAGATTTGGGATTATGCAAAGGGAACTATGATCATGATGCTATCATTCGAATCACCTATCAATTGTCTCTGCCTTGTAAGCAAAAGCTTCAATTTTTCAGATCTCTTAGGATCCATTTGAAGACGTTGTATATGTTGGCTGCAAAAATCACAATATTTATGCCCACAAATTGACTGAAAATAAGGACATATTCCAGGTTGGGCTCCAAGAAGTCAAACAAAATCCAAAGCTCCAAGTTGAAAAGAAAAATTTGAACAAGAAGGCATTTGTGGGACATAAGTATTTGAGAATAAGACTTTCATAACAAGATAGAGAGGAAGTTTTGATGATGGCCTACTACTTAGAAGAGAATTTGATAGTAAGTGGAAGTGCTGATGGACAAATATTATTCTGGAATACAGACGGCAATATTGTTAAGCAACTAAATATCCTGAATAAAGCTGTTACAAACTTATACTTTTTCAAAAGAACAAAGGAATTCGAGAAGAATGACAGCTTCTTGAAAAATAAGAAGAAAGGCTTGGACCCTAAACCTTTCAAAAAGTAATAATAAAATAATAACCTTAATAATTATCCTAGATTCGAAGAAGAAAAGCCTCCAACCGATGCTATTACTCTTCCATTTGCTCCTAGTGTGAACGGCAAGAGAAAAAGAAGTGAAGATCAGAATGATCCTACATTAAAGAAATACATACAACTAAGCTTTGCTTTACAGGTAAAGGATTATTTGAGAAAACATCTAAATGTTAAAGGATTCTGCTGGAAATGGACAAGCAGTGTCGAATGAAGAAAAGGGAATTATCACTGAACTTAAAAATGAAAATGAGAAATTGTTAAAAATGAATGAGAAGCTGTTTAGCCTTTGTTTTATGAAAGATAAAATCTAATCATGTAAAATGATATTTCTGTGTATCATTATTGTTTTGGTGTGTATATGCTAAAAAATCTGAAATAAAATTAAAATGAAGTTTTACGCTAATGACCTTTTCGTCTTTGAGCCTGACCAAAAGATATTCTATTCACACAACGAGTTCGTTTATCAATTCTTCAAAAAAATGATACAAGTTCCAACAATAACCATTTCTGAATTCTGCTTTAATAAGTTGAAGCAAAGCAATGATATGAAAGATGAAACTAAAAAAGAAGATAAAGCTGACCAAAACCAAAATATAATACAGGATTATTCATTTGAACGTGACCTCTCAAGAATTCAATCCATAAAGAAGGAGACTGATGAAAACCTTTGGAACCAAGACTCAGCTAAACACAACTTTGAGCTTTATTTAAAAATTGTTGATCTCAAAGAATATAATATCGAGCTCACTGTGGACAAATTTATTGGGATCTATCTAGAATCAATCAAAGGAGAATTGTTCCACTTTGCAGCATATGTTTATCTTCGAGAAAAAGGTTTTGAAATAGAGAGTGGTTCGATTTTTGGATTTGATTTTCTTCTATACAAAGAAAGCAAACAGGAACTAGGAATTCTGAATAAAACGATTAGAACACATTCTGACTATGCTGTTTTCATCTACAATGAAGATTCAAGTATACAATACACATTCCTTGATATCCAAAGGAAGCACAGAATAGCACAAAATTATAAAAAGAAGTTAATTGTGTTGAATATCAAGAAAACAGACACTGATCCTTCTAAGCAAGCTATTGACTCAATAGATACCATCTTATGGAGATTTCAAATAACAGATCTCATTTATTCTATTAGCAAAATTCATTAGACCACTTCCTTCTTTAAGAAGAAGTTGATATTGTTAGGAGAGAAGAACGCCACTTTCCCCTCAGGAAGTAATATATCCAGCATTTTGTTTATATTTGCCCAGTTTTCATTGTACTATACCGTTAATGTCAATTGCTGTAAAATACTTGATTTTTCATGATGATCTCTTCGAAGATCTTTTCGAGCATATTTTGAGCAAGGATAACGTTTTCTTCAGGGTACAAAATAAACGAAAGGCAAATTCTTTAGGATTAGCATTCAACTGTAAGGGGATACCTTCCTTTCTTCCTCCATAATATGGTCATATCTTGATCAAACAATTTTTGTTCAGTTATCAAAAAGCTCCCTTCGAAAATATCCTGTTCAGAATTATTTCTCCCTTCTTCACTAAGAGTTTAGAAGATTTATTTATAAATCACCTTTGATCCTGTTTGAATTTTGGGTTTATGATATCTTTTTGTTTCAAAGTATTCATTATGATTAACTTTTCCTTATAGATTTCTTTTTGTTGGGTGCAGCTCTCTCGAAGTTTGTTCAATAAAAATTTTATTCGGAGTATTTTCTTGGTGTCATTTGCAACGCTCCCATAAAAGTTCGAAAAATAGATCTTTAATTCCTCAACATTAGCTATTAGTACTCCAAAAACCATTTCCCCTGATTTCTTCTTGAATTTTCTTGATGTTTGCTTGTATTGATTTTTGCAATAAAGTTTAATTCCTTATTAGGCAACAAAATGAGTATAAAAGGGGAAATCCTGATCATAATATAAGCTAAGCCGATGCGACAAATCCACACTATTAATAGCTCAGTGAAGTCAACCTAGAACGTCGAAGTTCATAAAAAAAAGATATTCCGAGTTGAAAGAAAAATTCTCTAACAGGGAATTTAGAATGTGACACTTCTATGTTTGAATAACTACAGTTTCAGTATGATCAATAGGGTTTTACCATAGTTTAGAATACAGATGAAATATATCTAAGCAGTTTTAATTCTTTTTTTAAAATTTCAAAAGATGGAAGTTCCAATAAACGCAATCTACTACTTTTTGAGAGAAGGTCTTTGGAATCAATGCAAGAAATTTTGTCAAGAAGTAACTTATCATGCTCTCTTTCGTGAAGAGTTAGGAATATAAAAGTGTTGATGATCCATCCTACATATTTTGGAGAGCTTACGCCTGCTATAGAAATGGACAACCGAATGACGCTATAAATGATCTAAACAGCATCTATAAGAAGAGGGAAATCCAATATGCTGTTATTGTTGCCTTAATGTTCTATCATAAGCAATGTCAAACCGTTGATCAAGTATAACTCTGAAATAACATACTCATTTCTTCAGGAAGCTATAGCTCGTCTAACTATTGCAGAGGATGATGCTAAGAGAATGAGTGGAGATAAATCTTTCATCCTACTTGCACACTTTTCCATGCTAAATGATGATTTATCCGCTGCTGAGGACTATTTAAACAATGTAAAGGAGTGTGAGTAATAATTAAAAATTCTAGGTGAGTGGTAGTAACGCTACAATTGATTGTGCAAGAGCTTGGCTAGAAGTATACCAAAATGACGAAAATTCTCTTGTAAAATATTCAATTTTTTCCATACTTACAATGTAGAAAAATGCCTTGGACACCTTTGACTATCTAATCCAACAGGCTCCTAATGGAAAGAACCTAGAAGCCTTAATGGGAAAGGCCAAAGCAAGTGAATTAATGAAAAAATTTACAATTACACTTGAAACTCTGAATGAAATTATCATCCTCTATCCTCAATTCACTCCCGCACTTTCTGAAAAGGCCAGAGTATGATAGTTATATCTGATTTTAATGATGTTAGTTGCTTATGGTTATTTCAGATTGGGAACAGTGCATTGAAACTGTCACAAAGGTTCTTGCTCAAGATGAAAGAAATATTCTAGCTCTGAGAATATATGTCTTTTACCTTCTTGCTCGTGAAGGAAATCTCGAAGAAGGTGTAGAAAGACTAAAGTTCTTGAAGCAGACTATTGAAAAAGCTGAGCCTCAAAACGCTCATCTTCTTTATAAATGTGCTCAACTATTTTCTAGAGTTAGCGGCAGAGATCCAGACGTCTTGAGAGTCTGCTACGAGATGGTCGATAGAGCTCTAAAAATAAATCCAATTGAAGCCGACTATGCTATTGAAAAGGCCTCAATCATCTTAATGACTGGAGATATCCAAACAGCCTTCCAACTTTTCCAGGAAGCCACAAGCTTGGATGAGAGTAAAATGGAGCCTCTCACAGGAATGATTCAATGCAGACTTCTTCAAGGCAAGATTGATGATGCCGAACAACAAATTGAATTTGTTAAAGAAATACAAGTCTCTGTAGGAAGGACACCTGAAATTGCTTTTTTAGAAGCTATGTTGATTGCCAGAAAGCCTGATCCTGACATGAACGCAAAAATAGCAGCTACTGTCAAGACCTTGGATGAATGTTTAAGACTTCATATTGCATTAACAAAGACCTTGAATGCTGGATTCGACTTCTACATTAAACTGAATCCTGATTTCCTTCTCAATATGTGCAGAGGTATACATGGATTTGACTTATTTTTAATCTTTAGAATATTTACAATGGCTCAATCTTGATTTGGGAAAAAGAGTTGAAAGTGTTCCTCCTTATGTTATCAAGGGAAATAAGCTCCTCGAAACTGTCACAAAGCAAATTCCAGGTTTATTGGCAGCCCATCTATTGCTCGCAAAGGGAAAACTTGGAGCTGGTGATACTGCTGCAGCTCTTAGACACATCCAAAGAGTCATCGAGATCAATCCTAAGCATATGGAAGCTACCATTTTGTATGCTTTGATCTCCTTCCAAATTGGAAATGTCAAGGATGCTTATGCCTGCATGGAAGAAGCCATTGCTAATAATTTCCAAGTCAGAGAGCATCCCTTGTTCATGTTAGTTAAGGGAGAAATCGAACTTAAGAATAACGATAAAGAAACAGCCCTAGCTACCTTGGAAACAGCCTTCAACTTACCTGGAGCTAAGCCAGAAAGAGCAAGAGGTAAGAAGAAAGATCAAGAAAAGAAACAGGAAGTTCATCTCCAGATTCTGACTTTTGGAGATAAGGAAAGATGTAAATTGCATATATTACTAGCCAAGGCTTATATTGCCAATGGAAGGGTTTCAGATGCCAAGGCTATTATGGATGAGGCTATCAAAATTTTCTCAGGCACTTCTGAAGAAGGAAACGTCCTTTTAACTAATGCTGAGCTTTCAGTTGCAGCAGGAGATATCAAGAAGGCTCTTAGTATTCTCAAGGCAGTCGAACCTAATTCAAGTTATTTTGTTGAATCGAGGAGAATAATGGCTGACATATACTTGAAGCACATGATGGATAGGCGTCATTACGCTAAGTGCTATGTCGATATCATCGAAGTTAGCCCTACATATGAGAATTATAAGGCTTTGGGTGATGCCTTCATGAGAATTCAGGAACCTGACGATGCAGTTATGGCATATGAAAGAGCACTTCACATGAATAACGCAGATGAGGAGTTGATTCGTTTGATCGGACAGGCTCTTGTTGCTACCCATGATTATAACCAAGCCCTGAATTACTATGAGAATGCCCTTAGGAATGATCCAAACAGACTTGATTTGAGATTGGATATGGGCAAATTGTGTATCAAGCTAAATCGCTATGATAAAGCTGAACAATATTTGAAGGTAGAAATATTTGGGGATGAATTCTCTGCCGGTACACTAGCAGCACTTAAGAAAAATGTTGAAGGTCTCTTAACTATCGCAAAGATGCATATTAAGAGGGCTGGCAAAAGTGAAAATCCTATCCCAGCTGCGAAAGAAGCTTACACTAGGGCTGTCTCAATGCAATCAAATGTCATTGAGAAGGCTAAGACTGATGGTGGCAATACAGAAGAAGAAAGAAGATATCTTTCAGAAATCAGCTTTGAACTTGGAAGGTACTATGCCAAATATGAGAAGCTTTATCAAAAAGCCCTCGAGATATTTGAGCAAAGTTGGAAATATAACCAAACCAGTGAGAAGATCCTCATGGCCATGGCTGAAATGCATCTTAAGTTAGGCGACCTCCAAGGAGCTGAAGTAAGATGTATTCAGGTTCTAAAGCTTAACTCCTTCCATCAAGAAGCTTCTTTGTTAATTTCAGATATCATGATGCTCAAAGGTGAAGCTCAGAAGGCAATCAAGCAATTCTATAGAGTCTTGGAATATAAATCAGCAAATTATATTATTCTTGCTAAGACAATTGATCTTTTATACAGAAATGGCAGAATCGATGAAGTCGAACCCTTACTTGAAAAAGTCCAAAAGCAAACTCCCAATCCCAATGACCCAGGTCTCTGTCTCTGCAAGGGCCTATATAAAAAATATAAAAGAAATGCCAGTGAAGCCCTCGAGGAGTTCTTCAAAGCTAAGAGAGGCAACAACTATGCTGAAGAAGCCATCAGTCAAATGGTGGATCTTTATTTGAATCCTGATCAAGACTTGTTATACAGCACTATTGGCGATGGTGGTGCTAAACAAGTCACACCTCAAAATTTGAATGCTGCAGATAACTTGATTAAGGAACTCAAGGCTAGAGGATATGGAAACAGAGGCCAAATTGCTGAAGCCTACCTCTACATGTTCCAAAAGGGAAAGATGGATCTGGCCATCACTAAGATCAGTGATGTTCTCAGTAGAATTCCTGACCATGTTCCTGCTTTACTTGCAATGGCAACTGCTAGATTCATCCAAGGAAAGAAAGATGAGGGCAAGAATGCCTTAAAGAATTTGAGTTCTAAGATATATTCCCATGAACATGCAGAAGAACTTGAAAGAGGTTGGCTTATGTGTGCTGATTTACTCATAAGCGTAAGAAAAAATATAATTAGTTTTAATTCATAGAACGGAAATCTTAAAGATGCTGTTGAAATGGTAGGAAGATGCTTGAGATTCAATCAGGCTTGTGGTAATATGGTTTAAATTGAATTCCTAAGTTCTATAGGTAAAGCCGAAGAATTTCTAGGCATGATTGCTGAAAAGCAGCAAGATTTCGAGGAAGCCGCTAAACACTATGAAGTTGCTTGGAAACTTAACAACGGAAGATCTCCATCAGTCGGGTAAGAATGATTTATGGTTAAGTAATGATTAGATACCGTTTGGCTTCTCTTTATTTGAAGTCTAAGAATTTCATTCAGTGTATCGAGGTTTGCAAAAATGTAAATATCCAGATTATTGCTCCTTATTTCCTAGGTCCTTAATACTTATCCTGACTTCCAAAAGATCGAAAAGGAGGTTTACTCAAAAGCCAGAAACTCCATCAGAAATTAGTTTACTTGTATAGTGTTAATTAGTGCTTCTCCATTTATATAGTGATTGTTGTATGATTATGAAAGGATATTTGGCCTTCTGCACAAGCAGTACATTTTGTGTCAGCCTCACCCCAACACGCAGCTTTGCTTTCGTCTCGAGAATAAAGCACTTCTACATCTTTTCGGAAGCAAAGTTGGCCTAACCATATCTTTTTTATTTTAGGAAACTGATATTTTCTTATTGCTTACATCTAAAGCCCAATAAATTAATTACGGTATTACTGTCTCACAAAAAATGAGTCTTGAGCCAGATCCAGAAACGAAGCAAGTAAATTGTTCCTAGCCTAGATAATCCCTTAGGCGATGAAAATGGAGGGTTTCTTGGGGAAACAGAGACCAGGAGGCCTTTATCATGTCTACCAAAAGAGGTAAATATTGATCATCAATTGTTGATAATAAGATATTGTAAGTTCTTGAATGAAGGACGTATATTTGCCTATACAGAAACTAAAGCAGTAACAATAATGACAAGTTATAGTGACTGATCTCTAGGATTTTGACAAGGGGAAAATAAAAGGGCAAATATTAATGAAAGATGTACTAGAAATCGTTAGCGAAGAAAAGCCAAAAAAGTAATAAGAGAATTAACAATTACAATGAGTAGATTTCAACTAATTGTCGAGGGTAGAGTCTTCAAATTCGAAGCAGAGTCTGTTGAGTTAAAACAAACCTGGGTAAAAGCATTAGAAAAGTGCAGAGATTTTGCCATACAAGCAGATGAACATGGTATATGATTCTAAGACAGGACTTATTGGCATAGAGAAAAGAGCTATTCTCTCAGTCGATTCTGATATAAAGTTCGAAGAAACTCATCATGACGAACAAGAAGAAGAAGAGAAGGAGAAAAAAGCAGCACAATTTTCCTTGTTCCAACCAATAGAATTTATTGCATCTACTGCAAAGAAAGTTGTGGTGGATACAGCCCTCGGTACTGCCACAAAAATTCTAAAAACAGGAGTTACAACTGTGGGACAAGTCATTCTTGACAAAAAAGAATACTCCAATGAAGAATTTCTAGCTGCGAAAAACCTGACAGACGCCTTCAAATTAATTGATCAAAAGCTTCTAAAGTCAAGGCTCATTATGGGTACAACAAATTGTCCATTGTGAATAAATTTTCAGGTTATTTGTTAAGGGAAGTAAAAGAAGCAACAGGCGTGGGAATCATTGATTCTGTCGTTAATGAGACTGGTATAAGAGAGACATTATCTAAGAGATGGTTCTTATTAACTTCCTCCAAACCAATTGTACTATTAGCATTCTTATCTTAATACTGGCGTAGTTGATGGATCAGATTGACCCTTCAGATGAGGAGACCCTAGAACCTGGAAAATTCCCCATTAGCATTGAGCCCGATGTCCTTTATTGTTATGACGAAGACTGTGATGACAGTCCTCCTTTGGAGTCCCTCAATATGAAGTACAAAACTAACTATTGAGATGAAATCTAAGGAATGTGGTTGAAATTGTCATGAAAAAGAAGAACGCTGAAGAGCTTATGTACAGATTTGTGGTAACTATGACTGTTCTTAAATAACTTTCAAGCTTGATATGGGTGATAAAAAGATTACTCTAGCATCTACAGAAATTACCGAAGTCAAGAAATGGATTGCAGCCATCCAAGCCTCAAGAGCTAATGTCAAAGAGCAAGCAAGAAGCAGATTGCCCACTGTTAAGAATCTCTATTGGATATTAAAGTTGAAAGAACAGCCTGTATAAGATTTTTAACTAGATTAATGAGTAGGATGGAGCAGAAAGACTTGAAGAAAGAATAGATTCCCAATATGACGCTTTGACCCAGATGGATGGCGTTGTTCGAGCAGATAATTTAAAAGACGTCTTAAAGATCCAAGAAAAGGTTGCGAATGAATTCATCTCAGTAGTTCCTTATGAGACTGACAATAAGTGCTAGGTTGTTAATGCATGTTTGGCTCACAAAGACTGTCGCCTTGATATTGTTAAGTTCTATGTTGAAGGATTTCATGAGAGAATCTTGCTGGCGTTGAGGAACTATTTCAAAAAGACCAGAAATGCTTTGGAAAATAGGGATATCTTTGAGCTTGTTAAATTCTTGGTTTGGTACAGGGGGAACCTGAAAGTTTTCGGAGAGGCATTCGATGATAAGAGAGTCATAGATGGTATTACTGTTCTGTGTAGAATAGTTGGAAGAAGACTCTTGAAAAATAATATGAAAAGTGTGGAGACTATCATTCGAAGTGTAAGAAAACTATTCTACAAAATTAAAATTCTTAGGAATTAGAGAGACAGCCTGATGTCGATGCTAGAGGAAGGCTTGTCACTACCAGTCCAAATGATGTTTTTAAAATAGCCAATGAAACTTTCAATGTGCTTTCATTCTGCAATTGTTTGGACTTTACTCTTGCAATTTTAGAGACCTGTTCACACACCATCGAATACTTCCAGAATGGTCTCAATGAAATAATTGTAAATAATGATAAAAGTTGTTCACATAGTATAGAAAAATGGAAAACTTACAGTCGATCAATTAGCTGCTCATTGCAACAATACTCTCAATTTTGTTAATAACTGCAAAGACTTCATGAGGCAGGCTGAACAACTTGCAAAGACAGACAGTGAAACAATTAGCAGAGTAGATTTGTTTTATAATTGGCTAACTGTTAGTACTTTGATGACAGTCGTATTAACAAAGAGTTCGTGGAGATAGGAAAGAAAGCATATGAGAAGATCGTTGCACTAACTTTCCAAAGTTTAGAAGATCTTTGGAAAACTAAATCATTCTTTGATCTTGATTTGGAAAAGATTTCTACAAATGTATTGGGAAAGCTTTCTGAAACTTTGGAGAAAATTCACACTAATTTTACTACAAAGATAGAAACAGCTTGTCTTCAGAAGATAGTTGCTGGCTATGTAACAATGTTCCTAAGCTTTGCTGAGAAAAAGAAGCTCAAGAAAGATGACGTAAGATAATAATATAAGGTTTAACTATCAATAGTGTGTGATTGTGATTGAGAAACTCGAGAAAGATAAACAAACTCTAAAAGACGCCTTCAGCAATCTCAAGAGCAGTATTGTTGAGGACAGCTTAAATCCAATCAATAACTTTACTGATTTCCTAACAGCAAATTATGCCTTCTTAAGTGCCTGTGTTCAAAACATGAAAGAAGTTTATGGTGACTCAATCAAATGGAAAACTGTTGTAAATACCCTCATTATGCCTCTCAATATTAGGAATTATTGGTCAAGTTGAGAGAGGATGATATCCCCAAAGAAGATCGTGCAGAAGTCTACAAAGCATGCGAATCAATTTTCAAAAGGACAACTAAAGACTCTAAAAAAGACAATCAGTTCAATGTGTTCAAGATGGTTGATCAGACTGCTTTTATGGAGTTCGGTAAAACTCTGCTTAATGAGAGTATCCTGAACTTTGATGATGGAGAATCAAAAGAAAAGCCTACTATTACTCCTTATCGCCACTCTGCAGTAGGATAATTTTTATCTCGTTCATTCAAGTAGAGCGTTGTTTATCAAGGCTATGAAGGATATCTAGAAGGTGAGAGAGATGAATTCCTCAATATAGCAATGGCAAAAGATCTCAAGTATATGATCATAATATTGAAATCAAGTCAAATAGATTTGAAAGAAAATTCTACTCTATTAAGAGACACATGATGTATGCCTATAAAGAAAAGGCTTCTGAAACTTCTATTGGTTCTCATAACCTAAGAGATGTGCTTGAATGTTGCAAAATAGAAGAAGGCGACTCAATGTTTTTAGTTGTAAGGGTTTATTTTTGTTGAACCTTAATCAAACAGAGACTCAAATTCAAAGAAGGAGAGTTTAAGGTGTTGAGATTCAAGGCAGATAGTGATGAAAAGAGAGATCAGTGGATTCAAGCTATCAACTTTGCTAAAGAACTGCTTGACCCCACCGCAGCTGTCGAAATTAAATCTGCAGATGTTCAGCTATTTAAAGATGTAATATCTTCCACTTTGACTCTCAATAATTAGATACAACCATTGTTTATCGATTTAGAGGAGATGCCTTCTCTAGAATTTTGTTTAGTTCCTCAAAGTGTAAAAGATGATCAAAGAAGGAGGACATCAACTTTTACAGCAGATAGAACGATTGATCACACATTGAGTGAAACTTTCATAAATAACAGAAGAAAAAGCTTCGATATCAATGATGATCCTCTTGCTGTCACGCCATTCCCCCAGAAGAACACAGAATTAAGCTGTGTTAATAGATTCTGCTCAATTTTCTAAGCTAGAAAATTCGTAGCATTTGAGTGTAATTTATACATTTTCGTATGATACTTCTTTTCAGTAAAATCATTCTCGTAAAAGAATTTTTATATTTTATTGCACATACAATGTCCGAGACAGAATACAAAAACCTGGATAATAAAATAGACAGAGAGCTCGAGTATGCCAATGGCGTGCCTCTAAACCCAATCAGTCAATACAACTATTTTGTCCATGTCTACAATCAGCCATGCAATTTAGTTGAAGGAAGCACCTTGGAGTTTGCAAAGAATGACGTTCTGTTTACTAAGTTATATTATTTCAGCACTCCAAATTCATATGCCGTTAGATATATAATTCCAGTTCTGTTGTCTATCAGTCTGTTTGCTGCTTCTTATAAAAATGGCTCCATAGTATGTGTTTACCTGGGAGTAGTTATTTTTATCTTCAACTTGCTCTTGCCAATTTTTGTTGGAATAAGAATGAATAACGCATACAAGGTTTTCCTAAAGAATTCTGAACTAGTCAGCCAACCTTTACAACATATGGTTTTCAATCCTCAGTTTTGCAGACAATACAAGCAAGATGCAGTGACTGTCAACATTCTAGCCAAAGGTAATTAGCTGATCATAGATAATAACTTTTAGATCTTGAAAGTTTAAGGCTAACTCCACTTCAAAAAGAGGAACTTAAACAGAGAATCCAAAACAATCGCCTTCAGTTTACTGTTTACAATAAACAATTTGAAAAGTATTCTCAAGTCATGGATCTGCCTTTCGGAAGATCAATTATATTCGACTTCATTGTGAATTTCGTGTCAAGTCTAATGGTCTTGTCCTTGATCCTTTTGAATTACATCTATTATTAAATAATGACTGATTGTATGAATCCGGTATGATCAATCACTCAAGTCTTATCTACTTGGATTGACTATACTAAAAATACAAGTTATTCTGTTTCAATAGTATGCATTTCTGATATATAAGTTGATAAAGGATATCAAGCAAAATAAAGTTTAAATATTCAAAAAGAATGACAACTCTTTTTAACACTTCAGCATCAAATAAAGCAACGACTTACAGAGTGCAAGACTTCTTGTTCAGATTTAGAAAGCTCCAGCAATTGTGCCATAAGCTGGATCTTGACGGAATATTGATAATTTGCGGCTACGATTCTCTTGAAAACGAACAATATGCAAAATTAACCTCCTGGCTGTTCACTGGCTACGCAGGAAGCCCCGTAGAGAGTGATATTTATCTAGACCCTATTTTCAAGGAATTTGTTTTCTTGATCTATAAGGATGGAGCTGCTTGCTATGCTGAGCCCACCTTATTTGAATCAATCGAAAAATACTTGATAGCTATTCCAAATGTCAAGATATATTCTCCAACAGAGAAAGAGATGGAAAACACTGATGATGTTGAACTTACTAAAATTGCTCAATTCTATAAAATGGTCAAGAATTTGACCTCTGTTGGTGTTTGCTTGGGTTCTAGAGATGATGAAAAAATTACTAACATTGAGAAATGGCCTTTATTGCAAGCCTACGGTTTAGATGGTAAGAATAGCATATCTATTTATTAACTTTATTAGTTGTGGGCTGCGGATTCTTCGGACTGAATCATAATGCACAAGATATAACGAACGAGATCAACAAGCTATATGAAGATTATGACAAATACTTAATCTCAAATACTCTAGCAACATCAGTGAAGCAAATGGAGCACCACTTATCATCGACTTGGTATATTATTGACTCCACTCCGATCTCTAAGAGAAATAAAATCACAGAAACCCAAGTATGATCCTTTGAAATCAATATTAACCATTTCAGTTAAACGCAATCCTTAAAGAGACTTTCGAATTCACTATAATCAAGAAGCCATCCATTGGAAACTTCGTAGATCTGCCAAAGCCTAGAGTGTTGTTTGGCAAAAATACAAATAAGGACTTTAATGAGGAATCTACTGATATTTCATTTGCTCAAGCAGCATTACCAGAGAGAAAAGCCCCTCTTCACTTCACCTTGGAATATGTTGAACCTCTTTCCAAGCTTCGTGTTGCAAGAACTTACTTCAGTGGCTTGAATGAGACTTCATTGATCCATATGAAAGAAAACAAAGATGAAGACGAACGTGTTCTTAGCTATAGGGCTGAAATCGTTGACAATGGTTATTATAATGATGAGAAGTAAAAAAATTCCTCTTTCTTTCATAGTTTTAGGCTATTACTTGGATACTATGCATTTACTATCAAGACCTTCAACGCTTTGATGGAATATCTATCCAGCAATATTCAGGACTTGAACCAAGAATTCATTGAAAAGAAGGTGTGTGACGAGTTCTCAAGCATTAATTTCGATGTGTAAATGCGATGAAAATTTCTCTAATTTTGTTTAGAAATAATGTCGTTGTTCACTTCAAATGTTATAATGCAAATGGCGACGAAATCAAACCAAATGCTTATCAAAACTCTCAAGAGTTCGTCAATTCTAACATTGGTATACTTAGAATTCAATTAAAGAATATCAAGAGGTATACAAAAATCTATCTCCTTTGACCGCATTCTAGCTTGTTGACTGGAGACAATCTAGGAAGCATCCTGTTCTGTGAAAGCTTTTACATTCAACCTGGTGTCTATTTTAACATAACTAAGAGAATTCCTCACTACAAATCATGGACTATTGACTCTACTTCTTCTGACTCTATTGAAAAGATTAAAGATGTCATTATTTGCGAAGAACTTGGCAAACCTACTTCGTCATGTAAGATGTGTCTTATCTATCTAATTTCTCAGACTATGAAAGTGTTTATCTTTATATTCCTTCCTCTGAAGCTTTCCATCAAGGCGAAATTGATGCCCCTGTACAAAGAGTCAAGTTCAGATTATATGAAAATGGCTTCAAAATTACTTCAGAAGCTTGGGGAGCATTCGTGGTCTTCTACAGTGATATTGACTCAGCTGAATTGCATAGAAAAGTAGATCGAACATAATTTTTATTGATTTTTTAGCTGAACAAACCAGCTCTTGCCATTACATTCAAGAAAAAGCCCATAATGAATGCGATCTCAAAGAATGCGTTTTACATCTTTTTCTCTGGATTCGCTGCTTCAGATGTGTTTTTGAAGTTTGATCAAATCTTTGCTGAAAAAGAGGTCAAGTTTACTTATATCGAAGAATTCCCAACTGAATTTGAAACAAGCGTTCCTCTCTACCAAAGCGAAATTATCAATCAAAGCAAGTTCCAGATTCCTAAGATTCAAAACAACCAAATCTTAGATGACAAGACCTTCATCAAATTCCTTGAATATCAAGAAATCATGAAAATCAATACGAAAAAAGACTTGACTTTCAAGGTCTTCTACAAAATAACTGAGTTCGCTGAAACCACCCAACCTTCTAATAACGAAGTTAAAAAGTTTGAAGTCTTCTTCATCAACGGCACCTTCAACTCTGGAAAGAATAAATTTGCTGATAATTTAGCTAAAAATGCCAAGGCTCTGGGCTATAATATCCATATTTTCAGAAAGAGACATAAAGAACTATTAAAGCTCAACAATAAGTTATTTGTTGAAGATATGCTTCGTTTCCTTGCTGATAAATCTGTTAGACCAGGTGATAAAATCCTGATCGTTCTTCCTTCAGTCCTGAATACAAAGTTGATTGTGGATAATATCCTAAGAATGCCAGAATTCACTGAGTATTGTGACCTTAGGGCAATTATCACTAAGATCAACCTGACCAATTTCTATCAAAATGCCAACAAAGAAATATGTGAGAACTTCTTGACCTTCTGCACGGCAGGATATTCTCAATTTATCATCATGGATAATTATGGTACAGATGAGAAGGAAGTTGATCGCTTGACCTCTGCGTTTAGAAGCTTATTCACTCATTCTGCTATATACAGAATCAATTCTAATATTGTTCATGAATCCTTGGCAAAAGATATCTTGACATCAAATGCTTTTGACTCAAAGATTAATAAAATTGAAAGAAAAAGAAATATTCCATTCAAAGGTATTTTAATATGTGATATTTTAATAAGTTAGCTGCTGACAAAAAATACATCTATATTCCATTCAAAGTACCTCTTCTTAAAGAAAAGGTTCAGAAGCTCCTTTACAGAGAAATTCTTATTAAAAATAATGGATACTTGTTTGAAGAAGAGAAAGAAGAAGAAAATATTAAGAGAGAGAAGGTTGATGATGAATTGTTGATCCTCAAAAGTATTGAGTTGAAGATTTTGTTTAATTGGTAGAGCGTATACAAAGAATTAATATGGAAATGAGCAAGGAAATTCCATATATTTATTGCGTTAGAGGACTCGTTAGATATGAAGAGAGCTTGGATTCAGTTCATGAGCTCATTTTGAATTCAAACATCATGATCGAAAACAAGTTGGAGAAGGTTAAAGGAGAGGTTATCCGCACTGATGTGAAGGGATTTGAGAAAGTGGAAATCAAATACTCAGATTTTGATGCAAATGATCTAGGATTATTGTTCTATGGAGAAAATCTACAAGAAGATAAGCTGAGAAAGCTGCTACAACAGTTAATCAAACCAGTATCCTGTCTAATTAGCATTTATTAACTTTTTAGTTAAAATCTAAGCTAAAACTGAAAACTAAAGAAGACTTGACTCCTGAAGAAATTCGCGAATTAGAGATAAAATACAGAGGATGGGGTCTTGATGGAGGAGAATTTTTTGATGGAGCCAGGTTCAGAGACTGGGAAGGAAATTATCTTCCTCATCATCCAAGTATTACTTGATCCCTTTGTGTCTTAAACTGTAGAACTTGATGAAATTATAGAAATGCATCTTGCTGAGGAGAATGCTAAGGTGGGTACTGTTAACAGACAAATTGACAAAGAATGGAAGATGATCGAGCAGATGTGGGAATGATAGAAGTTGTCTTTAATTAATACTGTAATGCTTAATTAGTATTGACTGTCGATGAAATCATTTTTGTGAGGATGATTAGAGAATTCTATTTTTCAAGTTTTCCAAAAAAGAAACTAGAGATTATTTCGGGCTGAAAAAACTTTTTGATATTTTTTGAAATAAATTTAAACTAACAAGATCTACTTTCCAAGGAAGCAAATGGAGTCGACAATCGATAAGCTGCCACCTGATTTGACTACTTTACTAACTCCAGGGAAATTGATCATCTTTGCAATTAGAAGTTGTCCATATTGTGAGCGTGCAAAAAAGCTCTTAAAAAATAAAGGGGTTGCATATGAATATATTCTCTGTGACAAGCTGGGAATCACTAGAGACCAAAGAAATCAATTTTTGGAAATGACAGGAGCCAAGACATATCCTAGAATCTTCATAGGATCGAAAAGTATCGGAGGATATAATGAGTTGAAAGAATTAAATAGTAAAGGACTCTTAGATAAGATGCTAAGGGAAGAGAATATTGCCATCTATCCCAAGCCAAAGCTCTAGGAGAGTTCTACAGACTATTCTTATCCAAGAATTACTTTGATATTTAAACTTGTATTTTTCTAACTTAAGATCTTGATTTGTGTCTATTTTACAAAGTAGTACCTCGTTCAACCCTTATTTTACTCATTTTCCTGAAGGCTACTGAGTTGCAATTTCTTGTGAACTCTTATTGCGTTATTATCGAAAAAGTTATTCAAATTGTTTATTTATAATGAAAAAAGGAGATGTAAATGTACAACCAGACACTCTACAATCCCATCCTCTCAGTGTGATTGCTACAAGGAACAAAGTCTCTAATATCTTAGAACTCTCCGACTCTCCCTCAAGTGCTGATAGCCATCTAAAGAAAGATGATAACCAATTAAGTTTCTCTCCCACTATTAAGAAACTAATGAGATACAATACAAGAAAGCTATTACCTGGAATCATTAAAGAAGCCAATCCAAGTCAAAGTTCAGAACCCAATAACTCAGATAATCCGAATTCTGTTCCAGAAAATAAGAATTCTAACGAAGCTCCCCCAAAATTAACTATACCTCTCAAAGAAGTAAGTAATTTTAAATCGGATCTACCCTCAGAATCTCCATTTAATGCTAATAAGCTACGTCTGTCAAGTATAAATTCGGTAACTCCATCATCGGCAAAACATTCACTGTCAAATCTTATCCAGAAAAAGTTCAATAAGCTTCAGCCTATTCCCAAAGTGTCTGAAGATGAAGAGGATTTTGCAGAAGATATAGATTTCGAAGTGGAACAAGTACTGATTAAATTTCCTTTCGGAATTATCAGTCCTTATGGTTACTTTAAGAAATTTTGGGATATGTGCATGATTATAATGCTTGTATATATTGGAATAATACTTCCGGTTAGGCTATGCTTCCTTAGGATCCCTGAAAACATGTTTGCAGAGAATTATGACTATATAGCCGATGATGCTTGGTTTCCATATGATATAGCAGTGGACTGTCTGCTTGTGCTGGATATTATTATTAACTTTTTGAGTGCTTTTGAAAACGAAGCAGGTATATTGATACATTCCAGAAGAGAAATTGCAAAAGCCTATCTCAAAAAATGGTTTTTGGTTGACCTAATTTCTGCGATTCCTATAAATCAGACAATTTATCGAGTAGAGCAAGTGGATATGAATGATCCTGAGTTCAACTTTGATTTGTATAAGGCCTGGAGAATTTGTCGGCTCATCAAACTAATCAGAATTATAAAAATCAATTCAAGTATTGAAAGGCTTTTCTCACTCATGACACTTGATCTTGATAGAATTAGTATTACCAAATCCATTACTTCTATCTTACTCTTCATCCATATCACCGCCTGTATCTGGAATTTAGAAGCTGAACTTCAAGCCACCTCCAGCTGGTATCTTATTGAAATAAAACCAATTGGAAGTATCTTTGAACGGTATTTGACAACTCTTTACTTCAGTCTGACAGTTCTATTGACCATCGGATATGGAAACATATACCCCTATACAATCTACGAGAAGCTAATCAGCATAGCTTGGATGTTTTTTGGAATTATTGTATATGCATATATTATCTCCTCACTGACCAGCTCTTTCGCCAAAATGAACCAAGCGAAAAATGAGAATGAAGAAAAGGACTTTTTCTTTAGATATTGGGCAAAGGTTTTCCACTTACCCTATGAGACACTGGAGATGATTTTGGCAACTATTGACACAAAGCAATCAAGTTCTAGTGCAAGAAAAATGCAAGCTCTGAATGCAGTATCTAAGACCCTTACTGAGCTTCCCAAAGGTCTGTATACTGAAATATATAACTATGTTTTCAGAGAAATCCTAGAGAAAGTAGAATTCTTTCAGAAACAGCCAAAGCATTTTCTGATCAAATTAATGCCTTTACTCACTCAGACTAACTTCCATAAAGGAGATCTAATTTATCGTTACGGAGATCCTTCTCTGGAAATCTTCTTCATTGTAAAAGGAAGAGTCATATCGAAGTGTCAGGATGCCTTTGGAAAAGAAAGAACTCAGGTCTTTGTGGAAGGTAGTTTATTTGGAGAAGTAGATATTATTATGAAGAGAAGCAGAACCGTTAGCATGAGAGCAGAGACTGATGTTGAATTATGGAAAGTGAATAAAAAAGAATTTCTGGATTTGCTTAACGAATTCCCAGAAATAAAAGAGGAAGTTGAAAGGTTAGCAAGAATTAAAGAATTCTATAGAACTCCTCAAGGTCCTACCTATCAGAAAAAGACACCCATGACCCATTTGAAGAGTAATTACTATTTCCAGGATATTGATCCATATGCAAGTACAGATATTTTTAGTGCATTGAGCTCTAAAATGATCAATAAAATCAAGAAAGGCTCATATCTGAAGGCCCAAAGCAGAAAAGAATATGAAAGCTTGGACTTTGAGCCTGATATACCATCTCCAGAGCATAAAGTAGGATTAGAGGTCTTGAGTGAGGCTGAATGGAGTGAGTGGGAGAACGATATCACAAGAAGATTGATGAGGAAGGCTAGGAAACAGAGAGAAGTAGTAGATGAGCTTGAAATTAGTGAGAAGCTTCAAATGAGACAACAACAAATGAATACTGGCATTAAGCTTAAAATGCTCCAAAAGTATTCGGATCCAAACAAGAGAATCAGAAGAGGTTCTGTTCCTGCAAAACCTGGATCTGACCCTAACATGTTAGCTGATTGGGAAGTTCAGTTCAGAGCCAAAAGGAAATTCCTTGATGAACTTAAAACTACTAAAAAAGTTGAATTTACAGATACCAGTGATATAGATAGAATCATATATGGAAAGGAGAAACTTAGCCAGATCAAATCGCAATTGAATGAAAAGACCAATGATGTATTTGACTCTCTAGATAAAATGATAGAGCAAGCTCAACAAGTTCTCAAGGCTCTAGACACTTATGAAGAAAGCTTGAACGATGGTCCTGTAGTATATGATTTAGAAAAAGATAATAGAGAAAATTAGAGTACAATAAATAAAAA
>Ga0065720_1019717_pt1 | contig 20992 bp, 18 predicted proteins | sample Thericmetagenome_FD_59107 | JGI IMG/M metagenome (GOLD analysis project Ga0065720, IMG submission 59107) | Thermophilic microbial communities from the Joint Bioenergy Institute, California, USA of rice/straw/compost enrichment - eDNA_2 v2... | ecosystem: Engineered > Solid waste > Grass >...
ATCGTGGAGTCTATTGTTTAAAGTCATCATCTTTCTAATCCTGTTGAACTCGTGTCTGATTGTATCGGTCGGATTTCCGAGTGATCTCATATGTATTGGAAATAACTCCTTCACAACAACATTGCTATTATTGATTAGGAATAGATTTTTTATTGGAAGTCCAAATGCTGATGGACAAGGATATTAACAGAAAATAACTTATATGAGAAGGCATTCCACTTAACAAATAATGGTAATATTCTCAAAGAACATCTGAATTACAAGAAATCCCGTATAAGGATTATATCCAGCGGGCGTGTGAAGATTGAAACCTTAAAACAACAGATAAAGAATGTATGATGATGAGAAAAATCTGATATAAACTGAGAAGAATTCATCTTTAAGTTGGATGCACTTCTCCAATCTTATACTTCTTCAATAGTTTGGGTGCTTTCCCTAACGGATAATGGTATTTATCCCAAACTTTATCAACAATCTTTCCATTAGCTAGTAACAGAAGTTCCCGCCCTCCTGGATGTTCATCGAGGAAATTTGTGACATCATAGACACTATCTTTGTATATGATTAGAACCTTCCCTGTTTTTTTCGCCTCTTTTTCAATTTCTGCGTAATCTTTATAGATTCTCAGCTCTTTCTTCCATAAGCAACAGAGAACTGAAGCAAAGAAGTTTTGTAACTTAGATTTAGTTGTATCAGGATGATCCTTAGAGGGATCATTGTCATACATTAGCTCTGTATGTGATTCTAATGTTGCAACACGATCGTCTTTCATTTAATAAAATAAAGCGAAATCAGTAAAATAATAAATTCAAACTATTTATGAGGATGACCATAGGGGACCATGGATCTTTAGACCTGTTTCTTTCAAACAAAAAACAATTCCATTAGTTAAGTCACCTGCAAATTTTAGCTTACGAAAACATGTTCATCATGAGTATCTGTGAATATGCTTATGAGTATAATAGCATGTATGATGATTGATAGTATTCAAGATAATATCTGATATCAAAAACGATGATTTAATTGGATACCTATCAGTATGAGTATCATTCTCACTCCTGATAGTTTGCAAGCAGTTGTTGGAACAAGAGCATAGAAACCCAGTCATCATTTCCTTTTTAGAGAGCTTGTCTTCATGGTCTTTTTCTTGAATTGGGTTTATTTCTTCCTCATCTCAGTCCTCCACTTCCTTATCAATGTTTCTAGATTCTCCATAGATGCTCCTTGGATCTCTTTGATGCCCTTCCTTTCTAAGTAGTTCATTGTGTAATGATTCCATAGCTTGAGATGCCATTCCAACCATAAAACATCTGCACTAATGGATAGATACCAGTATATCTCTGAACTCTTCTATGTTCCACTAGCTTTCTGAAGCTCCATCGTAAGAAAGAGCTATAAGTAGATTATTGAAGATAAATCTACATATTACCACAGCTTCAGAGGATTTAAACTCTAGTATTGTTCTGAAGCATAAACTAACTTTGTTGATTTTAAGGTTAATACATGTATTTCACTCCAATTTAATTAGTCCTTTGTCCTTCTTTGATATCACTTATGCGACTTTTTCAAATCGATAAAAAATGACTCCTTAAACCAAGTTAACAAAGAAAAAATTTCCTAATCAAAATAGCTATATTAATGTAGACTTTATACAATGGGTCATTATCTTTGAGCGATCCTACGATTAAGATTCACCATTATGATAAATTTTTAGATTATCTGAGCCTCCATCACTTGGAGCATAATATCTTGTTATTCTATGATTAAATTTATGAAGAACTGGGCAAACGTTTCTTGGAAAGCCCTTTCATATTTAATTTTAAATAAACTTAAATATAATGAAGGATTTTTGGTTTATGACAAGAAGTGAAATGTGGTTTCCTAAAAAAGATAGATAACATCTTTCGATTAGAAATTGTATACATCGTTAATACATGACAACACATTATAGATTGGGTTTAATAAGAACATTCTAATAAAAATATGTTATGAATCAAAGGACTTCCTTATTGTTGAAAGTAAGCTTTTGGCCTAACCAAATTAGTAAATGCTGACATTTTTAGTACTTGGTTTAAGCGATCCTTTAGTTTTATATGTGATGAAGGATCAGGATCCTTTGAGTGTGAGAGAATCTTGATATCACTAGAGCGGGCAGTATAATTTCCTTCTAGTTTTTTGAAGGAGCTCAAACGATCTGTATTGAGAAGATTGCTAGATTGCCTGGGGTTGAAAGTTTCATATTCTATCAATGAAAATCAGAGATTAGGATGATTACCTTGCATATCTTGATGTTCAGTGTGGATCCTTCGACTGGGTGGTGTCGCATTCTCTTTATTCTTCATTTCAAGGAATCCATACTTGAATTTTGTGGTTGATTGATGATCCCCTAATCTAGGACTGAGAGGCTCAGAGTGTTGGCTCTTAGCTTGTACGTTTCTATAAGAATACCTTCTTCCAAAATCTTCATAGTCATGGGAACTAAAGACGTTAGATTATTTTAAAGTTCTAATTACGGAGTTTCTTTTGGCTCGAATTTTATGGTGTTTCTTGCACTTAAATTCTTTCCAGTCTTTATTTCCTGTAACTCTCTTTTCATTTCTTTCAAAGTACCATCACTCTCTGCTACAGAAGTTGAAAATCTCCTTTCAAGGGAAACGATGGTCTTTAGTTCATCTACAAGCATATCCTTCTTTTTGGCCAAAATCGAGATATGGGAATTAAGATTGCTAAGCTCGTTTTTGTATTGTTCAATTTGAGATCTCTTCTCAGAGCTTTTGAATGGACTTAAGCCAAATCCTCCCTTCTTGATCATGGTTCTGTAATTTTCATCCAGCTGATTAAGTTGATGTTCGTTATAAAATTTCTCTCTTTCAAGTTTGTCTAGTTCCTTTTGGGCTTTCATTATTTCAACTATGACCCTCTTGATTTCTGGGTTTGCAAAGATTAGACAAAGCCTATTAGATTAGCAAAGTATAGTAATTTTCTACTTGTCAATAAAGCTTTCTAAATTTCCTTTTTCTTTTTCGAGTAATTTTATTTTCTGATTTAGGGCTTCAAGTTCCTTCTTCTCATTCTCAAATACATCATGATTCTGAGCTAAAGTGGAATGAAGTCTCTTTTTATCTTCAGCTAGTTCATTAACCTAAACATTATATTTTATAACACAAAGTATTACATCATTCCTTAGATCACCAAGCTCATTCTGGAGTCTGGTGATATCCCGTTTGAGTTCGGCATTTTCTCTTTCAATTCTTGCTTCCCTAATTCTTAGTAAGAATTAAGTTGATAATACCTTCCATAAATTTGGGCCTTATCCTTTTCAAGTAAGGCATTTTCTTGCTTCAGAGCTTCAATTTCTCTCAAGAGTTCAGCTTCTCTTTGTTTGATGGAGGTTTCGTCAAGTCCCATATCGAGGCATCTTCTTTCTAACCTGTGTATCTTTTGTTGATTTAACTTTGTCTCTTCAAACAAATCCAGTGATTTTCTGCTCAGTTTCTATTAGTGAATAATGATTTCTTTATGAGCTACTTCAAATTCTTCTAGCAAAATTCCAGTTACGTCTCTGAGATATTCTACAAGACGAATGAAAGCATCATCTTCTCCCTTGACGAATTGGAGATAATCAAAGGAATCGAGCATTTCTTTAAAGTTTTCCCTGAACAATGTCTCAGCACCAGGAGATACAGAAATAAGATTGCTTAGTGAAGTCATGTAAACCTTCATATTATTGAGGGTCTGTTTACAGACTTCAAGGGCTTTCTCGCTTGTATCTCTCCAATAGCGTTCAGTATCTCTTCTAGTCTTGCACTCACCTTGGAGCCTAGCGCATTCTATAGCTAACTCTTCCATTTCTTTGCTCATCTCCATAGCTTGTCTCTTGATCTTTTCATTTTCTCTCATGACTGCTCTAAGTTTGTCTTCATCTTCTTCTTGAGTTGCTCTGAAAGTCTTTTGCTGGGCTTCATTGTCTGCCAGCTTCTTCTTGAGTCTGTTATTTTCAGCTAATAAATCTGCTTTCTCTCTTTGGACCTCTTTAAGATTTGTGAGGATACTAAATAGTTCTTGTTCAGCAGATTCCAATTTTTGAAGAGTATTCTTGATAGTGATATTCTTGTTATCTAGGATATTTTCAAATTCCTTCAACTCCTTAGCCTGCTTGTCCTTTTCATCCTTTAGCATATCATATTGTTCTCTTAGATCTGCAAATTCTTGGAACTGTAGTTTATACTGCTTGATTTCTTCAGTTAACAGCTGATTTTGTTGATTCTTTTTCTCAATATGGTTCCTAAGAATAGCAATTTCTTCCTCTTTCAGATTCAAAGAGGTTGAAACCTTGCTGTATTCCTCTTTGATTTCTCTAAGAGCCTGTCTCAAATTACTGTTGTCCTCATACAATTTTTTCATTTCATCAACTTTAGTTTGCCTGTCTCTGTCTATCTTTTGTTTGGACTCATTTACCATATAGTCATAACTTGACAACTCTTGCTCTTTTTCAGCCAATTTCCTCTCTAAAGTGGTGTTTAAATCTAAAAGTTCAACCACTCTCAACTTATGTCTATCGTAATCTTCTCTTGTTCTATCGACTTCTCTGGTAAGGGTTTCCAATTTATTTTCAAGTTCGAATCTTTCTAATTCAAAGTTTTGAACTGTTTGTCTCAAGTGTTGATTCTCAGTTGCAATTTGGGTGTTTAGGTTTCTGATATTTGTGAGCTGATCTTCTAATGCTTTGTTTTCACTTTTCATGGCCTTCAATTCATCCAAGATATTAGTTGCTTCATCACGCTTTTTTTCAATCAAATCCTTTAGAACACTTTCATTTTCTTCATAGATTCTAATTCTATCTTCAAGATTTTCCACTTCTTTTCTATATTTCTTTTGATTCTCTTCAATTTCAGTCTTCAATTCATTATTCTGATTCTTTAATTTATCAACTTCTTTTTCCTTTTCTCTCAAAATCTTGGTATATTCCTCAATTAACTTAACAAGGTCGTCGCTTGCACCACCATGCTCCTTTTTCAAATACTGTTGGATGGATTCTCTTTCTTCTTGGTGCTTTTTGATAGTTTGTGCTTGATCAGCAAGTTGGGATTTCAATTTATCAAGTTCCTCAGATTGCCTCTTGGTTAGTTCTTCTAAGCTATAAATATTAGAAATTGAAATATAATTGTTTACTTTTTACAAGTTTCTTGTAACTTTTCATGGTCATTGATCAGTTTTTCATGTTCTTGATTTTTCTTTTGAAGATCTTGATTTATTTGTCTACATTCTTCAAGTATTTCTTGATACTTCCTTTCTTTTTGGTCAGCAAAGTCGATCAGACTTTCTTTTTCCTCTTCAAGTTTGCGAACCTATGAATAAGACTCAATAATTATGAGTATACTTCGCTCTGATAGGCTTGAAGTGCTGCTGTAAGTTGATTGTTGACTTCGTTTGTTTTACTACGTTCATCTTCAAGTGTTTGTGTTCTATTATTTGCCTGAATAATTACGGTTTAAATTTCATGTCTCTACGTAATTGGCTTCATCTTTATATCTCTGTAATTCTTCTTGGACCTTTGCTAATTGGCTTGAGCATTCTTGTAATTGTTGCTCTTTGATTCCAAGTTGGTCATTTAAGTTTTTTATTTCCACGAGGACATTTATCCTGTCTTTTTCTGAGCTAGAAAATTACACTTATTGTGAAGGTTCTGTACACTCCAGTTAATCTTTTTATAAAGCCGATTTTATCATATTTTTCTTCTAACATTTGCTTCAATATTTCAATATATGCTCTTTGCTCTTCATTTGTAAATGTTTCGTTTCTAACCCTTGATTATTATTCTCTGTACTCTTACTTCAATGACTCTTCAAGATCATTTCTTTCAGCAAGAAGCTTTTGATATTGAGCATGCAACATATTATAATTTGCAGCTAGCTCCTCGTTGGGGCCTTTAGCATTTTTGGGGGATACCTCAGGCTTTCTGAACATATTCTCAACTCCTATGCTAGAATTTCCTAGAATATAAAGAAAAGTCCAGATGTCTTACTCTTATGAGAAAATGACTTTGGATCATTTTGAATTTGAGAAACGTCAGCAAAGTTTTTATTCAAATAATCGGCTAGATTGTTAACTATAGTGTCTACTATCATTACTATTTCCCAATTCAGAAGACTGGTTAGTCATGGTTTTGTTAGCACGATCTTGAATTGCCATTTCGTACATAATTTTATATTGTTCCATTTGGGAAAGCATATCTGCTTGCTTCCTGATCTTTGTCATCAACTTTCGAATAAATTCATCTTTTTCATCATGGTTAGGTTTATCCTGAGTAACAGAGCCCATTGCTTCTGAAATATTATGTCCTGGTCCTTGAGGAGGGAAATCTTTAGAAAAATCATAATTGAAACTAGGACTAATGGGCTCTTTGAAGCTCTTTGTTATAGAACTTTGTTGTGGAGTTGGAACAGCTTCGTCCAAAGAAGGCAAATCAACTTGATTTTCAGGCCCACTGATCATTTCATATGGCTCATCCTCATAATCGTCCTGGATTGTGTTAGAACAAAAAATGAGTAAGGATATACAGATTTTCTATATGTTGATTGAGTTTGCTCTTTGCGTGTGCTTGAATGCATCAAAAAAGAAAGGAATTAATTTAAATTTAGAATATTTAAACGTGCAAATAATCATTTGAATGCGTCAACAAGCACATAAACTTACGAGAAGTATTGAGAAATGTTTGAATTAGTACCATTGTTGGCATTGGGAGCGTTCTGCATGAATGTTGGATTTGTAGGTCTTCTTTGCATTTGCATCTGCATTTGCATGGGCAACTGCATTTGTACTTGTCCTAGCTGTCCTTGTGGAAGATTTTGGATCTGTTGCTGTTGCATAGGCATATCCATTCCATCCCTCTTCATTGGATTCAAAAACTCTTGTCTGGGGTCGATTTGTGGAGAAACAGGGAGGGTGTAGTTGATTCTCTCAAAGTAATAGCCATTAATTTCCTCGAATAAAGCTAATCTCTTTTCATTGGGTTTATCAATACCCTTTATTAGCTTTTCAAGGACATCAGGGTGTTTGTCCTTCATGATGATGGTATCAAAGAGGAATGTTCCGTACATTCTATCTAGTAAGCATTGTTAACTAAGATATATACTTCATTTCATTCTTGAAACTCCATGAGTTTACAGCCTTTTTCGGGTTTTTGAATATAGGCCAAGATGTTGAGGGAGATTCTACCAGCTTCCTTAACCAGTTTTGTCTTGACTAAAAAATTAGTTAATTTCCCCCATAATTTCTACCCCATAAGGATAATCAAAGGTAACATTATTATTTCCAGCCGAAGTATCAATAAAACTTTGAGAGAGAGAGGGATAGCTTAGAGTTCCTCTTCTTTCCTGAGATAGAGTAGCCTCAGGCTTCTCAACCTACAGAGTTTACAAAAGGCTAGAATAATTTACTGTTTGCTTCCACCAAATTGTCATCTGACCCCAGATATAAGAAGAACTATAATTCTTAGTATCGGTCCTCAAGACTTGAGCTTCGTCTTCAGCAGTGTTTTGGGTAACCTCTATTCAAAATAAACAAATAGCTTTATGAAATTACTTTTGAGGAATCTTTGAGGATCAGGCATATCACAAATTCTAACTGTAACCTCCTTCTCAGAGAAGACTGAGGGGTAATTATGATTGGTGAAATAGGTGAAAGTAAAGGCGTAGAAGTAGAGAATATCGGAGAGACCTTGCCAGTCAACTGTGGAATTCTTTGGGAGAGTTCTGATGGAGTTACTGAGTTCCAAGAATAATTTTCTGAAGTAATAGAATCTTGCTTCGTCATCATTACACTTACTTTGCATTAAATATGTTCTCATGATCAAGAAATGGACATGGTTTAGAACCTCTTTTTTCACTTCATGCTTACTCAAAATTTCAAGGAGCTCATTAACAATTCCTTCATTTTTCTCACTTCTCGTCTTCTTTGGAAGCTCAATGTTCATAGTCACTGAAGATAGCTCAGCCATCTGGGTTAAAGTAACATCCCACAAGGTGTTACAAACTTCTGAGAGTGGAATCTTTTTGAAAGGAGCTCTTAATATCTCATTAAGATCCTTGCCTGAACCTCTAGGCTTTCTTTCTCTCTTGACGGAAGTTTCAGACACGTCTGGAGAATTGTTGTGTTCTTTAACAGGCTAGCGTAATTAGATAAACCTAATGTTCTTACTGTCTCAGCATTCTCCCCTTCTTTGGAATCAAGCCCACTCAACTTCATGAAAGAGTCTTGGTTCTGGTTGCTTTCTTTGATATCATCGAATGCATCAAAGAACTGGTCTTCTACAGGTGGCTTATCAATACCTTTGGATTCCTCATTAAAGTAATGCTCAGAATCCATTTTTTCTTCTTCTCTACTTTCAAGGTTGTCATCCTTGTTAGAGTTAGGGTCTTTCTTGGAAGCCTCAAGATTCATTTGATCAGGGTTAGCTTCAGAATATTTGACCAGAGTTTTGCGTTTAGGATTTAAAGCTTTCTCTTTGATCAAGCTTAAGACATGCTTGATCTTATTCACGGTTATAGTTAGATTCTGGACTCTATCAGCTTCCAAGGTATATCTTTCAACTTCGAGATTTTTTTTCTAAATCAGTTAACAAGCAAAGCTTGGAGTTTACGATGGTGTCAATAGTTTCGGGATCTAAAGGCTTCTTTTGCATTTGCATTTCGACTTCCTGTTTTCTTCTGGGGAAAGTGAATTCAACATATTTCTCTCTTTCTTCTTGAATGAAGTCAAGAATTAAAGCAATCCATTTTTTGAGCCAATCAGGGCAGCCTTAGAGATCATTTAATGAAAGGATAATTTACCATCTAATATTGTTGAACCGAAAGAATAAAGCTTGAACAGCTCATAGTCCTTCTCTGTCAAAGGTTCCATACTCTTTAACAGTAATGAGATTAACTAATATTGATGTACCTTATAGATGAGCCAATTTCTCTTCAAGAAGCAGAGATTTTTATCGAGATATGCATTTTGATGCTTTGAAGTGACAAGATTTAGATAATGGATCTTGCAGTGTCTGCTACCGCATAAACAAATAGCTTGCTTATATTCCTTTTCATTTTCAGTTACCTAGGTTATGACTAAAAATTTTGTTAGCATTACCGAGAAATAATCAAAGGTGAGCTCTTCTCCGCAACTGATGGGTTTAAGGGCATACATAGCAACACAATATTTTCCATTTGCTATGGTTGTAATAGTTCCACAATTAGGATCACAGGAATGACTGAATCTGCTTGAATAATTTCCCTTGTTAATGGGATCAATGAACAGAACATCATATCCATCAGGATCATCCTTATGTCTTTCAAGCATGATATTGTAGAAATCTGGCAGCTCATCTTTTTTCTTTCAATTAGATTTAACTAAAGGGAATATACGTTCTTTTCCTTAGAGTACTTCTTAATGAGATCTTGTTTTTCGAACCATCTCCAAGGGGCATAGATTTCTCCAAAGTATTCGGAGATCAAGTCATTGGCTGGAATTCCTTCCTCTCTTTTTGAGTTAAGCAAGATATCGATCCAATTACCTTGTACAGATAACACCATATCCTTTTGTGAAGATTCTGAATGCTGAATCGTCGAATGTGTTGACAAATTTAATGGCTCTTGCAAGCAACTTGGCAAGCTTTCTGTCAGTTTCATTAAAGAGCTTGCTCCCATTTTTGCTTTCTTTAATAATTTGTCTGCAAGCTGAGACCATATCCCAAGGAGTTTCCTTTTGAATAAGCTTAAGAAAAAAGAAGAAGTACGCTCATGTGAATAGCCTTCAACAATTTCTTTTCAATGAAATCATTTTTGTCAACATTTGGAATCTCAGGAAGAACTAATAAAATGTGATTATGGGTAGCATAATCCAATCCCCAACAGAAGTTTTCTTTCAAGTCCTTTCCAAGTTCTTTTCTGTTTTTGGCTAAGTACCTTAAAGAAAGTTATTTTCTAATTTACTTGAAATTGAGCGATTTTTGCATTTCGTCAAATCACAGCCGCAGCTCTCATCACACTCGACTAAAGCCAATCTTCCTGGGCAATCGGTCTTCCATGTTTGCTTCTCAAGTATGTAAGGACCAAGGGTATTCAAATCACAGCAAGCACACTCTTTGGGGCATGTATGCTTTTTCTTTGACTGCAAAGCCTTATTAATTTCTTCTTTGTATGCTTCGGTGTCAACAGCAGGATAGTAATCCCAGATTTCTTTGTATCTTCTGAAGGATTGTGGAATTTGGGGCCAATTATCACAAGGAAGTCGGTATTTTGAGTAGATGGAAAATTTATCAACTATTTCTTTCTTCATTTTTTCATCGAAGACCTTCAATGCATTGGAGTTTCTGTCATCAAAGTCCATGAGCAACTCGTACCACTTTTTAGTTAGATGAATTCTTTCTTTGATAGACTATTCTGTTATACAATTTGAGAGTATGATTACCTTGTTTCTACAAGCATTAAAATAGATCTTTTGTAATTCTTTGATAACTTGGGCGGAAGAAGTAAAGTACCATTCATTTACAAGCTGAGCCAAATGTTCCAAATTTCTTGTTGGTTTCTGCTTTTTCTCTTTTCTCTTTCTCGTTGATAAGGTACTATTTTGGCTAGGTTCGTCTGCTGTGAAGAAATTGTCTTTCGGAATTTCAATAGTTATTTCATTCTCAAAGAGTTGAGAGTCGAAGTCATCATCTTTTTCTTCGGACTTCACTTCCAATTCAGATTCCATAGGATTCGCTTCCTCTTTTACTTCTGTTTCATGAACTTTTGTTTCGATGTCTAAGAATTTTTCTGGAGGATTGCCTTCCATATTGGGAGTTTTGAGAGTCTCTTCTTCCATTTTTCTCTCCTTTCTAATTTGGACTTCAAGCTTATATTCTGGCTTCGCGGCATCTCCAATAATAAATTCAAAAGTAAGTTTCTCTTTCTTGATATCCGCTTGTCTTCTTAGCTTTGTTGCAGAGGTGGGCTCTAAGGGAGTTTCTTTTGCTTTTGAGTTGAGGAATAGGTCACTTGTGACTTGAGTTTTTGTTGGATCTGAGAAGATCATTTCTTTTGTGATATAAGGAAAAACAAATATTCTCTCTCTCTTTTCGTTTTCTCGGATAAAATGATCTGTAATATGTTTTTCTTCAACAACCTCGACTAGGTCTCTCTCTTTTTCATACTATTATGATAAAAAATTTAGTGTAGGATATTTACCTTATGCTTACAGAAACAGTCATATTTTCCACTTTGAGCAAGACCCTTGATATATCTCTGCATATACAGTCCTGAAGTGTTGCTGTCAATCTATTTTGTTGAGTTTTCTCACAAATTTAATACCTTCTCTCTGAAATTCTCAGCCTTTTCACATGTAGGACACATTCTTATCTGGATTTTTTCATAGCTCCAACAGAGATTATGGGAGTAAAACTTAGAGCATAAGTTGCATTTGACATCCATCTTGAAAGGAGGTCCGCAAGTCTTGCATATGGGAGCTAAACAGTTATTTTTGTGATACCATTTTTACCCTCTGCTAATATGTCCTTTTCTAGTATGAAACTCTTGGTTTCATCTTCATAGGGAGGAACCTTAGCATAGAGCTTGAGAATACAGTTAAGATGAGCCCAAGTTGATTGTTTATCATCACCGGCCTTTCTTTTTGTGTTTCTAGAAGTTGAACAAATTTCAACTCGTCTTACACTTTCTTCTCCTGGTTCTGGAACTTGATTTTAGCAAGGAGACCATCCTTTAAGGAACAGAAATAGCAATGGGTCTTATCATCTAAATTTTCAAAGCATTTTTCGCAGATCCAAGGGTCTAACCAACTTTTGTACGCTGGATTTGAGAGTTGGGGGAAAGGCTTGATCTTATGATAGATGGAGTCTGAATATTTGATTTTCCTATCAAGTCTGAGAAATTATCTTCATAATTACTTTTGTGCATTCTGTGTGTTGATGTGAAATAAATTAAGGCATTCTTTATGAGCTGGGATATTACAGAGAGCACATCTAAGAATCTCTTTATTATCGGTCACATAGCAGATGTAACATATGCGCTCGTCATTCAAGTAGTTCATTTTTTATGCGGGATTTATTTAAAATTTATTTGAACACTTTACTGCTCGTAATTTTGTACAATGAAAGTCTATACAAACTTTAGCAAGGTTTTCTTTCAATATTAAATAATTCTAACCTAAGACTATGCACAAAACACCAATAATCATACATAGCGCTGAGCCTATTGTGTACCTAGCAAATTAGAATTTCAATCTAACAGTTTTTTTACATTGTCAACTTTTCTTTATAGATTATTCTTCCCAGTGCTACTGAGAGAAAAATGTTACCAGCTCTCTTGATAGCAATGACATAGCTGACAAAGACTCCAAAATTCATAGCCTAAACACATAACGGAATGAAAAGGAAATGGAACCCAGAAATAAGTCAAAATTTGGAAGCTCTCAACCACAGCTGCAACAGAAAGATGGAAAAATGATTTGAAAGTGTGATCAATAAACTTAGGCTCTCTAAAGTATTAGCTTCATAAGTGATTAATTACGTATAGATACAGTAGAGCATGAGAGGAATTGACATGAAGGCTATATGATTAATGATTGAATAGAACTATTTACCCCTTTGCAAACCAAGGAAATATGGAGCTGGAATGCTTGAACCATAAAGGATCCATTTTTCCAAAGCTGATGTATATGTCCTATCACAATTATTTCATATATTCTTTCTATAATACCAGGCTAATCCTGTACCCATCATATATAGTCCAGCCTTAAAATTCCAAATTGCTTTGACCATGGATATGAGGAAAAACTCCTCATTTTTCTTGTTTGCAATTTGATGTTGATGAATTGCAGGATCATTTTTCTTCTTTTCTTCATCTTTTGCTTTAGCATCCAGACTAATTAAATAAGCTCCAACCACGACAATAAGGCATCCCAATATTCCCTTTCTCTATTAATAATGTATTTACAAAGCTACTAATATTGTGGGTTTCTCTCCTAGCCAGAGAGCACCTACAATCAGAAGAAAGACAGGATTCCAAGCAAGATATGGAATGACCTGAGATAGTGGAGCACTATTTTATTATGACACTCCTGCTAAATTACCTTCTCAAAGAGAGGAGATAAAGAAATTGAGCTCTAGATATTTTAACAAATCCAAAATAACACTTACATATTTTTGCCAATCATAGTAAAGAAGGCACCAAGTATGATTTTAGTAGTCATTTTTTCTGGTATATTTCCTGTAGATAGGCAGAATCCGATATTGAGAAACGCACCAAATCCATTCAATAATGCCATGGTTTCCCAAGGACTGATTCCTCTAGCCATGACAGTTTTTTTGCATATGTCATTTCCGGTCTAGACATCAGATTTCTGTTTGGTTAAAAGATTACATTTCCAGCAGCTGATATGAATGCAAAAATCCAACCTATTAACATTTTATTTCGTTTATTTAATTTCCCCGAAGAATAGATCTTTAGATTTATTCTCTAAAACTAAGACTTAAACCTGTAAAAAAAATCCAATTTACTTCTAGAGATTTCAACAATCATATACATTTTAATAAAATGTTGCAATATTTTAGCCAATTCAGCCAGATTTCCCCATCTCTGATTTAGCAACATGCTCAAAAATGAATCGACTAATGGAACCCAGTGTAAGATTTTAAGAGTAAGCAAAGGAAGATTCGCATCTATCTCCGATAATGCTGTGAATTAAGACGATAGCGCTCTTTGCAAAATTCGAAAATAAATTTAAAATAAAATATTCAAAAATGACAGCAACAATAGTTTCGTGCAGCAAAGTAATTATATGAGAGCATAGAATGACTTTTAGGTTATCACTACTCATGATTTAGAAGATCCCAGACCTCTTCTTACCATCAGTCCTCACAAAGGAAATGTTAATTGTGCAATTTGGAATCATAATAGTACAAAATAGTTCCCTTTCTCCTAAAGAAAATAGACCAAGTTATAGCAAGTTGTGCAAATGATGGCAAGATCATTCTGAGCCAGGCCTCTAAAGGAACTTTATTATTACCTCTTGAAGATGAGAATAGCAGAGTTGAAATATATTTCTGGGTTTTTAATTTTGACTAGACTGTCCCAATAAATTCCATTGCTTTCACTTCAAATACCAAATTGTTAGCTAGCGGTGGCAATGATGGAATTTTAAAAATATGGGATCTTAAATCCAGAGTCTTAGGATCAACCTATAAATGTCATTTTGGTTCCATAACTTCTGTAAATTGGAATATCGATGACTCAATAGTCGCTTCCTCATCAATGATTGGTATATGAAAAAAAACTGAGTGCTAATTATAAGGTGATATTGTCTTGCATAATATTCAATATGGAACCCAAATCGCTAATTTCAGTCAGAAAGGTTCCCAAGGAGTTAAGCAGGTTAAATTTTCTCCATTCAAGAAAAACCTATTGGCTTCTGCAGGTGTTGATGGAACAGTTTGTGTCTGGGATATTAATTCAAGACAAACAATTGCTAACTTTGCTTCTGCACATACCTCTAGAGTTAATGCCCTCGCATTTAGTACTTCTAATCCTGCTTTGCTGTGCAGTGCAAGCTTAGATCAAAAAATCAACTTCTATGATATCAACGAGAAAAAGTGAGAATAAGATATATGGATTCTAAATACTTATAGGCTCTTTAAATCCATGCAGACTGACTCACCATTAACTGCATTGGGATTTCATAACGATGGTCATACTATTGTTGTGGGAACCTTATATGGTGGCCTCAATGTTTATGATTTGAGAGCATATGCAAATGTTAAAATTTCATTAAAAGGACACGAAAACAGTCAAATCAATTTTATTGATTTTATCAAACCTGAAGGACCCAGAGTATCTACCTTAAGTTCTCGATTCAAATATAGGCTTCTGTTTTTGAAGAAGAAAAAGAGAATAAAGTAAATACCTCAAATTTGGATTCCAAGCCTCCACTCGATCTTAGTACTCAAAGAAAGTCTTTGGCAGAGCTGGCTCAAAAGAATTCTATGCCAGATGGATCTCTCTCTAGCATTACACAAAGATCTACAACCCCAACTCGTGGAGAAAATATAGGAGGTAGTAATCTGATTTGTTTGATTAATTGTATAGAAAAGGGAAGCTCTTTGTTAGATCCAAATAATGAAATCAAGGGAAAATTTTTAAACATTGAGCAAATAAAGAAACAAGCTTATGAAAGAATAGACGTCAGAAAAAATGAAAAATTGTATGAAAGTTTAATCTTAACTTATTCTTTCAAGGGCAGAGAAGACAAGTTTTGATAATAAACCACGGGGACTGAATACAAGTTTGGGAAACATAGATAGTGCCAGAAAAATCTTAGAAACAGAACCCAGTACTACAATAATGAATGATACGAGAAAGAACTCGACTGAAGCCATGGTAATTGAGAGTTCAGGTCAGATGGGTCATCCACAATCAAATAATCATCCAAAAAATTTCACCGAAAGATTTGATGAAAAAACTGGATTTTATATGAACAAAATTGATAAGTAAAAAAAGGAAATGTGTTTATAATTCAGTAGCTCTAAGGATTTTACCGAACCTCAAAAGGAATTTCTAAGGGAGTGCTTCTTTGATTTGAGAAATACTGTGTCTGAAGGCATTGAAAATCTTCACTTAGAAATAATTAGACAATTTGAAATTCAGCAGGTATTCTAATATTACTCTTGTTGACCTTTCTAGAATGAGATTGAGATGAAGCTTGATAAATATTTTACACAATTCAACTACCTGTTCAAGCAATATGAAGAGACCAGAATTGAAAATGAAAGACTCAAAAAAACCTCTTTTTAATTCGAATGGCAGAAAAATATAAGATAGTTTGTACTATATGAGTTGAATTTTGAAGTTCCTTATTCCAATTTATACAAATGTCGTTCAAATATGTATCTGTGTTTATTATATATCAAAGCTTATCAACAAGAAATTTCTACTAATGCCACTATGATAGATTACACATAATGCACGATCTTTGGAGAGATCTCCTTAATTCCTAAGCAAACGATATTGAAAATCAGAAATTCATCTTTTTAAAACTGTTAAATTAAGCAGAAAACTTGAAGAAGGATCTTAGAAGATTATTGGAGCTTGACTCCATTTTCTCCCTAGTGTTCTGGTTTAAGAATATTTTGTTCTGTTAATGACAACAAAATTGATATCTGATTGATCCTTAGAAGTATAAATATTTATCCGTCGCATATCTTTCACACACAATTAAATTAACACACAAGGAAAATGTTTGCCTCTACAAGTGCAACACAAGGACTCTCATATCACACCCCTGAACAAGTCCAAAAGGCAGCCGAAGGTAAGTAATATCTATTTAGTTGACCATCCCAGAATATATCAAAATTGGAAACGAACAAAGCGCTTTTGATTTGTTGGTTAACTTTATGAGTGGAAAAAAGCCCCGCTCTTGGAGCCAAGCCATGGAACAGATTATGGTAGAAAGTTCTTAGTATAACTAATCCTTTAGTTCCAAATGGTTGATCTTTGCCTTAAATTGAACAAGATTCCCCACATCAAGGAACCATTGAATAATTTCAAGTTTGCCTCTCAACATTCCAACATCACTTCCCTTGAAGCTGTTTTAGATTATCTCTCCAGAAGAGCTGAAGAATTGCATTTGGCAACTGCTAATTTGGCTAGCGAAAAAGTAAATGAATTCAGCAAAAAAATTGATTTCCTTAGCTTCTTGAAATGGAAGATCTTGATAATGACGATGTTGATGAGCTCTTCATTTCCTCATTGGATGTCAATTCTAAAACTGAAAAAGACATAGTTAGAAATGCTTGGAGAACTCTATGGGAAACTTATAAAACCATCCTCGAGACTATCAGCAAGAACAAGAAACTTGAAGACCTCTATGCTTCTGTTTGCCACAAGTCCTTCGAATTCTGTAAGAGATATAAGAGAAAGACCGAATTCAAGAGACTCTGTGAATCAATGAGAGCCAACCTCAATGCCATCATCAGATATATGTTGACAAACCCTGATTACACTAAGATTCCTTATGTCATTGATTTGGCTAACCCTGAAACCAATGAAAAGCAACTTATGATTAGATTTGATCAATTGAATTATGCTTATCACTTCGAACTCTGGCAAGAATCCCTCAGAATCTTGGAAGATATCAACAGCATTATGCAAAGAAGAATAGCAGTTTCCCCAATCAAGCCCAAGATTCTTTCTGACTACTTTGACAACTTGGCAAAAATGTTCTGGAAATCCGAATTCTATCATTATCACGCTATTGCCTATTTCAATCACTTTTCCCTTTTGAGAACTAAGCATAAGAACATTGCCATTGAAGAACTCTCCCAGAAATCCTGCACATTTGTTCTTGCTGTCCTTTGTATCCCACCCCTCATGAACGAGCAATACCAATCTGAAGATGCTAGAGTCAAGGCTATCTCACTCATCAGCTCTGAAAGTACCATTCCCACTAAGGCTGAACTCGTCTCCTACATTCTTAGACACAATATCCTTGATCTCTGTACCCCAGAAATCAGAGACCTCTTCTTCCTTATTGAAGAAGACTTGGATGTTCTCGGCCTTGCCAAGAAGTGTGAACCCCTCCTCCAAAAACTCAACGCTACTTTCCCTATGTTCTACCAACAAATCCAAAATATCATTATTTACAAGATCTTGAATCACCTTAGCAAGTTGTACACTCGCTTGAAGATTGACAACTTTGTCCGTTTCATTGGATCCTTGGACTACAACTCTTGTGAAAATATCATCCACTTATCCAGCATTTCTGATTACATTAAGGTCAGAATTGATCATAGACAGCAACTTCTTATCTTCCAAGATGAATCTAGGGATCTCAGAGAGCTCAGCATGAAATTAGTTAACTTCTCTGATGATGTCAAGGATATCATTTACTCCATTGATGAAAAGAAAGAACTACCCAAGCAAGCTGAACTCTTGAAGCAATACAGAGAAGAAGCTAGAAAGTATGTCGACACGGCTGAGAGTGCTCTTAATGAAAGATTCAGAATTATCAGCGAATTGAAGAGACCTGATCAACAAATGCTCGCCCAAATGAGAAAAGAAGATCAGGCTAGACTCGAAAAGGAAAGACAAGAAGAATTAAGAAGAAAGCAAGAAGAAGCTGAGAGAGCTAGAATAGAGCAACAAAACCAAGAAAAGCTCGCTGCTAGAGAAAGAATCAAGAATGTTCAAGACAAGAGAAAGAAAGATTTGATCCAAGAATTAATACGCATTAACCATAAGATTAAGATCGGAAAATTGAGAGTTGATGAAATCACCGATGCTGATTTGGATAGTATTTCTTTAGAACAACTTGAAAAGGCCAAGGAGAATGTTAAGAAGGAAGAAAAGGAGAAAGAAGAAAACTTCATCAAGAAGACTTTCAAGAGAAATGACTACTTGGAAAGAGCTAGAAGACAACAATATGTTACATATTTGAAGAAGGAATTTGAAAATGCTGCTCAAGAAAAGGAAGAACTTTTGAAGGCTCACAAAGAAAACTTCGATAAGGAGATGAAAGCTAGAGAAATCTTCCTTAAGGTTAGCAGTTTCAGAGTAACTAAGTTCCTTTGTAATCTTAATTTATAGGAAAACTTCATCAACAAGAAAGTCGCCGAGAGAAAGGAAGAATATGAAAAAGAAATTGCCAAATTCAAAAAGAGAATCGTTGAAGAATTCAAGGAGAAGCTCTTGACTATGGCCCAAGAATCTCTTCAAGCCCAAAAGAAATCCGAAGAAGCTGAACTTAAGAAGGCCGAAGAAGCCAGACAAAAGGAAATTGCTAGAATCAATGAAGGTAATATAGTTAACATAAATTCTTATTGGGAATAGAAGGAAAGAAACAAGAAGCTGCTCAACAGGAAAGATTAATGCGTAGTACTAAAACTGCTGCTGACTTCCAGAAACAATCTGCTATGGAAGAATCTTCTAAGAAGATCTTCACTAGATGTAATATTGATTAGGTTTTATAGTAACGTATCTTAGCTGAGGGAACTTCTGGCGGCATCACTAGAAGTGACTTCAAGAGAGGTGAAACTACTGAAGAAGCTAAAACTTCAGGATTCACTAGAAACACAGATACAAAGACCACTGATAGTGCTCCTCCTAAATTCATCAACAGAAAGAAGGAAGAAGAAAAAGCCCAGACAAGTACTGGTGGTGGCTGGAGAAACATTGGTGGCCAAGAGACAAAGAAGGAAGAGCCAAAGAAGACTGAGGGTGGATGGAGATCTGAGAAGAAATCTGAAAGCAAGCCCGCCGAATCTTCTGGCGGATGGAGATCAACTGGCAAGCCTAGTGGCGCCAACACCACCTCAACTAGTACCAGTAGCGGTGGTGGTTGGAGAAGTTCTAAATAATTTAGTTATTAATAATATGATTGGGGATATTAGTTCTATTTGTTCAATTATGACTGAAAAACAGATTCATATTGTAAGGTAGAAATATCAATTCAAAAACAATCATCAATTTTTCAATAGTTACTTCAGTCAACAGCTTTGGATTTAGAATAGATAGAATTCGATTTGAATATCCTTCTAATCATTCTATTAGTGTAATAAACTAGTAAAATTGTTCCAAATGATTCTAATCAGACTCTATAGAGGCTAGTTCATAAATTTGTGCTGTTAGCTTTTATAAGGTATCTATGTGAATTAATATAAACTGGTAGGTTGAAACTTTTGACTATTTCTGAGAAATTTAAGGAAATAAATATCAAAAACCCTTGATAAAAGTAATTTATTTTTAATGCAAGAATCCAACACATTTGAAATAAGACCTGACTCGGTCATGAGCAAATTAATGACCGAGCCCAATTTTATTGTTGTTACCGGGAAGAAATTTTCCTTCTTAGGACCAGAAAACTTGGTAACCCCCTTATCTGAGAAGGAAATTAATGAAACCATTTTTAGAGAACAGCGTCAACGTTTGTTAGTAAGAACTGACACAGTTAAGGAGGATTTAAATAGTATCAAAGAAAATTCTCAGGATGATGACATACTTCAAAGTTTAAGCAGTGAAGATACAAGTGGCTCTTTAGATACAACTAATGAAGACACTGAGCTACAAGACTTATCAGGAAAGGCATTAGAATTAGTGAATAGACTTCTAAAGAAAAACCCAGTCGAAATTTTAAAAAGTCTCATCTTAGTCCCAACAACTACAATGAATCAAAGATATGCTAGTATAAGGACTATTCCATCAGAAAATCCTAGTTCATCAGAATTAGAAGGGTTGCAAGAAATTCGTTCTTTTATCGATAACCATTTCCAAAGCGTTCTAAGGGATCAAGAGGGTACCAGTGTGATATTCAAAGCGCCATATCGAATTCTCCTTGAAATTTTAGAGTTGTATAAGCATTCTGAAGAATTTAGAAATTTATTAGAAAAGTATGATAAGACTGGATATGAAACCCTGAAACCAGCGCTCCTGAAGCAATATGGTTTGTATGCCAATGAAGAAGAAGACCATCTATATGGCCAACTTTCCAAAGCGATTATAGCTGTCAATCAAGAACTAAAAATTAGGAACCAATTATGGAAGTCTTTTGTCACTTTGGACGATATTTCAGAGGATGATATTTTCAAGAAAGAGAGGATCTATGATCCTAATAACAAGAAATATCTTATTAGAAGTACCCTCAAATTTGACCAGAAGAAAGAGATTGATTTTATTGCTCTCAAGTATCTTCAGGTGGTACTTTCCATGCAAAGTCAAACAGATATGGATCTAATAAGAATTTATGCCTTGGATTATGAACCTAGAAATAGGTTTTCAATTACTCTTGAGCTTGGAATTGGTAGCCTTGCAGAGCTGTCAAAGTTCAGATTAATAGAAAATATCCCTTGGAAGCATTCTGAAATTAACTATGTCACTAACAAAATTGAAGATATTTTTAAAAAGTTGAAATCATTGAAAATCGTTCATAGAGATCTCTGCCATGATAATATTATTTTCACCGATGGACT
>Ga0065720_1000080_pt1 | contig 20986 bp, 16 predicted proteins | sample Thericmetagenome_FD_59107 | JGI IMG/M metagenome (GOLD analysis project Ga0065720, IMG submission 59107) | Thermophilic microbial communities from the Joint Bioenergy Institute, California, USA of rice/straw/compost enrichment - eDNA_2 v2... | ecosystem: Engineered > Solid waste > Grass >...
CGGGCCGGCTCGGTGGCGGCGGTGGGGGCGGCACGTAGGCACCGCCGGTCGCCGGCGGCGTGGTTGAGGGCTGCGGCGGACGGGGGGCGAACTGCTGGTTCCAGTTCGCCTCGGCCTCGAAGAGCTTCTCCAACTCGCCTCGGTCGAGGAAGATGCCGCGGCACTCGGTGCACTGGTCGATCGTGACGCCGCTGCGCTCGTACTGCCGCATCTCGCCACGACACTTCGGACAGGTCAACTGCATTCCTCGACCGTACCCGCCCCGGTCACCCCTCCCCGGTCAACGCCGCCACCACCTCCTCGTCGGACACCTCGTGGAAGTCGTCGTAGAAGCGGCTCACCGCGCCGAAGTCGGCCGGGCGGTGTGGACAGACGACCTCGTCGGCGGTGCGGGTCAGCAGCTCGTACGCCTCGGGCGCGCCGACCGGCACGGCGAACACCACCCGCCGGGCGCCGAGGGTGCGGGCGACCTCGACCGCGGCCCGGGCGGTGGCCCCGGTGGCGAGCCCGTCGTCGACCACGACGGCGATCCGGTCGTCGAGACGCAGCGGCGGCCGGTCGGCGCGGTACCGCTGCTCGCGGCGGCGCAGTTCGGCGGTCTCCGCCCGGACCACAGCCTCCACCTCGTCGGGCGCCAGCCGCGCGGCGATCTGCTGGTTGAGGACCCGTACCCCGCCCGGCCCGACGGCGCCGAAGGCCAGCTCGGGGGCCAGCGGGAGGCCGAGCTTGCGGACGACGAGGACGTCGAGCGGCGCGGCGAGGCGCCTCGCCACGGCCGCCGCCACCGGTACGCCGCCGCGAACCAGCCCGAGGACGGTCACGTCGGCCCGGTGGGCGAGGTGGCCGAGGTGGTCGGCGAGCACGGTTCCGGCCTCGGTCCGGTCCCGGTACGTGGTGTCCACGTCTCAGGTGTACGCCCTGGCGGGGCGGCGTGCTGGCGGACCGCCGAGAAAACCCGGGCGGCCCGGCTTCCGGCCGCGAACGACGACCCGGGGGCGTGCGGGCCCGTCACAGCCACCGGCCGAGCAGCCAGCCGACGGTGGCGGCGCCGAACCCGAGGCCGAGGGTGGCCGCGACGTTGAGCAGCGCCCGGGNCCGGCCCGACGGCCCGGAACGGGCCAGCCGTACCGACTCGTAAGCGAAGGTCGACCAGGTGGTCAGGGCACCGCAGAAGCCGGTGCCCAGGAGCGCGGCGACCCAGCCGGGCAGGGCGCCGCCGAGGCCGCCGAGCAGGCCGAGCAGGAACGACCCGGTCAGGTTGGCCGCGAACGTACCCCAGGGCGTGGGCCGGTCGTGGCGTTCGACCAGCCAGGTGATCCCGAACCGGCAGACCGCGCCGAGCGCGCCGCCGACCAGCACCATCACCCAGGTCACCACGAGCGCACCCGTTCCGCCGCCCACATGCCGAGCCGTACCGCGACGACGGCCCCGGCGAGCGTGCCGAGGAGGTAGCCGAGGGCCAGCCCGGGGCGGCCGGCGGCGACGAGCCCTCTGGCCTCGACCGCGTACGTCGAGAAGGTGGTGAAGCCGCCCAGCACCCCGGTGCCGAGGAACGGGCGGACCAGCCGGTGCCGTGCGACCCGGGTTTCGACGACCTGCATGAGCACCCCGATGAGGGCNCACCCGGTGAGGTTGGTGACCAGGGTGGCCCAGGGGAAGCCGGCGGGTGTGTGGGGCCAGGCGACGGCGATGCCGTACCGGGTGACGGCGCCGAGCGCGCCGCCGAGGGCGACGGCCGCGACCACGTCCCAGGCGGGGCGGCCGAGCCTGGCGGCGGTCGGCGGCGCCGTACCGGCCGGTCCGGCTGGTTGTGCCGTACCGGCCGGTTCTGTCGGTCTGCCCGGTCGCGCCGTCCCGGCCGGTTCGGCCGGTTCGTCGGGCCCGGCCGGCGCCTCGCCGGGCCGGGGCGGGGTCACGAGGCGGTGGCCGGGGAGGTGTTTGCCGCGCCGCTCACCCCCTCCGACGTGGGGGTGGTGGGNCGCAGCGCGGGCACCCAGGCCAGGAACGCGACCGGGTAGAGCAGGTAGCCGAAGCGGGTGGCGGGCATCAGCAGGATCGCCGCGAGCAGGCCGCACCCGCAGTAGAGCGCGGCGGAGGCGGCGGTGCGGGGCGGGCGACGGACGAGCAGGACGGCGATCACCAGCCCGGCCGCGACCAGCAGCGCGGTGGCGACGNCCCGGCCGCCGGGGAACGCCTGGGCGATCAGGTGGCCGGGGAACGGCGACTGGGCGGGGCTGGCGACCAGCCCGTGGCCGAGGGGGAACCGCAGGACGTTCTCGACCAGCGCCGCCGGGTCGACCAGCAGGGGCGGGACCAGCGCGAGCACCGGCAGCCCGAACGCGGTCGCGGCGAACCGCGGCACCACCGAGCGGGTGCCGCCGGGTACGGACCGGGCGTGGACGATCGTGTGGACCAACAGGACGAGCGCCACCGGCCAGGCGAAGAGCTTCAGCGCGGCGGCCAGGCCGACGGCCAGTCCCGCGCCGAGATACCGACCCCGGGCCGCGAGGGCGAGGGCGAGCAGGCACAGCGCGAGGACCGGCAGGTCGTCACCGCCGGTCGCCAGGGTCAGGGCGCAGGTCGGGAAGACGGTCGCGATCTGCACCGCCCGGAGGAGGGCGGCGCTGTCCGCACGTCCCGCGNCGGGTGCCAGGGCCGGGTTCGGGGCCGGTCGGCGCAGGACGAGGACGGCGGCGAGCAGTGCGGCGGCGGTGCCGACCGCGAACCAGACCCGCGCGTCGGTCCACCACACGTCACCGGCGACGGCCCGGGGCAGACCGAAGATCGCCATTCCCGGCTGGTACGGCGTGTAGCCGAGCAGCCGTTCGTCGACCGGCAGCGCGGCGATCGCGTCCCGCCCGAGGTACGGCGTGCCGTGGTCGAGCAGCCGGGCTCCGGCCTGTTCGATCACCACGACCTCCTCCTGGGCCCGGTCGAGCCGGCCGCCGGCCCGCTCGACCGCCTGCCAGACCAGGGGCAGCAGCGCGGTGCCGGCCCAGGTGAGGGCGATCAGGGTGGCGCGGGTGACGGTGCCGCCCAGCCGGACCGCCGGTAGCCGAAGGTAGACGTAGATCAGGCCCAGGACCGCGGCCGCGGCGGCCAGGTAGCCGACGATGGCGACGTCTGCCCAGGCGACGTGCGGCAGCAGCGTGGAGTTCTGCACCGTGTACGAGGCGAACGCGGTGGACAGTCCGTAGAGCACCAGGTCGCCGCCGAGCCTGCGGCTCGTCGCGTCGGCCGGTCGCCGCTGCCAGCGTCCACCGAACGACGGCCTCGATCCCGGCCCGGGGTGGGTGGCCTGCTGTGGGGTGCCTCCGGCGCTGGTCTGGGTGTCCTTTACATTCACGCCGGCAAGTGTGGCAGACGTTCGGCGCGACGGGCGCCCGTCCGGCGGCCGGGCGACAGTCGGACGACGGCGCCGGCGTCGTGCAGGGCGGGGGCGAGTGTGCCGGGGCGGCCCTCCGCGCCCTGCTGCAACGCGGAGAGGAGCCGGGTGGCGGACATCGGCCGCGCGAAGAGGTGGCCCTGACCGGCGGCGCAGCCGAGTTCCCACAGCGCCCGTCGCTGCGGCTCGCTCTCCACCCCCTCGGCCACCACGACCAGGTCGAGGCTGCGGCCGAGGTCGACGGTGGACCGGATCACCGCGGCGGCCTCCGCCGAGGTCTCCATGGCGGCGACGAACCCGCGGCCGATCTTCAGTTCGTGTACGGGGATCCGGGACAGCACCGACAGCGACGAGTAGCCGGTGCCGAAGTCGTCGAGGGCGAGTCGGATCCCCGCGTCCCGCAGCTGCCCGAGCACCTGGTCGACCACCTCCAGCTGGCTGAGGGCCAGCGTCTCGGTGAGTTCCAGGACGAGCCGGTGCGGGGGCAGGTCGTGGGCGCGCAGCCGGGCCAGCACGGATCCGGGGAACCGGGCGTCGAGGAGGCTGCGCGGCGAGACGTTGACCGCCACCGGCAGGTCGAACCCGGCCTCCCGCCAGGTCCGGACGGCGAGCAGCGACTGGTCGAGCACCGCCTCGGCGAACGCCGGCAGCAGACCGGAGCGTTCGACCGTCTCCAGGAACCGGTTCGGGTCGATGGTGCCCCGGGCGGGGTGTTTCCACCGGGCCAGCGCCTCGGCCGCGAGCACCTCGCCGGTGCCGAGGTCCACGATGGGTTGGAAGGTGACGGTGAACTCGTGCTCGGCGACCGCCCGGCGCAGGTCGCCGCCGAGTGCCAGCCGTCCGAGGTCGGCGGTGTCCCGGGCCGCCGCGTACGTGACGATCCGGCGTCCGGTCCGTTTGGCCTGGTACATCGCCACGTCGGCGCGGCGCAGCAGCTCGGTCACGCCACCGCTGCTCGGGGCGACCGCGATGCCGCCGCTGGCCTCGACGTTGATCCGCATGCCGTCCAGCTCGATCGGCTCGTGCAGGGCGTTGAGCAGGGTCTCGGCGCGGTGGGCGGCGACCGCCGGGGCCGGGAGCGCGTGGAAGAGGACGGCGAACTCGTCTCCGCCGAGCCGGGCCACCAGGTCGTCACCGCGTACCGCGCCGCGCAGCCGCTCGGCGACCTGGACCAGCACCCGGTCTCCGGCGGTGTGGCCGAGGGTGTCGTTGACCTCCTTGAAGTGGTTGAGGTCGATCAACAGGAGGGCGACGACCCCTTCGGCGCGGCGCTGGCTGAGCAGCTCCGTGCCACGGTCCAGCAGGTGGCGCCGGTTGGCCAGGCCGGTCAGCGCGTCGTGCCGGGCGGCGTGGGCGTGTTCCTCCGCGACCCGGTTGAGTTCGGCGTACGCCGAGGCGTTGCGGACCGCCGTGCAGAGCGCCGAGGCGAAGGTGCGCAGGGTGTACCGCTCCCGTTCGGAGAGCCGCACCGGCCCGTGGAAACGCAGCCGCAGCGTGCCGACGGCACTGTCGTCGTACCCCTTGAGGGGTACCGGGATGACGTCTCCGGTGGTGGTGGAGGGGCAGCTGTTCGTGCCGTCGTACGTGATGGTGTCGCAGGTGCCGCGCACCGTGCGTCCGGTGTCGTGCAGCTCCACCTCGACCTCGTCGGCGGAGAAGAGTTTCGCGGCCTCCGCCACGGCGGTGTGCAGGACCGTGTCGAGGTCGACGACGTTGAGCGCGTCGGTGGTGTGGGCCAGCCGCTGCCAGGCCTCCCGCTCGGACCGTGCCCGNACCCGGGTGGCGTACGCGAGGTGCAGGCNCAGCGCCAGCGGCGGCACCGCCACGAGCAGTCGCACGTCGTGCCGGATGAGCATCAGCGTGAGGACCGCGACGACGAAGCGCACCAGGTAGCCGACGAGCCGGAGGTCCCAGTGCGCGGTGAACTGTCGGCGGATCTTCTGCCCGCTGGCCATCGCGATCACGGGNATCGCGACGATCTCGTCGACCAGCGCCGCCACGGTGAAGGCCAGGGCGACCGGGCCGATCATCCGGGCGAGCTCGGGCAGCGGCCACGCCGGGCCGGCGACGACGGTGAGGGCCGTCCCCGCCGCGGCGGCGACGAGCATGTTCTTGGCGACGTTGAAGACCGTCTTGTGGAGCGGCGACCGGTGTATCCGGCTCGACACGACCAGGCTGATCCCGGTGCAGAGCACCACCCAGGGGGTGGGCGCGACGGCGACGCCGACCACGATCGCCGTGTCGTTCCACGTGATGGCGTGGGTGGTCGACCGGATCCGGATCGGCGCCCACACGCTGGCGCTCACCGTGATCGCGACGACCAGGGCTGACAGCAGCACCAGGTCTCTGAGCTCGTCCGGCGGCTCCGGGTGGGCCAGGATGGTCAGCACCGCCGCAACAGCCGCAGAAACAGCGACGAGACCGAGGAGCGGCATGAGCCGCTGATCGGTCTCGTTGTCGATTCGCTGTCTCACGTCGGTTCCTCAACGTTACGGGGCCCTTGTGGTCCGTAACGGTAGCAACTCGAACGCGGAGTGTGGTGGCTCATATCCTCAGTGCCAGTCGTTGGAGCGCATGACCGCTTTCTCCTTTCGGTCGACGGGACCCCCGAAACCGGTCGGGATGTTTCCCGGTCGTCTCGTGCGTTCGCGATGACCGAATCGTAGGGGCAGTACGCGGTGTTTGGCGATAATAAATGTCGCTATGCGCAGTATTAGTCAACTATAGCCTGATTCGTTACCCTCTGTCCATATATGGAAACGCAGTGCGGCGATCATCGTGTCGCCGGCGGGGTCAGGAAAGGCCTCGCGATCCTTCACTCCGGGATACTCGTTCCGACGTCGCTCCGAAAGACCTGGTCCGCCACCCTCGGAGGGATTCCCCTCGTCGCCGAGAGAGGGTGTTCGGGTCCCGGTGAGCGATGTGATCTATTCCACTCAGGTAATGCGAGTGTCGGTGTAACGCGGCGCGAATTCCATCGGGTGACCTGCCAGAACCTGCCGTGTTCGATCGGCCGATCCGTCACGGGGTCATCGCTGGCAAAGAGTGACGTATCGGGAGATGGTGCGGAAGACGCGGCCTGGTGCGATGTTGCCCGGCAAAGCAAGACCTTGACGTACGTAAATATCTGTGGTGCCGGGACGGTCGACTCCCCACCACTTCCCGACCCACCCCACCACCGACTTCCGACCGACCCCCGACCCCCGACCGGTCCCACCCCGACCGACTCCGCCCGGTCCGCGTGCTCCTGCGGCACCGCGGGGACCGGTAGGCTCGCGACGTGACCCAGCCCGCGCGTCTCACCCACGTCGATGCCCGCGGCACCGCCCGGATGGTGGACGTCTCCGGCAAGTCGGTCTCGGCGCGCCGCGCCGTCGCCGCCGGTCGGCTGCGTACCACCGCCGAGGTCGTCGAGCTGCTGCGCCAGGACGGGCTGCCGAAGGGCGACGCGCTCGCCGTCGGCCGGCTCGCCGGCATCATGGGCGCCAAACGCACCGCGGACCTGATCCCGCTCTGTCATCCGATCGCCCTGCACGGCGTCACCGTCGACCTGGAACTCGGCACCGACACCGTCGAGATCACCGCGACCGTCCGTACCGCCGACCGGACCGGGGTCGAGATGGAGGCACTGACCGCGGTCGCCACCGCCGGGCTCGCGCTGTTCGACATGGTGAAGGCCGTCGACCCGGCGGCCTCGATCGAGGGGGTACGCGTGCTGCGCAAGGAAGGCGGCAAGACCGGCGACTGGACCCGACCGGCGGACCGGCCGTGAGCCGGGGCGAACCCGCCGTGAGCCGGGGCGAACCGGCCGCCATCCGGGCCCGGGTCGTGGTGGCCTCCAACCGGGCGGCCGCCGGGGTGTACGCCGACACCAGCGGGCCGCTGCTGGTCGCCGGCCTGACCGAGCTCGGCTGCCAGGTCGACGAGCCGATCGTGGTGCCGGACGGCGACCCGGTCGGCGAACAGCTGCGCCGGGCCGCGGCGGACGGCGTCGACGTGGTGGTCACCAGCGGGGGCACCGGCATCAGCCCGACCGACCGCACCCCCGAGGTCACCCGGGCCCTCCTCGACTACGAGATCCCCGGCATCGCCGAGGCGATCCGGGCCCACAGCCGGGAGAAGGTGCCGACCGCCGTGCTCTCCCGGGGGGTGGCCGGGGTGCTCGGCCGGACCCTGGTGGTCAACCTTCCCGGCTCGACCGGCGGGGCACGTGACGGGCTGGCCGTCCTCGGGCCGATCCTCAGGCACGCCGTCGACCAGTTGCGCGGCGGCGACCATCCCCGGGCGGACTGACCCGCACTCGCCCCACGGCCGTCACACTCCGCGGATAGGCTCGGGCGGTGCACGTGAGAAGCCTGGACGAGTCGACCGGAGGGCCGGCATGAGCACGGACACGGCCGTCGCCGCCGACCCGCCGGCCGCGCCGGCCACGCTGGCCTGGGCGGAGGCCCGCGCCCGGGCGTACGCCGCGGGCCGCGCCGCCGCCAGCGAGCCGGTCGAACTGCCGCTGGCCGAGGCCGACGGCCACACCCTGGCCGACCCGCTGACCACGCTCACCGACCTGCCGGCCTTCCCGACCTCCAGTGTGGACGGCTTCGCGGTGCGGGGTCCCGGCCCCTGGCGGGTCGTCGGCCGGGTCCTGGCCGGCGGCACCCCGCCGCCGCTGACCGAGGACGACACCGCCGTCGAGATCGCCACCGGGGCGATGGTCCCCGACGGCGCGACCGGGGTGCTCCGGGTCGAGGAGTCGACCCGGACCGCCGACGGGCGGGTCGCCGGCACGCTGCGGTCCACCCCGGAGTGGCGGTACCAGGGCGAGGAGGCGTCCGCCGGGGAGGAACTCCTTCCCGCCGGGACNCCGGTNGATCCCGGGGTGATCGGGCTCGCCGCCTCCTGCGGCTACGACACGCTGCGGGTCCGCCGCGCGCCCCGGGCCGCGCTGATCGTCTTCGGTGACGAGCTGCTCACCGCCGGCCGCCCCGGCGCGGGCCGGGTCCGTGACTCCCTCGGCCCGGCGGTCCCCGGCTGGCTGCGCCGGTACGGCTGCGCCCGCACCGTCGAGGTCGTCGGACCGGTCGCGGACACCCTCGACGCGCACGTCGCCGCGTTGCGCCGGGCCCTGGACCGCGCCGACCTGGTCTGCACCACCGGTGGCACCATGCACGGCCCGGTGGACCACCTCCATCCCGCGCTGGGCGAGCTCGGCGCCGAGTACGTCGTCAACACGGTCGCGGTACGCCCCGGGTTCCCGATGCTGCTGGCCCGGGTGGCCGGCGCGGACGGGCGTACCCGGTTCGTCGCCGGCCTGCCCGGCAACCCGCAGTCGGCGATCGTGGCGGCCGTCTCGCTGGTCGCCCCGCTGCTGGCCGGTCTGCGGGGCCGCCCGATGCCGGAGCTGCCCCGGGCGACGCTGGCCGAGGCGGTGCCCGGCAGGGGTGACTTCACCCACCTGGCGCTGGTCCGCCTCGACCCGGTCGGCAACACCGCCCACCCGCTCCGGCACGTCGGTTCGGCGATGCTGCGCGGGCTCGCCCGGGCGGACGGCTTCGCCGTGATCGCGCCCGGCACCCGTGGCGAACCCGGGGACCGGGTGCCGGTCGTGCCGCTGCCGCTGCTGCCGGGCGAGCGTGTCTGGGAAGGACGGGGATGAGCGTCGAGGCCGAGCAGGTCACCGGGTCGGGTGCCGCACCCGGGGGTCGGGTGCGGCACTGCGCGGTCGGCACCGAGCCGCTGGACGTCGCGTTTCACGAGGCGCTGGTCGCCGACGCCGCCGCCGGCGCGGTCGTGTCGTTCCAGGGCGTGGTGCGCGACCACGACCACGGGCGCGCGGTGACCCGACTGGAGTACGAGGGGCACCCGAGCGCCGCGGACGTGCTGCGGGAGGTGGCCGCCGAGATCGCCGCCGACCCGGACGTGGTCGCGGTCGCGGTCTCGCACCGGCTCGGCGTGCTGGAGATCGGCGACGCCGCCCTGGTGGCGGCGGTGAGCAGCGCACACCGGGCGGCCGCGTTCGCGGCCTGTGCCCGGCTGGTGGACGAGGTGAAGGCCCGGTTGCCGGTCTGGAAGCGCCAGTTCTTCGCCGACGGCACCGAGGAGTGGGTCAACTGCGCCTGAGGTGTGGCCGCCGGGCTCCGCCGGCCGGCGTGCCGTCACGCGGCGGTGACCGGCCGGCGAAGCCGGTGCTCGGCTACGGCCGGCCGACGAGCCGCCGTTCGAGGCGGACCTGTTCGGCGTAGAACGTCGGCTCCGCGCCGGGCCGCCAGGGCAGGGCGGCGAGCAGCACGATGACCGCGAGCGCCAGGGAGTTCTCCATCAGCGCGCCGAAGAGGCCGTCCTGGTAGTGCGAGACCTCCGGCAGCTGGTGTTCGTACGGCCAGATCGGCGACACCAGGAAGAGCAGGTAGAGCCCGACCGCGGCGAGCCCGTGCCGGAGCCCGACCAGGGTGGGGAACCAGATCGGGGTGCGGAGACCGCCGAGGCCGGCCGGTCCTGACCCGGGCGGCAGCGGAGGCCGGTGTGCCGGCAGGCGGCTGGCGAGGCGGCGCCGCCCCGCCGCGTCGGCGAGGATGACGATCGCCGGAACCACCCAGACCAGGTGGTGCGACCAGGAGATCGGGCTGATCACGTTCGTGGTGAGCCCGACCAGGGTGAAGGCGGTCAGCTCATCACCCTCGGCGTGCGCGTGCGTGGCGCGGGAGAGTCCGAGGGCGAGCATCAGCATCGCGAACGAGAACCAGAGCAGCGTCGGGGTCTCGATGGAGTCGTAGAGCCGGGCGAGCACCCCGGCCAGCGACTGGTTCGGTGTCATGTCCGCCGCGCCGACCCGCTCGGTCTGCCACAGCACGGAGGTGAAGTAGGCGGTGGACTCCCGGCTCGCGACCGCGAACGTCCCGACGGTGACGGTGAGGACGGTGCCGATCGCCGTCATGGCGGCCCGCCACTGCCGGGTCAGTACGAGGTAGACGATGAACAGCGCCGGGGTGAGCTTGACCGAGGTGGCCAGGCCGATCCCGACCCCGGCCCAGGCGCCGCTGAACAGGAGCCGCCGCAGCGGGCCGTCGCTCGGGCGGATCCGGGCGCCGCGCCGGGCCTGCCAGCGCAGTGCGACCAGGTCGGCCATGACGAGGCCGAACAGCAGCAGGTTGACCTGCCCGTACCCGAGGGTCTCCCGGACCGGCTCCAGGGCCACCGCGGCCGGCACCGCGAGGCCGACGGTGAACCAGGGCGACCAGCCGAGCCGGTCGGCGATGGGCCTGAGCAGCGCGGCGAGGACGACGGTGAGCGCGGCGAGGCTGGCGAGCGTGTTGAGCCAGGCGGCCAGGCCGAGCGGGATCTTCGCCATCGGCAGCATGACGAGGCCGGCGAAGGGCGGGTAGGTGAAACCGAGGGTGGTTCTGGGCGCGATGAACTCGTAGAGGTCGTTGCCGCCCGCCCACCAGACCACCGCGCCGTGGTAGATCCGCATGTCGAAGAAGGTGTACGGCCGTCCGAACGCGGCAATGGCGAGCCACGATGCGTAGCAGACGATGGCAACGACGCCAAGCCGTACGACCGTTCGACGGTCGATCCCACGCACAAGGCGACGGACTGGGGCGAGGCGGCCTAGCCGTCTTGCGACGGTCGCCGGCATGGCGTGGCCACCCCCGTACCGATGTCGGTGTTCCGCCCAGGTCCTCCTCGGAGCCTAGAACGGTAGATCACTCGGCTGCCTCCCGCGTTATGCGACCGTGTCCGATCCCACACTGGTTCGCGACATTTCCACCGCGTTTAACGTACGGGTGCAGTTCACGTCATTCAGTAACACTCGGCTAGGTGAAACTAGCATATGTCCGGCATGGAGCGTTCATTAATTCCGTGGATTTCGATGCGACCGGGCGGGGTCGGCACGGCCCGCGCCGAGACCGCACCCACCGGGTGAGCGGCGCTCGCGCGTTCCGCGTACGCCGAGGCCGCGCGCCAGGCCCGCCAACCCGCGCGGCGCGGGGGTCATCCCGGAACGCGTCGTGCCGCCGCGGCGGCCCGGACCGCGATCCGCGCGTCCCGACGGGCCGCCCGCACCGTGCGGCGTACCGCGCGGCGCCCGCGGTCGACCGCGTGGCCGGCCCGCCAGCCCAGCCCCGGCCGGCCCTGGGTGTCGGCGACGGCGAGCAGCAGCCCACCGACCAGACCGAGGTTCTTCAGGAAGTGGATCTGGTGGGCGCGCCGCTGCACCGGGTCGTCGACCGTCCAGAACGGATGCCCGGCGAGCGTGGNCGGCACCAGGGAACCGGCCAGCGCCGCGGCGGCCGGCCGGGTGAGGCGACCGGTGGCCAGCAGGGCGCCGCCGACGACCTGGACGGCGGCGTTGAACCGGACCAGGCTGCGGGCGTCGGTCGGGATGCGGGCGTGCACCCGGGACAGGACCGGCCCGATCCTCTCCGTCACCCGCCGTGCCGGCTCCACCTGTGGGTCCGGGTTGCGGAGGACACGGGCGCCGGCGACCACGAAGGTCGTGCCCAACAGGGCGCGCGCGACGGTGCGGACGGGTCTCATGGGTCAAGTCTTACCGATCCGCCGCACGTTTCACCGAAGAAGGGACAGACGAAACGAGGCGGTGGCGGTACCGTCGCGTGCTGTGACCATCGTGCGGCTGCGACCGGAGGGACCGGCCGATCACCTTGGTGTCCGGCGCCTGGTGGCCCAGGCGTTCGCCCACCCGGACGGCGGACCGCCCCCGGAGGTCCAGCTTGTCGAGGCGCTGCGCCNCAGTGACGCGTGGCTGCCCGAGCTGTCCATGGTGGCCGAGGCCGACGGCGAGTTGGTCGCCTACGCCCTGCTCAGCCGGGTCTGGGTGCAGCCGGGCCGGATTCCCGCGCTGGCGCTGGGACCGGTGGCGGTACGCCCCGACCGGCAGCGCCGCGGCCACGGCCGGGAGGTCGTCCAGGCCGCGCTCGACGCCGCCGCCGAGCTCGGCGAGCGACTGGTGGTGGTGCTCGGCAACCCGGCCTTCTACGAGCGCTTCGGGTTCGTCCCGGCGGCCCGGTTCGGCCTGACCGGTCCGTGGTCGGGGCTCGGGGATCCGTGGCAGGTCCTGGTCCTGCCGTCGGCGGACGGCTCCCGGCCCGAGGTGCCGCGTGGCGAGGTGACCTATCCGCCGCCGTGGTCCCGGGTCTAGCCGGTACCCCACCAGACCGGGTCAGGACGGCTGGGTGCGCAGGTAGCGGCCGAAGTGCGGCACGGTGAAGGCCACCGTCCCGCGTTCCCCGGAGTAGATCAGGCCCTTCTTGATCAGCGCGTCCCGGGCCGGGGAGAGACTCGCCGGTCTGCGGCCGAGCGACCGGGCGATCTCGGCGGTGGAGACCGCGGTGTCCACGTCGTCGCGGTCCGGGTCCGCGTCGCCCGCGCCGTCGCCGCCCCCGACGCGGGAGAGCGCGGCCATGGCCCGCATGTACTCGCGCTCCGCCGGGGTCGCCCGCTCGAACCGGGACCCGAAGAAGCCGACCGCCAGCTCGGCCTCCGCCTCGGGGGCGGCGACCCGGACGTCGGCGGGGGTGATCGGCGAGCGGGGCGCGTGGTCCCAGGTGGCCTTGCCGTAGGCCTGGACGAAGTACGGGTAGCCGCCGGACTTCTCGTAGAGCAGGTCGAGGGCCTTCGGCTCGTACTCGACGCCCTCCCGGGCGGCCGGCGCGCAGAGTGCCTGGTCGGCGGCGATCCGGTCCAGCCGGTCGATCCGCTGGTAGCGGAAGAGCCGTTCCGAGTACGACTTCGCGGCCGACAGCACGGCCGGCAGGTGTGGCAGCCCGGCGCCGACCACGATCAGCGGCGCGCCCAGCTGGGACAGCTCGTGGCAGGCGGCGCAGAGCCCGGAGACGTCCTCCGGGCCGAGGTCCTGCATCTCGTCGACGAACAGGGCGACGCCGGTGCCGACGTCGGCGGCGACCTCGGCCGCGTCGGTGAAGAGCTCCACCAGGTCGATCTCGATGTCACCGGAGTCGGCGCGTCCGCTCGCCGCCGGTACGTCGATGCCCGGCTGCCACCGGTCGCGCAGCCGCCCGGGGCCGCCGCCGGANCCCCGGCCGCCGGCCGGGGCGGCGCGCAGCGCGAACGCCTTGAGCACGCCGAGGAAGTCGTCGATCCGGTCGGGGGCGCGGTGCCGGGGGGCCAGTTCCCGGATCGCCATGTGCAGGGCGGCGGCGATCGGGCGGCGGATCGACTGGTCGGGCCGGGCCTCGATCTTGCCGGTGCCCCACAGCCGGCCGATGGCCTGGGACCGGAGGGTGTTGAGCAGGACGGTCTTGCCGACGCCGCGCAGCCCGGTGAGCACGAGGCTGCGTTCCGGCCGGCCCCGGGCGATGCGCTCCAGCACGATGTCGAAGACCTCGAGCTCGCGCTCCCGGCCGGCGAGTTCGGGCGGGCGCTGACCGGCGCCGGGAGCGTACGGGTTGCGCACCGGATCCACGTATCGCACCGTATCTGGCCATCTAACCGACAGGCTAGAAATGGCTAGATCGGGCTAGGTGTGTCGCGGTGCGGGGGCCCGGTCCGCCGGGTGTTCGCCGGGGGTTCGCGTTCGCCGGGGCCTTGGGGCCTTCGGACGACGGTTCGCGACGACCGGCAGCCACCGCGGACGACGGCCGGAGCCGGGGCGACGCCGCGGCGACCGGGTCTCGACCAGAAACTAGGGCTGTCTAGCGTCCACGCTAGACAGCCCTAGTCTTCGCTGGTGTCCTCCGCGAGGCTGCGCGACCGGTGGGCCGGCCGCGCCGGGGGCGCCGATACGCCCGCCGGTGCCGCCCCGGCACGGCTGCCGCCGCGGCTCAGCGCTTCTTCAGGCAGAGCACGTAGTCGCCGATGTCCAGCGAGTCGTCGTGCACGTAGTTGGCGTCGGCCTCGGGCGCGCCGAAGATCGGGTCGGTCTTGCACCGGTCACCGTCCGTGGTGAACGGAATTCGGGACAGTACCTCGTAGGTGTTCGGGCCGCACGGCACCTTGCGCAGTTCGGGGTCGTCGTTGGTGCCGTCGTTCACCAGGCAGTCGCCCTTCTGGTAGTAGTCCTGGGCATCCCGGCTGGGCAACGGTCGCGAGGTGGTGCGCGACGGGCTCGGCTCGGCGGACGGACTGGCCTGTGCCGAGGTGGTCGAGGTGGCGGTCGGCTCGTCGTTGTCGGAGTTGAGGACCCAGATGACCCCGCCGATGCCGCAGGCGCACAGCAGCAGGAGCAGGATCCCGCCCACGATGAGGCCGACCTTCAGGCCGTTGCCCTTCTTCGGCGGCTCGGGCGTGCCGGGGGCGCCGGGCGTACCAGGGGTGCCGGGNGCNCCGGGGGCACCGTATCCCGCGCCGGGCTGCCCGTACGGGGTGGCGGACGCGCCGTACGGCGACGCGGGCGTCCCGTACGTCGGCTGTGGACCGCCGCTGGTCGGCGGCTGACCCCACTCACCCTGCGACGACGGCTGNGCCGGGTAGCCGGTGCCCGGCGTGGACGGGTAGCCGGTGNTCGGCTGGGTCGGGTAGCCGGTGCCNGGTGGGGGTGGGTAGCTGCCGCCGGGCGGCGGNTAGGCCGAGCCCGGCGGGGTGGGGTAGCCGCCGGACGGCGGCGGGTAGCCTCCCGCCGGTGGTGGCGGGTAGCCGCCGGCCGGCGGGCTTGCCGGGGCGGCTGGCTGCTGGGGGTCTTCGGGCTGGCCAGAACTTGGGGAGCCGTAGATCGACATGTTGCTCCAGGGTCGGGGTCACGCCTGCCGGCGGCACGCGGGACCTGGGGTGACTGGTGTGGAGTGGTGGGAGTGACGCCGCGGTACGGTGCGGAAGCCCTCAAGCTCCGCGTCACATTGTGGGTGACGGTGTCGAGCCGCCCGGGGCCGTTATCGTTGCTTGAGACAGAGGACGAAGTCCAGGTCGTCCAGCTCGCTGTTGAAGTAGTAGTAGTTGGTGTAGTCCTTCACGTTCGCGCACTTGGCCTTCGCGTCGTCCTCGCCGGTCGTCGGCTCGTCGATCCGCACCAGCACCTCGTACGTCTTCGGGCCGCACTCGGTGATGACCAGCATCGGCCGCCGCGCGGTGCCCCGGTTCTCGACGCACTGCCCCACCTTGACGAACCGGGCGTCGGTGGAGGGCGCGGCGGCCGCCGCGGTCCGGGTCGGTGTGGCGCTCTCGGGGGACCCGGTCACCGTCTGCACGTCGTCGGTCGCCGGGGTGCTCGGCTGGGTGTGCAGGGTCCGCGTCTCCCGCCCCGAGACGTAGATGCCGATCGCGACCCCGGTGGCGGCCAGCACCACGAGCGCGACGACGGCCGTCGCGACGAGCCGGCCGACACCCCGCCTCGGCGGCGGCACCGGCTGGGGTGTCGACCAGTCGGAGTCGGTTGGGGAGGCGTTCCACATCGGCTCCGACGCGGCCGTCCAGCCGGGTGGCGGCGAGACGGGACCGGCCGGGTGCGGCGGCGTGCCCTGCCCGGCGTGGTACGGGGTGGCCGGCGGGTAGCCGGCCCCCGGGTCGGGCTGGCCGGGCACCGTACCCGGGTGGCCCGCCGATCCCGGGTGGCCCGCCGCACCCGGGTACGCGGCGCCCCAGCGGTCGCCCCCGCCGTACTGCCCCGCGCCGCCGTACCCGTCGTTCGCGCCGAACGGGCCACCCGCGCCGAACTGGCCGTCCCCACCGATCGGGCTGTTGTCGCCCCACGGGTCGGCGGGCTGGCGGTACTCACCGGTGGGTTCCCGGTCCTGCTGCGACCAGGACTCCTGCTGCGGTGACCAGGACTCCCGCGGTGACCAGGGCTCCTGCTGCGGTGACCAGGACTCCCGCGGTGACCAGGGCTCCTGCGGCGAGCCGGGATACTGGCCGCCCGGCGGTCCGTAGTTCGCCATCGGGGATCCTCCTGCTCCACCTCAGAGGCTGGCCAGCCCTGGTCACGTTCCTGCTGTGGTCACGGTAGCGTGAGCCCGCGACAGGCTCACGCGCATCACAGCAACCGCAACTGGCGGTCCTTCGGCCGGCGGGGCGCGCTGTCGCCGAGCCGTTCGAACAGCCCGGCGTCGATCGCGTCGAGGAACGGCGACGGCACGCACTCCCGCTCCTGGCCGTGCCGCAGCCGCCGCCGGACGTGGCTGACGTAGAGCCGGTCCTGGGCCCGGGTCAGNCCGACGAAGAACAGCCGCCGCTCCTCGGCGATCTCGGCCTCGGTCGGGGTCGTGCCNGGCAGCCGCAGCGGGAGCAGCCCGTCCTCGCAGCCGACCAGGAACACCACCGGGAACTCCAGGCCCTTGGCGGCGTGCAGGGTCAGCAGGGTGACCGCCTCGGCGCGCGGGTCGAGCGCGTCCACCTCGGCGCCGGTGGCGATCTGGCTGAGGAACGAGGCCACGTCGTCGCCGCAACGGTGGGCCAGCGGTGTCAGCACGTCCACCGCCGTCCAGATGTCCTCCGGGGTGACCCCGCTGGTCGTGTCGAGGGTCGGGGTGGCGTACCGCTGCGCGAGGACCTGGCCGGCCAGCCGCACCCGGGCGGCGACCGAACCGCCGAGCCCGTCGGCGTGCCGCAGCTCGCGGGCGATCGCCGCCACGCCCGGCAGGTCNCGCAGCCGGTTGTGCGACCGCTTCTGCACCGGGATGTTCGCCCGCGCCAGCGCGTCGCGGATCGGCGCCGCCTGGGCGTCGGTCCGGTANAGCACGGCGATGTCGGAGAAGGAGACGTTCGAGGTGTGGCCGTCGATCCGCCCCGAGTCCAGCGACCGGTGCGACAGGCCGCCGACGAGTTCGTCGATGGTGCGGACCACGAAGTCGGCCTCGTCGGTGACGGAGGCCGCGGGGTAGCGGCCGACCAGGGGCGCGCCCGGGTCCAGCCGGGCCGGGTCGAGCCGCCGGTCCCGGACCAGGGTCGACGGCGCGATCGCCTGGACGGCGGCGGCCAGGATCGGCGCCGAGGACCGGTAGTTGCGGGTCAGCCGGACCAGCCGGGCGTCGACGAAGTCCTGCGAGAACCGCAGGAAGTACGACACGTCGGCACCCCGGAACGAGTAGATCGCCTGGTCCGGGTCGCCGATCGCGCAGAGGTTGCCGTCGGGCGGGCTGAGCAGCCGNAGCAGNTCGTACTGGGTGGCGTCGACGTCCTGGTACTCGTCGACGAAGATCCACCGCCACCGGTCGCGGTACCGCTCGACCAGCTCCGGGTGGTCGCGCAGCAGCGCCACCGGCAGGCTGACCAGCTCGTCCAGGTCGACCAGGTCGGCGGCGCGCAGCAGTTTGACGTACGCGGCGTCGTCGTCACCGGCCTCGGCGCGGGCGGCCGCCCGCTCGGTGTCGTCGGCGATGCGGAAGTCGGCCGGCAGCCCGGCCGCCTTCGCGTTCTCCCGCAGGATGGTCAGGCCGACGGAGTGGAAGGTGCCGACGGTGATGTCCTCGGCGACCGGCCCGAGCAGCCCTTCGAGCCGGTGTTGCAGCTCCTCGGCGGCCCGCCGGGTGAAGGTGATCGCCAGGCAGTGCTCCGGGTAGACGTTCAGCTCGGCGCACAGGTACGCGATCCGGTGGGTCAGGGTCCGGGTCTTGCCGGTTCCCGGGCCGGCGACGATCAGCAGCGGCCCGCCCGGGGCCGACGCGGCGACCCGCTGCATCGCGTCGAGCCGGTCCAGCAGCCCGGTGCCGACCTCCTCCATGCCGGCCAGCATCGGCTCGAACGGCTCGTGCGGGGACGGCGCCGGAGGCAGCGGCGGCTCGGGCTCGGCCGGGGCCGCCTTCGACCGGCGCCGGGGGGNCGGTTCGGNCGACCCGCCCGCCGCCGNGNTCCGGTCCCGGGACGCCGGNTTCGGCTTCGCCGGTGGTCGCTGCCGCGGCACCGGTACGTCGAACAGCGCGTCGGCGAAGAGGTCGTCGCCCGGCTGGCTGTTCCGGGCCGCGGTGAGCTCGCCGGGCTCGAAGAGCGAGATCACGCCGTACTCGCCGTCGTAGCCCGGCACCCGGCGGACCTGGCCGCGGCGCAGCCGNTCGATCGCCTCGGCGAGCAGTTCGCCGCCGACCCGGCGGATGTCCTCCNGCGGGGTGACGGTGAGGATGTCGAGCTCCGGGCCGAGCGCCGAGACCAGCTCGTTGAGCTGCCCCTCCACGGTCTTCGACTTCGGCCCGACCCCGTTGACCTCGCCGAGGATCTCGGCGAGCTGGATCAGGTGGACGACCCGGGGGGCGTTCGGCGGGACGTACCCCTCGGGCCGGTCGGCCAGGTCCTCGACCCGGCTGAGGACGCCGACGGTGAGCGGCTTGCCACACTCGGGGCAGCGCCCGCCGGCCTCCCGGGTGCGCTGGGGTGCCCAGTTGACCCCGCACAGCCGGTGCCCGTCGGCGTGGTACTTGCCCTCCTCCGGGAAGAACTCGATGGTGCCGTGCAGGCCGTTGCCGGTGCGCAGCGCCTCCCGGATGGCGAAGTAGTCCAGGTCGGTGGCGAACAGGGTCGCCTCCCGGGCCAGCGCCGCCGGGGAGTGGGCGTCCGAGTTGGACACCAGNCGGTAGGCGTCCAGACTGGACACCCGCCAGTTCATCGACGGGTCGGAGGACAGCCCGGTCTCGACGGCGAAGATGTGCTCGGCGAGGTCGGCGTAGCAGTCCGCGATCGCGTCGAAGCCGGACTTGGAGCCGAGCGCGGAGAACCACGGGGTCCAGATGTGCGCCGGCACGAGGTAGCCGTCGGGGCTGGCCTCCAGGGTGATCTCCAGCAGGTCGCGGGAGTCGAGGCCGAGGATCGGGCGGCCGTCGGAGCCGAGGTTGCCGATCCGGCCGAGCGCGGTGTTGAACCGGGCGACGGCGTCCAGGTCCGGCAGGTAGATCAGGTGGTGCACCTTCCGGGTCCGGTCGTCCCGTTTGTAGATGGTGGAGATCTCCACGCTGAGCATGAACCGCATCGGGGCGGCCTCGGCGGCGCTGGCCAGCCGGGGTGGCAGCTTCCGGTTGACCTCGCGTTCGGCTTCCGGGTTGAGCCGGTAGAGCCCGGGTTCGGCCGGGCGCAGTGACTCGCGCAGGTGGTCGTACCAGGCGGGGTGCGTGAAGTCGCCGGTGCCGAGGAGGCTGATGCCCTTGCGCCGGGCCCACCAGGTCAGGTTGGGCAGGGTGAGGTCCCGGCTGCAGGCCCGGGAGTACTTCGAGTGGATGTGCAGGTCTGCGACGAAGGGCACGGCGACGCTGGGGGAGCCGTCAGCGGTGGCGGCGCGCAACGGAGACACGCCGCATCCTGTCACGGACCGGTCGTGCTCCGCGTGTCGCCACGCGCGAGTGTGATTTCTCGCCGCGGGCGCCACGGGGCCGGCGGCCGGCCCGTCCGCGCCCCGACGGGCCGGGTCAGCAGCTCCTGTTGACCGTGTACGTCGGGGAGACGATCTCCCGCCCGTTGACGACCGCGCTGACGTACCACTGGGTCGACGACCGGCGCAGCTCGCCGGTGGCCCAGGCCGGGTCGATGATCCCGGAGAAGGAGGTGCCGCTGCCCAGCGGGATCCCGATGTACGCCCAGCTTTCGCCCTGCACGTATCCCCACACCTCGGACGCGCTGCCGTTGACGATCCGACCGGTGATCCGGACGGCCCACGACCCGTCGCTGTAGCAGTAGGCCGACGCGGAGGCGCTGATGGAGGCCNGCGTCGACCTGGTCGGCGACTTCGTTGGCGACTTCGTCGGCGACTTGGTGGCNGTCGGTGGTTTGGTCGTGGCGGCCGGTTTCGTCGTGGCCGGTGGTCTGGTCGTGGCCGGCGCCGTCGTCCTGGTCGGGGTGGACCCCTGGCCCCCGGACGAGCGCCGGTCGGTGTCGGTCGCCCCCTGGCCGCCCGCCGGCTGGCGGGNGTCGTTCCCGCCGCTGCCGCCGGTCGGGGTGCGACCGTCCTCGGGGCGACCGGTCTCGGCCACGCCGGTCGGGGCCGGCAGGGTGCCCGCGGGCGTGCTCGCCGCCGGGGTCGGGTCGACCGGCAGTGAGGGCAGGACACCGGCGGGTACGGTCTGGGCGGTGGGGAGGGGCGGCGGCTCGGCCACCTGCTGCTGCTCCGGCCCGCCGCCGCGGACGATCACGGCGACCGCGCCGGCCAGCGCCAGCCCGACCGCGGCGGCGGCAGCGGCGGCGATCCAGTTGCGGGCCGGCGCCGGACCGGGGCCGTCGTTCTCCTTGGCGGTCACCGGCACGGGCGGTGTGTCGGCCACCGTCATCGCGCCGCTCGCGGGCGCGGTGACGCGGCGTGACGGCTGGGTGGCGCGCCGCGTGGGCTCCGNGTCCTGCCGCCCGACGCTGTCGGGCCCGGCGCCCGTCTGTCCCTCGCTCGTGCGCGCCGGGGTCGCCCGGCGGAGGCTCCTCCGTCCGGTGTCCTGCGGCCCGGGGTTCGTGGACCGGGCGCCCGCGCGCCCGCGTCGGGCGCTCCTGCGTTCCGACGACGTCGGCATCGCCACCACGGCGGCNCCCGCCGGCCGGGNCGAACCCTCNTTGTCGGCCGGGTCGCCCGACACCGCCGGGTCCGCCGGTTTCGCCGAGTCGGCCGAGTCGGCCGAGTCGGCCGGTTCGGGCGCCTCGACGGGGTCACCCGGGTCCAGCCGGGCCCCGCACTCGGGCCGCAGGCAGTACGTCGCCCCGGGCTCGGCGACCTCTCCACACGCCGGACACGTCACG
>Ga0065720_1003222_pt1 | contig 20969 bp, 22 predicted proteins | sample Thericmetagenome_FD_59107 | JGI IMG/M metagenome (GOLD analysis project Ga0065720, IMG submission 59107) | Thermophilic microbial communities from the Joint Bioenergy Institute, California, USA of rice/straw/compost enrichment - eDNA_2 v2... | ecosystem: Engineered > Solid waste > Grass >...
ACGCGAGACTCGCCGCGCCCCGGCCGGGCCTTCAGGAACGCCGGCCCGTCCGCGCCATCGCCCGCCCGCTCGGTGGGGTGAGCCCGCGCGAGGTCAGCCAGGATTGGGTGCGTCATGCCGAGGGCATCGACTTCACCGCTGTGCAGGTGGCGGCGGCCGCATGACGAGCACCGCGCCCACGCTGGCGGCGATGAACGGCACCCGCATGCTGGCCGATCTGGAGTCGGGCGCCGTCACCGCCGTCGAACTGCTCGAACGCCACCTCGCCCTGCTCGACGGGCCCGGCGCGGCGCTGAACGCCGTGGTCGACACCGAGCGGGCCGGGGCGCTGCGCGCCGCCGCGGCCGTCGACGCGGCCCGCTCAGCCGGGGAACCGGTCGGTCCGCTGGCCGGCCTGCCCGTCACGGTCAAGGACGCGTTCGACGCCGCCGGCATGCGCACCTCCCACGGACGGCTGTCGGACGCACGGCAGGCCACGGTCGACTCCCCGCTCGTTCGGCGGCTTCGGGAAGCCGGCGCCGTAGTGGTCGGCAAGACGAACGTGCCCGTCTACCTGGCCGATCACCAGTCGGCGAACGAGGACTTCGGCCGCACCCGCAACCCGTACGACCCGCAGCGGTCGCCGGGCGGCTCGTCCGGCGGATCGGGCGCGGCGGTGGCGGCGGGCCTCGCGGTGGCGGACTTCGGCAGCGACCTCGCCGGCTCGCTGCGGGTCCCCGCCGCGTGGTGCGGGTTGTTCGGGCACCGCCCATCGAACGGGATCGTGTCCAAGCTCGGGCACATGCCGTGGCCGGAGGGCGGGCTGCTGGAACCGATGGTCTCCGCCGTCGGTCCGATGACCCGCTCCGCGGCCGACTCGGCCCGGTTCCTCGACGCGATCGCCGGCGCCGAAGGGCTGGAGGCGCGGGCGTGGCGGCTCGAGCTGCCACCGCCTCGCGTGAGCTCGCTCGCCGAGGCGCGGGTGGCGGTGTGGCTCGACGACCCGGCCTGCCCCGTCGACACCGAGACGCGGGACGCGATCCGCGCCTTCGCCGACGCGCTCGCCCGGGCCGGCGCCCACGTCGAGGAGCTGACCGATCCGCCGGTGCGCGGGCAGGAAGCCATCGACCTGTTCGTGCGGCTGCAGGCGGGCGAGGTCGTGCACGGCTTCGACGAGGAGGCGTACGCGCGCAGCGTGCGCCTCGTCGAGGAGGGTGCAACCGGTCGAGCGGGCGCGATGGCCCGCGGGCACCTGCAGTCGCTGCGGGACGCGCTGGACGACTTCGAGGAGCAGCGGGCGATCACGGCTCGCTGGGCGGACGTCCACGAGCGCCACCACGTCGTGCTCTGCCCGGCCGCGCCGTGCGCCGCGCCGGTGCACTCGGACGTCCCCGTGGACCGGCGGACCCTCGTGCTCGACGGGCGCGAGTACCCCGCCGCCGACACCGTCAACGCATGGAGCCGGATCTCCAGCCTCGGCCGCGGCCCCGCGACGGTCGTCCCGGTGGGCCCGGGGCCGGTGACCGGGCTGCCGATCGGCGCCCAGCTCCTGGGCGCCTACCTCGACGACCGCACCCCGCTCGCCGTCGCGATGCTCGCCGAGGAGGCCGGGCTCATCGGTTTCACCCCACCCGAAGGGTTCTGACGTGCTCTCCGAGACGCTCGCCGCCGACCTGCGTGCACTGCTCGGCGACTCCGCTGAGGTCAGGGACGACGAGGCCGCCCGCAAGTCCGCGACCAAGGACTTCTCGTGGGTCTCGCCGATCATCCACAACACGATCCCGCGCACGCTGCCGGACGTCGTGGTCACCGTCCGCACGGTCGAGGCCGTGCGGACGCTGGCCCGGTTCGCCCACGAGCGGCGGATCCCGCTCACCGCCCGCGGCAAGGGCACCTCGAACTACGGCCAGATCATCCCGCTCGCGCGGGGGATCATGGTCGACTTCCACGAGCTGTCCGGCGACCTGGTCCTCGACGACGACGGGGTGGTCCACGGCCTGCCCGGCACCACATGGCGCGACCTGTTCGCCTTCCTGGAGGACACGGGCCGGGAACCCGCGATGTTCCCGACCACGCTGAACAGCACGCTCGCCGGGTACGTCGCCGGCGGCGCGGGCGGGCCGGGGTCGATCGAGCACGGGTTCAACCACGAGGGCTTCGTGCAGATGCTGACCCTCGTGCCGGTCACCGCCGACGCCGAGCCGGTCACGCTGCGGTACCCGGACACCACTCCGCACGTGCACGCGTTCGGCACCACCGGGCTGTTCGTGCGCGTGGGGTTGCAGACCGTCCCGGCGCGGGAGCGGACCGCCGTGTTCGCCTCCGTGCCGGACCTCGACGCCGGCGCCGCGATGGCCCTGCAGATCCTGCAGCTGCGCCCGCCCCCGCAGATCCTCGCGGTCACCGAGCCCGAGCTCGCGGCGCTCTTCCCCGAGGACCCGGGGTTCGAGCCGGGCCGCACCAACCTGCGCGCCGTCGTCGACGTCGCCAACGCGCCGGTGGTGCAGGAGATCGTCGAGCGCGGCGGCGGCACGGTGACCGGTGCGCGGCCGGACGCGGTCCGCTACCTCGCGACGCTCATCAACAACCACACGACGGTGCGGGCGAAGGCGAAGCGCCCGGAGCTGTACCACGTCCTCGTCCGCGGCAACGCGATCCTCGGCAAGCGCGCGCTCATCGCTGAGGCGTTCGAGGACGCCACCGTGCAGCTGGAGGGCATCCGCGGTCGGGAGGGCCCGTGCCTCTCGGCCCGGATCCTCGCGCCGCACCGCGACGACGCCCTGGTGCACGCGGGCATGGACCGGCTGCGCGCCGAGGGCCTGGAGGTGGACAGCCCGCACAGCTGGGTCGTGCACACCGACATGCCGCCGCGGTGGGCGGCTGCGGACCGCTACGACCCCGTGGGCCTGCTCAACCCCGGCAAACTGCCGCGGGAGTGAGGATCGACCTTCCACCGACCGGATCGGGACGAACGGCCCCTGCCCAGTGCCTCCGCCGGCGCCATACGCTCGACGGGTGAGCATCGCCGTTCCGATCGACGACCTGGCCAAGACCGCGGCCCGCTACGGCTTCGCCTACCTGGTGACCATCGCCGACGACGGGCGACCGCACATCGTCGCGGTGTCCCCGCAGGTGCGGGACGGCGCGGTCGTCGTCGGCGACCTGGGCCGCAAGACCCGCGCCAACGTCGCCGCGCGTCCCGCCGCCACGCTCGTCTGGCCCCCGACCTCGGCCGCCGATCACTCCCTGATCGTCGACGGCGAGACCGCGCTCTCCGACGACGTGCTCACCGTGACGCCGACCCGGGCCGTCCTGCACCGCCCGGCACCCGCACCCACCGCGGGCGGCGGCTGCGGATCCGACTGCGTGGAGCTGCCGACGGCGTCCGGCCGGGGCTGACCGTCGGACGCGCGGCGGTGGGCCGGTGCGCCCGCGGCGCCCCCGGCGAAGGTCCCTGCCCGCGACGGCTGCGTCCGGGGAGCGTGGGGGTGCACCGACCAGGAGGAGGCCACCATGCCGCACAGCACCGCGGTCGACCCCGCCGTCGCCGACCCCTTCACGGTCCCCGCCCAGTGGCGGCGCGGAGAGGTCGTCGAGGTCATCCGTAACGGGGACCGGGAGCAGTACCGCATCCGGTGGGAGGACGGGCAGGAATCGCTGTACCGGCCGGGCACCGGTACGCCGCCGGCCTGACCGGCAGGGCGCCGCGTCCGCACCGGACCCCGTCGCCGCGGGCGAGGGTCAGCACCCCTGTCTGGCGCCGTCGAGACCCAGCTGACAGCATGGCCCGATCAACGCGGTTCGAACCTCCGATGGTGACGGATGGAGCTGCGCCGGGCCACCGACTCCACGGGAAGCCGCGTGATCGTCGGCATCGTCGCCGCCTGAGGACGAGGGAGCAGGACGAAGGTGCAGCGACTCGAGAGCCGAGTGGCCGTCGTAACGGGAGGCGGCAGCGGAATCGGTCTCGCGACCGTGCGCAGGTTCGCCGCCGAGGGCGCGCTCGTCGTCGTCGCCGACATCGACGACGACGCCGGCAGAACGGCCGCCGACGAGGTGGGCGGGCTGTTCGTCCGCACCGACGTGACCGACGAGGGCCAGGTCGAGAACCTGTTCCGCACCGCCGCCGACACCTTCGGCAAGCTCGACATCGCCTTCAACAACGCCGGGATCTCGCCGCCCGACGACGACTCGATCCTGATCACCGGGATCGAGGCGTGGGAGCGCGTGCAGAAGGTCAACCTGACGTCGGTCTACCTGTGCTGCAAGCACGCCATCCCGCACATGCGGGCGAACGGCAAGGGTTCGATCATCAACACCGCATCGTTCGTCGCGACGATGGGCGCAGCGACCTCGCAGATCTCCTACACCGCCTCCAAGGGCGGGGTGCTGGCGATGTCGCGGGAGCTCGGCGTCCAGTTCGCGCGCGAAGGGATCCGGGTCAACGCGCTGTCCCCCGGCCCGGTCAACACGCCGCTGCTGCAGGAACTGTTCGCCAAGGACCCGGAGCGGGCCGCCCGGCGGCTCGTCCACGTACCGCTGGGCCGGTTCGCCGAACCCGAGGAGATCGCCGCCGCCGCCGCGTTCCTCGCGTCGGACGACTCGTCGTTCATCACCGCGTCGAACTTCCTCGTCGACGGCGGCATCTCCGGCGCGTACGTGACCCCGCTGTAGTGCCGCGAGAACTGACGAACGGCACGTTCGTGAGCACCATTGCTGACGAAGGTGCCGTTCGTCGAGCTGCGCCAGGAACCCGGCCCGCACGGAGCCGACGCGTCCGGGATCATCGGGTGGGCAGCAGGCGCGCGGCGGCCGTTCGCGCACTGAGTGCGAAGTCCGCCGCGCCGAGCACTGCGGCGCTGACGATCGCTCCCTCGGCGAGCAGGAAGATCTGGCGCGCGGTCTCGGTCGATCCGCCCGCGGCGCGGACGAGCTCCTCGACGTAGCCGGCGAACAGCTCCTTGTGCCGGCGGGCTTCCGCGGCCACCGCGGCGGACGTGGCGCCGAGCTCACCGAAGGAGTTGACGAACGCGCAGCCGCGGAAGTCCTGCTCGGCGAACCACGCGCCGAGCCAGTCGAAGACCGCCAGCACCCGCTCCCGCGGGTCGGCGGCCTGCTCGACGTGGGCGGCCAGGCGGGCCCGCCACTGCTCGTCACGGCGCCGCAACCAGGCCACGACCAGCGCCTCCTTCGACGGGAACAGCTGATAGAGGCGCTTGAGCGAGGCACCGGAGGCGTCGCGCACGTCGTCCATGCCCACGGCGCCGACACCGCGCGCGTAGAACAGCGCGCCTGCCGCAGCCAGGACGTCGTCGTTGCTCGGAGAACGCACGTTCTCTACGCTACCGGAATGAGCGATCGACCCCCTCTCCCGCCGTTCACGCTCGAGACGGCGACCCAGAAGGTCCGCATGGCGGAGAACGCGTGGAACACCCGCGACCCGGAACGGGTGGCGCTCGCGTACACCGAGGACTCCCGCTGGCGCAACCGCGACGAGTTCATCACCGGGCGCGCCGAGATCGTGCAGTTCCTGACCCGCAAGTGGGAGCGGGAGCTGGAGTACCGGCTCATCAAGGAGATCTGGGCCTACGGCGACAACCGCATCGCCGTCCGGTTCGCCTACGAGAGCCACGACGCCGACGGGCAGTGGTGGCGCTCCTACGGCAACGAGAACTGGGAGTTCGACGAGCACGGGCTGATGGCCGTGCGGCACGCGTCGATCAACGACGTGCCGATCACCGAGGCCGAGCGCGCCTACCACTGGCCGCTCGGGCCCCGACCCGACGACCACCCGGGACTCAGCGACCTGGGGTTCTGAACCCCACCGGTCGGACCGCGGCGCTGGTCCGCACCGCTGCATCCCGGACAGTCCCCGCCGCGGTTCACGCCATCCCGGACGCCGTTGGTTGAGCCGCACCGATCGCGCGACGCACCGTCGGCTCGTGCCGGGAGAGTCCCGGCACCGGCCGAAGGAAGTGGTGATCCGCGCATGAAGGTGTTCGTCGCCGGCGGGACCGGCGTTCTGGGACGGCGGTTGGTTCCGCAGCTGGTGGCGCGGGGGCACCTCGTGGTCGCGACGACCACGAGCCCGGCGAAGCTGGACCTGCTGCGGGAGATGGGAGCGGATGCGGTTGTGATGGACGGGCTCAACGCCGAGTCCGTGCACGACGCCGTGGTGAAGGCCTCCCCGGACGTCGTCGTCCACCAGATGACGGCGATCTCGCCGGTCCACGCCGGCAAGCCCGACGTCAAGCACATGGACCGCTGGTTCGCTCGGACGATCCGGCTCCGCACGGCGGGCACCGACAACCTGCTGGCCGCGGCCGCGGCGGCCGAGGTGCCGCACGTGGTCGCGCAGAGCTACGCGAGCTGGAACGGCATCCGCGAAGGTGGGTGGGTCAAGACCGAGGATGATCCGCTCGACCTGCACGTCGGCACGCCCGCGCACCCGGGGATGCTGGCGATCAAGCACGTCGAGCAGCAGGTGCTGGCGGTGGACGGGGCCGCGCTGCGCTACGGCGGCCTCTACGGGCCAGGCGCCGTCGACGACCAGGTCGAGCTGGTGCGCAAGCGGCAGTACCCGCTGATCGGTGACGGCGGCGGGTACTCGTCGTGGATCCACCTCGACGACGCGGCGAGCGCGACCGTGCTGGCGATCGAGCAGCGTGCTCGTGGCGTGTTCAACATCGTCGACGACGAACCGGCACCCGCCCGCGAGTGGCTGCCGCACCTCGCCGCGTGCGTCGGGGCGAAACCGCCGATGACGCTGCCGAAGTGGCTCGGGCGGATGCTCGCCGGGTCGGTGGCCGTCGCGATGATGACCGAGGGCCGCGGGTTCTCCAACACCAAGGCGAAGCGCGAGCTCGGATGGCAGCTGCGGTACCCGTCGTGGCGGGAGGGGTTCCGCGCCGCGCTGGCCTGACGCGGACTCCCCCGGTGTCGCGCGCGGACGTCAGCCGGCGAGCGCGGTGTCGCCGGCCGACGCCGTGTCCCGGAACGCGCGCCGGTAGCTCGACGGGGACGTGCCCAGGACCGCGACGAACCGCTGGCGCATCGTGACCACGCTGCCGAAGCCGGCGAGCCGGGCGATGCGCTCGACGGTCTCGTCGGTCTCCTCCAGCAGCTCCCGCGCCCGGGTCAGCCGCTGGCTGAGCACCCACTGCGCCGGTGTGGTGCCGGTGACCTCGCGGAAGCGTCGGGTGAAGTTCCGGGTGGACATGAACGCGATCGCCGCCAGGTCCGCCAAGCTGAACTCCTGGTCGAGGTGGTGGACCACGTGCTCCATCACCTTCTGCACACCGCCCGCCGCGGCACCCCGCTCGGGCACCGGGGTCATGATGAACTGCGCCTGCCCGCCTTCGCGGTGCGGCGGCATCACCATGTGCCGCGCGACCTGCCGGGCCACCCGCGCGCCGTGGTCGCGGCGGACGACGTGCAGCGCGAGATCGACCGCGGCGGCGGTGCCGGCGGACGTGAGGACCCGGCCGTCGTCGACGTAGAGCACGTCGGGCTCGACCCGGATCCGCGGGAAGGCCCGGGCGAGCCGGTCGGTGTGCTTCCAGTGGGTCGTCGCGCGGCGATCGTCGAGCAGACCCGCGAACGCGAGGACGAACGCGCCGTCGCAGAACGACACGATGCGTGCGCCGCGAGCGTGCGCGCGGCGGAGCGCGGCCAGGACATCGGGATCGGGCGGGACGACCGGCTGGTCGGGGTCCACCGGACAGCCCCCGACCCCGGCCCCGGCGACGATCACGGTGTCCGCCGCGTCGACGGCGTCGAGCCCGTACGGGATCGGCACGGTGACCAGGCCGCAGTCCGCCAGCACAGCAGCCGGATCGGCCGCGCACAGCTGCACGTCGTACCAGGGCTCGGGGAGCCCGCTGCGGTGGCCGGCGAAGATCTCCAGCGCGATCCCGACCTCGAACATCGAGAACCGCTGCGGCACGAGGAGCGCGACCCGGTGGGGCGTCACGCTGGCACCGTACGGCGGCGGATCCCGAACGGCTGCCGGCGCGACGGCCATCGACCGACGAGATCCGGCCACCACTACCCGCGATGCACTCGGTTGAGCTCGATCACCGACGGCCGTTCGCCGCGCAGCACCCGGGTGTCGAAGTCCTGGCGGGCGGAGCGGATCGCGTCGACGTGCGCCTCGGCCCAGTCGTAGACGGTGCGCTGCAGCGAGAGCAGCTGCCGGCCCAGCCCGGTCAGCGAGTAGCGCACCCGGGCGGGGACCACGGTGGTCTCGACGCATCGATCGACGAACCCGTCGCGTTCGAGGCCGCGCAGCGTCTGCGTCAGCATCTTCTGCGTCAGTTGCGGGTGCTCGCGACGCAGGTCTCCGTGGTGGCGCGGGCCGTCCGCCAGCGACGCGACGAGCAGGGTCGCCCACCGTTCACCGAGGCGGGCCAGCACGATGTGACCCGGGCAGTCCTGGAGGCTCACATCCCCACGATGGGCGCGGCAGGCGCCCGCTTGAACCGCGGACGTGGCCACGCGGCGATGGGCTCGCGCCACGTTCAGGCCGGCCGCCAGTGCGGGTCGCGGCCGTAGCGGCGCACGAGCGCAGCGATCCGGTCGTCGCCGGGATCAGCCGGGAGCGCCGGCCGGTAGGCACGGCCCTCCCCGACCAGCGGACTGCGCGGGTCGGTGGCGCGCACCGCCACGGCCTCGGAGGCGACGAGCAGGTCCTCGGGTACGCGCGCTTCCCGGCCGAGTGAGGTGAGCAGGTCCCAGCGGTGGATGACCATGTCGGCCAGGTGGACCGTGAGCACGGTCCGGACGCTCTGCTCCGTCTGCGAGGACGGGACGAGCACCGGGTCCGTTCGACCGGTGAAGAAGGCGAGCCAGCGGTCGGCGGCGAGCCCGAACGCCCGCACCGGGTCGCCCTCGGGGCGTGTGCCGCCGCAGATGGCGACGTGCTCGGTGGTCATGTGCTCCACGAGAGCGCGGACGCTCCATCCCGCGCACGGCGTCGGCTGCTCCCACTCGGCGGACCGGATGCCGTCGACCACGCGACGGATCTCAGCGAGTGCGCAGGCGTCGAGGCGGAGCAGGTCATCCATGGTGCAGGTCCACGGCAGCGGCGATGAGCATCGCCGCGAGCTGAGGCGGGCGCAGCAGCATGGCGTCGTGGCCGGCGGTGATCGCCCGGACGGGGAAGCCCTGCGCCTCGGCGAGCTCGGCGAACGGCAGGGTGCGCGGCTCGCAGACGATCCCGATCCCCGGGATGCCGGCGTCGGCGAACCGGAAACCCGCGGCCACATCGGTGAAGGTGCGCACGGGCTGGGGCCGCAGTCGTGGGGTGACAGCGGCGGCGAGCTGCGGATCGTCGATGCCGAACACCGCCGGCGGCGGCACCGGCACGGCGGGCTGATCCGCGGCGCTCGTACTGATCAGCTCCGCCATCCGGGTAGGGACGAGGTCGAGGAACGAGGCCGGCTCGACGGCGAACCACGCGTCGATCCCGATCACCCCGGCGACGCGATCCGGTACCGCCGCGGCAGCCTCCTGGGCGACCAGGCCACCGTGGCTGTGCGCGACCAGCAGCGAACCGGGGGCGAGGGCCTCGCAGACGGCTCGCGCCTGATCGGACAGCGACACCGCGGGATCGCCGTCGGCCCCGGGCAGGTCGAGGGCGACGACCTCGTGGCCGGCGGCGCGCAGCAGATCGGCCACGGGAGCCCACGCCCAGGCGCCGTGCCAGGCACCGTGGACGAGTACCAGGCGGCGCCGCATCAGGCGTCCGGGGTGAGCACGATGCGGCTGCGCAGGCCACCCGCCTCCATGAGGGCGTGCGCTGCGGCGGCCTCACCCAACCGGTGCGGCAGCACGTCCGGCGGGACGACGACGTCCTTCTCGACCAGCTCGACCAGCTCGCGCAGGACGGTGGTGTCGGCCCACGACTCGTGGACCACGACCCGGGTACCGCGCAGGGGAAGCGGCGCGAACGGGCGGACGAGCGCCACGAAGGTGCCACCGCCGCGGAGTGCCTCATGGGCGGCGGCACCGAGGTTGGCGGTGTCGATCACCGCATCCACCCCGCGCGGTGCCAGGGTCCGCAGCTGCACGGCCAGGTCGTCGGTGTCGGCGAACCGGGCGCCGAGGCCCTCGATCCGTTTCGCGTCGCCCGCCCGGCCGGCCGCCACGACGTCGAGGCCGCGGTGGACGGCGACTGCGACGCACATCTGCCCGATCACCCCGCCCCCGCCGGTGACCAGCAGCGATCTGCCGGATGATGCTGCGCGGACAGCGCCGATGGCCGTGACCCCGGCCAGTGGGAGACCGCCGGCGGTCAGGAGATCGACGCCGTCGGGGGCGTCGACGACGGCGGACTCGTGCAGCGCGACGAACTCGGCGTGGGTGCCGGGCCGGCCGAGGACGTCCCGCAGCCCGATGACGCGGTCGCCGGGCGCGACGGCGGTGACGCGGGTACCGACGGCCTCGACGGTGCCGGCGACGTCCCAGCCCATCCCGTACCGCGGGGCCGGGACGAGCAGACCGGCGTGCTGCAGCCTGCCGGCGCGCAGCGACACGTCGATCCAGTTCAGTCCCGCGGCGGCGACGCGGACGAGGACGTCCTCCGGGCCGGGTTCGGGGACGGGCCCGTCGACCAGCTGAAGCACGTCGGGGGCGCCGAATTCTTCGACGATCAGGCTCCTCATGCGGCGGACGCTAGGCAGCGCCGGGCAGCCGGGACAGAAGGCACTTGCAGGTGCCCACCCGCGCCGGCGGGCAGAGCGCATCCCCGCCGCGCACGGACGGTCGGAGCAGCGAACGGCCCTTTCGTCCACTCCTGGTGGACGAAAGGGCCGTTCGCTGCGATCGGGCACCGCGATCGGGCACGGCCACACGGCGACGGGTCTGCGCCGCAACGCTCGCTCCGCGATCGAGACCGGGCGCGGAGCACCTACCGTCGGGCTCCCACCCGGGCCGCGATCGAGGGAGACGGACATGACGCCGGCGACGACCACCATGGCGAGCCCTGCGCCCCTCGAGGGCACCGATCTCGAGTACCTGTGCGCGATCGAGGCGCACTTCGGCGACGTCGTGACCGCCCCGACCCCGACGGGCACCCGGATGCTCTTCCCGGTGACGCACGGGAGCGTCACCGGGCCCCGGCTCGCGGGACGGATCGTCCCCGGCTCGATCGACTGGGTCACCGTCGGCGCCGATGGTGTCGGCCGCATCGACGTCCACGCGCTGGTGGAGACCCAGGACGGGGCGCGGATCGAGCTGACCGCCACTGGGCGGGCGGTGCTCGGTGAGCGCACCACTGCCTTCCTCGCGGGCGAGGAGGTCCTCGGGCGCGACGCCTACCTGCGGATCTCGCCGCTGTTCCAGACGAGCGATGCCCGCTACGCCTGGCTCAACGAGATCGTGGCGGTGGCCCGCTGCGATCTTTCACCGGCGCGGATCCGGTACCAGGTGTCGCGGGTGCGCTGAGGCCGTTCCCACACCTTCGAACTCACCGGCCCGGCACTGCGTAGCCGCGGCGCCGAACCTCACGGGTCCAGCCTCGGTGGCGGCGCTCACGTGCGGCCGGGGGGCGTCTTCTCAACCAGGCCACCCGTGTGCAACGATCATTCCAACAGAACCCCTTCTGGAAGGAATGTTCCAATGGATGACCGGGCGATCCCGCCGTGGCTCGGGGGCGACGAGGCGACCCAGAACCTCTCCCCGACCATGCGCCGGGTCGCCCAGGCCATCGCCGCGAACCCCCGCCGCTGCTCGTACGCACCGGTCTCCGAGGTAGCCGAGCTGGCGGGCACCACGCCGAGCACAGTGGTCCGCTACGCGCAGGCGCTCGGCTACCGCGGCTGGTCGGCGCTGCAGCAGGAGGTGCGGGCGCACTACCTGGCCGGGCTCAGCACCGACCAGACCAGGGCCGAGCACACCCCTGCCGGCGCGACGGCTCCCGTCCACGACGCCGTGCGGCGCGACATCGCCAACCTCAACCTGGCCCTGGAGCTGGTCGATCCCGACGTGGTCGATGCGGCCGCCGCCACGATGGCGAACGCCCGCACCACCCTCGTGGTGGCGTCGGGCTCGTTCGCCGCGCCGGCGCACGTGCTCACCCACCTGGCGTGCGTGATGGGCCTGCCGTTCCAGTTCGAGGGCAGGGGCGGGGTGCACCTGGCGTCCGCGTCGGGCCGCCTCGGCCCGCAGGACTGTCTGGTGGCGATCAGCTTCTGGAAGCAGTTCCGCGAGATCGCCGTGCTGACCGAGACGCTGCGCGACGCCGGCGTGCCGATCGTGGTCGTCACCGATGCGGCCACCACCCGCCTGTCGGCCGCGGCCACCCACCTGATCACCGTGCCCAGCGAAGGAGTGTCGTTCTTCCAGTCCGTCACCGCTGCCACGTCCGTCGTCTACGGTCTGCTCGCCACGATCGAGCAGCACCTGGCCGCCGACGCGCGCGCCGCCCACCAGCGCACCCAGGAGCTGTGGACGGCGCTCGAGGTGTGGGACGACCGCGGCTGACCCCGACCGCCGCGCGATCCCTCCCCGCACTGACGACCCGCACCCGGGCTCGTCCCTCATCGCCTCCCGCCGCCGTGGGTGCCCAGACTGCGCCGTCCGTCGCGGCTCTGGGCCCGATCCCCTGCCCACGGCACCGCACCCCCCGTTCAAGGAGCTCCGATGACCGACCCCACCCGTCGTTCGTTCCTCCGGTTCGCCACCGCCGCGGCGGCGCTGAGCGCCGCCGCTCCCCTGCTCACCGCCTGCGGCTCCGACGGCGGAGACGCACCGAACACCGCCGGCGGCAAGAAGGTCACCAAGGTCGGCTTCGACCACCCCTTCAACACGGTCCCGCTCTGGTCGACGATCATGAAGTTCGCCGAGCAGTCCGCCGAGAGCTCCGGGGCTGAGCTCCTGGTCGCCGTCGACGACGCCCAGCTCGACAAGCAGCTGGCCAACCTCCAGGGCTGGATCGCCCAGAAGGTCCCGGCCTTCACCGTGCTGCCCATGGAGGTCACCAGCCTCGAACCGGTCGCGAAGTCCGCGCTCGACGCCGGTCTCGTCTGGGTCACCTACGCCGGCGAGATGACCAACCAGAGCGGCTCGGTCCTGCTCAACAACAGGGAGTCAGGACTGAAGCTCGGCCAACGGGCGGGTCGCTGGATCAGCGAGGAGCACGGTGGCCGCGCGAAGGTCGTCCTGCTCGAGTACCGCGAGTCCGGCACGATCGGGATCGAACGCTGCGACGGCATGATCGAGGGCCTCAAGCAGAGCGCGCCGGACGCGGAGATCGTCGCGACCCAGTCGGCCAGTGACCCGGCCACCGGACTGCAGGTGATGCAGTCGATCCTGAGCAACCGCAAGGACGTCAACGTCGTGCTCTGCTACAACGACGACGGCGCCACGGGGGCGTACCGCGCGTTCCTCAACGCCGGCTTCGACAAGAACGACCCGAACGTCTTCATCGGCGGCCAGGACGGCGCCAAGGAGGCGCTGGAGCTCGTCCAGCAGCGCACGATGCTGCGCTGCAGCTCCGCGCTGCGGATCTCGGAGCTGGCCAGGACCTGCGTCGAGCACCCGATCGCGCTGGCCACCGGCACCGCGTCGTCGCCGATCGTCCAGATGCAGGTGGAGGCGCTCACCGCGGACGAACCCGACAAGCTCTCCGCCTACCTGGCTGATCTGGCGTAGCGACCGCCATGACCTTCGTCATCGACGGCGTCCGCAAGAGCTACGGCACCCACGAGGTGCTCAAGAGCGTCTCCCTGCGCTGCGAGCCCGGGCGGGTGCACGCGCTGTTGGGCGCGAACGGCGCCGGCAAGAGCACGTTGATCAAGTGCCTCAGCGGCGCCCACGCACCCGACGCGGGGACGATCCAGCTCGACGGCGAGGTCTGGACCAGCCTGACCCCGCAGCAGGCGGCCGAGGCCGGCATCTCCGTGATCTACCAGCACCTGAGCCTCGTCGCCTCGCTGTCGATCAGCGACAACGTGTTCCTCGGCAGGGAGCTGCGCCGCGGCCCGCTGGTGAATCGGGCCGAGCAGCGCCGCCGCACCCGGCAGGCACTCGACGACGTCCTCGGCCCCAGCCACGGTCTGAGCGAGGACGCGCTGGTCGGCGACCTGCCGATCGCGGCGCAACAGCTCGTCGAGATCGTCAAGGCGACCTCGCGACCGGGCATCCGCGTGCTCATCCTCGACGAGCCGACCGCCGCACTGTCGGATCGCGAGGCGAGCCGGTTGAAGGGCGTCGTGCGCCGCATCGCAGCGAGCGGGGTGCACGTCCTGTTCATCACGCACATCCTCGGCGACGTCTTCGACCTGTGCGACCGGATCACGGTGCTGCGCGACGGCGTCGTCGCCCTGGACGAACCCGTCGGCGCGGTGCGCCCCGACCAGCTGACGGAGGCCATCACCGGTCGCCTCCCGGCCCCGCGCCGCACGACGAGCACCGGCACCAGCCCAGGCGCGCCGCTGCTGACCGTTTCCGGGCTGGGCGGCGACCGGTTCCGCGACGTCACGCTCACCGCGCACGAGGGCGAGATCGTCGGCGTCTTCGGGCTCGTCGGCTCCGGCCGCAGCGAGCTGCTCGAGACGCTGTACGGAGCGCGCCGGGCCGACACAGGCACGGTAGCGGTAGCCGGGCGGACGGTGCCGCGCCGGGCGAGCCCGAGGGCCGCGCTCCGCGCCGGTATCGCGCTGGTGCCCGGCGACCGGGGCCAGCAGGCGATCTTCGCCGACCTCACCGCGGCCGAGAACGTGCTCCAGCCCGCCTTCGCCCAGCTCGGCCCGCCCCTGCTGCGCGACCGAGGCGCCGAACGGGATCGGTTCGCGGCGGGCGCCGAGCAGGTCCGCCTGCACCCCGCCGACCCCGGGCTGCCGGCCCGCTCCTTCTCCGGCGGGAACCAGCAGAAGCTCGTGCTCAGTCGGTGGCTCGCCTACCGGGGCGTCCGCGTCTTGCTGCTGGACGAACCCACCCAGGGCATCGACGTCGGCGCCCGCGCCGACATCTACCGGACGCTGCGCTCGTCGGAGGTCCTCGGCGGCCGCACGGTCGTGTTCACCACCTCGGACCCGGACGAGGTCGCCCTGCTCGCCGACCGTGTGTTCGTGCTGGTCCGCGGACGCATCGTGGCCGAGCTGCCCGCAGCGCCGCTGGACCGCAACCGCCTGCTGAAGCTCGCCCACCTCGGCACGGCCCTCACGGAAGGAGTGTCCCGAGCATGATCCACCTCAAGGCGGCGGACACGGCGTCTCCGCCCGGTGGCGACCAGGACCCGCCCGCACGTCAGTGGCGCACCCATCGCGCCGGGGATCTCCTCGTCCGCAACAGCCTGGTCATCGGCATCGCGGTGCTGCTGATCGTGTTCACCGCGGCCGACCCGACCTTCTTCACCGTCGACGTGCTGGCGAACATCGCCCTGCAGAGCACCGCGCTGGCCGTCGTCGCGGTCACCAGCACACTGCTGGTGATCTCCGGCGAGGTGGACCTGTCGGTCGGCTCGGTGGAAGCCCTCTCCGCGGTGACCGCCGGTTACCTCATGGCCGCGAGCGGCTGGGACGCGCTCACCTCGGTCGCGGTCGGCCTCGCCGCCGGGGCCGCGGCCGGAGCGCTCAACGGCCTGCTGGTCACCGTCGTCGGCGTCAACTCGATCGTGGTGACGCTCGGCATGGGCAACATCGCCCGCGGCGCTACGTACCTGATCACCACGGCGCCGGTGTTCGGCTTCACCGAAGGCTTCCTGCAGCTGGGCAACGGCACCTTCCTCGGCGTCGCGATCCCGATCTGGATCGCCGGGGCGGCGTTCGCGCTCGGCGGCGCCTTCCTGGTGTTGACGCCCACCGGCCGGCACATCTACGCGGTGGGCATGAACCGCGAAGCCGCCTACCTGGCGGGGATCGAGCTGCGGCGCATCCGGTTCGTGCTGTTCACGCTGAACGGCCTGGCCGCAGGCCTGGCCGGGATCATCCTCGCCTCCCGGCTCAACAGCGCACCGCCCGGCACGCTCGGCGTCGGCTTCGAGCTGCAGGTCCTCACCGCGGTGCTGCTCGGCGGCGTCGCCTTCACCGGTGGTCGGGGACGGCTGTTCGGGGTGCTGCTGGCTGTGTTGTTCCTCAACGTCCTGCAGGCAGGTCTCACCACCCTCAACGTCGCCAACGCCTGGCAGCAGATCACCCAGGGCGTCGCGCTCATCGCCTCGGTCGGCCTCGATCTGCTCAACCACCGCCGCGGCCGCCGCTCGCTGCTGCCGTGGGCCCGGCTGCGCCCGATGAGAAGCCCTGCGCCCGACGATCAGGAGGCATCACGATGAGCACCACCATCTCGACCCCCGTCGGCGAGACGTTCGTCGCCGAGGTCGGCTCCGGCAGGCCGATCCTCGTGCTGCACGGCGGCTTGGGACTCGACCACGGCTACCTGCGCTCGGCCTTCGACGCACTCGCCGACCGGTACCGGGTGATCTACCTGGACTTCATCGGCAACGGCCGGTCCGACCGCGCGATCGACTACGCGGCGATCAACGACAACACGATCTGGGTCCGGCAGGTGGACGAGGTGATCCGGGCTCTCGACCTGCACGACCCGGTCCTCGTCGGGCACTCCTACGGCGGCTACGTGGCGCTGGAGTACGCGCTGACGGAGCCGGGCGCAGGCCGCCCGATGATCCTCGTCTCGACCGCACCAAAGCTCGACCACACCGACGTCGTCGCCGAGAACGCGGCCAAGCGCGGAACCCCCGAGCAGGTGGAGGCCGTGCAGGTGCGGTTGTCCCGGCGACAGGCGGACGACGCGGAGTGGGCCGACCTGTGGCGCACGCTGTTGCCGCTGTACTTCCACGCGCCGACGCCGGAGCTGGTCGCCCGTGCCCACGACGGCACGCACTTCAGCGCACAGGCGTTCAACACCGCCCACCTGCGGGCGCTTCAGGCCTACGACGTCAGCGGTCGGCTCGCGGAGATCACCGGCGAGACCCTCGTCGTCTCCGGTGACGACGACTGGATCCTCCCGCTGGAGATCTGCTCCCTGCCGCTGGCCACCGGCATCCCGCGCGCGTCGCTCGCGGTGCTGCCGGAGTGCGGCCACTTCCCCTTCCTCGAACGTCCCGAGCCGTTCCTCGCCGTCGTGCGTGACTGGCTCGACCGGCACTGATCCGCCGGTACCACAGAAAGGACACGAATGAGCGAGACCTCGCCGGGCTCGGTGGCCGTCGTCGGCTTGGGCGCGATGGGAGGTGCGATGGCGACGTTGCTCGTGCGGCGCGGCTGGTCCGTGCGCGGTTACGATCCCTCCGCGGAGTCGGTGGCCCGGGCGCGAGACGCCGGTGTCGCCACCGTCGCTTCCGTCGCCGACCTGGCAGGGACGGATCAGGTCCTGCTTTCGCTCCCCGGCGCCGAGCAGGTCCGGGCCGTGGTCCCCGAGCTCCTGGGCATGGACGCCGTGCGCCTCATCGTCGACACCACCACCTCCGATCCTCAGACCAGCGTCGCGTTGGCGGCCGACGCGCGGGCCCGCGGCGTCGTCTTCGTCGACGCGCCCGTTTCGGGCGGGCCGGCCGGCGCTGCCGCGGGAACCCTCGCCGCTTTCGTCGGCGCCGAGGAGGCCGGTCTGGCCGTGGCGACGCCGCTGCTGGACGCGATCAGCGGCGGTCGGTGGCGGCACATGGGCGGGCCCGGCGCGGGCAACGTCACCAAGCTGCTCAACAACGCGCTGTGCGCCGGGGCCATCGCCCTGTGCGCCGAGGCTGTTGATCTCGCCGCGGCGCACGGGCTGGACCTGGACACGGTCGTCGCCGCGCTGAACAGCGGTTCAGGACGCAACGCGGCGACCGAGGTGAACTTCCCGCGCTGGGTGCTGCCTGGCACGTACGACTCCGGGTTCCCGATCCGGCTCATGACCAGGGACGTGAACCTGGCGGCCGACCTGGCCGCGAGGACCGGCACCGCCCGGACCGTCATGGACGCCACCCGCCGCAGTTGGCAACGGGCCGCCGAGCAACTGCCGCCGGACGCCGACTTCAACCGGGCGGCCCAGGTGATCGCCACGACCGCTGCGCTCGCCGGGAGGCCGGCATGACCGATCCCGCCACCGTCCTCGCCGAGGCCCTCCCCGAGGGGCTCGGCGGCTACGCCGCGGGCACGTACCTGACCGGCCGCGGAAGCGTCATCGAGGTGCGTTACCCGGCCACCGGCGAACTCCTGACGACCTGGCGCGACATCGGCGCCGAAGGCGCCATCGCCGCCGTCGACGCCGCCGCTGCTGCTGTGCGGCCCTGGCAGGAGGCCGGCCCGTTCGGCCGCGCCGAGGCGCTGCGCCGGCTGGCCGTGCTGATCCGCGAGTCGGCCGCCCGGCTCGCGACGCTGGAGACGGCCACCGCCGGCAAGCCGCTGCGCGACACTCGAGTGGAGGTCGCGCGGGCGGCCGAGTTCTTCGACTACTACGCCGGGTGGGCCGACAAGATCACCGGTCAGACGCTCCCGGTGCCCGGGCCGTGGCTGACCTACACCCGCCGCGTCCCGTACGGGGTGATCGGGCTGCTCACCCCGTGGAACGCGCCGCTGTTCACCGCCGCCTGGAACGCCGCGGCCGCGCTGGCCTGCGGGAACACCGTCGTGCTGAAGCCGAGCGAGTTCACCCCGGCCACCACGCTCGTGCTGGCCCGCCTTGCCGAGGAGGCGGGGCTACCGCCCGGCGCCCTCAGCGTCGCGTGCGGGCTCGGCGAGACCGTCGGGCAGGCCCTCGTCGCCGATCCACGGGTGCGCAAGGTGGCGTTCATCGGCTCGGTGGCCACCGGGCGGGCCGTCGCGACCGCGGCCGCGTCCCGCGGCGTGCCGGCGCTGTTGGAGCTGGGCGGCAAGAGCGCGAACATCGTCTTCGCCGACGCCGATCTCGACACCGCCGTGAACGGCGTCCTCGCAGCGATCTTCGCGGGCGCCGGCCAGTCGTGCGTGGCCGGCTCCCGGCTGCTGGTGGAGGCCGAGGTGCACGACGAGTTCGTCGCCGAGGTCGTCCGCCGGGCGGCGCTGCTCAAGGTCGGCGACCCGCTCGACCCGGACGTCGAGATCGGCCCGATCGCGAACGCCCGCCAGTACTCGCGCGTGTGCGAGCTGGTCGAGCAAGCGCTGAGCGAGGGCGCGGTGCGGGTCAGCGTGCCCGGCGCACGGGACCTGGCCAGCGGTGGATTCTGGGTCGAGCCGACCGTGCTCGACCGCGTCTCCCCCGACAACGCGGTGGCCCGGACCGAGGTCTTCGGCCCCGTGCTCGCCGTCAGCACGTTCACCGACGAGGCGGACGCGATCCGGCAGGCCAACGACACCGACTTCGGGCTCGCCGGCGCGGTCTGGACCTCTTCGGTCGAGCGGGCGCACCGCGTCGCCGACGCCGTCCGGGCCGGCACGTTCTGGATCAACGCGTACAAGACGATCCACGTGGCGGCGCCGTTCGGCGGGTTCGGCGACTCGGGCTGGGGCCGGTCGTCGGGGCCCGACGTGCTGGGTGAGTACACGCAGGCCAAGGCGGTGTGGGTGCCCACGAGCCCGTACGTGGCACCGTTCCCGTCGTTGCGAGCCCACTGAGGTCTGCGCTACGAACGGCCCTTTCGTCCACTCGGGGTGGACGAAAGGGCCGTTCGTAGCGATCGGGGCGGCCTGGCGCCGGCGTGGATCCGGCACCAGCTGCGCCGGGTGCGTCAGATCAACGCCGTGACCTGCTCCTGCTGCCCGAGCAGCTCGCGCCCGTACACCTCCGCCGCGATGGACGGGTTGACGACGGCGTGGCGGCTGCCGGTCTCCTGGTCCCGCCAGATGCGCTGCAGCGGGTTCTTCTCGCCGAAGCTGCTCGCCCCGCCGATGCTCACGAGCAGGTCGATGGCCTCCCGGCAGCGGCGGGCGATGTAGCCGGTGTCCATCCGCACGCGGGTGCGGGTGAGCCGGTCCATGTACTGCGCCGACGAGGCCCACTCGTCGATGTCGGCGGCCGCACGCATGGCGTGCAGGTGAGCGGTGTCGATCAGCTGCACGGCCTCGGCGAGGTTCAGCTGCGTGGTGGGGGCGGCCGCCGAGTCCTCGTAGAAGGTGTACGAGATCGGCTTGCGCTTGGTGAGCGTCTCCATGACGACGTCGAGCGCCGCGCGGGCCATGCCGATCTGCGGGCCGACGAGGATCAGCGCGAGCACGGGCACGAACGCCGAGCGGTACAGCGTCTCGCCGGTGTGCTCGGTGCCGTACTCCCCCTCCACCGCCTTCGGGACCGACAGGATGCGGTGTGCGGGCACGAAGACCTCGTCCGCGACGAGGGTGTTGCTCGCCGTGGCGCGCAGACCGGCGACGAACCAGGTGTCCTTCACCGTCAGCTCGGACATCGGGATCAGCGCCAGGCCCTGGTCGACCTGGGCGCCCGCCGCGTCGACGACGGGGATGCCCAGCACCGCCCACTGCGCGTGCGCCGAACCGGACGCGAAGCCCCACGACCCCGACACGACCTGGCCGCCGTCGACGGCCCGGACCCGTGCGGCCGGGGCGAGCACACCGCACACTCGGGCCTCGGGATCGGCGCCCCACACGTCCCGCTGGGCCTGCTCCGGGAAGAGCCCGACCATCCAGCAGCAGACGTTCATCAGCGCGGTGACCCAGGCCGCCGAACCGTCGCCGCGGCCGATCTCCTCGCTCACCTCCATGAACGTGGTGAAGTCGGCCTCGAGCCCGCCCCAGCGGCGCGGCTGCATGATGCGGAAGACCCCCGTGGCCCGCAGCGCCTCGACGACCTCGTCCGGCACGCGCCGGTCGGCCTCGGCCCGGGCGGCCTCGGCGCGCAGCAGGGGACGCAGGTCGGCGAGGCGGCGCAGCAGCTCCGCGGCCGACGGCCGGTCGTCGATCGCCGGGTGGGGGATCTCTGCGGTGGTCGTCATCGGATCTCCTCGTCGAGTGGCAGTGGCGGGCAGCGACGTCGGACGCAGCCACATCGGACGCAGCCGCATCGGATGCGGCGACATCGGACGCAGCGGCATCGGATGCAGCGGCATCGGATGCAGCGGC
>Ga0065720_1019718_pt1 | contig 20936 bp, 27 predicted proteins | sample Thericmetagenome_FD_59107 | JGI IMG/M metagenome (GOLD analysis project Ga0065720, IMG submission 59107) | Thermophilic microbial communities from the Joint Bioenergy Institute, California, USA of rice/straw/compost enrichment - eDNA_2 v2... | ecosystem: Engineered > Solid waste > Grass >...
CCCCGCCGATGCTGCCCCTTCTGAGGGCAACAATGCTGAGCCCAAGGAAGAGAAGGCTGTTGTCAAGAAGTCCGACTCTAAGAGAGCTGTCCAGAAGCACAACGGCACACGCTACTGGCTCTGGGAGCGGTCTGTTGGCGAGTTTCAGCGGGTGTTTGCCTTCCCCGAGCGGCTTGACCATGATGGCGTAACCGCACGCCTGGAAAATGGTATCCTGAGTGTGAATGTGCCAAAGGCTAAGAAGGCTGGGAAAAGGAAGATTGAAATTCAGTGAAGGGTCTCGGAAGTGTAAAGGGGCATCTTTTTGGAAGGCTTTGTCAGCGATTGGCGATTGACATCAGCTTGAGCGAGCTTTGGTTCATTTAAGGGAGGATCGGTTAGATGGTTTTAGGATTCAACTAGACTCGAGAAATGAGTTCATCTGGTTGTTCATTGGTATTAAGAGGGCAGGCTAGTGCTAGGGTGGATAGAGCATTGATTGGGTCTTGGGATGCATTGCTGAGCTGGGTGTATTGGTAGTTATAGCAGTCAATGAGATGGTTTTTGATATTAGACTTTTTGAAGCCGATGTGATCTCGTTATGTCTTGATGCAATAAGTGACATGTGTACCAACAAGTGGATCAGGCAAGTGGATAAGGACTCTAGCACAAACAGCTGGGCAAGACCCATGTCCATGCCAAGAGCCAATCACATTGTGGTTTGACAGTGGCGTCACAGTGCATCTCACACCATGACCCTGTGAAGCACGCTAAATCAAGGATCTTGCAGTGGGCGATCAGCCGCAACTCAACTTCAACCTCTCCATCAACACCAGTCAACAAGTTCTCGCTATCTTCTGACCATCACGTAACGTTACCTCAACCGCATCCGTGAGTCTAGGCATATCACGTACGGCAGAATACTTACATTGACATTTAACTCCATGAAAAGCACCCGTCGTTTCCTCTCCAAAATCCGCTCCCGCGCTTCGCAGTTTTTCCACCGCTCCAGCCTTCAAGATGACCCCCTGGCCCCAATCGAGCGCCTTCCGCCTGAACTGCGTCTTGAAATCCTCATTTCTCTCGATTATTCGTCTTTCCGTGCCCTGATACACGCCTCTCCAACGTATTTCCAGCAGTATATTTACGACAGCTCCCACATACTCTGCCAATGTCTCGCGCGCCAGCTTGGCCCCGCCAATCTAGATGCTTTTGCGGCCTACCGGTCGGGTAAGCCCGACTTCCTAGAAAAACGTGACCGAGAAGAGGTGCGCGGGTTTATTGGGGAGTACAGCAAACTGCGTTCTGACCCAAGCGATTTTGACATCGCGAAATGGGTTAATGCCAGAGAGGCGAGGGATATGCTGCTATTTCATGAGAGAGTGGTCCGGCCGTTGGTTGAAAGGTATGCCGACTGGGCGTTGGCGAACCTTGCCGCCGAAGTTGGAGTGGAGAACAGTGTGCAGGGCCCGCAACAGAAGAGGCGACGACCTCTCAGCGCAGCAGAACAGATGCGCATAACGCGCGCGTTGTATCGCGCGCAACTCTATAGCAATTTGTTTGGGCATGGTGCAGCGTGGACGCGACTACAATACGGGCCGCAGCTGCACGTTTTGTACAGCAGTGTGGAGGTGGTGATGGAATGTTTTGCGCAATTTGAGCCATGGGAGGTGGAAGAGCTCGTGTGTGTGTTTGAGTTTGGCAAAGAGAAGTATGCACACGTGTTCGAAGAGATCAAAAATGTTATTGAACCAAACGATGAGGACGGAGTACCCGCTATCCCACTAGAAGACGGCTGTATGTCCCCAAACATAATCCTAACCGTCTCCTAACTGATCTTCGCTGACCTCTTCGTTTTTTTCTTCAGGGGAAAGACAAGACCTTCTCGGCGGAACTGTCTTCTCTGGTCTTCAACCCCTCCTCGCCATCCTCTCCCAAGAATCCCCTACCCCCGAATCCCTCATCCCCATTGTAAAACCCAACCTCCGTCTCGGAGGTTACCTTTTCGAATCAGCCCTCCTCCGCCAATCCCAAACCAACCGCCGCACCTCCCGCCTTCCATCCCCTCTCCTCTCGCATGCTTCAGCCCGCGACCTCAAGCAAAAAAACCGGGAAGCACATCCATTCAAAGGAGACACTGTAGGAGGACTGTACCCTTCGCAGGCAGCGGCACATCCGCCGTTCGCGTGGACAGTTATGTGGAAGGGGACGTGGTGCAATTTGTGGGGGAAGTATATCAATGGTGACTTGAGGAAGTGGGGGTATGTGATGTGGGATCGGACGAGGATGGAAGAAGAAGGCGGGATGGATGTTTTGAGTAGACAGTGGGATGATGGGAGGGATGTGAGGGAGGAAATTGAAGGGTTGTAGGGGGGTATGCAGATGGATACAGACATATATTGGAGTAGTTAAGACTCCTAATTTTGGTCTCACGCCACAAAGGTCATGATGACAACACTCATCATGAGAGGAGTTACATTGGAGAGACCACATGGCTCAACTTATAAGACGAGTGTAGAGAAGGCTTTAAGGAAAAGCTTGGCGAGTCTGCAAGGCTGTTAAGAGACCTATGGCTGGCAAATGGAGGGGTGGGATATGGCATACGTCGCGGAATGCACTGGATTGGAGACGGAGAGTAACTGTGAGCCTAAACGCGCCTCTAAATTGTCTGTCTCGGATCTCTCTGTTACCAAGGCCAACCAGGCATATCACTTGTACGCTAAAACTACCTATATAAGAGGTATGCATATATTAAGTCGTCTAATAACGCATGCCAGTCGGATATTCATTTCTTCCACAACTTCCAATCCGGAAGTAGCAAGCCGACAACCTGAAAACCAAACAGAACCACTGACAGCTTGTCGGTCTCCGAAACGATGTCGTTTGCTCTGAATATGGCTTCAGTCCAAAGGACGAAAGGCCAGATACCGCCTTCAAGAAACAGGAAACTGCAGAGCCACCCATAATTTTCCGACAATGGTCTCTCATCCCAGTCCTTAACCCTATTCCAATAATGACAAAATAGGCAGCAGAAAACAACCAAAAAGCCACAAAACATAAAAAAGCCGCCGAAAAAATATAAAGCCAAGAAGGACGATGAATGGATGAAAATCCTCGTGGAGTTTTCTAACAAATCGGTTAACAACGGAATCCCGTTTGACCGCGAGCCGGGCCATAGCTATGGCCCAGATGATAGACATGACACACAAAATCGTGCCAATAATATTCCACATACGGAAGAAAACCGTATGCCACTTTTCATCGAGTGTCCTGGAACCAAAGTAGAAGAAGCGATAAGCTCCATAACCAGCTTCCATATAGCCATAGGCCTTCCATGACGCGACGGTGTTAATCGCAAGTGCTCCTGCTGAGCCAAGGACTAGAATCGTAGCCAGATATGGGTTTCGAGAACTGACGCCGCCAACATAGGAGATTGCGTAGATGACATTGAAGTGAGGAATGAGTAGGCAGAGAGGGCCGACATTTTCTGGAGCGCTGGGGTTGATGATGTCTCTGTACCACAAGTATTGCATGTGGATGTTATGAGCGAGAAATCCGAGGTTACTTATGTCGCTGGTTCCAACGCCGGCAATGTACTGGGCTGGTGCGAGCATTGTGCTGAGGTATATCAGGGTTCTGTTCAAGGGACTGAACCCCGGGACGATGTGGTAGGTCATGAGGCGGACGATGCTTCGACAAAGAACGGAAGAATGAGTCCCGGTGCCAAAGTTCACTGATGATTCAGGATTATGACGTGACAAGACTTTTCACAGCGGTCAGCTTTGACTGCCCAAGTTCCTGGTTTGGATGTTGTAAGTGATCCTAGAATTATAGATATAGTTAGTTGCCGTGGCTTGTCGGAGCTTAAAAGACTACCAAATCCACTATCCTCATCAAAGAAGAGAGGTCACCGGAACAGACATCCGGCTATATATATTCAGATTCACGTCTTCGTGAAGAAAGCTTATCATGCAATCTAGCTAACTTTGCATTCCATCATATCGGTAAGGCTGAGCACAAGTTCACAGAGAGTTTTTCACAAAACCGCGTAAGCAGGCCTCTCTGCTCACTATACGGGTTTCTGTTTGGGAAATTCGGCGTTTTGCATACCTATAAGGCTCTCTTGCAAATTGGGAAACGAGGAACCGCCCCTCGTATTTGTCGCCAATGGACGATCCAGGATTGGTAGTGCAACTTGAAAACTGAACACATCTATAACACTGAGCACACAATGCAGTATCATGCCAATTTCAGTTTACATTTATGCCATCCTTCTAACTTTAAGCGATACTTTAGAAGCTCTTTGCGTGTCTTGAGCCCATCATTTACCTGGTTGTCACCGAATATCAGTCATAGGGTTGCCTAGGATCACACGATGTCTATAAAGGCTATCACGACAACCTTGGAACCGAGCGGTTGCCGCTAGGACTGTTAAAGCTAAACTCACCTCAGCCTTCGGGGTTGAATAGCTGTTCCCCTCGCCTTTTCCTGGACGTCACGACACAGGGATCAGTGTGCCTTCTACTGATTAATCTAATTGTCTTATCCACCTCCAGTGATGAACGGTCGAAAGATCTAAATAAATAAATAGATAGATAAATCAATAACTTGTCTTATCCAAAGTACTTCAAGTCATCCATGGCAACCAGACCGTTAAATGCATATAGATCTACAGCTTCTCTCCATTTTTTTAAAGATACGCAATGATGTATATTTTTGACGTTGTAACTGAATGCATCTTTGCTTTTCTTCTTGTTAACGGTACGACTATTGATATCAAATACAGGACATCCAAGATCTGCGGGGTTCCATGAAACATGCATCACAATTTGGACAGAGTCTAGGTGATAATTGCCCAGTAGAATTGATTCAGAGATCATAATAATCCCAGAGAGGGATATAGACGCCTCTTAGCGGTGGCCGCTCGGAGTCTCGAGGTGGGAGGACCTGTATTGAGACCCGAGGTAGCTGCGTCGAGCCTCGGGGTACTCGCATCGAGATGCCGGGTACTTCTGTAGAGACCCCGAACGCTCGTCGCTCTCTGAATCATCTAGCTTGCTTTTTCCGACACACCCGCAACCCGGTATCAGCAGCAGCAGTATCTGAGCGTCAAACAGAGCTATTGCCACCATATCCATATCCAAACTTAACCTCGTTCCGTTTGATAATGTGCTCTATTCAAAGAACAAACGGCCGGATACTAGGAGCCAGGAATAAAAGTTTAACAGGCATGCAAAGAATTTAGCTAACTTTCTATCCCTGTCCTCCAATACGTTCTAAAACTGAAGGGGAAAGTAAAAAAACAGGCCAAAATCCAATAGTCATGAAAAAGTCACCAACAAAGACAGCACATGCCATTAAACGAATGGTACTCCAATTTTCAAAAAAAAATGTCTTTGACAAAAAGATTCACATACGGGCTCTGTTTGACAGCCAATCTTGCTATAGCGATAGACTAAATGATTGACATTCTGCATAGGATGCTTCCCAAAATGTTCTGCAGTTGAAAAAAGACAATGATACCGCAGTGAGCATTCTTCAGCCAAAAGAACTTATACTCCCAATAGATGACCTCCATATATGTGGATGCTCTCCATGATGTGGTGATGTTAACGACAACAAAAGGGCTGTGCCAATAAGGAAGATAATCTCGAGCCACCATCCACATGTACTGACACCTCACACGTATAAGATAATGTAGATAATAATCACAGCCTCGTCGTTCCTGAAGAAAAAGGGGAAGGAGGATCAATCGTGTCAACAAATTATTGCTCCAAGATCGGCCATTGTTACCTTTTTCTATCTATCACCTGCAGCCATTGGCCCATTGGCTAGGATGACAGCTCAAAAACGAGACAAGGCTAGATCGATCTATTCATTTAACAACTCAATGTGCCAGGCCGGTGGGCCTGTTCTGCTTTCATGGCAGTATCCGTAGTAGTATTAATCTTGAAATCCAAGAGCTATTTTGAGCAAATCTTAAGTCTAGATCTCATAGTTCGCTTCCAAAAATTTGGGGGGATAAATGTTTCGGATCAATGAGTCCTGCAGTTACACCGTTTCGGTTCAGCCTTGTCACAACAACTTGCAGCCTAGTCGAGCCACCTCATTCAAAGCCCTGTTTAATCTGCAGACGATCATCCGACTCTTGGCCACCTAGGCCACAGTACCTCGCGTACTCTCTTACATCAAGGTTATCTCCCACCTCCTTTAGGTGAAGCAGATCATCCAAAAGATCCAACTTCGCAACTGTGCAGTAAAATCAAAAGGTGTTTTCCTTCGATCCTATTCCAGTATTAAATAGCTTCTGCGAGCCCGGAATGCTCCGCACAACGACATTTCATAACATATCTCGAATGGATGCTCATGGTTACCTACTTTAAAGTCGAAATGATAATGCTCCAGCTTAGGCATACGCAACAGGGACTGGCTTAGGCCTGACAGAAAGGTTTTAAAAGAAGTCAACTAGCTCCAAAGGGCTGAGATCTTCCGAGTAGCCCAGACTCACGAATCAGTCTCCGACAGCCACTGGCTAGTCTGTTCGTTTGGCTCTGGGGTGAAGGAAAATGTGACAGAGATCCGTGGATACTTCCTGTAAGAGCATGATGGATTCTATGTCTGATGACCATGGTTGCTCGCCTTGGTTCTCCCGAGTCGCTCACGCTGGTAACAGGCGGGAATTGTCATATGGACACTGCAGTCCAGGGAGAAGAAATACTTTTGACAGTCGATATATAGAACACCAGTGACCCAAGAGCTGAGAAGGGCAAAGGCATATCTGATTGGTAGAGCCCGGAAAATATGAGGGGGTGGCAAGAATGAGTTAGATAACCTTGCCACGCTGAGGAGAACCCCTAAAGATTGCAGGAGACCGCGAGGTACTCACAAGGGCAAAGGGATTTACAAGGGGGCTATTTGGACACGATGAAGGAATTCTCTTGGGCTTTCCTCTCCCCAACACAAGGACACTGAGGGCAAAGAAAGATTATTACACGTAGTAATTGACTTCACTGTGCACCCCACATCGTCAGTGGCTATCATCTAACCCATTTGACCCATTGTCGATCCCTGTCTGCGCTAGACCAAAGTCACCCGTTACAGAAATGTAGTTTGCAAGAATGAACCTGGAGCTGTCACAGCCACACTGCGCAATTGGAAAGACAGCGCGCGCAATGTTTGCCCAAAGGACCTCAGTTTTGCTTTGATATTCATGGCTTGACTAGGAGAAAGTATCTGTTAGTCATCGTGCGGTATCCAACATACACAGGTTGCTCAGAAGTTGCCCGAGAGGACTTTATCCAACATCATTTGGCTGGAGTCATCGCTGACAATGTCTGTCAAGCTTGGTCACTAAACTTCATGTCCATAGGGCGTGAACTTACGTCAGTATGCTCTTGTTCAAGGTCACCGCTCCAGAGACAACAAAACGCTACTTACCTGAGAGCGACAACAGAAAATGGAAGATTGCACTGGCAGAGGCGATCAGTCTCAAGCTGCGATTTGATATGCAGCCTTTGTAGAGGGTGCTGACGAATTACTGGGTATCCGCGGAGCCGATCATTCTTCAACATGTACTCGAGTTGGTGCAGTCGGTCAGATGTGATGAACAGAAGAGACCAGATATGATTCGCGATGACATATTGCCATTTCCTGATGATTGTGGCATACCGGGCCAACTTGCGGGGCAGCATGCCTTTTCCGAGTTAAGGAAAGTATGCGTCAATGTTGTCCATTATCTCCTGCGGGAGCTTCTCTATGGTGAAAGCAGAGTGCTGCGATGGTGGATGGTGGGATGGGACTTGCGGGCTGAAAACCCTGTGTTTGAGAATGAGACCCAACTTGCAAATGAATCTGGAAATCGAATCAGAAAAAAACAGAAACTTGACCAAATTTTCCTATTACAGCCAAAGATCAAAAACTGCTAGCAAATTAAATTATCTATTTCCAAGATGTCACTCGACAGTACGGGGTCTAGGTCTTGGGTAGCCACGGCTTACATGAGAAGACTCCTTTAAGGTCGCGAAAACAGTCTTCATATTTGCTCTTTCTTTCTAGGTGTACATTCAACATACTGCTAGAGAGTCTCATTGAGTACCATACTCAATTATTTCTGCACATATATAGCAACGATCTACTCAAGGTAAGGTTTGGATATGTTAAACGCCAGAGTAGACCTGCAGACCCTAACTTTCCAGAGAGCGAAATTACTAGCGTAATAAGGGTTAGGGATGAGCCCCTGGTTGTAAGAAACCCGGCTTATAAACCCTAACCCTACCGAGTTGGAAAGAGAAGATTGTTAAGGGTAAAGGTTAGCACCAAGGCGCTGACAGTATGTTTGGTCTAGCTCTGGTCATCGGAACTAGGCATCTAAAAACATGCTACTAAAAAACCATTGTCTACGATTAGGTGGAAAGATATTTGGAGACTTCCGACGATGGAACAAGAGGTTCGAAGCATATGCTTCTCTTCAAACCAACTTTCCACTGGTTCAAAGTGCTTGGAGAAAAGGAGCTTCATCCCTGAGCCGCCAATACCTAGGGTCATTGACGTCACTGTCGTCACTATGAAGCCCTTGGCCACCAACGTGCAACAGGGTACTTTGCCAAGGAACTTGAGTATGAATTTTAAGTAGCTTTTCTACCACAGAAACTAAAGCCATACTACATCCTGTTTACTTGAAGCTGATTTCTACGAGATCAGAGACGGTCGATATAAGCAAAAGCCAAGAGAAAAGTTCAACAGACCCATGGCCGGAATAATGTCTGACACGATGGAAAGAGCCAAGCAGGCTGTGCTTGGACCCCGCGAGAGCGACAAGCTTCATGACTTGGCGAAAGTCACTAAGGACATCTCGCCCGATCACCGATTGACGACAGACTACGGAGTCAAGCAGACCACCCACGATGACTGGCTCAAGGTTGCCAGCAGCGACAAGACGGGACCTCTTCTCCTGGAGGACCCTCTTGGCCGTGAGAAGGTGAGATCTCCCTTGAACTATGAACAATTCAGCTTGACTAACACCCTCAGATCATGCGCTTTGACCACGAGCGTATTCCCGAAAGAGTCGTTCACGCCCGTGGCAGCGGCGCGTTTGGCAAATTTAAGCTACTGGAGCCCATCCCTGAGCTGACCATGGCGGGCGTGCTCACAGATACGTCGCGGGAAACGCCCGTTTTCGTGCGCTTCTCCACGGTGCTGGGCAGTCGTGGCAGCGCGGACACTGTTCGTGATGTGAGAGGTTTCGCGACTAAGTTTTACACCAAGGAGGGCAACTGGGACATCGTTGGGAACAATATCCCAGTTTTCTTCATCCAGGACGCAATCAAGTTCCCTGACGTCATCCATGCGGGCAAGCCAGAGCCGCATAATGAAGTGCCGCAGGCGCAGTCAGCGCACAATAATTTTTGGGATTTTCAGTTTAATCATACAGAGGCGACGCATATGTTTATGTGGACGGTGAGATTGTCTTCAACTCAACGCTTTTGACCGACCACTGACCTCCTTAGATGAGTGACCGAGCCATCCCCCGCTCATTCCGCATGATGCAGGGCTTCGGCGTTAATACATTCACTCTAATTAACTCCAAAGGTGAACGACACTTCGCCAAGTTCCACTGGACTCCCGAACTCGGCGTCCACTCCCTCGTCTGGGACGAAGCGCTCAAAATCTCTGGTCAAGACCCCGACTTCCACCGCAAGGACCTCTGGGAAGCGATTGCCAACGGCGTCTACCCCAAGTGGAAGTTTGGAATCCAAGTGATCCCGGAAGCCGACGAAAATAAATTCGACTTCGACATTCTTGACGCAACAAAGGTCTGGCCCGAAGACTTAGTCCCAGTTCGCTACATCGGCGAGATGGAGCTCAACCGCAACCCTGACGAGTTCTTCACGCAAGTCGAGCAAATCGCCTTCTGCACAAGTCACGTCGTTCCCGGCATAGGCTTCTCGGACGACCCACTCCTTCAGGGCCGTAACTTCAGCTACTTCGACACACAGATCTCCCGGCTGGGCGTCAACTTCCAGGAGCTGCCTATTAACAGGCCGGTGTGTCCAGTCATGAACTTTAATCGTGACGGTGCCCTCCGCCACACCATCACCCGGGGAACGGTGAACTATTGGCCCAACCGCTACGGTGCCGTACCTCCTGCAACCCTCGACGAGGGCGGGTATCTGGAGTATGCCGAGCGCGTGGCAGGCATCAAAGCCCGTATGCGCAGCGCTAAGTTCAAAGACCACTTCTCTCAGGCCCAGCTCTTCTACAACTCATTATCTCCCATCGAAAAAGCTCACTTAACCAACGCTCTGGCCTTCGAACTTGACCATTGCGAGGATCCTCTGGTGTACAGCCGGATGGCGCAGCGCTTAGCGGACATCGATTTCTCTCTCGCAAAGGAAGTCCACTCGAGAATCGGAGGAGATCCCCCATCTGAAACAAATCGCCGCCCCAACCACGGCAAGAAGGCACCAAATTTAAGCCAGTTCGATTTTCCCCCTTCCAACCCGACCATCGCTTCCCGCAGGGTCGCGATCTTGGTTGGAGACGGATACGATCACTACGCCTTTTCTTCAGCATATGCAGCCTTAACAACGGCACAAGCCGTCCCCCTCGTTGTCGGCACGAAACGTTCCCGCCTCCGCGCCGCTAACGATGCCGGCTCTACCGAACCCCATCACCACCTCGAAGGATTACGCTCGACGCTAGTCGACGCGCTCTTCATCCCCGGCGGGACCGAGTCCATCGCGACCCTAGCCTGCTCAGGTAGGGCATTGCACTGGATCCGGGAGGCATTTGGGCATTTGAAGGTGATTGGGGCTACCGGGGAGGCAGTCTCGTTGGTGCAGAGCGCGATCGGGCTGCCGGAGGTGAAGGTTTCGGGAGGAGGGGAGGTAGTGGAATGTTTGGGGGTTGTTACGGTTAGAGAGGTGACGGCAGGGAGTTTGAAGGAGGCTGTAGATTTGGTGAAGGGAGGGGATGGGTTTATGGAGAGGTTCTTCGAGGGAGTTGCAGCGCATAGGTGCTGGGAGAGGGAGAGTCAAGGGCTTAGCATAAGGATTGCGTACTAGATGTTCCAAGCTAACCCCCAGTTAGGGGTAGGTTAAGTCAAGAAGGGATGATTGATGATGGTGTATCCAGTCGCTCTTGTCGAAAAAACAATTAAACAACAAATTCATCTATTTATCAATTTTGATGCTAGGAGGAAAGTTACCTACAAACATCGGAATACTGAAGGTGAAGAGGGAAAGCTAGGTTGCACAACAAGTAGAGTAGAGAGGCTCTCTGCATGATGACTTTGTTCTCATTTAGCTCAACCTTATCAAGACAGATTGTAACTCGATTAAACTCTGTCCCCAGGTCCACTACCCACACGTGTCAGTGATAGACATCCCATGTTCTTTCAGAGCTCTCTTGTCTTCCTTTGACGACCATTGGCCCAAACTCGGGATCAACCCGAGACTGTAACCTAGAGTTACAATGATGATCCCGCTTAATATAATTCCCGCGCTTTACTCACATTCTACGGGTGAACTGCTTTCTATTCGCTACAGGCACGCTCCTAAATTTAGAGACGGACAATATATCCTAACCCTCGGGTCCGACACCGGCATTGAACTATCTGTTAACCCCGAGTGATTGTCCCGAGTAAGAGGTTGGGGGCAACTTCGAGTCGTAATGAGTTCCCCCCTGGGCTTAGAATACTGGCTCATCATCAAGAATTCGAATGTTCCAAGATGTAGAAGACTGGAATTTTCTCCCTGGCTTAGCCAGCTCGCCTCAGCCAAAACTTGTACCATGGCTCCGATCCCGTGTTCTGTCAAACCTTATCCATACTCTTCCTCCATGTTCGAGACTTGAACCATATTCCCATCACTACCCCACCACAAAATCAAGTCTACATGCAGCTCGAAACCTGCTCCTCTCCACAAATCTTATCCGATGCCTGGACCACGCTGCCTCAGCCTGTCTTCCTCCACGATAAGCTTCATGCAGACTTTACTGAATCCCGTCTTGACGCCATTCCAACCACTTGGCAAGGCCTCGACCTGCTGCAAAAAACCGCCGAGGCTGACTCCGAGCCCTATGACCGACTATTATCCCGCGGCTAGGCAGCAAGCTATGAGGTCTTGGTGACAGGGGAAAGGCACACTCAACTCCAGCGCCAAGGCGGAGTCTCTGCACACGCTACCGTCTACCAGTTTCTATAGAATATCGGCAGTCGCGGTAGCTTAATCGTGAGTGGGAGACACGAGAGAGCGGGAGCAGTCCCGCGGGTAACGTGCGGCTGAAAACATGGCAGCATCATCGATATTTATGTCTATATCTTGGAGATATATAAGAGGAGGCTGTGATGATGATTGTGGACGATCCACGCATGGCTCTCTTACGGAATATCGTTAATTCGTGACTTTATCCGTCTCTAAATGTGGTTTCTGACAACTACAATGCCCGGATGCAGTCTAACACGCCTTCTCTTCACCCTCTTTGGGCTCCTAGACCTAACTCTAGCAAACCCCATCAAAGCAAATGCAAACCCCTTCCTCCTAGCCAGACAAACTATCACCCCTGGAGGACAGCCCTGTGGCCAACACGGTCCAGAGAACAGACGTTGCTGGCGAAACCTTTGGAATATCGCTACTGATCCGGACGTCAGCATTCCCCCTGCTTACAACAATCGATATGTAAGTCTTCTCAAGCATCTAGAGACCCATCAGTAACTAACATCATCCAGTATGACTTGCACATCACCAATGCGACAAACTGGCCAGGGCCGGACGGCGTGCGGAAGCACGCTATGCTCATCAACAGTGAGTACCCTTTGGCCGTAATCCCCCGCCCTATCTCCTGTCATAGGCTAACAATTCTAGATCAATTTCCCGGCCCTACTATCGAAGCAGAATGGGGCGATTACATCGTGGTAAATGTTTACAATGACCTACAAGACAACGGGTAAGCCCCTTATCCTCGCTTGGGTCACTCTCTCAACACCGTCAACTGACAACTGACTATCGCGGATTTCATCCAGGACATCTATCCACTGGCATGGCATCCGCCAATTCGGCGAGAGCAACCAAGACGGCACCAACGGGGTCACCGAGTGCCCCATTCCCCCAGGACACATGAAAACATACAGCTTCCACGTCACTCAGTACGGAACGTCCTGGTACCATAGCCACTTCTCCAACCAGTACGGCAACGGCGTGCTCGGCGCACTGATCGTCAAAGGCCCGGCCTCCGCCAACTACGACATCGACCTTGGCCCGTACATCATCAGCGACTACTACCATGAGACAGCAGACAGATTGCATCTCCAGGCAGAGCTAGCCCGCAACGGGCCCCCTCCAGACAGCGACAACATCCTCTTCAGGGGCAAGAACATCAACCCCGACGGCTCAGGCCGCGGCTCCTATGACCGGTTAACCCTTACCCCAGGCAAGAAACACCTGCTTCGTCTGATCAACGCAAGCGTGGATAACTCCTTCACGGTTTCCCTTGTGGGACATAACTTCACGGTCATTGCGACCGACATGGTCCCGGTTCAACCAACCATCCGCAAGAGCCTCTTCATGGCCGTCGGTCAGCGTTATGATGTTATCGTCACCGCTGACCAACCTGTAGATAACTATTGGCTGAACGTCACTCTCGAAGCAAACAACAATTGTGGCCGCTCTCGCAACCCCTACCCAGCAGGCATCATCCATTACGAGGGAGCCAGCCCAACCGCCCTTCCCACCAACCGTGGCACCCCCATCGTAGCAACCTGCACCGGCGAGACAGGATTCACCCCTGTTGTGCCGCGGAATATCCCTCCCAATCTCTTCCGCCCTTCAGACATTGCCTCCAACACCTTGCCAATCGGTCTCAACATCGTCAACCACACCACCAAAGGCCAAATCTTCTCCTGGCATGTGAAGGACACGCCCATTTCCGTGGAATGGGGGCATCCAGTATTGGAATACATCCTCGAAGGGAATTACTCCTTTCCGGCAGCGATTAATCTGATTCAACTCAACCAAAAAGACACCTGGACACTCTTCCTGGTGCATAGTTCGTTGTCATTACCGCACCCAATCCACCTCCACGGACATGACTTCCTCGTTCTAGGCCTGGGCACCGGCACCTTTGATCCTCAGAAACACCTTCCCCTACTAAATTACTCAAACCCCGTCCGGCGAGACGTCGAACAGCTCCCCGGTCCGGGATGGGCCGCCATAGCGTTCAAAACAGATAATCCGGGCGTGTGGCTTATGCATTGTCATATCGGGTGGCATGTTGCGATGGGATTGGGAGTGCAGTTTTTGGAGAGAGCGAGCGAGATGAGGGTGCTGATGAAGTTGGATCAGGTGGTGCCTAATTGTAACGCGTGGAGAGAGTATGAACGGGTGGGGAATTGGTTGCCTAGGGGGGATACGGATTCGGGGTTATGAGGAGATGAAGGGGATGAAAGGTGAGGATGAGCTAATGGTAGGTGTTTGGTTATCAGCCTGGGCATTGGGTCATGGCTGGTAGATTCTTTCACCTTGGATTCGCTTATGTTGACATTTGGTTGTGATGCTGTGTAGCATAGGCTGATCTCTGTTAATGTCAGTGTGTAACCTCAGCAAAGTGTCGTCTTTGAGACATTGGTGAGATGTTCGAATCAGCATCACATACCTTATCATTTGATAACCTTACGCTAAGATGCTTGATAGTGGCTCAAGAATGTCATCACCATTGTCTCTAGCATCTTTTGACCTGCCAGCTAATCAACCAGCACTAGGTCTGTTTTCTGAAAGCCTTGGATTTTGCTTTTTTTTGCCTTAGCGTGGGAAAGTCCTAGTTCACTTTGGAGCCCAGTGCTTGGTGGATTTCAAAGTCTCGAGTGTCATGATCTCAAGCCCAAAGTAAATTAAGAGAGCAGGGATCGTTCTCCGGGCCCCGGCCAAGGTTTGACTATCTCGTCCCGGCACTGCGGCTCGGTGGCCACATAAAGGAATGAAGATTATGACAAAACGGAACATATATCGTGTGATCAAGACTCCCAACATCATACACACTTTACTTAGCTGGAAACCATGTGAAAAATGAGAGCATCACCGGGTTAGATCTCTTCGAGGAGATTCTTGGAGGCTTAAGCTTATATGGATGATAGCATGACATTGCATCAGTCGCTCGGTGTTGAGAATATGGGCGATGGGCCTAATTGGTTCCAGCGAGCTTTGCCTTCTCTCCCTCATGACATAGCCTTCGCTTTAGTGACAAAGTTCGGTACAGTATCAGTCGCAATTCAAGCGGTGAGGTATCGCCATTCCAAGACATCGGCCCAAGCACTGAAGGCCATGTGCAGTGGATGAAGAACACCTGGAGAGACTTACGTGATAAGCCCATCATATAGGCCAGAATGTAGTGTGGCGGAAGCGGTGTATAGAGTTTGAAACTGCACCGACCGGAGAAGTTTATTCAATGCCCTACTGGTTGGAGTGCTCATAGAGCCATATTTTTTGTCAAGTGAATGCCAACAACTGAGACTAATATTTGCTAAGTTCAACAGATCGAGAATTGAGACATATACCAGGTGTTCGACTCTTGCTATTGTTAGACACTGGTCATATATTTTCTCAACTTATTCCCCTCCAGGCCCATAGCGCACCTGAGCATCTGACTCCGTTCCCACGTTCTTTGTTCACATTTAGCACAGTCAAGCCACGGAGTGATGGGCAAATCCATACCACTTCACACATTCCTATTAGCTCTTAAATGACTAACGTAGGTAGAATAAGGCATTTACAGTTTTTCGACAGGGGCTCAATTCACCCCCAACTATTTGAATCGTGACATGCCACATCATTCACAGGCTCAGTCAAGCGAACCGAGCTACTATGTACCCCAGCACTATCTTCGCATCAGCGCAATACATCGCCGGCATAACAACCAATGATACAAGCAACCTTGGCTCTCTTATTTACAACGTATATACGCAAAGTAAATGGCTCAAGAGCCTCTTGGGTCCCGACGCCCCGAGAAGGGTTGGCCCATTATACCTAACGACTCCTTTCCTCGGTATAATTCTCGGGATATGATATGCTGCAAGAGATCGTTCATAACAGAAGCCCCTAGCAACTATGTTGTTCTTCGGCACAGCAGCTACCTTTGTATCAATCTGATCGCGCAATGGAGAGTGGATAGAGATATGGAAGCCGGCTATGGAACTTATCGTATCATTATGTTGGCTTGAGAACACTGGATAATAATGACATTAAAAAGGTTTCTTTTTTCTCTATCTGCCGTATGTTGTATTTTTTTTCGGTATTATTCGGGCGTACAAATTTTACATTGCAACATCAATGATCTCCTTGGTCATTCAATTTTCTTCTCTATCATCTGCTTACTCGATGCGATTAAGATAATGACCAATTCTTCTTTCAAGATCAGTAAGGATATTGCTGAACTTGATATCGGGATGCATCGGCGGACCATCGGAGGTCTCAATTACACTGGGGCAGGGGAAGATGTTGTGAGTGGCTGTGACGGGGGCTACCACACTCGCCAAAACGGGCGGCGGAGCGACATTTATTCCCGTGGTGAGAGCCATAGCAGCGGTCACGGGTATAGATGCAAAGATTCCTCTTCAGGGGAGCGATGGATCTGAGTCGAAGATCCTGAGGGTGTAACTCTCTTGGCGAGGACCACTAGGTAAGCTCCAAGTGGATCCTAGATCTCATTGTACGCTGAAGTGATTTTCTCTGGAGGGTCCGCCCACGGCCTCTACGTTTTGAACCCCCCGGGTCCTACACACCAAGCCGGCGGAGTACTGGATTTAGCTTTCGGGCCGGCCACAGCCTTTACGGAGTTCGCCCACTGAGCACGAACCACAGAACCCTCGTAGTATCCCTGAACAGAGCGCGCCCCCTTCCTTTGCCACCCCCGAGATCCTTATCAGGAAGCCGGTTTGCTGAAGCGGATGCCCTACTATATACATTGCGTGAGGAAAACTGTTTTTTTTTGGGAAAAGCTCGCGCATAGCTTGTGCCCGTTGGCCCAGCTGGTTCAAGCGGGGAGGTGGGAGGTTGAGCTAGTCGAAAACCAGTTGAGCAGCTTGTGCCCGCTGGCCCCAAGTGAGAGAAGTCAGGGTTGAGCTGGTCGAAGACCAGGGAGTGCGAAGTGGGGGAAGCCGGATTCGAACTGACGACCTGCCGGCCACAGGTAGGCGTATGTTGTTGGGTGTATAAGAAATGGTGATGCGGACGAGAGTATTTACTTGGGCGTTGCCCTGCAGGACACGCGGCCCTGAGGGAATCTGTTAAGCATAATGGGTGTCGCAAAATAACAACGCTCTACCTTCTAAACTACACACGCGTGAGGGTGGATGAGCATAGCTTTTATATAAGGTCAAGTGTGCACCTGGCCTCAGTGGAGCCCGGGCTGACCGAGGTAGGTCAGCGGTGGTCACTTGCAGCTAACATATGTGAACACCTCCGGATCAATACGGAGGTCGTGTTCTTTGGCTTGGCCGGTGAAGGTGTCGAAGTTCAGGGCGAGATACTTCGACAACGAAGCCTGAGTTGATGGGATAGACTTTGATGATGTCGCGTCTGGGGAAATCAAGTCCTTCAACCAGAAGAGTAACGATGCTTGCGGGTTGTGACATCTTTCCAAGTAGAGCTGGCCTTATCCACGCGGAGGAAGACACGGCAGCTAATTCCCTCTGTGGTTGTCTCGTACCGTGCCGTATGCGGGTTCAGGGGCGCCCCGGGCGCGGGGCTTGGTTGGCTGGGGGTGGGGCTCTGCTGGTGACTGCCTCGGCGTAGGCATGTATCCTCTCCTGGTTGGAAGGGGTGGTCTGATCGGAGGGCGTAGGGGTGGGGATGGTTCGGTCGGGAGTATCCTCACGGGTCGTGGGTATTTTCCAGCTCAAGTTAACCGCACCTGATTGGCTTATCCCAGCAACGCCTCCTCTGACTGGACGGATGCGAGATTCAGTAGAAGAAAAGAGGGGAGTCCTCTGACAGGACCAAGAGTCACTGATGAAGAAAGCCTTTTGTATAAACAAGGACGGATCATGAGTATATAACGTAGATAGACTTTTCATGGGAAAATGGGATGAAGAAATCCCCAGTTAGCAATACAAACAGTTGTGCAAAATAAGTGGTAAGCACAATGATCCTGAGCCTGAGAAATCCTGCCAGATCTGTAAGCCAAACCAAACTCATCTTTAGGAGGGTTAGTTGGATCGTCACATGTTTTGCAATCCTCACTCCCCATAAAGATAGGTCAAAATAAACCGAAAAAAAAAAAACTCGAGGTAAAAGTTCCGGAGCAGCAGTTATCAGCAATATATCTTTAAGTTGGTGATGTCGACAAGAAAAAAAAGGGTTCGAAAGACTTGACCGCACGAAGGTTGGTTAGCCTGCGTGCTGCCTGTTTGGGTGACGGAGAGCAGAGTTGAGCCCTCTGACTGGTTTAAAAACAGGGACATGCAACGTTGGATATAATACGGATCGATAAGAGTAACACGCTTTAAAGGATTTCTCAAAACTCGGATATAGGGATGAAGAAGTGTCTTAAGTCGGCTTTGACTCCTCGCGATGGTCAGTTTTCGGATGACAGCAAAAGAGAAGAATAGGGTCAGTTCATCATCGCTGTGTTCTAACCATTACACTTCAATCATATTTCCCAAAGTCTACAGACCATTGTCGCTGCTGAGTCCTCTTCCATGATAAGCCGTGGGCGGGCCAACACATCTCTAAGCTGAACAACACGTTTCACATTCATCATGATGGTTGTCCATTCATGAACTGTTACTTCTTAGTTTCAAAATTGAATCTAGCGAACTCCACGAGATACAGTTCAGATGGCCATTACGGCCACGGATCAACGCTCTCTCAGCGGTTATCGCGAAGAGCCGTGTCGGCAATACCGAGACACTGAACCTGCGGCTGTGACGACGTTGTGCGAATCTGCATATCATGCATAGGCATAACTCCATTTAACGCAGGCAGTGGAGACACTAGTGCAGAATTGCAGATAGTCCAGCTCAGCCTCTGTGTCCACTTCCTCTCGATCTCTGCCGAGAAGCTAGCTGAACATCCGACTTGACATTCCGTCATTGGTTCCCGCAACTTTGAACGTCGCATTTGCTATGTTATCTCCACATCTTCCAGAACGTGGCTTTCTTGTGAAAGCTGAATGAAGCAACTAGCGGTCTCAACTTTCGTGAAACTCTGCCAGAGTAAACAAATGGTACAGCAAAGACCGACAGGTTGCATGCCCTCAGCTACTCCACAACTGTTAGTGTGTTTTGGGCGGGATTTCACCATCGCAACATGATGGACATCATGTCTCGTGACGAGGTTGTCTTGCGAGTATTAAATCCCCGATGACCCTCCAGGCTGTCGGCCATGTTGATCTGTCCTCATCAGCATCATCGATCTCATCTTCTCAAGACCATAGAAACCCACTGCTGCCATGATGAGGCCTTTGCACCTCTTGCCGTTCCTCCCAGGGCTCTCCTACGCAACCACTGAGGTCCTTCTTCCCTTATACCTCTACCCTCTCCCTGGCGCTTGGAGCCCCATCAAGTCCGCGGTTGCAGCCCACCCCGACCTGACTTTCAACATTGTTATCAATCCAAACAATGGGCCGACTAATGCCCCTGATGGTAACTACGACCCTGAAACCTCGGCTCTCGGCGCATATCCCAACGTGAAGCTGCTCGGTTATGTCCACACCTCAACTGATTGGGGTGCGACCCGATGTAACATTCCATTCGGTGACATCACACACGACATTGAGGTTTGGTACAATTGGACTATCAACTATAACATCCCAATCAGCGGTATCTTCGTCGATGAGGCGCCAGTCAACACAGCCAATGGCTGTGTGAACTACATGCAAAATGTCACCTGGCACATCAAAAACACGTTCGGCCCTGGAGCGAAGGTTGTGTACAACCCCGGCTATACCGGCGGCAGCACGGCTATCCAGACTTTCTACGATCTCAGCCCCGGCCCTGATCTAGTTGTGGCTGCTGAGACGTGCTTCGTGACCTCAGCTGATGCCTGGGGATCACTTGACGAGTGCCCAACGGGGGGCACATACACGACTTACGATAGCGCCGGTGTTGGCAGTTACATCGACACCTATGTGACTCCTTACGTGGGAAGCACTCGTCTTCCCAAGACCGCAGTGCTGGTCCATGGGTTCCATGACGACAACGGCGGCACGCCTAACATTGTTGCTTCATCAACGACGCTGAGTGTGCTGCTCGAGGCTGTCGTGAACAAGAGCATTGGTGCTACCTTTTTCAATACCGCGGGCTATCAAGCGTTTCACTATACTCCAGTCGACATTGGGACTTTTGCGAATGCCTTGGACGCTCTAGTTTAGATGCTCTTTGAGTGATGGGGACGGAGGTTAAGTTTGTCAGCTGCGTGTTCTTAGTCAGTTGGCACTTGTGGTTTTGTCAATTTACTCACGTTGCTCAGTGAAGATTCAGCTGTTCAACGTTTGGAGTCTCCCAGCATACTTAGCTAGAAAATCAATTCGTTATTGATAATCTCTCAAGGTATATTGCTCCATCAAAGTCTTGCCGTGAGCTGTAATATGTTTGAATCAGAGTATAGTAAATGCCATTCAAATGATGCTGTCAGTAGCACACCATTATATGCAATGTTCAGTATGTCGCACTCCAAGAGTTGATTTTACTTAGCTTTATTCCACTACTTCTGACGCCATTTGATATCATGTTGCTGTGGCATGATTGTATCCCAATCCTCCTGAATCAACTGACCGACATGCCATAACCTTTTTAACAAAGATCAAACATATTGAGAGCTGCCTGCACCACCACAGCTCGGCAGCAACGAAGATTCGGAGTTTCGTGTCGGTTGCTTTACAATACATACTGTGTAACTTTCGTATCCGGAGTTTCTTGGCACAAGACGTTACGGGGGTGAGCCTTAGCACAGCCCGTTGCTTTTCGT
>Ga0065720_1002677_pt1 | contig 20921 bp, 17 predicted proteins | sample Thericmetagenome_FD_59107 | JGI IMG/M metagenome (GOLD analysis project Ga0065720, IMG submission 59107) | Thermophilic microbial communities from the Joint Bioenergy Institute, California, USA of rice/straw/compost enrichment - eDNA_2 v2... | ecosystem: Engineered > Solid waste > Grass >...
GCAGGCCCTGTCGACCCTGGTCGTCAACAGCATCCGCAAGACGCTGAAGGTGTGCGCGGTCAAGGCGCCCGGCTTCGGCGACCGGCGCAAGGCGATGCTGCAGGACATGGCCGTGCTCACCGGCGGCGAGCTCATCTCCACCGAGCTCGGCTACAAGCTCGACGCGGTCACCCTCGGCCAGCTCGGTACGGCCCGGCGAGTCGTGGTGACCAAGGAGACCACCACCCTCGTGGACGGTGGCGGGAAGAAGGCCGACATCCAGGCCCGGATGGAGCAGATCCGTAAGGAGATCGAGGCTTCCGACTCCGACTGGGACCGGGAGAAGCTCACCGAGCGCCTCGCGAAGCTCTCGGGCGGAGTCGCGGTCATCAAGGTCGGGGCGGCCACCGAGGTCGAGATGAAGGAGCGCAAGCACCGCATCGAGGACGCCATCTCGGCGACGAAGGCCGCCGTCGAGGAGGGCGTGATCCCGGGCGGTGGCGCCACCCTCACCCAGATCGCGTCCACTCTGGACAAGGGCCTGGGGCTGACCGGTGACGCCGCGACCGGCGTGTCGATCGTGCGGAAGGCGCTCGATGAGCCGCTGCGCTGGATCGCCAACAACGCCGGCCTCGACGGCAACATCGTCGTCGCCAAGGTGCGCGATCTGAAGGCCGGCAAGGGGCTCAACGCCGCCACCGGTGAGTACGTCGATCTTGCCAAGAACGGGATCGTCGACCCGGTGAAGGTGACGCGCAGCGCGGTGGCCAACGCCGCCTCGATCGCGGGCCTGTTGCTCACCACCGAGACGCTGGTCGTCGAGAAGCCGCAGCCGGTGGAGCCGGCGGCCGGCCATGGTCACGGCCACGGGCACGGCCACCAGCACGGTCCCGGCTTCTGACCAATATCGGCGAACATGGACGAGCACCCCGGACGTTCTCCGGGGTGCTCGCGTTTGTCTCTCCACTGTGGTCCGACGAGACGGCGGCCGGGTCTTCTGCGCTAGTCGGGGTGATCCTGCCGCTGGTTGGGGTGATCCTCCGAGGCGGAGGATCCCGTCGGATNCTCGGGATCCGGGCCGCCGCCCGGCTCGGTCGCCTGGTCGGCCGGGNCCTCGGGGCGGGCGTCCGGCTCGGCCTTCGCGCCCGGCTCGGCCTTCGCGTCCGGCTCGGCCTTCGCGTCCGGTTGGGTCGCCCCGTCCGGCGTGGGCCCGGGCTCGGTCGAGTCGGGCTCGTCCGACCGTACGGCGACCGGTTCGTCCACCACCGTGAGTGCCCCTTGGCCGGCTTCGGCGGCCGCCACGGCGCGACGGCGGCGAAGCCACCAGGCCCCCACGGTGCCGAGCGCCCCCACGGCGGTGACGCCGATCGTCATGGCGGCCAGTCCCCAGGCCGGACCGGCCTGACCCGACCCGGCCGAGGCCAGGTCGGTCGCGCTCGGCGTACGGCGGGGTGTCGGGATACCCGCAGCACCGTCCACAGTGGGCGTCACCGTCGGGGTCGGGCTCGGGGCGGCCGTCGGGAACTCCTCCGGCCGTTCGATGCGCGCCTGCTGCACGTACTCGTCACCCCCACGCTCGCGCCCGCCCCCGGGCGGCGGAGGCGGGGGCGGCGGCGCCGGGCGCTGGCTCGGCACGGCCGTGGTCTGACTATTGGTGGGGGCCGGCGGAGTCGTCTCGTCCGAGCCGCCGGTCGGCTCACCAGGGGCGGTCGTGGTGGTCTCGCCGCCCCCGGACCCGGGCGGGCCCGGCTCGCCGGTCGACGGCTCGCTGGTCGGCGGCTGGGTCTGCGTCTCGGTCTGCGTGGGTTGGGGCGCCGACGGCATCGATGAGCTGACCTGCTGCCGGATCCCGCCGAGCAGCGGATAGAGCGCGTGCCCCGGGCAGTCGGTGGCGTCCCAGTCACGGTGCCCGCTGATGGCGCGGACCGTCCGCTGGTTGCCGTTGACGGGGTTGTGGTAGTTGACCGTAGCCAATGGATCGATGCCGGCCGCCTGGGCCAGGTAGGCGAGGACCGTGACCAGCGCGTCCTGGGCCGCCGGGGTCGGCGGCGCGTCGTTCAGGTAGCCGAGCAGGCAGACCCCGATGTTGCCGGTGTTGTAGCCGAGCACGTGGGCGCCCGTCACCACGTACCAGCCGGTCGGATCGAAGACCGGCCACTGGTCCGAGCCGGAGTACCGGCCCTCGTAGACGACGCCGTTCGCATCGATGAGCAGGTGGTAGCCGATGTCGCCCCAGCCCTGGATCCCGCCCATGGACGCGGGCAGCGCCTGCTGTCGATAGATCGTGCGTACGGTCTCGGCCGGGTCGGCGCTGGCGGCGAAGCCCGTGTGGTGCACGGTGATGGTCTGCGGGAGGTTCGGCTCGATCGGCCAGTCCTCGTGGCCCGGGTAGTACCGGTACGACTCGTCGGCGCCCCAGGCGGCCCGGGACAGGTACTGGACCGGGCACACCAGCCCGCCCGGCAGCGGCATGCCGAAGACGGCCCGCGGGCGAGCCACACGAGGTTGCCCGGCCTGACGGGGCGGGCGGGCCTGACGGGGTGGGCTCGCGGCGGCCGCGGGGGCGACGCCGAGGGCCGACACGGCCCCGACGCCGAGGGCCGACACGGCCGTGGCCGCCGCGCCCAGGAGCACCCCCCGCCGCGTGACCACGCTGGCCTCCCCGAATCCGTACCCGCGCAAATGTTTGCAGATCTTCGCTCAGACAAGCTGCGCGGAATGCGCCGACCGTGAACCATACCGAGCCCTCGCGGCCGGGGGCTGGACGCCCGCCGTGGGGTGTCGGGTTCCCGTCAGCGGTCCGCCCGGTCCGAGCGGTCCGCTCCTCGTGCGCAGGCTCGCTGCGATGCTTCCTAGCGCCGCCGCCCGAGAGATTGCCGGAGTCTTACGGGGCGCCGTCGTCCATTGGCCGCCCGGGAATCGATCGGCAGACTGGGGGCGTGATCCAGACAGAGGCGGCCCCGACCACGCGGCCGCGATCGACATGGTGGCATCCGGCGTTGGCTGGCGTGGCGGCGGTGGCGACCGGTCTGGGCCTCGGCGAGCTGGTCGCGGTGATCGTCGATCCGCGCTCGTCGCCGCTGGTCGCCGTGGACGGTCTGGTCATCGACCGGGTGCCCGAGTCGGGCAAGGAACTGGCCATCCGGATCTTCGGGACCAACGACAAGATCGCCCTGCAGATCGGCACCGTCGTGCTTCTCGGCCTGATCTGCGCGGGCCTGGGGGCGCTCGCCCGGCGACGCCGGTGGGTCGGGTTCGCCGGTTTCGCGGCGTTGGGCGTGCTGGCGATCGTCGCGGCGGTGACCCGGGCCGGCGCCTCGGCCGAGTGGGCGCTGCCCGGGCTGGTCGCCGCGGTCACCGGCGCCGCTCTGTTCGGCTGGTTCCTCCGGCAGATCGATGCGTTTGCCCCGCTGGAGGACGGGCCGGCCGACCGTACGGCGGACGTGGTCGCGGACCGTACGGTCACCGGCGGCGCGGACGGCGACCCCACGGGTACGGCGGCGACCAGCCGGCGTCTCTTCCTGCGGGGTTCGGCGCTCGCGCTCGGCGGCGGCGCCGTCGTCGGCTGGCTCGGTCGCTACCTCGGCAGCTTCTCGGCGGCGAACACGGCCCGGGACGAGGTGGCGATCGAGCTGCCCACCCCGTCGGGCGGCCCGGCCCCGGTGGTCCCGGGGGCGGACGTGGCCGACCTGCGCTACGTCACCCCCAACGAGCTCTTCTACCGCATCGACACCGCCCTCGTCGTGCCCCGGATCAACCCGGCCGAGTGGACGCTGACCATCGACGGGCGGGTGCGTCGCCCCCTGACGATCACCTTCGACGAGCTGCTGTCCCGGCCGATGGTCGAGCGGTACATCACCCTCACGTGTGTGTCCAACCCGGTCGGGGGCGATCTCATCGGCAATGCTCGCTGGTTGGGAGTGCCGATCGCCGACCTGCTCGACGAGGTGGAGCCGGACCCGGAAGCCGACCAAGTGGTGAGCTGGTCAGTGGACGGCTTCACCGCGGGCACCCCGACGGCGGCCCTGCGCGACGGCCGGGACGCGCTGCTCGCGGTCGGCATGAACGGCGAGCCGCTGCCCTTCGACCACGGGTTCCCGGTGCGGATGGTGGTGCCCGGCCTCTACGGGTATGTCTCGGCGACGAAGTGGCTGCGCCGGCTGGAGCTCACCACGTTCGACGCTTTCGACGCGTACTGGATCCCGCGCGGCTGGGCCAAGCAGGCACCGATCAAGACCCAGTCCCGCATCGATCGCCCCCGGCCCGGGCAGCGGATCGAGGCCGGCGAGTACCTGGTCGCCGGCGTGGCCTGGGCCCAGCGCCGGGGCATCTCGGCGGTGCAGGTGCGGGTGGACGGCGGCCCGTGGCAGGACGCGACGCTGGCTGCGGTGGCCTCGATCGACACCTGGCGGTTGTGGTCCTGGCGGTGGCCGGCGACGCCGGGCGACCACACGCTGGAGGTCCGGGCGGCCGACAACGCCGGGGAGTTCCAGACGGCCGACGTCGCGTCGCCGATCCCCGACGGGGCGACCGGCTACCACCGGATCAGCGTCCAGGTGCACTGACCCCGCGGACGAGCGTGGCGGGTTGGCCGTGCTGGGCCGTGACCGGCGCGCGCGGGGCGGGCACCGGCGGGTGCGCGGCGGTGACCGGTGAGCGGGGCGCCGGCACGCGGGGCGCCGGCACTGGGGGAGCCAGACCGAGCCGGGCCTCGAGCCGACCCACGTCGACCCACCCGCGCGCCTTGGCGGCGTCCTCCCAGCCGGTGGCGAGCAGGCGCGACCGCTCGGACTCGGTGAACCCGCCCCACACCCCGTAGGGCTCGCGAGCGGACAACGCATGGGCGGCGCACTCGGCGCGCACCGGGCAGGCTCGACAGATCGACTTGGCCGTCATCTCCCGGCGCAGCCGCGACGCCCCGCGCTCGCCGTCTGGGTGGAAGAACGTCCCGCTGTCGTGGCCCCGGCACGCTCCGTGACGCTGCCAGTCCCACACCTCTGCCGACGGGCCCGGCAGACGACTCAGGTTGGTCAAGGTCTCCTTCGCCTCCCGTACGGACGGACGGCGCGCACCTGCTGAACGTACCGCCTCGACTGGCCGAGTGAACAGACCGAAGTTCCCCCACAGTTTGTCCGTTTGGCTTGCGAGGTTCGCCGAAACTCCCATATCCCGGCCCGGAACATGCTTCCCTTTTGTAGGGAAATGACTATGTTGTTCCGGCTAGGCGAGCGGTCGCCGGGAGGGGGAACAGTGAAATCAGTCCTGGTTTGTCTGCATGGTCCCGCCGCAGAGCAGGCGGTGTCCCACGCCGCCGCACAGCTGGGCCTGGGCGAGATCGTGACCACGGCGGTGGGCGCCAGCGCCGCCCTGGCGCGGGCGGAGCGGAAACCAGCCGACGTGGTCCTGGTCGACACGGCTGCGGTCCGGCCCGACACGGTCGCGTTCACCCGGCGCATGCTGGAGCGGTCGCCGAACGCCACCGTGGTCTTTTTCGGGCCCGAGGAGTCGACGGTGGCCCGCGGAGCGGTGGCGGCGGGCGCCCGAGGGCTCATCCGGGGTGGTGACCGGGAGGACCTGGTGGTCTCCGTGGCCAAGGGCCTGATGCTGCTGCTGCGCGGCCCGCGCCGGGTCGACGGGAACGCACCCGTCCGGCCGGCCGAGGAGTCGCCCGCGGTGCCGCTGCCGCTGCAGCGCTCGGATGCCGAGGAGCCGGCCGAGGGCGAGGGCGAGGAGCCGGTGACGATCGACGGGGCGGTCACCGGGGTCGGCACGCCCGGCACCGCGACCGTCGAGGGGGTGCGGCGGTTGGCGCTCACCGAGCGCGAGCTGCAGGTGCTGCGCGGGATGGCCGACGGCAAGAGCAACGCCGAGATCGGCCGGGAGCTGTTCGTCTCCGAGGACACCGTGAAGACCCACGCGCGGCGGCTGTTCCGCAAGCTCGGAGCGCGCGACCGGGCGCACGCCGTGGCCGCCGCCTTCCGGGCCGGCCTCGTGCGGTGATCCTCGGGCGGTGATCGGGGCGCCAGGCTCGCGTGGTCGGGTTGTGCCGGCCCCGGGTGGCGGCGGTTACTCCTCTTCCTCGTCGAGCAGGGTGTCGCGCACGCCGTCGGCGTACCCGCGGGCGTACTCCCAGGTCACGTAGTGGTCAGGGTCGGGGTCGAAGGCCGGCTCGTGCACCCGGGGCCGGCCTGACTCGAGCAGGTGCCGCAGGTTGGCTCGCATGAGCGCCCAGTCGAAGTAGTGCGGCTCCCGGCAGTCTTCGCAGTCGATGACGAGACCCCGGATGCCGGTGGGAGCGAGCAGCGCCTCGTAGACCTCGAGGTCGGCCAGGTCCTCCTCGACGTCGCTACGGTCGTCGTCGCTCAGCGGCACCACGTCCTCCGGATCGTCCAGCGCGTTCGCCGGGTCGGACGGGTCGTCGCGGAACGGGTCCAGCGGCTCGTCGTGCACCTATACACGGTATCGCTGCGCCCGGCCGACACTCGGGTGGGCGCAGCGGTCGACCGGGGGTGAGTTCTCCCGTGGCGCGTAGTCTGCGAGTGATTCCCGCCGGGTCGTGCTCGTGCCCCGCCGGCCGGGAGCGGTGTGACGGCTAGGATGGCGCTACCGCCCGGCCGGCGGTCGGCCGAGACACGATCGGGGAACTGAAGACAATGCACTCCGTGCCCGCCCACCCCGCCCAACCACCCGTGACGCACGCCGAGCTGCCGCTCGCGCTGACGTTCGACGACGTGCTGCTGGTGCCGGCCGAGTCGAACGTCGTGCCGACCGAGGTCACGACCGCGACCCGGTTCTCGCGGCGCATCACGCTCGGCATCCCGTTGATCTCCAGCGCCATGGACACGGTGACCGAGGCCCGGATGGCGATCGCCATGGCCCGCCAGGGTGGCATCGGGGTGCTGCACCGCAATCTGTCCATAGAGGACCAGGCGTCCCAGGTCGACCTGGTGAAGCGTTCCGAGGCGGGCATGGTCACCAACCCGGTCACCTGCTCGCCCGACGACACGATCGCCCACGTCGACGCCCTGTGCGCCCGGTACCGCATCTCGGGGGTGCCGGTGGTCGACGGCGACGGGATGCTGGTCGGCATCGTCACCAACCGGGACATGCGGTTCGCCACCGATCCGTCGGTGCCGGTCCGCGAGCTCATGACCCCGATGCCGCTCGTCACCGCGCCGGTGGGGGTGGACCGGGAGACCGCGTTGGGCCTGCTGCGCCAGCACAAGGTGGAGAAGCTGCCGATCGTCACCGAGGCCGGCCGGCTCGTCGGCCTGATCACGGTGAAGGACTTCGCCAAGAGCGTGCAGTACCCGAACGCCACCAAGGACGAGGCCGGCCGGCTGCGGGTGGCCGCCGCGGTGGGTGTCGGCGAAGAGTCGTACAAGCGGGCCCGGGCGCTGGTGGATGCCGGGGTGGACGCGCTGGTCGTCGACTCCGCCCACGGCCACAGCCGCAACGTGCTGGAGATGGTCGCGCGGCTCAAGCAGGACGTGCCCCACGTCGATGTGGTCGGCGGCAACGTGGCCACCTACGAAGGGGCCCGGGCGATGGTCGAGGCGGGCGCGGACGCGGTCAAGGTCGGTGTCGGGCCGGGCTCGATCTGCACGACCCGGGTGGTCGCCGGGGTCGGCGTCCCCCAGCTCACCGCGATCATGGAGGCCGCGCGGGCCTGCCGGCCGGCCGGCGTGCCGGTGATCGGTGACGGCGGCGTGCAGTACTCCGGGGACATCGCCAAGGCGATCGTGGGCGGCGCGGACTCGGTCATGATCGGGTCGCTGCTCGCCGGGTGTGAGGAGAGCCCGGGGGAGCTGATCTTCATCGACGGTAAGCAGTACAAGGCGTACCGGGGGATGGGCTCGCTCGGCGCGATGGTCTCCCGGGGCGAGAACCGGTCGTACTCCAAGGACCGGTACGGCCAGCAGGACGTCCGCACCGACGACAAGCTGGTGCCGGAGGGCATCGAGGGCCAGGTGCCCTACCGGGGCGCGGTCGCCACCGTCACCCACCAGCTCATCGGCGGGCTGCGGGCCTCGATGGGCTACGTCGGCGCGGCGACCGTGGCCGAGCTGCAGGAGCGCGGCCGGATGGTCCGGATCACCGCGGCCGGGCTGGCCGAGAGCCACCCGCACCATGTCCAGATGACGATCGCGGCGCCCAATTACCGCGGTCGCTGAGCCTAGGTTTGCAAGGAGCGGTCGTGCGCGACGTCGTCGAGATCGGTCTGGGCAAGTCGGCGCGGCGGGGCTATCACCTCGAGGACGTGGCGATCGTGCCGAGCCGGCGCACGCGCGACGTCGACGACGTCTCGACCACCTGGCAGCTGGACGCGTACCAGTTCAAGATCCCGTGTGTGGCGCACCCGAGCGACGCCACCATGAGCCCGGCCACGGCCGTGCTGCTGGGCCAGCTCGGCGGGCTGGGCACCCTCAACGTGGAGGGTCTGTGGTGCCGCTACGAGGATCCGACGAAGCTGCTGGAGACGCTGGCCGGGCTCGACCCGCTGGACAGCGTCGGGGCGACCCGGCGGCTGCAGGAGGTGTACGCCGAGCCGATCAAGCCCGAGCTCATCACGGAGCGGATCCGGTCCATTCGCGACGGTGGCGTCACCGTGGCCGTGCGGGTGTCGCCGCAGCACACGCTCGCCCTGGCCCCGGTCATCCTCGACGCCGGCGTGGACATCCTGGTGATCCAGGGGACGATCGTCTCGGCTGAGCACGTGTCCACTCAGGAGGAACCGCTCAACCTCAAGGAGTTCATCGCCGACCTCGACCTGCCGGTCATCGTCGGCGGCTGCACGGACTACAAGACGGCGCTGCACCTCATGCGCACCGGGGCCGCCGGCGTCATCGTCGGGGTCGGGGCCGATGCGTGGTCGACCACCGACACCGTGCTGGGCATCCGCGTGCCGATGGCGACCGCGATCGCCGACGCCGCCGCGGCCCGGCGGGACTACCTGGACGAGACCGGGGGTCGCTACGTCCACCTGATCGCCGACGGCGACATCGTCACCAGCGGCGACATCGCCAAGGCGCTCGGCTGCGGGGCGGACGCGGTGATGCTCGGCGCGCCGCTGGCCCGCAGCACCGAGGCGCCGGCCAGCGGTGCGTGGTGGCACCCGGCGGCCAGCCACCCGAAGCTGCCGCGCGGCGCCTTCGGCGGGGCCGAGGAACCCCTGGGGACCATGGAGCAGGTGCTGTACGGCCCCAGCGACGATGCCGACGGCACCATGAACCTCTTCGGTGGCCTTCGTCGAGCCATGGCCAAGTGCGGGTATAGAGATCTCAAAGAGTTTCAGAAGGTGAGCCTGGTCATCGACCGGAACGGGTGACGCCGGCCCGCCCGCTGCGCTCGCCCGGCGCCGGGTGCTGGCCCTGGTGTCATCCGGTCGAAGGACGGGCGCGACGCGGACGGGGGAGGCTCGCGTGGTACGACCCGGGATCGCTCGCCGGTTGGCCGTGGCGGCCGCCGGCCTGGTTCTGCTGACCGCCTGCACGCCCCCGCCGCCCAGCCCGCCGAACTCCGACCGACCGGAGTCCAGCTCGACCCTCCTGGGGCCGCCGTTGGCGCTCGAGTGCCCGCCCGTGCTCGACACCAGCGATCCCTTCGACCCCGGCTCGGACGGCCTGTGCGACAGCTACTACCCCCAGGCCGGCAACGGCGGGTACGACGTCGAGAACTACGACCTCGACCTCACCTACGATCCGGCGACGCAGACGCTGCGCGGCGTCGCCACCATCACCGCCACCGCCACCGCCAACCTGCGCAGCTTCAATCTCGACTACTACGGCCCGGACATCGAGTCGGTGCACGTCGATGACCAGCGTGCCGCGACTGATCATCGGGGCGGTGAGCTGGTGGTCACCCCGGCGAACCCGATCGAGACCGGGACGAGCTTCACGGTCGTCGTCCGGTACGCGGGCAGACCACGCGGCTACCCCGGCGCGGCGGGGCCGTCGACCGGATTCCTGGTGACCGATGACGGGGCACTCGCCATCGGGCAGCCCCAGTCGGCCGCCGCCTGGTTCCCGGTCAACGACCATCCGCGGGACAAGGCGACCTACACGATCGCCATCAGCGTGCCCAGCAACCTGGCCGCGCTCTCCAACGGAGTGCTCGAGTCCCAGCGCGAGGGGCCGATGGGCTTCACGACCTGGACGTGGCGCGAGTCCTCGCCGATGGCGCCGTACCTGGCCACGATGGTGGTGGGCGAGTACCGGGTCGTGGTGGGTAGCCACGACGGCCGGCCGTTGGTGACGGCCGTCCACACGTCGCTGCCCGACTCCGTCGACGCCGAGCTGGCCCGAACAACCGAGGTGGTCGAGTACCTGGAGACCGTCTTCGGGCCGTACCCCTTCGAGGCGCTGGGCGGCATCGTCGTCAATGCCCCGCTCGGGTACGCGTTGGAGACCCAGGCCCGCCCCGTGTACGACCAGTCGTTCTTCGACGTTGAGCGGGGGGACGCGTCGTGGGTGCTCGCCCACGAGCTGGCCCACCAATGGTTCGGCGACAGCGTCTCCATCTACGACTGGCGGGAGATCTGGCTCAACGAGGGCTTCGCCACCTACGCCGAGTGGCTGTGGAACGAGCACACCGGCACGTCGCGCAACGGCGGCGCCACCGCACAGGCCACCTTCGACACCTGGTACCGCATCTTCAGCGACAACGAGCGGTTGTGGGACGTCCCGCCGGGCGACCCGGGCGCCGACGACCTTTTCCACCAGGCGGTCTACATCCGTGGCGCCATGACCCTGCACGCCCTGCGGAAGACGGTGGGCGACGAGGCGTTCTTCCGGATCCTGCCCGAATGGGCGTCCCGCAAGAAGAACTCCACCGGCACGACGCTGGAGTTCGTCGCGCTCGCCGAGGAGATCTCGGGCCAGGAACTCGACAAGCTCTTCCACGACTGGCTGTACAGCCCGAAACGCCCGCCCCGGCCCTGACGCCCGTTCCCGGATCGAGGGCGCAGCCGGCCCTGGTGGTCCCAGCTGGTCGTCCCCACTCCGCCCGGTAGCCGCAGTTGGGCCGGTCGGCTCCGTGGTCGGGTCCGCTGATCGGGCCGCCGGGAGGGCCGTTGGGCCGCTTGTCGGCCGACCGGGGGTCGGTGACGATGGCGCCGTGCGCTTTGACGTCGTGGTGATCGGATCGGGGTTCGGCGGCAGCGTGGCCGCCCTGCGCCTGGTCGAGAAGGGGTACTCGGTCGCCGTCCTCGAGGCGGGGCGGCGCTTCGCCGACCACGAGCTGCCGGAGACGTCGTGGCGGTTGCGCCGCTTCCTGTGGGCGCCGGCCCTGCGGTGCTTCGGCATCCAGCGCATGACCCTGCTGCCCGGGTCGGACGGCGCCGGCGGCGTGTTCGTGCTCTCCGGCGCCGGCGTGGGCGGGGGCAGCCTCGTCTACGCCAACACGCTCTACCGACCGCTCGACGACTTCTTCAACGATCCGCAGTGGAGGGACATCACCGACTGGCGGGCGGAGCTCGCGCCGCACTACGACACGGCCGAGGCGATGCTCGGCGTTGTCGAGTACCCGCGGCACACGGCCGCCGACGCGGCGATGCGGGCCGTGGCCGAGCGGATGGGGGTCGGTGACACGTTCCATCCCACGCCGGTCGGGGTGTTTCTGGGTGAGCCCGGCGTCCGCGTGAGCGATCCGTACTTCGGCGGCGCCGGCCCGGACCGGACCGGATGCGTCCACTGTGGAGCGTGCATGACCGGTTGCCGGTACGGGGCGAAGAACACGCTCGTCAAGAACTACCTCTACTTCGCCGAGCAGGCCGGGGCCCAGGTCTTCCCGCTGACCACCGTCACCGCGGTGATCCCGACCGCCACCGGGTACCGGGTGGTGACCCGGCGGACCGGCGGCGTGCGGCGCCGGACGTTCGAGGCCGACCAGGTCGTGTTCGCGGCGGGCGCGCTGGGCACCCAGCGGCTGCTGCACCGGATGCGGTTGACCGGACGGCTGCCCGAACTGTCGCCCCGCGTCGGCGCGCTCACCCGGACCAACTCCGAGTCGATCCTCGGGGCGAGCGTGCCCGCCCGGGCGGCCCGGCGCCGTGGCCTGGACCTCACCGACGGGGTCGCCATCACCAGCTCGTTCCACCCGGACGATCACACCCACATCGAACCGGTCAGATATGGCAAGGGCTCGAATTTTTTGGGTGTGCTGCAGACACTGCTGACCGACGGCGGTCCCCGCCGGCCGCTGCGCTGGTTGGGCACGCTCGCCCGCCACCCCGTGGCGGCGGCCCAGACGTTGTGGCTGCGCGGCTGGTCGCAGCGCACCCTCATCGCGCTGGTGATGCAGTCGCTGGACAACTCGCTGACCCTGTCGCTGCGCCGGGCCTGGTACGGCCGCCGTCGCCTCGTCGCCCGCCCGGGTCACGGGGCGCCGAACCCGAGCTGGATTCCGGCCGGCAACCGGGCGGTCCGGCTGCTCGCGGAGCACCTCGGCGGCGTACCCGGCGGGTCGATCACGGAGGTCTTCGGGGCGCCGATGACCGCGCATATCCTCGGCGGGGCCGTCATCGGGGCGTCGCCGCAGGACGGCGTCATCGACCCGTACCACCGGGTGTACGGCCACCCCGGCCTGCACGTCATCGACGGCTCGGCGGTCAGCGCCAACCTCGGGGTGAACCCGTCGCTGACCATCACGGCGATGGCCGAGCGCGCCATGTCCTTCTGGCCCAACAAGGGACAGGCCGACCCGCGCCCCGCCCTGGGCGGGCCGTACGCCCCCATCGCCCCGGTCCCGCCGGTCCGCCCGATCGTTGTCGGCCCGCCCCATCGTTGAGGTCAACGCCGGGACCCAGCTACTGTCCCGTCAGTCACGAAGGGCCGTGGCGATGTCGAGGCGGGCCGCGAGTGCTGCTGGTATGGCTGCGCCGAGCAGTGTCGTCGTTACCGAGGCGAGGAGTCCCCAGCCGGCCGCCGCCCATGGGAAGGATGGCGGAGTGGCGGCGGACTGGGGGGAGATCAACGTCGGTGCCCACACCTGTACACCGACAACAGCGACCACGACGGCGAGCCCGGCGGTGATGGCGCCGATGGCGGCGGCCGCGACGAGCAACTGCAGCACGATCTGGGTACGGGTGGCGCCCATGGCACGGCGGATGACCAGTTCGCGGGCCCGTTCGGAGACACTGGCGAGGCCGATGTTGAGGATGCCGAGGGCGGCGATTGTGAGTGCGATGACTGCGACGATGAGGAACGCTGTTTGCTGGGCACGTAGTTGGTCGCGGTAGTGGTCGACCTGGTCGATTCTTTCGACTGCGTCCGGTGCTTGGGCGCCCGCGGCCACAGCGGCCGCCACAGCGAGCTCCCGCAGCGCGGCGGTGGTAGCGGTCGGATGGTGCAGAAGCAGCTCAACGCCAAGCGAGCTGTCGGTGCCGTCGCCAGCATCAATGACCGCGTAGGGATGCAGGCGCGCGAGATTCAGCAGCGGTACGTAGGCGTGCGCATCGGCGGAGCCGTCGGCGATGACTCCGCAGACGATGATTTGCAGGGGTCGGCTATTGGGGGTCGGCTGCCACAGCCAGACGCTGCCGGGCCCGCCAAGGATCTGTGCCGCGGGCATGTTGACGACCATCTGCAGCGGGTAATCCACCGATTCGTCGAACCAGCCGCCAGCAAGGACGGGTAGCCGCCGCACGGTACCGAGGTCGCCGCTGACGAGGGTTACCGCCACGTTGGGCCCCGTGAGGGGCGAGCCGTCCCGGAACTCGGTGGGCCGGCCGAAACGACCGTGGGCGTCGGTGAGTACGGCGAATCCACCGCCCGCAGTCGGCAACGGGGTGAGCGCCTGGTTCATCGCGGCGATCGCCGCGGCCGGGTCTCTGCTGGGAACGTCAACGTGGGTGGAGATTGTGATCCGTCGCCCGGATTGCTGCTCGACTCCGGCGACGAAGACTTCGAATGTCACTAGCCCAATCGTGAAGATCGCCACGATGGCGACCACACCAATGAACAGGCTCAGCCCCGAAAGGGCGGATCGGCCGGGGTGGGCGGCCAGCTCGGATCCGACGTGCCGAAGAAGCCTCATGTCGCCGACGGCCCTCCGGCGCTGGTCGTCCTGGTTGCGGCGGGCATGTCGTGGAGGACACCCTCGTGGAGCAGCAAACGCCGACCCATCCGCTTGGCAATTGCTGGGTCGTGGGTGACGACGATAAGTGCGACCCCTTCCTCACGAGTGGCGTCGAGCAGCACTTGCATGACAGACGATGCGGTGGCGACGTCAAGGGCGCCGGTTGGCTCATCGGCCAGGATCACCGAGGGCCGACGGACCAGTGCCCGGGCGATGGCGACCCGCTGCTGCTCACCGCCCGACAGGTGCCGCGGTCGGGACCGTTCCCGACCTTCGAGGCCCACCAGCTTGAGCAGCTCCCGGGCACGCTGAGCCGGCCGCAACCTCGGCTGTCCTCCGTCTCGCCGCCACGACCTTCCGTAGTACAACGGCAGGGCCACGTTGGACTGGGCGGACAGCTGGCGGATCAGGGAGTAGGACTGAAAGACAAATCCGATGTGGTCGTTGCGCAGTCGCGCCCGGGCAGCGTCGGAGAGGTGGTCGGCCCGCCGTCCCTTAACCCAGATCTCACCGCTGTCAATCGTGGTCAGTAGACCCAGCGCCGCGAGCAGTGTCGTCTTGCCCGAGCCGGAACGCCCCTCGATCGCGACGCTGTCGCCCGCCGCCACCTCCAAATCGACGCCGCGCAGGATGTGCAACGGCTCGGCCCCGGGCAGCCGTACGGAGCGGCGTAGCGCCCGCGCGGTCAGCACAACTTCAGTCATGACTGCGGTCGCCGCAGCGCCGGAGAGTAGGGCAGAACGAGGTCGCCTTCCGCGAGGCCGGACACGATCTCGATGTTGATGCCGTCGCTGATGCCAACCTCGACTTCCTGGCGGGTGGGCACGCCGTCGACCACCTTCCACACCTCACCACGGCCGCTGGTCGCGGTGACCGCGCCGACCGGCACGGTCAGCACTCTCTTGCGCTCGGCGGTCTTGAGAGCCAGCAGGCCGGACAGCCCGTCGAACGCCTGCACGTCTTCGGGAATGACGCAGACCGCCGCAACGCCCGGTCCGGGCTGCGGTGTCCCGGGCAGCAGCGGACAGTCGAACGGCCCGGGGCCGTCCGTGATCTGCCCCCGGGCGCTGATCTGGCCGGAGAGCACGCGGTACACCTGGCTCTGCGGCACCTGGGCCACCAGCCCGTACCCGGGGAGGCGTAGTGCAACCACGGGTACGCCGTCGATGACTTTCGCTCCGCTGGGCACCAGCCACTCCAGCACCGATCCCGCCTCGGGTGCGACGATGGGCGTGCCGTCGACGTGGCCGATTTGCTGACCCTTGCCGACCGGCTTGCCCGCCGTCACCGAAACGGTGAGCGAGCCCGATTTCGGCGCGGCGAGGCGATACTCGGCCGAGGCGCGCACAGTGGCCTCCAAAACCACCACCGAGACCACGTCCCGCCGCTCGACAGCGACCGGCTCGACTGACTCCGCGCCGGCCTCGACCACGGGAAACGTCGGTGTCTGCGTGCCCGAACAGGCGGCCACAGTGATCATCAGGGCGATGGCGACGGCCGCCCGCGCCGCCAACCGCCCGCCGTGCGCAGGGACGTTCACTCGGCGAAGACCAGGTAGTCGCATTGGTGTTCGTAGTACAGCCGCATCTCCGAAGGATCCCCCAGGGAGGCCTTGGTGATCTCGTCCTTCGCCAAGCTCCATAGGCGGCTCTTCTGTTCGAACGTGAGCAGCGTCGCCATTGCCTCGTCGGCCTTCGCCGTGTCACCGGCATCCAGCGCCGTCAGGTAGGCCCAACGCCACGCACAGAGCCAGTAGAGATCCGCCATGTCAGCTGCTTCTCCCACGGGCACGGGCTGATCTTCGAGCACGTTGCCGTTCTCGTCCCGCGTGGGTCCCAGGCCCTCCAGCCACACGACACCTTCAGGCAGGGTCCACGCCTTCTGCCGCTGCGTGTACTCCTCCACCGCCTGCGAGGCATTGATCACCGGCACTCCGTTCGGCTCGGCCTCATCCGGTGTCGCATCCTTGCTTGACGACGTGCATCCACCTAGTGCACCTGCCACCACCATCGCCACGACGGCGATCACGCCGCGCGAGCGAGTCACCATCCCTGTATCCTCTCGATTCTTGGGCTCCGGCTGGGAACAACCACCAACGCGCCCGAGCCAACATGCTCTCGGGCGCGTTGGTAAATACGGTTACATCAAGTTGGTAAATACGGTTACATCAAAGTGAGACGACGTTGCCGATTCTGCCCGCCCAGTACCGCGTCTGCCAGAAGCCTGATGGAGCCCCGATTCCGGCATAGAGCTTGCCATAGGCGTACGCCGTCCCGGTGGCAATCACCTCGTAGGAGGCCGACGGGTAGTTGAAGTCGAACCGTCCGCTGAAGATGACTCCGGTGTTTGCGTTCTTGAGCCTCATGGCGAGGAAACGCGAGCCGTCGGTGTAGGTCGGCAGCGAGTCGGCCCTGAACGTTACGGTGTTGAACGAACCAATGTTGTACGGCGTTGAGTCAGTGACCCAAGCTCCCGAGGTCGTGCTCAAATAGCCGCTCTCTGGAAAATTGGCTGCGTACGCTGCATTCGGGGTAAGCAGGACAGCGGCCAGCGCTGCTACCAAGCCGACAACGGCCACCCGGAGGACCGATGGTGCACGGTAACGTTCTGTCATGTCTCCCCCCCTCTTACGGTGAGCTCGACGGATGCCTAAGTATAGAGGGGCCGGATGTCTTCGTGGGGGTGCCGCCAAGCCAGGTCAGCGCCGATCTCCCGGCTCCGCCCGTGATTTGGCTGGAACGGGGGACCACGCACGAGGTCAAGCGTCCGTCAGGTCCGAGCGACCACGCCCGACGATCAGTCTACTTCCGGCTCAGCGCCCGTCTGCCAGCCGGGCGCCGTTGTGCGGCTTCGCTTCTCCGAGACTCGGCCAGCAATCGTTTGTACTCGATCAATGCTCCTGGGGCGTTCGTCGTTCGTGATGTGGGGCGTTAGTCCTACGTGGACTTTGAGCGGATCGCGCGGTTGCCACAGGCAGTGGCTGGACTTCACGACAACATATCCGCGTCGTTGACGCGGGCCAGTTGGCGGGAGCGGGCCGCGGTATCTACAGGGGCTGAGGCTGACGGTGATCGGAAATCGATCCGGCCGATGGCGGCCCGTGCACGAGCATGCGTCGCCCCCCTTTCGTGACGAACGGTCCGTGGGATCCGGACCGCGAACGGTTGGCGCACACATCGACACGGCGATCCGGCCGGAGCGAGCCTGCATCCGGCGCCGGAGGTGGCCTTGTGTCCGGTCAACACCGGCGGGCGCGCCGCGGACGAGGCCTGCCCGCACAGTGGCGGTCAGCGCCAACCTTGGGGTGAACGCCAGCCTCCGGGTGAACATCGTCGGTTGGCCGGCGGGGAGGAGACTTGCGCGCATGAGCGTAGTGACCGTCCCCGCCCCGGTTCGCGGCGGCCTTCACGTGGTCTACGTACTGACCCTTATGCAGGTGGCGTTCCTGGTGCTCGCCGGTCTGGGTGAGGTGGTCCTCATGGGCGGCAACCCGGCGTACCTGCTGGTGCCGGTCGTCAAGGCGGTGCTGCTGATCGTGTTCGGCACGCAGGCGCTGCGCCGGCGGCGGTGGGCGCTGCGGGCGCTCGTCGTGCTCGCCTGGATCACCCTGGTCGGGTTCGCGCTGCAGGCGCTGATCGGGTTGGCCCCGGCCGTGGACTTCACCGTGAACCTGGTGGGCTTGATGACGAACGTGGGGCTTCCGGTGGCCGTGATCCTGCTCTGCCGGCCGGAGCTGCGGGCGATCAAGCAGGCGCGCCAGGCGGCGGCCCTCGGGGCGGTGCCCCGATGAATCCGATCGAGACGTTCACCGTGGGGATCGCGCCGATGCACGTGCCGGCGCTGGTCGCCGCGATGCTGCTGCCCGTGGTGGTCCTGGTCGTGCGGCGGCTGCGCCTGCCCGTGTCCCCGGACGCGGTCGGGGCCGCGCCGACCGTACGGCCGGCCGAGCAGTCCACTGTGGATGCGCAGCCGGACCTTGTCCGGCGCTGGGTGGCGTGGCTGCTGGGGATCGCCGCCGCCGTGCACCTGGCGCTCCCGCTCGGTCATTACGACGGCGTCCTGCGGACGCTCGGCTACGTGGGCAGCGGGGCGGCGTACGCGTGGCTCGCGCTGCGGGCGTACGAGGGGCGCCGCTACCGGCTCGGCGCCAGCCTGCTGCTTGTCGCCACGCTCATCGCCTACCTGGTGGTCTCCGGTATGGGCGGGGAGGAGCCGGACCAGGTCGGCATCGCCACCGCCCTGGTGGAACTGCTCGCGCTCGGACTCTGCCTCGTCCCGGACCCGCAGGCGCCGCGGCGTCGATTCGCCCGCTTCGCGGTATCGGCCACGACGATACTCGCGACGTTCGTTGTCGGCGTCGCCCTCTGGGCCGGCACGATCGCCGCGCACGCCGCCACCGACGCCGACGTCAGCACCGATCCCGCTCAGGCGGGCCCCGCGCTCGCCCACAGCGACGACCATGAGCACGTCCACGACCACGCGGCCCGTGCGCAGGCCGGCATCATCATGCGGCCGCAGGCCGACCACCATGCGACGCCGGAGCAGGTGGCGGCCGCGCGCGCCCTGGCCGAGGCGACGGCGGCGGCGATGACGCGTTACACCCGGCTCGAGGACGCGATCGCGGCCGGGTACGTGCTTCCGGCCAACGCCTCCGGCTTGGATGTACATATGGACAATCCGGCGTTCAAGCGGGACGGGCGGGTGATCGACCCGCAGCGGCCGGAGACGCTCGTCTACGCGATCGAGGACGGTCGGGCGACCCTGCTCGGCGTGGTCTACGTCATGGAGGTGGCCGGCGTTCCCGCGCCGCAGCCGGGCGGGCCGATCACGCGGTGGCACGCGCACAACCTGTGTTTGACGGCGCTGCCGCCCGGATTCGGGATCGTGTCGCCGTTCGGTAGCTGCCCGGCGCTGTCGCTGAACCTCACGACACCGGAGATGATGCATGTCTGGATCGTGGACAACCCGACCGGCCCGTTCGCCGAAGGGCTGGACCCGGAATGGGTGCGCGCCTACCACGCCGAGCACGGCCTGCCTATCGCCGGACGTGCGGTGCGACACAGTGGTCGACAGCCGGAGAGCGGTCCGTAGGGTCGGTAGCATCGCCGCATGACCTCAACCCCGCGGCCGGTGCTCGTCGTCGATTTCGGCGCCCAGTACGCGCAGCTGATCGCGCGCCGGGTGCGGGAGGCGCGGATCTACTCCGAGATCGTGCCCCACTCGATGCCGGTGGGGCAGTTGCTCGCCCGCGACCCGGCTGCGGTGATCCTCTCCGGCGGGCCGTCGAGCGTGTACGAGCCCGGCGCCCCGCAGGTCGACCCCGCGCTCTTCGCGGTCGGAGTGCCCGTCTTCGGCATCTGCTACGGCTTCCAGGCAATGGCCCAGGCGCTGGGCGGCGAGGTGGCCAGCACCGGGCAGCGGGAGTTCGGCCCCACCCCGTTGCAGGTCGCCGGCGGTGAGCTGCTGCGGGATCTGCCCGCCGACCAGACGGTGTGGATGAGCCACGGCGACGCGGTCACGGTCGCGCCGCCCGGCTTCACGGTGACCGCCCGGACGCCGCGGGCGCCGGTCGCGGCGTTCGAGGACCTCGCCCATCGTCGGGCCGGCGTGCAGTTCCACCCCGAGGTGGTGCACACGCCGCACGGCCAGCGGATCCTGGAGCGTTTCCTGTACGAGATCGCCGGCATCGCGCCGACGTGGACGCCGGCCGGGATCATCGAGGAGCAGGTCGCGCGGGTGCGCGAGACCGTGGGCGACGCCCGGGTCATCTGTGGCCTGAGTGGCGGGGTGGACTCGGCCGTCGCCGCGGCCCTGGTGCACAAGGCGGTCGGCGACCAGCTGACCTGTGTCTTCGTCGACCACGGCCTGCTGCGGGCCGGCGAGGCGGAGCAGGTCGAGAAGGACTTCGTGGCGGCGACCGGGGTGCGGCTGCACGTGGTCGACGCCTCCGAGCGGTTCCTGGCCGCCCTGGTCGGGGTCACCGACCCGGAGCAGAAGCGGAAGATCATCGGCCGGGAGTTCATCCGGGTCTTCGAGGCGGCCGCCCGAGAGATCGACAGTGAGAAGCATGTCGAGTTCCTGGTGCAGGGCACGCTGTACCCGGACGTGGTGGAGTCCGGTGGGGGGAGCGGCACCGCCAACATCAAGTCCCACCACAACGTGGGTGGCCTGCCGCCGGACCTGAAGTTCACGCTCATCGAGCCGCTGCGGACCCTGTTCAAGGACGAGGTGCGCGCGCTCGGGGTCGAGTTGGGGCTGCCCGAGGAGATCGTGTGGCGGCACCCGTTCCCCGGCCCCGGCCTGGCCATTCGTATCATCGGCGAGGTCACCCGGGAGCGGCTGGAGGTGCTCCGGGCGGCCGACAAGATCGCGCGGGACGAGCTCGCCGCCTCGGGCCACGCCCGCGGCGTGTGGCAGTTCCCGGTGGTGCTGCTGGCCGACGTCCGCAGCGTCGGGGTACAGGGCGACGGCCGCACCTACGGCCACCCCGTGGTGCTGCGCCCGGTCGCGAGCGAGGACGCGATGACCGCCGACTGGGCGCGCCTGCCGCACGACCTCATCGCCCGCATCTCCACCCGGATCACCAACGAGGTGCCCGAGATCAACCGGGTCGTCCTCGACGTGACCAGCAAGCCGCCCGCGACGATCGAGTGGGAGTGAGCGATCGAGTGGGAGTAATCGATCGGATTGGTGACCGTACGTCATCAGCCTGTCGCGTTCTGTTGGTGTGACGCGAGGTAGAACATCGAATAGGATCAGTGGATAGCGGTCGGTCGGCCCGAAGCGGAGTGTCCTGCATCTGACAGTGCCCGGCCGCTACTGTCGGATTCGCGGCAGACTGACTGTCCGTGACCACGCTGCAGCAG
>Ga0065720_1003407_pt1 | contig 20918 bp, 16 predicted proteins | sample Thericmetagenome_FD_59107 | JGI IMG/M metagenome (GOLD analysis project Ga0065720, IMG submission 59107) | Thermophilic microbial communities from the Joint Bioenergy Institute, California, USA of rice/straw/compost enrichment - eDNA_2 v2... | ecosystem: Engineered > Solid waste > Grass >...
TCTTCTGCTTGAGGCCGGCGGGGATCGGCCGGTCGGCTCGGCAGACGATCGCGTCGGGCTGGATGCCGATGCTGCGCAGCGCGGCCACCGAGTGCTGGGTCGGCTTGGTCTTCAGCTCGCCGGACGGCACCAGGTACGGCAGCAGGGAGATGTGCAGGAAGAAGCAGTTGTCGCGGCCGATCTCGTGCCTGATCTGCCGGGCCGCCTCGAGGAACGGCTGCGACTCGATGTCGCCGACCGTGCCGCCGATCTCGGTGATGACCACGTCCACGTCCTCGCTGTCCATCGCGAGGATGCGGTCCTTGATCTCGTTGGTGATGTGCGGAATGACCTGCACGGTGTCGCCGAGGTAGGCGCCCTGGCGCTCCTTGGCGATCACACTGGAGTAGATCTGGCCGGTGGTGACGTTGGCCGAGGCGGACAGTTCGGTGTCCAGGAACCGCTCGTAGTGGCCGATGTCCAGGTCGGTCTCCGCGCCGTCGTCGGTGACGAACACCTCCCCGTGCTGGAACGGGTTCATCGTGCCCGGGTCGACGTTGAGGTAGGGGTCGAGCTTCTGCATCGTGACCCGGAGCCCTCGCGACTTCAGCAACCGTCCGAGGCTGGAAGCGGTCAGGCCCTTGCCGAGGCTGGAGGCGACGCCGCCGGTGACGAAAAGGTGCTTGCTGCTCGCGGCGGATGCCAAGATTGCTCCCGTGGTTGTGCGGCTACGGAACGCCGTCAGGTCCGACAGGCGACCGTGCGGTGCCCGCCAACGGCACACGGCCGAACACATTCTGCGGACTCCACGGGCCACCAGGATAACACCCCCGACCACACCGGGAGGTTACGGCAGTGTTCCGCCGGGACCGGGACGATCGGCGCCGCGGGCGCGGACCGGGTCCCGGTCCGCGCCCGCGGACCGGACGCGCTCAGCGCAGGGCCAGCGCCGGACGGACCTCCCAGGTGGTCCACAGCGGGCGGTAGCCCATCCGGTGCCAGAACGGCCCCGACAGGGGGTTCATCACCGCGTAGTTGAGCAGGGTGACCGCGATGCCGTGGGTGTCCAGGGCGTGGTGCGCGTGGCTGACCAGGCACGTCCCGATGCCCTGGCCGCGCTCCTCCTCGGCCACCGCGCCGTAGCCGATGTAGGCCGCCGGGGACTCGCTGACGAGGGGGGCGACCCAGCGCGCCCGGTGGGGCGGCGACACCCACAGCAGTCCCACGGGGCGGCCGCGCCGTTCGGCCAGCCAGATCCACGACGGGTTGCGGCTCAGCGCCCGGGCCGCCACGCGGCGGGTCTGCTCGGCCGTCTCCGGCTGGATGAACACGTTGCCGAAGTGCTCCTCGTAGCGGTGCTCCTCCATGACCAGGCTGACCACCGCGGCGAGGTCCTGGATGTCGGCGAGCCGGATCGTGACGTCCCGGGGCGGCAGCGCGGGGGGCACCCCCCGGCGGCGCTGCCGTACCGCCATGACGGTGACCGGCTGCATGCCGTGGCGCTGCAACGGCCGGACCCCGCACACGTCCCGGGCGGGCCAGGTCAGCAGCGCGGCCGACTCCGAACCGGTCCCGGTGGGCAGTTCCTCCAACTGGTCGCGCCAACTGGTCAGCAGCGAGTCGAGCGCTCCTTCCGGGTCGGAACCGCCCACGAGCGGGGTGATCCAGTGCTGGTCGGGGACTCCCCAGGTCCGGCCCGCCTCCCCGGGCTGGTACCAGGAGTAGCGCATGGTGCCGACCGCCATCGGACGGCCTTTCTCGTCGCTGACGGTCAACACCGGGTTGGTGTTGAACTTCGGGTGCGACGGCCCGGGCAGCAGCGGATCGACCGCGGCCCAACGCCTGGCCACCGATTCCACGAGTCTGTCGAATTCGGCTGTTCCGTTCGGCGGATTGTCATGCCGCACCCGCGCGACATAACCGCTCATTCATCCCTCCCTGGCGGCGGTACGCTCTCGCGTACGCACCGAGGGCCACTAGCGCCCCGCCGCTAGTACCCTTGTTGCCGATCACCTAAAGTCGCATATCGACTACCGAAGCGTACGGTATCGCTTCGAACCGCGGAACGCAGGCAAAACGCCAGAAGTTTCTCCCATTGTTGGCCAATTGTCGTCAGACAATCTCCCACGGTCCACACATTTGGAGCAAACCCCTCAACCGTAACCAAAACAGGAAGCGTCCGAGGTCCGGACGGTCCTGCCGGTACGGGAGCCCCCGGGGGTCAGGGAGCGGCGTCCCCTCCCTGCTCGACGGTGTTCCCGCTCCCCAGATCGGTGATGACGGGGTTTCCGGACGCGTAGTAGACGGTGTTGTCGGATCCCAGAACATTCACCTCCGTGGCCGCTCCTACGCTCACCTGGTTGCCGCTCCCGGCAACGGTGACCAGGACGCAGGAGCCGTTGAGGGTGACCGTCGCCCCGTTGGCCACGACGTTGGCGCTGCGCCCTCCGCAGTCGTGGACCACCGTCCCCCCGTCCGTGGCGACGTTGATCAGCTCGTCGGTGACCACGGCCCCGCCGTCCGACGCGCCCTCCCCGTCACCGGAGATCTCCAGCTCGGTCTCGCCGTTGCCCACCGAGATGTCGCCGTTCTCGTCGATCGAGATCCCCGTGCCGTTCTCGTCGCGCAGGCTGATCCCGCCCGCGCACCCCGCTGCCGCGACGGCGACGAGCACCACCGTGCCGACCACCGCCGGAATCCGGTTCCGCACTCCCGTCTCCTTTGCTCCCTCTCCGTACGGCGCACCGGCCGCTCCCCCCGGTGAGACGCCCCCGGCGGAGGAAAAGTTCGCGGCACCGGTCAGCCGATGCCCGCCTCCTCCATCCCGCGCAGCTCGCGCTTGAGTTCCTTGATCTCGTCACGCAGCCGCGCGGCGAGCTCGAACTGCAGGTCGGCGGCTGCCTGGTGCATCTGCTCGGTGAGCTGTTCGACCAGGTCGGCCAGTTCCGCGCGGGGCAGGCCCGCCGCTCCGCCGGCGCGTCCGCGGCCGCGCGCCTGCCCGGGGACCGGGGTCCCGGCCCGCCGCTCCCCGCGCCGTCCGGCGGCGAGCAGCTCGGCGGTGTCGGCGTCCTCCCGGGCCAGCGAGTCGAGGATGTCGGCGATCTTCTTGCGCAGCGGCTTGGGGTCGATGCCGTGCTCGGCGTTGTAGGCGAGCTGCTTGGCGCGCCGCCGGTTGGTCTCCTCGATGGCCGCGGCCATGGAGTCGGTGATCCGGTCGGCGTACATGTGCACCTGCCCGGCGACGTGGCGCGCGGCCCGACCGATGGTCTGGATGAGCGAGGTCTCCGACCGCAGGAACCCCTCCTTGTCGGCGTCCAGGATCGCCACCAGCGACACCTCGGGCAGGTCCAGGCCCTCCCGCAGCAGGTTGATGCCGACCAGCACGTCGAAGACGCCCACCCGCAGCTCGCGCAGCAGCTCCACCCGGCGCAGCGTGTCGATCTCGCTGTGCAGGTAGCGCACCCGGATGCCCAGGTCGGTGAGGTAGTCGGTGAGGTCCTCGGCCATCTTCTTGGTGAGCGTGGTGACCAGCACCCGCTCGTCGCGTTCGGCGCGCACCCGGATCTCGTGCACCAGGTCGTCGATCTGCCCCTCGGTGGGCTTGACCACCACCTCCGGGTCCACCAGGCCGGTCGGACGGATCACCTGCTCCACCACGTCGCCGCCGACCCGCTCCAGCTCGTAGGGGCCGGGCGTGGCCGACAGGTAGACGGTCTGTCCGATGCGCTCGCGGAACTCCTCCCACTTCAGCGGGCGGTTGTCCATCGCCGACGGCAGCCGGAAACCGTGCTCGACCAGGGTGCGCTTGCGGGCCGCGTCGCCCTCGTACATGCCGCCGATCTGCGGCACGGTGACGTGCGACTCGTCGATGACCAGCAGGAAGTCCTCGGGGAAGTAGTCGAGCAGGGTGTGGGGCGGGGTGCCGGGGGCGCGGCCGTCGAAGTGCCGGGAGTAGTTCTCCACCCCCGCGCAGGTCCCCATCTGCTCCAGCATCTCCAGGTCGTAGGTGGTGCGCATGCGCAGCCGCTGCGCCTCCAGCAGCTTGCCCGCCGCCTCCAGTTCGGACAGCCGCTCGCCCAGCTCAGCCTGGATGTCGGCGATGGCGCGTTGCAGGCGCTCGGGCCCCGCCACGTAGTGCGAGGCGGGGAAGATGTAGACCCGGTCGCTCTCGCCCAGCACCTCGCCGGTGATCGGGTGCAGCGTCAGCAGCCGCTCCACCTCGTCGCCGAACATCTCGATGCGGATCGCCAGCTCCTGGTAGACCGGGATGATCTCGACGGTGTCGCCGCGCACCCGGAAGGTGCCGCGGGTGAACGCGACGTCGTTGCGGCTGTACTGCATCTCCACGAGCCGGCGCAGCAGCTCGTCGCGGTCGATCTCCATGCCGACCTCGACGGCGGCCATGCGGTCCACGTACTCCTGCGGGGTGCCCAGGCCGTAGATGCACGACACCGACGCCACCACGACGGTGTCGCGGCGGGTGAGCAGCGAGGTGGTCGCCGAGTGGCGCAGCCGCTCGACCTCCTCGTTGATGGAGGAGTCCTTCTCGATGTAGGTGTCGGTCTGCGGGACGTACGCCTCGGGCTGGTAGTAGTCGTAGTAGGAGACGAAGTACTCGACGGCGTTGTTCGGCAGCATCTCGCGCAGCTCGTTGGCGAACTGCGCGGCCAGCGTCTTGTTGGGCTGCATGACCAGGGTGGGGCGCTGGAGCTTCTCCACCAGCCAGGCCACGGTGGCGGTCTTGCCCGTACCGGTGGCCCCCAGCAGCACCACGTCGCTGGCGCCGCCCTCGATCCGCCGGGCCAGTTCGGCGATCGCCGCGGGCTGGTCGCCCGCCGGGACCATCTCCGAGACCACCTCGAACGGCTTGGCCGTGCGCTGGATGTCGGTGACCGGTCGCATGAGTCCCCCCGGCGTGTCGAAAACCTGTCCGCCCCTCCCCACTCTAGGGCGCGGCAGTGACACGGTACGCCGACGCGACCCGTCCACGGCCGTCCGAGGGCGCCGGGAGGCGCCTCGCTGCCTCCCCGGGCAGGCGCCGGTGTCGCGGGCCGCGCCCCGCGGCCGGGAAGCGCTCTGCGGCCTCCTGAGCGCGGGGACACCGGCGAGCACGACGGGGCCGGCGCCTTCCTCCCCGGGCGCCTGCCGCGGCACCGCCCGCTCTTCGCCGCGAACCCCCGAGGGGAAAGAAGTCGTCTTCTCTTTGCCAACCGATCGAAAAGTGCGGAGTTCGTCAACTCCGTGTCTGGGTTCCCCGCTTCCCGGGGACCCGCCGCACTTTCCCGTCCGCTCCCGGCCGCGGCGGCGTCCGGGAGGCGGGGAGGGGGTCACGCGGCGGCGCGGCGCTGCAACTCCTGCCACACCTCGGCGACGCGGGCGTCCAGCTCCTGCTCGGTGCCGGAGTTGTCGATGACGATGTCGGCGACCGCGCGGCGCTGCTCCCGGTCGGCCTGGGCCCTGATGCGGGCGCGGACCTGGTCGGCGGGCATGCCCCGGTTGGCCACCACCCGCTCCACCTGGGTCTCGACGGGGACGTCCACCACGACCACCACGTCGTAGCGGTCGGCCAGGCCGTTCTCGACCAGCAGCGGCACGTCGTAGACGACGATCGTGCCCTCCCCGGCGCGCTCCATCAGCTCCTGGGTGCGCTGCCCCACGCGGGGGTGCACGATCTCGTTCAGCCGGGCCAGCTTGGCCTCGTCGGCGAACACGATCGCGCCGAGCTTGGGCCGGTCCAGCCGCCCGTCCGGGGTGAGCACCTGCTCGCCGAACTCGGCGACGATCTCGGCCAGCGCGGGCGTGCCCGGCTCCACGACCTCGCGTGCGACGGCGTCGGCGTCGATGACCAGCGCCCCGTACTCGGCCAGGCGGCGCGCCACCGAACTCTTGCCCGACCCGATCCCGCCGGTCAGTCCCACTGTCAGCATGGCGCCGATCCTACGGACCGCGTCCGCGCAACGCGGAGGGGGCCGCCCCTTTCGGGACGGCCCCCTCGGTCAGCCGTGGGACGATCAGCTCTCGCCGCCGCCCGCGAGCTTCTCCCGCAGCGCGGCCAGGGCCTCGTCGGAGGCCAGCGCCCCGCTGCTGCCCTGCCCGGAGCCGCTGTCCTCCACCTCGGGCTGGTACTGCGCCTGGGCAGCCTCGGCCTCGGCGGCCTGCGCCTCCTGGACCTGCTTGCGGTGCGCCTCGAAGCGGGCCTGCGCCAGGGCGTACTGGCGCTCCCACTCGTCGCGCTGGGCCTCGTAGCCCTCCATCCACTCGCCGGTCTCGGGGTCGAAGCCCTCGGGGTACTTGTAGTTGCCGTGCTCGTCGTACTCGGCGGTCATGCCGTACAGAGTCGGGTCGAACTCGGTCTGGTCCGGCGAGACGCTCTCGTTGGCCTGCTTGAGCGACAGGCTGATGCGGCGCCGGTCGAGGTCGATGTCGATGATCTTGACGAAGATCTCGGTGCCGACCTGGACGACCTGCTCGGGGATCTCCACGTGGCGCTCGGCCAGCTCGGAGATGTGCACCAGGCCCTCGATGCCCTCCTCGACCCGGACGAACGCACCGAACGGCACCAGCTTGGTGACCTTGCCGGGGACGACCTGGCCGATCTGGTGGGTGCGGGCGAACTGCTGCCACGGGTCTTCCTGGGTGGCCTTCAGCGACAGGGAGACGCGCTCGCGCTCCATGTCGACGTCGAGGACCTCGACCGTGACCTCCTGGCCGACCTCGACGACCTCGCTCGGGTGGTCGATGTGCTTCCAGGACAGCTCGGACACGTGCACCAGACCGTCGACACCGCCGAGGTCCACGAACGCGCCGAAGTTGACGATCGAGGAGACCACACCCTTGCGGATCTGGCCCTTCTGCAGGGTGTTGAGGAAGGTCTGGCGGACCTCGGACTGGGTCTGCTCCAGCCAGGCACGGCGCGACAGGACGACGTTGTTGCGGTTCTTGTCAAGCTCGATGATCTTGGCTTCGAGCTCGCGTCCCACGTAGGGCTGAAGGTCACGCACGCGACGCATCTCGACGAGGGAGGCGGGCAGGAAGCCGCGCAGGCCGATGTCGAGGATGAGACCGCCCTTGACGACCTCGATGACGGTGCCGGTGACGACGCCGTCCTCCTCCTTGATCTTTTCGATCGTGCCCCAGGCGCGCTCGTACTGGGCGCGCTTCTTGGACAGGATGAGGCGGCCTTCCTTGTCCTCCTTCTGCAGGACAAGGGCCTCGACATGGTCTCCGACGGCGACGACCTCGTTGGGGTCGACGTCGTGCTTGATCGAGAGTTCGCGTGAGGGGATCACACCCTCGGTCTTGTAGCCGATGTCGAGCAAGACCTCGTCTCGATCGACCTTCACGATGGTGCCTTCGACGATGTCACCGTCGTTGAAGTACTTGATGGTCTCGTCGATCGCGGCGAGGAAGGCTTCCTCGGAACCGATGTCGTTGACCGCTACCTGCGGTGTCGAGGTGGCCTCGGTGCTGCTCGTCATGTGTGGGTGGACTCCGGTACGGACATGGATAGAAGCTTGGACACGCTGTGAGAACACATTGATTCGGATTCGAACGGCGTGGTCCGGACGGAAGGTCCGCCACACTGGGGTGTGACTGGCCTCACGATCCGCACGGCGGCCGGTCGAGCCTCCCCCGACCCTGGGCGAACCCCGAATCGAGTGTGTGCATGCGAATCCACAACGCTCACACCAGCCTATGAGACGACTGCCCCTTGGTCAATCGGAAGCAGGGGTGAGCGCCGGAATCAATCCTGTTTCGTCATGTTTCTGAGGCCGGAGAGAAAAAGGGGGGAGTGGACTCGCCTCTGCGTGATCTTGGCCGCACTCCACCACGGATGCTACAAGCAGGAGCCCCGTCTTTGAAGGTTTCGGGTGAGTAAAATTTCCGTCTCGGGTGATCTAGTCGTCGTAACGCCCCGAACGGGCGCGCTTGAGGGCGGAGCGGCGGCGTTTCTCCCGCAGCCGGCGCTCCTTCGCCGCGCGCGTGGGGCGGGTGGGGCGCCTGCCGCGCGCCGGGGGCCGCGCGGCCTCGCCCAGCAGTGCGGCCAGCCGCTGGCGGGCCGCCTCGCGGTTGCGCGCCTGGGAGCGGAAGTCCTGCACCGACACCGTCAGCACCCCGTCGACCAGCCGCGGCCCCAGCCTGCGGAGGGCGCGTTCGCGCTCGGCCTCGGTGAGGACCGCGGTGGTGGTGACGTCCAGCGACAGCGAGACCCGGGTGTCGGAGGTGTTGACGTGCTGCCCGCCGGGCCCCGAGGAGCGGGAGAAGCGCCACACCAGCTCCTCCTCGCGCAGCTCCACGGCGGGGGCGCCGTGCGGGTCCCCCATCGCGCCTCCTCGTTCCCGGTCGCCGTCCTCCTCCGGGATCCTACCGCCGGGCCCCCGGGGGCGGGGAGGCCTTCTCCCGGACGTGCGCGGCCGGGCCGCCCGCTCAGTGCGCCGCGTCGTGCCAGTTGGGGCCCACCCCCACCGACACGGCCAGCGGGACCCGCAGCTCCTGGGCGCCGGACATGTGCTCGACCACCAGCTCCCGCACCGTGTCCAGCTCGCCGGGCGCGACCTCCAGCACCAGCTCGTCGTGGACCTGGAGCAGCATGCGCGAGGCGAGGCCGTTCTCCCGCAGCGCCCGGTCCACCCGCAGCATCGCGAGCTTGATGATGTCGGCCGCCGACCCCTGGATGGGCGCGTTGAGGGCCATGCGCTCGGCCATCTCGCGGCGCTGCCGGTTGTCGCTGTTGAGGTCGGGCAGGTAGCGGCGGCGTCCCAGCATGGTGGCGGTGTAGCCGTCGCGCCGCGCCCGGGCCACCACGGCCTCCAGGTAGTCGCGGACCTTCCCGAAGTGGGCGAAGTAGTCCTCCATGAGGACCCGCGCCTCCTTGGGCGTGATGCCGAGCTGCTGCGACAGCCCGTAGTCGCTCAGCCCGTAGGCCAGGCCGTAGTTCATGGCCTTGATCCGGGCCCGCGCCTCGCCGTCGACCCGGTCCACGGGCAGGTGGAAGACCCGCGCGGCGATCTGGGCGTGGAAGTCGTAGCCGCTCTGGAACGCCTCGATCAGCGCCTCGTCCTGCGACAGGTGCGCCATGATCCGCAGTTCGATCTGGCTGTAGTCGGCGGTGAGCAGGTACTCGTAGCCCTCGCCCACGACGAAGGCGCGGCGGATGCGCCGGCCCGCGTCGGTGCGCACCGGGATGTTCTGTAGGTTGGGGTCGGCCGAGCTGAGCCGTCCGGTGGCGGCCACCGTCTGGTTGAAGGTGGTGTGGATGCGCCCGTCCTCGGCGACGGTCTTGATCAGCCCCTCGACGGTGGTGCGTAGCTTGGTCTGGTCGCGGTGGCGCAGCAGGATCACCGGGAGCTCGTTGTCGGTCTGGGCCGCCAGCCAGGCCAGCGCGTCGGCGTCGGTGGTGTAGCCCGTCTTGATCCGCTTCGTCTTGGGCAGGCCCAGCTCGTCGAAGAGGATCTGCTGGAGCTGCTTGGGCGAGCCCAGGTTGAACTCGCGGCCCACCACCCGGTGCGCCTCGTCCACCGCCTGGCGCACCGCGGCGGCGAACTCCTCCTCCAGCGCGTGCAGGTAGTCGAGGTCGGCGGCGATGCCCGCGGACTCCATCCGGGACAGCACCCCCGCCAGCGGGATCTCCAGGTCGCGCAGGAGCCCGTCGGCGCCGCGCCGGGCGAGCTCGGCGTCCAGGGCCAGGGCCAGCTCCAGGGTGGCCAGCGCGCGGGTGGCCAGCGCGCGGCGCTGCGCCTCCTGGTCGTCGCCCACGCCGTCGAGGTCGAGGGTGAGCTGGGCGCCCTCGGCGCCGGACTCGGTCAGCTCCCGGCCCAGGTAGCGGGTGCACAGGTCGGCCAGGTCGAAGTTGCGCCGCCCGGGCATCGCCAGGTAGGCGGCGATGGCGGTGTCGGAGTCGAGCCCGGCCAGCTCCCAGCCGCGGGCCCGCAGCGCCGTCATCGGCCCCTTGGCGTCGTGCAGGGCCTTGGGGCTGGCCGGGTCGGCCAGCCACGCGGCGAGCGCGGCCTCGTCCGCCGGGTCCAGCCGCGCCGGGTCGAGGCAGACCGCCCGGCCCGACGGCGCCGCGACGGCCAGCCGGACGACGTCGCCGCTGCCGCGCCCCCAGGTCCCCTCGACGGCCAGCCCGGTGCGCGCTCCGGCCGCGGTCTCGGCGGCCAGCCACGCGGCGAGCCCGCCGGGGGCGACCTCGACCAGTTCGACGGCGAACCCCTCGTCGGGGACGTCCGCGGCCTCTCCGGCGGCCTCGCTCTCGCCCAGCACCGCGAACAGCCGGTCGCGCAGGGTCGAGGCGAACTCCAGGTTGTCGAAGAGCAGGTTGACGCCGTCGCGGTTCCAGGCGCCCAGCGTCATCTCGGCCACGTCGAGGCCGACGTCGACGTCGGTCTCGAGCCGGTTGAGGCGCTGGTTGCGCAGCACGTCGTCGAGGTGGTCGCGGAAGTTCTGCCCGGCCTTGCCGCCGATCTCGTCGGCGCGGGCCACCAGCTCGTCCAGGGAGCCGTACTTGGCCAGCCACTTGGCGGCGGTCTTGGGCCCCACCCCGGGCACCCCCGGCAGGTTGTCGGACTTCTCCCCCACCAGCGCCGCGAGGTCGCGGTAGCGCTCGGGCGGCACCGCGTACTTGGCCTCGACCGCCTCGGGGGTCATGCGGACCAGGTCCGACAGGCTCTTGCCCGGGTACAGCACCGTGCAGTCGGCGCCGACCAACTGGAAGGTGTCGCGGTCGCCCGAGGCGATGAGCACCTCCATGCCGCGGTCGAGCCCGCGGACGGCCAGCGTGGCGATGATGTCGTCGGCCTCGTAGCCCGCGACCGACAGGCTGGTGACGCCGATCAGGCCCAGCAGCTCCTGGAGCAGCCCGACCTGGCCGGGGAACTCCGGCGGGGTCTCGGCGCGGCCCGCCTTGTAGTCGGCGTACTCCTCGTGCCGGAAGGTCGGCTCGGAGCGGTCCCAGGCCACCGCGATGTGCGTGGGCTGCTCGTCGCGCAGCAGCTTGACCAGCATCGAGGTGAAGCCGTAGATGGCGTTGGTCGCCTGGCCCGCGCTGTTGACGAACTTCTCCGCCGGGAGGGCGAAGAAGGCGCGGAAGGCCATGGAGTGGCCGTCCACCAACAGCAGCCGAGGGCGTCCACCCCCCTCGCCGGCCTCGGAGGAACGGGTCTGCTCGGGGGTCGCCTGTGTGTTCACCACACGACGAATCCTAGGATGCCGGGGGGACAATTTCGCGGCCCCCGGCGGAGCACGTCCGATCCACTTCCCGACACGGAGCTCGTCCCATGGCACTGGACCCGCAGAAGCAGACCGAACTCCTCGGCTCCATCCCCCTCGGCGCGCTGGCCGAGCGGATGGGCGTGGAGCTGCTGGAGGCCTCCGCGACGCGCATGGTCGGCCGCATGCCCGTCGAGGGCAACACCCAGCCCTACGGCCTGCTGCACGGCGGCGCCTCCTGCGTGCTCGCCGAGACGCTCGGCTCGATCGGATCGGCCCTCCTCGCCGGGCCGGACCGCGTCGCCGTGGGCATCGAGATCAACGCGACGCACCACCGCAGCGCCACCTCCGGCCACGTCACCGGGGTGGCCGTGCCCGTCCACAGCGGCCGCACCCTGGCCACCTGGGACATCGAGATCACCGACGACACCGGTCGGCGCGTGTGCACCTCCCGGCTGACCTGCATGCTGCGCGACGCGCCCCCGCGCTGAGCCCGCCCGGCACCACCGCCACCGGGGCGGCGCGCGGCGCGCCGCCCCGTCCGCACCAGAAGACATCGGAGGATCGGATGCCCGGGTTGGGCACGCTCGTCAACGTCATCGCCATCGTCGTGGGTTCGGGCCTGGGCCTGGCCCTCGGCGGCCGCCTCCCGGAGCGCACCCGGACCGTGGTCACCGACGCGCTGGGGCTCGTGGTGCTCCTCATCGCCGCGCTCAACACCGCCGAGGTGCTCTCCGCCGACCTCGCCGCGGCGGTCGGCGGCGCCGCCCCCACCCTCATCGTGCTGGGCTCGCTGCTGCTCGGCGGCATCGTCGGCTCCCTGCTCCGCATCGAGCAGCGCCTGGAGCAGCTCGGCCGCACGCTGCGCGCCGTGCTGACCCGCCGCTCCGCCGCGGCGGTCGCCGCCTCCCCCGGCTCCGGCACCGCGGAGGGGGGCGCGGCCAGCGCCTCGGAGCGCTTCGTGGAGGGCTTCGTCAGCTCCTCCCTGGTCTTCCTGGTCGGCCCCCTGGCCATCCTCGGCGCGCTCAGCGACGGCCTGGGCAACGGCATCGACCAGCTCGCCCTCAAGGCCGCCCTGGACGGCTTCGCCTCGATCGCCTTCGCCGCGGCCCTGGGGCCGGGCGTCCTCGCCTCGGTCCTGGCCGTCCTCGTCTACCAGGGCGCCTTCACCCTGCTGGGGGTGGCCCTGGGCAGCGTCCTGCCCGACGCCCACATCGCCGCGCTCACCGCCACCGGAGGGCTGCTGCTCGTCGGCGTGGCGCTGCGCCTGCTGCGCATCCGCGAGGACCTGCCCGTCGCCGACCTGCTGCCCGCCCTGCTGGTCGCCCCCCTCCTCACCGCGCTCGTCGCCGCTTTCTGACCCCGAATTCTCCGGCGTTTTCCAGACCGGCACTATTTCCGGGTTTTCGCCGCCCGAAGCCCTTTCGCCACCACGTGAAGCCTCCGTCACACAACTCTCCGTAAAAGCCCCTATTACCAGCCAAATATTCGGCTACAGGTAAGTAACAGCATGAACCCGACTCCGCAGCGACACACCGGATCATCTTCCTCAACCTCAGATTCCGGCGTTAAGCTCCGCTAACGCCCATGGTTAAGCCCGCCCGAACATGGCGGCAGGGCAGACGTGGAGATTCACACGCGATCAACGCGGGTTGAATGGAGAGATGGATGCCTAAGACGAAGGCGCTGGGCTTTACTGCCGCGGTCGCGGCGCTGGCCCTGGGACTCACCGCGTGCGGCGGTGGCGGCGAGAGCGGCGAGGGAGGGGAAGGCGGCGGCGACGCGCTGCAGTTCGGCTACATCTTCCCCGAGAGCGGCGACCTCTCCTTCCTCGGCCCGCCGCAGATCACCGCGGCCGAGTACGCGATCCAGGAGATCAACGACGCCGGCGGTGTGCTGGGGACCCAGCTTCCCGAGCTCGTGGGCGGCGACGAGGCCGGCGACGCAGCCCAGGCCAACGAGGCCGCCAACCGCCTGCTCGACCAGGGCGTGGACGCCATCCTGGGTGCCGCCGCCTCCGGCATGACCATGGCGATCATCGACTCCGTCACCGGCGCCGAGGTCGTGCAGTGCTCGGGCTCCAACACCTCGCCCGCCCTCAGCACCTACGAGGACGGCGGCTACTACTTCCGCACCGCCCCCAGCGACCTGATGCAGGGTCCGGTGCTCGCCGAGTCCATCCTCGCCGACGGCCACCAGAGCGTCGCCATCGCCTACCGCGCCGACGACTACGGCGAGGGCCTGGCCAACTCCGTGGCCGAGGCCCTGGAGGCCAGCGGTGCGGAGATCACGGCCAAGGAGAGCTACGACCCCAACGCGACCAACTTCGACGCCGCGGTCAACGCCATCGCCGACTCCAAGCCGGACGCGGTCGTCCTGGTCTCCTTCGAGGAGGGCGTGCAGGCCATCTCCGGCCTGCTGGAGGCCGGCATCAAGGCCGACCAGATGTACAGCGCCGACGGCATGAACTCCACGACCCTGAACACCTCCGTCGACGAGGGCGACCCGTCGGTCCTGGACGGCTTCAAGGGCACCGCCCCCGGCGTGAACGCCCCCGAGTTCGACCAGGCCCTCGCCGAGTTCGCCCCGGACCTGGAGGACTACCAGTACGCCGCGCAGGTCTACGACTGCGCCATCACGATCGCTCTGGCCGCCGAGGCCGCGGGCAGCACCGCGCCCTCCGACTTCGTGTCCGAGATGATCGACGTCACCCGTGACGGCGAGAAGTGCACCTCCTTCGCGGAGTGCCGCGACCTGCTGTCCGAGGGCGCCGACATCGACTTCGACGGCGTCAGCGGCCCGCTGGACTTCGACGAGAACGGCGACGTCACCGCCGCCTCGTTCATGATCTACGGGTTCGAGGACGGCGAGTACACGGTCTTCGAGTACGTCCAGAGCGGCGGCGAGGAGTAGTCCTCCCCGTCTCCCGCACGCACCGGGCCCGGAACCGCAGGTTCCGGGCCCTTCCCGTGTCCGCCGACCCGCTCCTCCGGCCCCCTGGCGCCCGCCCCGCTGTCCCGGCCCGCTCCTCCGGCGCCCCGGCCCCGGACCGCAGCGGGGGGAGGGCCGCGGACAACGGAGGAGGGGTCCCGGACGTCCTCCGGAACCCCTCCGCGCGGCGGGGGCGGCTCAGGCCTTGGCCAGCGTCCCCAGGTACAGCTCGATCACGTTCGGGTCGCTCAGCAGCTCCCGGCCCGTGCCGGTGTAGGCGTTGCGCCCCTGGTCCAGCACGTAGCCCCGGTCGCAGATCTGTAGGCAGCGCCGGGCGTTCTGCTCCACCATGAGCACCGAGACCCCGGTGGCGTTGATCTGCTTGACCCGCTGGAAGACCTCTTCCTGGTAGATCGGCGACAGGCCGGCGGTCGGCTCGTCGAGCAGCAGCACCGACGGGTTCATCATCAGCGCCCGGCCCATGGCCACCATCTGGCGCTCGCCGCCCGACAGCGACCCGGCCTTCGCCTTGCGCCGCTTGGCCAGCAGCGGGAACAGCTCGGCGACCGCCTCGAACCGCTCGGGCACCTGCTTGGGCCGCAGGTAGGCGCCCATCTGGAGGTTCTCCTCGATCGTCAGCGACGGGAACACGTTGCGCGTCTGCGGGACGTAGCCCACGCCCCGCTTCACCAGCTCGTGCGCGGGCAGTCCCACGATGCTCTGCCCGCGCAGCGACAGGCTGCCGCTGCGCACCGGGATCAGCCCGAACACCGTCTTGATCAGCGTCGACTTGCCCGCGCCGTTGGGGCCGATGATCGCCACGATCTCGCCCTCGGACAGCGTCAGCGTGCAGCCGTTGAGGATGTTCACCCCGGGCACGTATCCGGCCACGAGGTCGCGCGCCACCACCAGGTAGTCGCTGTCGGCGCCGACCTCCTCGGCCGCGGCGCGCTCCAGGACCTCCTCGCGCGCCTGCTGGTGGGCCGCCGCCTCGTCCGGCGTCGCGCCCCGCTCCTGCTCACTCATGGCTTCCCCCGCTGTCGGTCGGCGGCTCCTGCTCGGAATCGTCGTGCCCGGCGCCCAGGTAGGCGTCGATCACCCGCTGGTCGGCGCGGATGTCCGAGGGCCGGCCCTCGGCGATCACCTTCCCCTCGGCCAGCACCACGATCCAGTCGCTGATGCCCATGATGACGTCCATGTCGTGCTCGACGAAGAGCACCGTCCTGCCCTCGTCGCGCAGCGCGGTGATGTGCTCCAGCAGCGACTGCACCAGTGCCGGGTTCACCCCCGCCATCGGCTCGTCGAGCATGATCATCGACGGTTCGACCATGAGCGCGCGGGCCATCTCCAGCAGCTTGCGCTGTCCGCCGGAGAGGCTGCCCGCCATCTCGTCCTTCTTGGCCAGCAGCTTGAACCGCTCCAGCAGATGTTCGGCCCGCTCCCGGTTGGCCGCCTCCTGGGCGCGCCACACCGGGCGCGCGAACGCGCCGAGCATGCGCTCACCGGTCTGCCGCGGCGCCGCCAGCAGCATGTTCTCCATGACCGTCAGCCGCGTCAGCGCCTTGGTCAACTGGAAGGTGCGGACCATCCCCCTGCGGGCCACCCGGTGCCCGCCCAGGCCGTTGAGCCGCGTGCCGTCGAAGTGCCACTCCCCCGCGTCGACCCGGTCGAATCCGGTGAGCAGGTTGAACAGGGTGGACTTGCCCGCACCGTTGGGGCCGATCAGCGCCGTGATCGTGCCCCGCTGCACCTCCAGGTGGTCCACGTCGACCGCGGTCAGGCCGCCGAAGGAGCGCCGCACCCCGTCGACCACGAGGATCGGGTCCGGCTTGGCCACCCCCGGTACCGGCTCCACCCCGGCCATCCGGTCGGCCGCGGCCCCGTTCACGTCACTTGACATTGACCAGCATCTCCTTGCGGTTGCCGATGAGCCCCTGCGGCCGGAAGACGATGAGCACCACCAGCGCCACGCCCACCAGCGCGTGCCGGATGCCGCCGATCTCCGAGTTGGTGATGAACGTGATCACCCCGGAGGAGGTGAGCTGGCGCAGCACGCTGTCGGAGGCCGTGAGCAGGAACCACATCACCACCGATCCCAGCACCGGCCCCAGGGTGCGCCCGGCCCCGCCCAGCAGCAGGATCGCCCACAGGTAGAACGTCACCTGCGGCATGAACTGGTCGGGGGTGATCGTCTGCTGGTTGACCACGAGCATCGCGCCCGCCAGCGCGCCGAACACGCCGCCCAGGACGAGGCTCTGCATCTTGTAGACGAAGACGTTCTTGCCGAGGCTGCGCACCGCGTCCTCGTCCTCGCGGATGCCCTTGATGACCCGTCCCCACGGGCTGTGGACCAGCAGCCACATCAGCACGCTGGCCAGCAGCACCAGCCCCCAGGCGACCGTCATCATCCACAGGTCGCGGGCGTTGAAGGCGAGCCATCCGAAGCCGTAGCGGCCGGAGGGGAAGGGGTTGAGGTCGTAGAAGCCGCCGGCGAACCCCTGGAGGCCGTAGACGCCGCCGGTGATGTCGCGGAGGAACTCCGCCCGGTAGACGAGGCGCGCCACCTCGGCCACCGCGATCGTGGTGATCGCCAGGTAGTCGGCGCGCAGCCGCAGCGTCGGGACGCCCAGCAGCAGCGCCAGCGCGACCGCGCAGGCGATGCCGACCAGGATGCCCGCCCACAGGGGCAGGCCGAAGGTGCTCACGCTGACCGCGACGCCGTAGCCGCCGACCAGCATGAAGCCGACCTGGCCGAAGTTGAGCAGGCCGGTGTAGCCGAAGTGCATGTTCAGTCCGATGGCGGCAAGCGCGTAGACGGCGGCCACCGGACCGATCGCCGACCGCGTGGCATCGGCGAGGACCTGCAGAATATCCATCGTTCCTCTCCTAGCCGACCCGCTCGCGCCGTCCCAGGATGCCCTGGGGCCGGACCAGCAGCATGATGATCATGAGCCCGAGCGCCCAGGCGTTCATGAGCTGCGACGGGAACCACAGCGTGGACAACTGCGCCACCAGGCCGATGACCAGGCCGCCCACCATCGCGCCGTAGGCGGTGCCCAGGCCGCCGAGGATGACCGCGGCGAACATCAGCAGCAGCAGGTGGAAGCCCATCTGCCAGTAGACGACCTGGTTGAGGCCGTAGAAGACGCCGCCCAGGGCGGACAGGGCGCCGCCCAGCGTCCACACGTACAGCGTCACCCGGTCCACGTTGATCCCGGAGGACTCGGCCAGGTCGCGGTTGTCGGAGACCGCCCGCATCGCCTTGCCGACCCGGGTGAACTGCAACAGGGCGGCCACTCCCACCAGGACCAGCACCGACAGGACCATGATCGTCAGGTCGCGGGGGGTGATCGCGACCGGTCCCAGCCGCATCGCCTCCTGGAGCTGGAAGTCGGGGTAGGTGATCCGGTTGCCGCCGAAGGCCACCAGCAGGACGTGCCGCAGCACCATGGCCAGGCCGATGGAGACGATGAACATCTGGATCAGCGCCACGTTGCGCCTGCGCAGCGGCCGCCAGACGAACCGCTCCAGCACCGCGCCCAGCAGCCCGCCCAGCAGGATCGCCACCAGGGTGGCGAGCACCATGGGCCGGAACACGAAGCCCAGGACCGGGCCGAGCAGCCACACGTCCGACAGCAGGCCGGTGATCGCGGTGTGGACGTCGGCGAAGAGCGTCATGCCGCTGAACAGCAGCGCCATGAGCGCGCCGAAGGTCACCATGTCGCCGTGGGCGAAGTTGGTCAGCCCGGTGGTGCCGAAGATCAGGGACAGGCCGACCGCGGAGATGGCGATGATCAGCCCGTAGAGCAGTCCGGCGACGGTGAGCTGGAGGACCTTGGTGCCGAAGGAGGAGTTGGCGGAGACGCCCGGCGCGGCCGCCACGCCCTCGGTGCCGTCCTCCCCGCTGCCCGAGGACTCCCCGGCGGAGTCGTCCTCGCTCTGCGTGGGCGACGGCGTGGACTCCTGTTGTCCCGGGTACTCGAGGACGAAGATCACGGTGCGTTGCTGTCCGGGCCTGACCTGGACGTCGGTGTGCTCGGTGCCGGGCCGTTCGGCGACGACGAACTCGTCGGGCACGGACTCCTCGTCCAGCACAACGCGGTAGTCGCCCGGTCCGGGCAGCTCCACTTCCCATCTTCCCTCAGAGTCGGTGGTCGCCGTCCCGATCTCCTCGTCCCCCTGGAAGACCGTGATGTCGATTCCCTCCACGGTCTCGGGTTTGCGGATCTGACCGTTGAGCGTCTCACCGCCCTGGGTGTCTGCCACCGCCCCGGCCGGGGTCGCCAGGATGGCGGCGACCACGGCGAGGAGGACAGTCACGAGGCGTCTGCGCACGTGCGCGCTCCCTTGCGCATATCGAGGAGGCCCCGGGGCTCACCCATGGGCCAAGCTGGTTGTTTCGGTGGCGCGAGTTTAGCGGGATTTAGGCGGTTTATTCAGGATCACTTAAGCCACGTGATCCAAACGTCATTGCTTCGTGCGCAACCGTGACGCAATCGGAACTGTCCTGCCGTTGACTCGCTTTTCCAGGAGAAACACGGAAGGGCCGGCCGCTGGGCGCGGCCGGCCCCACAACAGCCCCGCGGGGACCGGGGGGCTTCCCCCGGGGGGCGGTCACTGGTCACCGAGGGTCTCCAGCACGGTCTCGGCCACCTTGCGCATCGTGAGTCGGCGGTCCATGGAGTTCTTCTGGATCCACCGGAACGCCTCGGGTTCGCTGAGGCCGTGCCGGCTCTGCAACAGCCCCTTGGCGCGCTCGACGATCTTGCGGGTCTCCAGGCGCTCGTTGAGCCCGCTGACCTCGGCCTCCAGGGCGGTGATCTCCGCATAGCGGCTCACCGCCATCTCGATGGCGGGCACCAGGTCGCTCTTGGTGAAGGGCTTGACCAGGTAGGCCATCGCTCCGGCGTCGCGGGCCCGCTCCACCAGGTCGCGCTGGGAGAAGGCGGTCAGGATGACCACGGGCGCGATCCGCTCGGCGGCGATCCGCTCGGCGGCGGACAGCCCGTCCAGGACGGGCATCTTGATGTCGAGGATGACGAGGTCGGGGCGGAGCTCGGTGGCGAGGCGGACGGCGGCCTCCCCGTCCCCGGCCTCTCCCACGACCTCGTAGCCGTCCTCCTCCAGCATCTCCTTCAGATCCAGTCGGATCAGGGCCTCGTCTTCCGCGATCACCACGCGGCTCTGCGTCTGCGTCTGCGTCACAGACAAGAGGGTACAGAGATCCGCTAAGATAGTCTGCACCGTCCGGGGCCGCCAGCCCCTGGCCGGACCGTCCCCGGGGGAACGCGGGAATCCCGGAAAAGCTCCTCCAGGACGACCAGATTCGACAGCGCCCCGGTAATCCAATCGGTAGAGATGGTGGACTCAAAATCCATACAGTGTCGGTTCGAATCCGACCCGGGGTACTCTTCCCCTTCGCACGCGAAAGCCGCCCGCCAGAGGCGGCTTTCTTGTCTGCCGTCCTCTTTTCCCCGCACTCCTTCCGCGCCCCGGGCGGCGGACCGGCGGCTCCGGGGGCGTGCCGCGCCGTCCTGCCCCTCCCGGGGCCCGCGCCTTGCCCCGGACCGCCGACGACGCTCGCGGCGGCACCGCTCCGGACGTTTTTCCGCACCGTCGCGCAACGGTGCTCCCCTCAGGGCGGGAATTGCCGGGAGGCGTCCGCCGGAAACGGCTCCGTGCGCCTTTTTCCCGTACCGCTCCCCCGGTCGGCGTCCGCCGCTTTCCCCGGCGTTCCGACGCCGCCTTCCGCCATTGCGGAAAACCGGTCTGCGGCCTGTTCTGCTCCGCGCCGCGCCGCCCCGTCGGCCGCAGGGGAAAGCCCTGCGGACCGGGAGGGCGCGCGGATTCCCGCCGTGTTTTCCGCGGCGGAGGGCCGGGGATTTGCGGGGCCCGGTGCCTGCCTTCGGGGCCGGGCCCGGCCCGGCGGGCCGCTTCGGAGGTCCGGAATCCGTCGCGCGGTCGGCGCGGAACACCGGGGCTCCTGCCGTCTGCGTCTCCGGGCAGTGACGCTACCTGCACCTTCTCCCCGCTTCCGGGCATAGCGGGTCACATCACGGCCACAACCTGAGTACAACATGCCGCTTTGGTTCCTGTCGCCGCCCGGGGTCGTCGATCCTGGAAGCACTGGATTCTTCCGTGTGTCCTGCCACGGACGGCGGCGAGGAGAGGAGTGACGGGTGTTCACCGCGGTGGCCGGGGTCGTGGGCGCGCTGGCGATCGGCGCGTGGGCCGTGGTGTCCTGGGCGTCCAAGCGCCGCCTGCCGTGGCTGATGGCCCCCCTGGCGCTGCTCACCGTGGTGCTCGTCGCCGCCGGCCTCCCCGGGTGGTCGCTGCTGCCCACGGCGGCGCTGCTCGTCGGCACCTTCGCGGAGCTGGTCGTGGGCGCCTACGAGGCCCCGGCGCTGCGGACCAAGGATCCGGACGCGCCGTTGAGCACCGAGCGCTGGGCGGCCGCGGTGGCCGCGCCGTTCCGCGTGGCGCTGGCCGAGCCGTGGGACGTGGTGGTCCGTCCGCAACTGCGGTCGCGCTACCGCCGCACGTTCGCCCGGGAGCTGGGCGTCACCGACCGGGCGGGGCTGCTGGCGAAGATCGAGGGCCTCTGGGCGGAACTGCACGCCGCCCCCGAGACCGACCTGGTCGTGGACCTGCGGTCGGGGGTGGCGCGCAGCCGCCGCTCCGACGGCTGCCAGCCCGAGCAGACGCTGGTGCTCACCGCCGAGCAGGTGGCGCGGCTGCGCGAGGTCGCGGGGGCCCGCGAGCCCGCCGACTCGGTGGTGGTGGGCGCCTACCAGTGGTGG
>Ga0065720_1019720_pt1 | contig 20914 bp, 9 predicted proteins | sample Thericmetagenome_FD_59107 | JGI IMG/M metagenome (GOLD analysis project Ga0065720, IMG submission 59107) | Thermophilic microbial communities from the Joint Bioenergy Institute, California, USA of rice/straw/compost enrichment - eDNA_2 v2... | ecosystem: Engineered > Solid waste > Grass >...
AACATCAAGTCAAGAAATCTTGCTCCTCTTATTAAAAAGAATGAAGCTCTATACAATCAAATCTTGAATACACTTGCTACATATTACATCAAGATAGCGGTTAAGTGCGGCCTTATTGTAAAATTTTGTCTTTTGTTTTTAATATTTTAGGTTGATGAAGACAAGAAAGCTGATGCTGCCATCTTGTTCTTTGATCAGCTTTTCAAGAGAAAGAAGACCTCCAAGAAGAGCGATGTTACCAAGGATAAAGAAGAAGAAAAGAAGGATGCGATAGAAATTGAGGAAAGTGATGATGAAAAAGCCAGAGAAAAGTTAAGCTTTGAGAAGAAGAAGTCAGAGGCTGATGGAGGTGTTGAGTCAGATGAAGAAAAGGAGAAGAAGAGTAAAGAAAAGAAAAAGAAGAAGGTAAAAGACACCAACAAGAACAAGGAGAAGGAGAAAGAAGGTGATGAGAGCAAAGAGAGCAAAGAAAAAGAAATAGAGAAGGAAGGAGAGGACAATAGCGGAAAGAAGAGCAAGGAGAAGAAAAAGAAGAGGCATAAGGATAAAGAAAAAGAAAAGGATAAGGAAGGTGAAAAAAGTGATGGGGAGGACAAAGAAGAGAAGGGTGAGACTGCTGAAGGAGAAAAGTCTGAGAAGAAAGAAAAGGATAAAGAAAAGAAGGAAAGGAAGAAGAGCAAGGACAAAAAGAGTAAGGAACACAAGGATAAAGAAAAGAGCGATGAAACTCAGGAACCTAAAGAACCCAAGGAAGCTAAGGAGGGTGATGCCGAAAAGATGGATGTAGAAAAGGGTGAACTAACAGAAGCTGACAAGGCTGAGAAAAAGGAAAAGAAGGAGAGAAAGAAGAGCAAGGATAAAGACGCTGAGAAATCCAAAGAAAGAAAAAAGCGTGAGAAAAGTAAGAGTAAAGATGAGGGAGAAAAGCCTAAAGATGTTACAGAGGCAACTCCCAACAAAGAAGAAAAGTCTACTGAGATGGTCGAAGAGAAGAAGATCCAAGAAATAGACCTCACTAAAGATGAAGACCAGTCGGGAGAAAAGCCAAAGGAGACTAAGGAAAAGAAGCCAAGAAAAAAGAGAGAAAAGAAGGAGAAGCCTGAAGGTGAAGAAAAAGAAGGTGAGAATAAAGAAGGTGGAGAGAAAGGAGAAAGTGCTAAGAAGGAAAGAAAGCCTAGAAAGAAGAAGGAGAAACCTGAAGAGAATAAATCAGGAGAAAATAAAGAAGGTACAGAACAGACTGGAGCCACAGGCGTGAATCCAGAAGGCACTGCACCAAAAGAGGGAGCTCCTGCAGAGGGAGAGAAGCCTAAATCCAAGAGAGGAAGAAAGAAGAAGAGTGAAATATTAGCTGCTGCTGCTCAAGCTGAAGCATCAGCTAGCAAGGATAAGGAAATGACTGAAGAGAATAAAGAGAACAAGGAAGGAGCTGAGAACAAAGAGGCTAAAGAAGAGAAGCCTAAAAAACCACGTAAGAAGCGCGAGCCTAAGGCTGATGCCGATAAGAAGGCCAGCACCATTAAACAACCAGAATCTCAGAATCTAACTTCAGTAGGTCATACCCAAGAGAAAGCCCAGCCAGAAGTGATCACTATACCTGATAATGATGAAGGACCAGGTCTAGAGAGCCAAGTAATTCTAAATAATTATTTCAAATTCCTGCAGAGTACTGGAATCTTCAATAATGGAATCAATCCTCAGCTCTTCAATCTACCAAATACGTTAGCTATGATGGGGCTTACCCAGAGTCCTATCCCTGGGTACGGAGGAATGCCAGGTATCAATCCTAATATAAACAATACGAACAATATGAACATGGGAAGTAACAACAATACACAAGGGAATTCCCAGCCTCAATGAAACTAAATTAATTTTAAGTATGTTTTGTGAGTGTATGAGTTTTTGAGTGTTTGCTCTTTAGGTATCTTGATACCCTAATCGAGTTGTAAAGTTTTAATTCAAGTTAATATTACACAGAAATAAATAAATATCCAGCCAAAAAACACTTCTATACAATACCAGTACCTGATAACATACTAAATTAACAAACCAATCTCATGTATAGGGTTCCTAACCATCAAAAGTCCCTCTATTTCTTTTCTTCTCTCTTTTGCCTGCCTGTTCTTTGGATCCAATCTAGTACACTTCTCATAATAACTAAACGCTTCTTCATACTTCCCAAGTTTGCAAAACGCCTCTCCTATTGAATAATAGAGATTAGCTTCCTTGGGAGTAACCCTAATACCCTTGAGCAACAATAGAACCGCTTCTTTATATTTTCCGACTGCCATCAGGCAAACTCCCATCTCATTAAAAGCAGAAAGTTGCCTAGGCTTCTTAGAAAGGGCATAAGTAAATGAAAGCACAGCTTCCTCATATTTCTCTTGCTTTGCCAAGACTCTACCTCTTAGTAAATCAAGGTATGAATTTCCTGGGCTTGCCTGCCTGGCATGGTCAAGACTCTTTATTGCTTCGTCCCACTTGCCAAGGTTGAAGTAGCATGTTACTTTGCAAGTAAGGATTTTATCTAAATTGGTCAGTCGAGAATAATTTTTCTGGACTGTGCTATAAGAATCTGCTTGCAAAGCTTGATTTAAAGACTCTATTGCTTTTTCGTCTTTTCCTATTTTCATCAGGGATACAGCTTTATGGTAATAAACTTCTCGGAATTTTGCTCCAAGAGTTATACTTTTTTCATAGGCCTCTACAGCTAGATCATGCTGGCCTAGATAACTCAAGAGATCGGCTTTTAAGATATAAATTTGATAGGATTCACTCTCACCCGCTGCTTTCGAAAGCTCGATAGCTTTGGTAACAGTTAGCAGGGCTGGATAATGCATGTGAACATCATGGAGATAGGATGCCATCTGAAACAGGCTTTCAGGATGTTGTGTTTGTTTTTGAAGGGCATCTTGATAGTTCATATGGGCTTCCCCCAATCTATCAAGGTGACTGAGCGAAAATCCCTTCCAATAGTAGTTTAGAGGGTCCTCAGGGCTGACTTCAATAGCTTTATTTAAATGTTCAATGGCTTCTTGGTACCTTTTCAATTGGACACAAATTATACCCTTGCGTTTGTACATGTCTGGATTGTGATAGCCCATCTTCTCCGCTCTGTTGATGCTGGCTAATGCTTCAGAGTACTTTTCAAGCTTTATAAGGGAAAGTGACATATCAAAGTAGATTTTAGAAGTGTTGTACCCGTATTTTATTGCCTGCCCGAAGTAGTTCAAAGCTGTCATATAATCCTTTCTTTCATTATAAATAACGCCAATCTCATAGTTAGCTATGGAGTTATTTGGGTTTATCTTCATGGCATGCTGATAGGATTCAAGAGCCCTATGAGTCTGGCCAAGCTTTTTCTCAGCGAGGCCTTTATTGATAAGAATGATCTCATTATTTTGTTGGAAGTTTGATGCCTTGTCTAATGCACACCAGGCCCCTCCATAATCTCCTTTATTGAGGAGAACTATTCCCAGATTATTATACACAAGAGCATTTTTATTATCAAAATTTGTTATTGCTGTTATATAGCATCTTTCAGCCTCTTCAAACATCCCAAACTTCAAAAATATGATCCCCATTATCTTATATATTTCCTCATTGGTCTCTTTTAGCCGAAGGGAAGTCTCACAACACTCCAACGCATCCTGATATAGCCCTAGATTATAGAACATGGCTGCCATGCGACTAAAGTCATGGGCTCTATAACTGTCACAGTTTGTTGGAACATCATATTCCATTAATTTCTCTTCAGGAATGTTCTCTATTATATAGCCATAGATCTCTTGGACTTTCCTATTCTTATAGGAGTGCCTCCTGCCTTTCTTCAGACTGCTGTTCTGAACCTCAGGCTTTGCCTGGTTAAGTACAGATGGATCATTTTCATTATTTACGTTGTGATTTTCCAAGATCTGGGTGAGAAGACTAAGGATTTCGTCATAATGCCCTAGAGAAATGCCTTCTTTTATTTTTATATAGTCAAGTGGTGGATGAGCTGGATTTTGCTCTATAATCTTAATAAGGTCTGTAATTTGCTTTAGAGCTTTTAATTCCCTGTCCACTTCATCTACAGACACTAAGTTTGTCATGTCTTAGATATTTGAAATTTAAATTATGAGAGTTGTTTAAGGCAGAAATTTGAACTTTCGCAGAGATAAATCAAAATTTTTTAAGAGTGCTTCTTTCAAAGTTAACCTCTCTTAATATGCTTTCTTTTTTCTATTCATATTTCTGCCTTGTTTTCATCAGTAATTCCTTCACTTGATTTATTCAAAATAAAAATATGAGATCCACACTAAAGAAAGCATCTCAGGTGCTGTTGCTTAACTGTTTGTTAGACAATCAAGCAACATTTAATTTGTATAAAAAGTTGTTAGCAGAATGCTTTCAGTCTCAACAAAAAATATTTAATTCTCAAACAATTAGTTATTCGACATCTTTTCTCACCTGACAATGATAAAAGCTAACAAATAAGTGAATAGGTCATAAGCTCTATATAAAAGCTTCTTAAGCTACTAGCCTTACCGAATAAAAAGTGATTTTCATCCGAGGCTAATTTTTTGAGTAGTGAAATAAAATTTAGAGAGTTCTTTAGGTTGAAAGAGTTGAAATTTATGTTCGATAATTCACAACAAGAGGGATATCTTGTGTAAATTACTTGAATCATTCCTCCCAACCAGCATAGTAAACTTTAGATAAAGGATGTTTTATCCATCATGAGCAGCTTACAATAGTACTATCAATAGTACGAATGCTTTTCTTTGAAAGAGAAATTCTTTCAAGTCTCCATGGTTGAAATTATTAGCAAAGACTCTTCTGAAAGAAGTAAAACATCTTCTATTTTCGAGGAATTCATAAAAAAGAGAAAAATGGATTATTACACAAAACAAAGTCGAAGGAGACCCGTGGACATTGAGAACTGATCAGTAATGGCGGGAGTTGATTTAATTTTGGAAAAGGGCGCTTAAGGAATCGTGCCAAAATTTTTCAAACTGTTACTATATAAACTAAAGCGGATAAATAACTATAATTGGGTTCTTATCTGGGTAATTTGGGTAAGTTGGTATTGGGTAACCGGTACTTTGAGCTTCGGTGAGAAATCCTAAGCTATAAAGGCCCCACCAGGCCTCTATAAACCCGAATATAATACTAAGTGGATAGTAACTGCCTCAACTATCCCTAATATTATATAATATCACGGGAATATAGTTGTTCTGGGTAATTCTGGTACAAATATCAACATTTCTCTTTGGTGTACGGTAAAGACATGAAAGTGTCTTGGTAAAGAACCCAATTCAGCCTAGGACTTTTAGGAACCTTGTGCTAACTTTCATAGGATTGGAACTTCTGAAAGAAAGAATCTTGCTATGGGAAGCCCTGACATCCCAGGACCCGGAGCCCACTACAAAGAACTTCCTCCTTCAAGTATTGGAGCCAAGTATCCCAAACCCTTCTTCTTTCTAAAACAATAAGGATTGGAACTAGTGAAAGACCTATGTTACACCCCAATTATGGAAAACAAGTTCCTGGACCAGGAGCTTATGATATCAGAAAGCCTTTTGTCCCTGAACTCAAGGAATATGAAAAGACTTCCAACTTCCCTAAGATGGGAATCAAATATAACGTAAAGAAGAACACAGACACTGTCCCAGGACCAGGAGCATATGATCCTTATGGCAGTGGAATTCTAGAGAAGAACTCAGGCCCAGTGTAATGATCATATCAAGCTTTATATTAATTCTCCTAGTATTGGTACGAGCAGAAGACCTGAACCTAAATTTGATAATGCCCCAGGACCTGGCTATTATAATATAAAGAAGGAAAGCTTAGCACCTAAGCATAGGTAACACAGATGAATGATTGCTAATAAGTTAGCTTTGGAACTGCGCCAAAGAATAACAGAATTAAACCTAGCGATGAGCCTGGACCAGGCTCATACAATATTCCACCCGCATTTGGTAATGTGCCCAAATACTTATTGCCTAGACAACGTTCTGATTCAGCCATTTAATTAATTTTTGTTGATATGGGCGTAACTCTATCAGATGAATGGAGTAGCTAAATGGGTTTAACTTACACATTGCACAATACTTATGTTGTATGACCCAACTTTAAACTCATAGGTACAAACCAGTCTCGAATACATATAATCTACTTAATAATTTTTTTTTTCCTCTCTTAAACCTCTATATTACTTATTATACTTATTCATATTTGCACGAGAAATAGGGCATACATGCCACTAACCTTGTGACAATATGGTATCATCATAACATGAGGATAAGTCTTGTTGACACTGATCATTTCATCTATACGATTCATGATTATTAATAAACAATCTCAGTTTTCATATGAAACTATTTTCTTGAGAAATCTTTATATATTTTTAAGCAGAATTGGTCTCTGGATTACACTGTATAAATCCTATCCAGTCTGTCTCGAAGACCTTAGAGGAACAAAGTCACTAGGTTGATTTTCATAGGTCGAAGCATTCTGCTGTGTTCAAGAAGTAAGTGAAAAAAATCTAAGAGACACAGAAAGATATCCTGATATTGGAGCCTCTTAGTGAATCTTTCAGTCTTGATACTCAAAATTTCCTGACTATTGATGACAGATGCTAATCTCAGAACAATAAGTCAACAATTATATGAAAAATTCGTCGCTCAAGATCAGAGGAGCCACACAGGCTCTATAAGAGAGTTAGCTTCCAAGAGTAAGACCAGGTCAATTAGAACCTATGTCGTTGCAAATATGATGTTTAAAAGTATTTAAATATAAAATATGCTAGTTGTTCTGAGTTGTTAATATCTGAATTCCCATATAATGAATTGAATGGCCAAAATATTCCATCATAATAAGTCACTATTTGCAAAAGACGTTAAATTTGCTATGAATAGTACCAAATAAGATTAGAGAACTCTAAATCAACTATGATTTTTTCTATATAAACAAGCTTTTATAAAGGCCAAGCCAAACAAGAGCATAATTTGGCGAGGTTCGAATGATTTGTGAGACTAATCGTTTGGAATTCTCCTTTAAATTGTTTTCTATTTTGAATATAATCAAAATTAACTTTTTATTCTTGAAGTTTTGAGAGCGTAGTTCTTCATAAGTACAGGTTTTCCTCACAGGATGGAGAAAGACAAAGCTCAATCAGTGTGTGATTTCAAAATGTTCAAGCGATTTCACTATTTCTATTATTCCAAAAAGGATAATCAAACATTCTTTCTTCTTGTCAAGAAAAAAAGCACCGGCTTGCTCTCTGAAATCCGAGGAAAGGTCAATGACCTAGACCCAGGTGTTCTCTTCTCTGCTGCACGAAAAGCTATGCAAATCAGCGCAGGTTTTCTCTCAAAATCAAATTTAATCCAATTTTCTCAAACTTCCTGTGACATAGAAGTCAATAGAGAAACTTTAAACCTCTGTAAGCCCACTCTTGATATTCCACAAATGATGAACCAAAAGCCTTATCAGACCTTTATCGAAGACACCTTTTTATCTTCAATTCCCTACCAAAATCAAACCGATGATGCCTATTACTTTGTAGAATTTCCATATATCGACACAACCAAGCTTAATAACTACTGCGCAGACTGCAAAGTCCAGCTAGAAGTTGCTTATAAGACTAGGCAAGAGATAATCAGCGATGATGGTACCACAATAGACCCAAAACTGGGAAGATTATTCGATGACGATTTAACGACATTTGTAGAAAAATATATCGAAAACGGTGAACCAATACCCATCAAAGCTCATTATGCTGTCCTAGTCATATACACTACCCCAACTAACTACCGAGTAATGGGAATATTAGGGTCGAATTTCAAGAAGTTCGGCGAACAGTGGAAAGTGTACAAGTACCCTCTTGAACAACCTACAGAGCAGGAAATCAGTCAATGGAACGGTATAATTCTTACTTGCTTCATCTAATCTGTAGGCTTAATTATTCCTGGAGCAACTGTTTGTGCTTATGACAAGGGTATAACATGGCGTGAGCAAATCATAAAGTTGATCAGGGATGTCTACGAAAGAGTTCCCAAGTGCAAGATCTTGGGCATTTGCTATGGTATTCAAATCTTAGCAGAGGCTTTTGGAGGAAAATGTGGTGAACTTCCAAAGATGGGCTCCTGTCCTTTGAAAATATGCCAGAAATTCTGGGAACTCTCATATATTAAGGAACTTGGAGTCGAACCCAAACCAAACCTGCTCATTACTGAGTCTCATGTCGATGGTGTTATAGAAGTTCCCAAAAATTGTGAGGTTTATGCGTAACTAAAATTGTTTAAAAGTCCATAACTTAATAGATCTTCGCAAGGTTGCCCCTTTGAGATTATTGGAATTGGGAATAGATGCCTGGCTTTCCAGGGTCATCCGGAGATCAATGAGGCTTGGACTGCTTGCTTGTTGTACCAAATGAGTAAACGAAAACAGGACTTCAAGAAATATCATGAGGAAATCAAGAAGCAGCTTTTCCCCGAGAAGCTTGAACATGAACTTTGGATGAAAATAACATATAGTTTCTTAAAGAGCAAATGCTGTGACAAGAAGATACAGGAAAAATAGACTCTATGCTCGGCCGTGTTTCAATAGGCCATCCCTTTTGTATCAAAAGAAAAAAATTGTGTTTTTACCTCTATTTAAATTTTCACGTTTGTGTATTTATACTGCTTTAATCCCTATCATATTCTTCTTCTACTAGTTAATATCCAGTTGTTTACCATTTTATGAACCCAAGCATTTTCAATAAAGAATCGAAAGATTTCTCAATAATAAGTGAAATTATAAGGGGATATATGATAAATAATTATAAGCTTCATACTTAAGTATTTACAAAACAGAATTAAGACAACATTCAAGACAACCATGTTCTACGAACGGGAAAATCGATTATATATTTAAGAGTCTGAGTCTCCAGAATAGTCAGAAGCGTTCTTCTTTCCAGCGCTCCAGTTAGTTTTCATGATCTTAGCAATTCTGGCGACTTCATTAGCATCCTTCACATGTCTATATTTCTTCAAGAGGGCGGAATCTGTGGAGGAAGAAGAGTCCTTTGGAGGCTTGCTTGCGCTAGAAGTGGTCTTTTGGTCTTCTTTGGTAGCAACACTTCTGTTGTCAGAAGTATTTTCTTTGTTTTCTTCCTTTGAGCTAATGTCCTTTTGATCAGGATTGCTGCTGCCGGGTTCAGTAGTAGTACTCTTTATGATATCCTTGTACTTTTCTCCAACAGTTTCTTCGAACATGGCCTTGGTGTATTTGTCAGTTGCAGGAGAAGCATGCTTTTCAAGATTTCTTTCGAAGGGATTTTCTTCTACTTTCTTAGGTTCATTGGGCTGTCTCTCAGTGATTCCTGTAATTCCGAAGTTAGAAATACCAAAGCTGGCTGATTTTCTATTCTCCTCATCTTCTTGATGGTCAGAGTCAGCATTTTTCTGGAAGAGGCTGTCGAGGTTTCTATGGATAGCGGCAATGTCTTCAAAGGCCTTAGTGTGTTGGTCAAGGATGTTGTCGTCTTCTTCAGGTTCAATTCTTTCTTCAACTCTGATTTTAGTGGCGCTTCCATGGATTGATTCAATATGCTCATCGACTTCTTGGAGAGTCTTTAAGGCGTTGGCAATAGTGTCTTGGTTGAATTCGACTTCTTCCTCTTCACTTTCTTCATTAACAGCAGGAGTTCTGGTTATTTCTTCAATTGGGCGGAAGGTAGTAGCAATCAAGCTATCGGTCTTTTTAGGGGAAGATCCAGCTCTAGTGGTTGTGTCTCCAGAGATCTTGAGCTTGAGCATAGGTCTGGCACTCTGTTGAGTGGAACCCATAGTAACGGGTTCAATGTTCAGGAAGTCATTAAAGGAGATCTTTCCTTCAGAGTTGACAATGTTCTTAAGGGGCAAGATAGACTCACCGATGAGGGTGAACTTGTGGATGTCTTGGGTTCTATCTGCGCTAAATGCTCTGTGGAAGACCTTGATGAGGAGATTGTGCTCATTAAGGTTGAGACTGATGCCCAAGTCTTTCCAAGAGACCTCTTTGACCTGATAGAAATCAGGGTCAGAGGCTCTAGTGACAACGGTGCTTTCCATTAAGATACTTCTGGGGGCATATTCTTCGCTGAAGTTGCGTTGGTCAGCAGGAGCTAGAATGATTCTAACGAAGCTGTTAGGTGGAATTCCTTTGTTGAGTTGTTGGAAGTTCTTGCCATATTGCATTTCAATCTAGTAGTTTAGAATGTTATTTTAGAAAGAGTACCTTCAATTTGAATGCGGAAGAGGTCATAAGAGGAGCAGTAGTGGTTTCAATTTGGGTAGTCTTGAGCTTGGCAGACATGTAAGTGTTGACTTTTCTGGTATTTTCAAGGATCTTGTTGTACTCACTGGCGACATTTAAATACTCGATCTTATTAAGGAAGACAACATAATCGAAGGAATCCTTGAAGCGGCTGGCATATCCGAGGTTGAGGCCGTTCAATTGAGGGCAAACAACAAACTTCCTTAGGTCATTAATATCAAAGGTCTTTAAAATTATTAAATAGAAACCATTATTTACTGTGAAATGCTCAGAGAAGTGATTGACAAGCATCTTGGCGCTATCCAGGTCAATGAAACCTTCGTTGCTGTAGTCGTAGAAAGAGAATTCTCTCTTCAATTCGTTCCAAGTGGAGGCTTCAACTGAGACTCCAGTATTCAAATCACTTCTAACTTCTTGTAAGAAGAGCTCATAGCTAACAACATCATCACTTCCAGTTATCATTGTAGTGAAGTCATCGAGTTCTCCTTGAGTTAATTTGCTATCCTAGAATAATTAGCTATAAAATATTCAATAGTTACTGTTCTAAGGATATCTCTAAGGTTAGATCTTGTGATAGTTCCTGTCATCTTAGCGTCTCTGGTTCTGAATTCTTCAGTCTTTCTTGAAACTTCTCCACCAAGAAGAGTATTCAGGTAGTTATGGAGCTTTCTGGCTTCAGTTTGATTTCTCACCTTAACTATAGCAAGCTTGACTCCCATTCTCATTTTCAAGTTCTTGGCTTTCTCAATATCAGTAACAGGGCAATAGAAACTTTGGACCCAGGTCTTATTCTCAGGGAAGTGATCTTTCAAGATATTATAGAAGTCTAAATTGATGAGGCCGAGGACTCTGTCCTGGTATTTAGGCTTTCTCTTCTCAATGACTTTGATTTCGAGAGGTCTTCTGAAGAAATCGGAGGTGGAGTCAAGGGTAAAGTTGAAGTAGCTGTCAGTGAGGAGGAGCTTGTTCTTTCTCTTGTCGAAGTTGTAGTACAAGGATCTCTTGATTTCTCCCTCAACTTCGAACTCAAAGTAGACAATAGTGTCGCTGTTATCGTCCAAAGAAGAGCTGTCTCCAGTCTCGAGAAGGGAGATAATCTCGTTAAGTCCAATAAGGAAGAAAAATGTGGATTTTTCTCTGCCCTTCAAGTGGTCAGTTCGCTTTCCAACAGCTTGCTTGCTTTCCTTGTTGAAGGAAATATTAAGAGAAATAACTCCAGAATAACAGCCGATTTGGTTTGTCAATGCAAATTCTCCTTGGATTCCAGCTTGAGATGTCAATAGTTGTAACAAGGGGAGTTGGGCACTGCACAAAGTAATGGCCTTCTTACTGGAGGATTTATCATCAATAAGGTAAAGTCTGACCTCGATAAGGCCACTGTGATTCTGAATGTAGTCAATAAGCTCAGGATTGATCTCGAGTTGCTTGGACACGGTGGTGTCAATGATAATTTCGTTGAAGTCAATCTGTCTTTTCATGAGCTCGTACTCAAATGGAGCGAAATATTGGTGGAGGCTGGGCTCATCCTTGAAAAGGTCGACATAGATTGAGAGCCTTCCTGTGCCAGCAAGCTTGTTGTCAAGGAAGTTTTTGACTTCTTCATAGTTCTCAATAGCGAAATCGAGCCCTCTTTTCAGGTCGGTAATGGCATCAAACTTGAAGTTCATATAGCCCTTTCTGGGAATTGTTCTCTCAATAACACGTTCAGTCTCATAAATAGTTTCCTTTTGTCTGGTTGGATCTTCAATATCTTCTTCATCTTCAATAGGATGCTCAGAACGGTAATCAATAGAAATTAAGAGCTTTCCGAGGACAAGTTCATTTTGGAAGCTGAAGCTAGCCTTAGCTTGGCTGCTAGTGAAGAGGATGTAACTCTTTTGAAGCTGGTTAGATCTCTCGTCCCTATCTCCAACAGTTCTGGCAGTGGCAACCAAATTAGAAATGTCATCGAGTGGGATAATAGTATAGCCGAGAACTTCGTCAACAAGGTCTTTCTTGACTAATTGGACAACTATGCCATCAGAAGGGTTCTTTAGCTGTTCAACAAGATCTTCAGTTCTGTGAAGGGTCCAAGCATGGCTAGATGAGATATCAAAAGTATAGTCCTTGGTTCCTGGGACGTAGTCAATGGTATTGGACTCAATGAGATCCTGGGTGTTGGGGAACATGTATCTGACAGCACATTGGGATCCGCTGAAGGCTTGTCCGAGGGCGAGGCCGGTAACTCCTTGGACACTGAAGGTAAGTCTGTGTTTCCAGATTCTTCTGTTGTATCTTTGTGAAGGAGGTTTTTCAGGGGCTTTTTCCTCTTCAACCTTCTTTTCGGGCTCAGGGGCGGGGAGTCTCTCTTGGATCATTGGAATGACGGTCTCTTGAACTTTTTTGAGGAGTTCAGAGATGATTTCTTGGGTGTCAACAGGCTTGGGGATTGATTGCATGAGCTTGCTGACAATTTCTTCCTTAAGAGTTTTAGGGTCAAAGTCTGGGATCTGTTTTTCGATGACTTGGATGATAGATGGAGATTTCTCTTCCTTTTTGACTTCCTTTTGGCGTTCATAGAGAGACTTTGCTGACTTTGACCTGTCACCTTCCTTTGGAGCAGACTTTTCTCTTACTGGCTCAGGAATTCTGGTAGGTTTGGTTTCCTTAGGTTCTCTGGATCCCTTAACTTCTTCCAGAGTTGAAGTCTTGAGCTCTTGAGAAAGAGTGGATTGTTGGAGGTCAGATTTCTTAGCATTTAGGATACCAATAAGATCATCAGTGCTGTCCTGAGAGTCTCTAAGTCCCTTTGCAGGAGAAGTTTTAAAGAGTCCGAGAGGATAATCTCTTCTTGGTTCTTCCTTTGTAGGAGAGGCCTCAAGAGGCTCTCTGGTTTCAATTGACTTTCTAAGGGTAAACTCGTCAGTTGTTTTAGTTTGTTTGGTTGGCTTGTATTCGTCGACAGAGGGGCGTTCAGGTCTAGTAAGTTCTTCTCTGCTAGGCTTGTGCTGAGGTTGGGCGCAAGGTCTGACACTTTCGATCTCTTCTTCAAATTCAGGTTCTTGTGGTTGAGCTTCGGGCTCTTCTTGTCTCTGGGAGGATGGGATATCAGGGGCAATAGTGGAACGGATCCAGTTGTATAGGACTAAGCAATTGATTTGAACTTCATTTTCATCGAGGGAGTTCATTCTACCCTTAACGTACTGCATCAAGCTCATAGCTTCCCAGAATGAGAGATCAAGACCAAGCTTGATGAAAATTTGCATGACATCCTCGATGGTAATATCTCTATTCTTGTTTCCAAAGACAAGGAAGGCTTCTTCAATTTGTTCTGCAGTAGTATCCTGCTTAAGAACCTCAATAACCACGTTAGAGACATGGTTCATGAAGAACACAGGATTTAATTGGAGATAGTTGAGGGTCTGGTAGACGTCCAGAGCCTTAAGGTAGTCAGTTAAGTGGGAGATGAAGACATATCCGTCATTGTTATAGTCAAGCATACCAAGAAGGAAGGCGAGAGTATCCTTTCCCATGAACAGTTTTTTCTCTTCCAATTTGGACTTTAATAAAGGCTTCTTGATGTAGCCGTATTCTGAGTGAGGCTTAAGGGCTTCTTCGAAAGCAGCAACACTCATTCTTTGTTGTTCGAGGAGGATTTTCAAGTTATTAACGGCACTGGAGAACTTCTTTCTGATTTTTTCTTCGCAAAGCAAGTAGGAATCATAACTCTTGGTGAAGTAGTCTCTAACAATAACGCCTCTGTTTTGGACATCAAGGAGCTTGGCAACCTTCTTAGAGAATCCAAGCTTAATTGCATAGGAAGGTTCCATGAGGAAGTCGAGTAATTCTCTAACAGGGACTCTACTTTCCTTACTCATCCAGAAGGCACTGGACTTAAGGGCATACTGGTCAGCCTTTCTTCTAAGAGTTTCGAGTACTTCCAAGAAGGCTTCATAGCCTGATCTAACAGGAATGGTCTCATTTTCCAAAGGTTCGACTTCGTACTTCTTGAATGGAGAACCCTCTCTCTTTTCTTCCTTCTTTTCTTGTGGAATGTCTCTAGTAGGCTTCTCCTCTTCGGGTCTTCCGCGTGGAGAGTAACTTCTCTTCTCAGGAACTTCAGAGTAACCATTCTTTCTCTCCTTTATTCTACTTTCAAATTTATTCAATTGAAGGGCAGTGCCCAAGGCCAAAATTAATTGCACTTGTCCAGTTTCAGCTCCAGTTCTAAGATCAGTAATGGGGAGGAGTTCATCATAAATTAACAAGGGGAATTGGCTAGCCTTGATAAATTCATAGTTAATATCTTGGGTTTCGGGATCGAGAATAGCTGCAACAGCCTTGGCAAGGCTGATCTTGACAACACCAACGATCTTGTCCTTGGAAAGCTCATTCTTGTCCCAGACTTCGAGGATCAAGGGCAAGCTGTCCATCTTACTGATGTGTTCTCCAGAGATGGGAAAGACCATCTTGTGATCAATGTAAGGGGTATTGGTCTTCCATCTGACATCGGTTACGACTCTTTCAGTGGAGCCGTAGATCTTGTAGGCAATGTAGATATTTCTGAAGGGGAATTCTTTTTCTTCTCTTGGGATAATCTTGGGAATCTTCTCAATGTAGAGCAACATTTGAAGGGGAGTAAATCCTCCTCCTGATTGATATTGAGATTCAACAGGTCTTTCAACCCTGGTAACTTTGGGAGCCTTGCTAGATGCAAACTTGAAAGCACACTTAAGCTCTCCTACTTCAGTGTTTCCTTCGGCCTTCACGAGGTTAACAGCAGGCTTAACAACCTTGGTGGCTTTGGTATCTTTCTTGGGAGTGGTCTTAGCCTTGGCTTGGAGATTCTCAGAAGGAACCTTAGAGTTCAATTTGATATAGAAAGTTCCCGCATATCCTGGGGAGAGGATGACCTTCTCGAGGCTCATTTCCCCAGAAGCAACTTCGAGATTGGTTTCTCCGATTTTGTTGGACTTGTCAGGGGTGGCAATAAAGACCTTGAATTTAACATTGGCGAAGAAGAGTTTCTTGAATTCTCCGTCTTTGGGGAGAATGGCTTGGTTAATTTCATTATTGAAGATCCAGATACGGCTACCAGCGTCTTTAGCAAAGAACTTGTAGGTATCGAAAATAGGGTTTTCAGGAGTGCTGGCGGAGGTGGGGACTGCAACTTCAATAAAAACTTTTGCGTCTGCCATTCTTTTTCTCAGGTTTTCGTTCTTGCAATCGAGTTCCATGATATTGATCTTTAAGGAATCGATCTCACTGAAGTGGAGTTGGCCATCAGAAGGCTCTTCTCTAGTTTCTTGAGGTTCATTCTTGGGGGCAGGTTGACGAGTGGGGCTTCCCAACAAGGCAGCATCATCAATCTCAAGTTTAATTTTCTCAAGTTCGACGCTCTTATTCAGGGCATCTCTGTCAAATTCAACTTGAGGAATATGAGTAGTGGCAAGTCCGTATTTAGAAATTGGGTACTCAACAAATCTGTCAGGTCTGAGGTCAGTATAGCGGAAAGGCTGATTACTTCCGAAAGAAGGGGATTTGAATGGGCTGGTTTCTCTCTCGGCGGCAGCCATTTGACTGGCAAGGCCTCTGCCTTTAAGGATAAGTTGGTTGATTTGTTCGTCAAACTGTTGTTCGTTATATTCTTGGTTGCTGGTGGCCACAGAAGGTCTATATTCTGTGGTTGAGGGCTTGAAGAGGTCTGCGACTCTGGAGCTTTCACCTGGGAGGGGTTGTCTCATGGGTGGAGATCTGGAGTTGTCCCTGAAGATATCTTGGGGCCCTAAGAAGGTATTAGGGTTGTATTGAGAGTTGTCCTTAGGTCTGATGAAGGACCTAGGGATTCTGGTATCTCTGTTATAAGTAAGCTCAGGTTCCTTCTTTTCTGGAGTTGCCTTGGAGTACAAGTCCTTAGGGAAAACATTTTGAGTTTCTTGCCTAGATTTAAGCTCATTTTCTAAGAAAGAGGAAGTTAGATGGTCGTTAGAGTGGATTAAGGCTTGAGGATGAGCCTTTTCGGCAGATCTATTTCTCTTAGTGTCTCTCTCGAAGACGGTGGTTATTCTGACTTCGAGTTCTCCTTTCTTTTCAGGGGTTTGTGGGTTAACTCCACTGGCTTTTGGAAGTTTTTGAATAGGTAGTGAGCTAGGACATTAGACAATTATTCTAATTTTCTTACTCGTTAATCTCTTCAATTGGACTGATATCATAAGGTTCAAGCCTAAGTTGTAAATAAGAGTTCAATTATTCGTACTTTTTCTTCAAATAGAAGAGCAGATTAACTGAGACGTAGCCGATTGGCTTGTCATTTCTTGAGTCCAGAACATATAATTTCAATTCCGCTGAATCTCTAAGATATCTGTGGAAAAGATGAATAGGACATCTGACTTCGTATTTAATCGAGGATGGCAAAAATTCTAGCTCCTTCCTAGCATTGCTGGGTCTCATTATTACTCCTTGACTTGAATCTCCCCAGAACTTAACTCTGATTTTTGTATTTTCAGGTGGAACATTGCCGCTAAGCCAAACAACCTTTCCTATTGTTAGGTAAAGATAGCCATAAACATTAGGGTCTTGTTTCTCAAAATTAGGTGGCAAGACATAGAGTAATTCGTCAGTCATTGGTATGTCGGCCATTTTGATTATATTTGAAAAAATTTAAATTACTTAACAACTTTTGAATTAATACTTTGTAAACTACTTCAAAAAAAAGACACTCCTTCTACTTAATTGCTCTGGGACTCTCAATTAATAACGAAAAACCTTACTTTTCTTCAATCTTAGAGCATAATTAATACACTTTGTTGCACAAAAACCTAAATTTGAGGAAAGTCTTATTCATATTATCCTTTCAAACTAAATTATAGCATGTTAAAATCTCATATCTCGAACTGATATGGCCTTCAAATGCTTTAGGGCATTTGTTCCCTAAGGAAGCTAGCGATAGTCATACTCAGGAAGTCAGATCGACTTCCTGAACGCCAAAGTATAGATTGCCAAAGAAATTTGTATATTAACCTCAACTCACCCTGATTATCATAGAACCTGAGTAGGGCATTATAAATATTCTAAAATCGTGGTATGTAAATTGCAAAGGGCTTTTAGGGTTACTAAATGAAAAAGAGCATATCATTTATCTTAATATATTTATTTAAGAATCTCTATATCACAAGATAAAGATCAAAAGATGGCAGACCGCAACACACCCAAGCCAGAACAAGACGGCGAATACTTATTTAAATTCATTCTAGTTGGAGACGCATGTATGCCAATTCTTTTTTAATTTACACCCCTAGCTGTAGGAAAATCTTCAATTCTTCTCCGATATACACAAGCTCAATTTAAAAAAGAGTATAACGTTACAATTGGTGTGGAGTTTGGCTCCAAGACAGTCGAAGTGACTCCAGGGAATAAGATAAAATTACAGATCTGGGATACAGTAAAGATTAGCCCTTATTTACCTAATTAATAAAGGCTGGTCAAGAATCTTTCAAGGCTATCGTCAGATCTTTTTACAGAAATGCTGCTGCTGTTTTTCTTGTCTATGATGTGAACAAGTAATGAGTCAAGGCATTTTATAACTGACTTAGTAAAAAATCTTTTGAGAATTTAAACGAATGGCTTGAAGAAATTAGAAATAGTGCCGATCCAGGAGCTATATTGGTTCTTATGGGAAATAAGGTTGATACCCCAGAATTGTAAGCGTGAAATTAAGTGTCATAATTTGTAGCCGTCAAGTCAATTATGATGATGGAGTGGCATATATGAACGAAAATGGCATGCACTTTTTCTTCGAGACTTCCGCCTTAGATGGAACCAATATTGAAAAGGTAGAAGGATTTAGAGAGAATATTTATTAGGATAGGCTTTCCAGGAAGCCTCTAAATTGGCATATATGAGATATATAAAGGATAAGGGTGCGGATCGTAGCTCAGGAAATTCCGATTCAAAGAAGTTGAACTCGAAAAATGCCAAGAGCAAGAATACAGGAAGTGGATGTTGTTGAGGAGGTTAGAATGATTCAAAAGATTTCGAATTTAGATGCATATCTCTTGATTCTTAGATGTTGAGTATCAATTTTACATGTATGTTTCTCTGGCCATTTGTATTGCAGAGTTATTTCATAGACGAGGCGACAATAAATTTTGTTTTTGTTAAGGAATTTATGTAAGCAGATTCTCAATTCCCTTTGGAACCTTCCTTGTGATTTTATTGGTTCATAATTTTAAGAATATTCTAAAAATGAAATCAGCACAGTTTCCTTATAGAATTTTTAATTCTGGTTGATAAGGACAAAAAAGTTCATAATTAATAAATAAATTTTGTTGCTCTTCAGCACTCACAACCCCCTCTGGAAAAACTTGGAATGAAGCTTAAATTATCAATCTTGGCTACATGATAGGCTCTGCTCATAAATAATTAAGAGACTCACACTCTAGTCAATCTGAGCATGAAACTTGTAGTAATATTGGATTAGATGTAATATCTAACTATTCAATCTATATAATTCGGAAATTAAGCTGTCAAAGCATATAAATTTCTAAAGAAATAAGTTATAATATACTCATGCTGCTCCTCTTAATTAGGAGCAAAGTACTTCCTGTAATAAGAACGGTTTCTAAAAACTCTATGGGCTGCCTTCTCAATGCTCATTTCGTTCTTAACCCACAGTAAATACACTTTAGACTCATCAATATCAGTAAAACCAACCAACCTCTCAATTTTATTCTTCAGTCTCTGAAGGAGTTCTGCCTCATTTAAGTCCTTGTTAACCTTATTCTGCTCTTCCTTGGTTACTGCCTTTCTCTTTTCAAGAGGTTTTTGATTCCTTCTAGTTGTCCTAGTTGCCATATAAACCTCAGCCTTTATATCTACTTCCATATCGAGATCTTCCTCCGAATCATCACTTTCAATGTCACTATTAGCTTTATACTCTTCTTCAGGCTCATCTTGTTCTGATTCGTCTTCCTCTTTATCCAAGAGGGGCATGGATTGAGAAGGATCTTTTCTACATATAGGTTGAGCTGACCTCTTTTGGTTTGCAATTATTATTCTGTTTTTGCTATTCTTGTGACCAGCGTTTGGTTTAGGTTCTATTAATTCAACTCCTGATTTTGATATTATTCGGGAAGCTTGAACTGTAGTCAGATTGCTTTCTTGTTTTTTAAGTGCCATACTTTCGGCTGAAGAAGGAGCCACCTGAGATGACTTATCATTAGAAAATTCTTTAGACATATCGATCAGTTGAGTTGGGAGTAATTTCTGTTGCTGAAGTTGACTAATGATTTGAGGATGGTTTAAAAACCTCATCGGTTGGTTGAATTCATGAGCTAGTATCAGTTCCAATGAGGTTGGAGGAGTACTACCGACAGTACTTTGTTGAGCTTTATTGGACAGATTTAGCATCCCATTTTCTGTTAAATTTGCATTGGTTTTTTTCATGATATCTTCTATGAGGGAACCTGCATACAGACTGTTAATACTCATCCCTATACCCAATGGAGGGGTTAGCACTGTCTGAACGTTGATGACATTAGGCTGGAAACTTATTCCCTGGGTCGTATAGGATTGCAGTAGTAAATATGAGGCACTAAGATTACTGAGGTAAGCGACCTTCTCTAAGTACTAAGCGTATTAAGCAATGAGATTACCTTGAGGATCCATCTCTGATGTTATATAATTCAGAGAGAATTAAAAAAAAAGAGAGAATAAAATTATTCTAAAGTTGTGCTAGATAAAAAGAAGCAGAGATGATGACGTATTTTGAATGCCCAGATTAACATCAAACTCATGATAATATAACCAACAAATTAATTATTTATGATATACGAATTCTAAATAATTAAATATCTATAAAGAAACCACTGAAAAGGCTGAATAGAATATTCAGCTTCCAATTCATCCAGTACTGCTGATTGAGTATCTGATTCGTCTTTCTTCCACTTTATATAATTCCTATCTTTGAAAGTATCAATAGAAAGATTAATCTTCCAACACTTCTGCTCGATACCTATTAATTTCGAAATAATAAATTCTTCTGGACAAATCGATTTGGCATGCATAGGAACTCGCTAGGAGCTGCAGGCTAGAGTACTATTGGTCTCCTGAGTGTTTTAAGGAAAAACCTCATTAAATTACATTTCTTTCAATTTTAACTTGTTTGTTTGAATAACTCTTAAAGCAACTCATTAAGCACGTTTAAACCTCCTGGATCGTTAAGGGCAGAGACGAATCCAGCTTCATTAAAATAAAAACTTAGGCTTAGTCCTTTCTAATCAACTGAATAGTTCATTAACAACCAATTTTGTCATGTGAGTTTGTTTGAAAATCAGCTGTATTTTAACGTTCTAACATTTATCGAATTCAACCTGTAGAAACCCTAGTCATAGATTTTAAAATGCTGGTATTTTTCCTTTAAACTTGAGCTCCAGATGTTTCTCACAGTCATATTCCCTCTGAATTTGTCTTACATAAGTATCTTTAGCATTTATGTTTTTCCTAAACGCGAAAAAGAGATAAATATACATTTAATACATAAATATTAATATAAAGCCATCATTTATGATGATTAGGTAAACCAAAACCTACAGGTGTCTTTACAGGGAAATAAAGATCCTTAGCTGAGAACAAGCTCTTCTGGGGAGGATCA
>Ga0065720_1019721_pt1 | contig 20913 bp, 25 predicted proteins | sample Thericmetagenome_FD_59107 | JGI IMG/M metagenome (GOLD analysis project Ga0065720, IMG submission 59107) | Thermophilic microbial communities from the Joint Bioenergy Institute, California, USA of rice/straw/compost enrichment - eDNA_2 v2... | ecosystem: Engineered > Solid waste > Grass >...
CCAAAAAACGTCACGTCCATGCTAGCCAGAAGCAGGCCCAGCAGCCTCCCCTGGCGTCATGCGGCCTTCTCAGCCCAGCAGCGCCGGCTGCTGAACCATTTCATCTCCGAAGGCATACCCTCCCTTCTATCCCCCCCTTCTCTCAACCAACCTCAACCAACCCTCACTAACTCCCATTAGTCCCCAAAGATGCTATCCCTTCACCACCCTCACCCACACGCTTCACCCTCGCCGTAAAAGACAATATCGCCACGGCCGACGGACACACCACCACAACCTGCGGCTCGCCATTCCTATCCAACTACCGCTCCCCGTTTGAAGCAACCATCGTCTCACAATTGCGGGCAAGAGGCGGGCGTGTCGTGGGGAAGACTAATCTGGATGAGTTCGGCATGGGGAGTCATAGCGTGCACTCTGCTTTTGGGGCGGTCGCGCAGGACTCACCAGAACAATTAGCGGGGGATGTGAAGGCGTTGAGATCGGCGGGTGGTTCCTCCGGCGGCAGCGCAGTGTCCGTGTTGTTGGGCGAAGCCGATGTCGCGCTGGGGACAGATACCGGCGGCTCTGTGCGGTTGCCGGCTGCGTATTGTGGCGTGGTGGGGTTCAAGCCTAGCTATGGGATGCTTTCGCGGTTTGGGGTGGTGCCGTACGCCAATTCCTTGGATACGGTTGGCTTTTTGGCGAGGGAGGTACGCCCGATTAGGGAACTCATCGTTGGGGATGGAACGACGCAAGGGCTTTGGGCTGAGCATGATCCAAACGATCCGACTAGTTTAACTCCTTCCGCGAGGAAGCGCTGCGCCCGCTCGAGACAGTTCTACTCTCCGTCCCAGTCCCCCGACCCCTCAATACTGAACGGCCTACGCCTAGGCCTCCCTCTAGAATATAACATCCACGAACTTTCCCCCACCATCCGTGACGCCTGGTCCCGCGCGGCCTCCCTTCTCCAGTCTCACTTTTCCGCTCGCATCATCCCGGTCTCCCTCCCCTCAACCCGGCACGCCCTCTCCGCATATTATGTCATCGCGCCCGCGGAAGCGTCCTCCAACCTTGCCAAATATGACGGTATCCGGTACGGTGTGAGAGACACTTCCGTCGAGAACGACGCCGCTGCCGATGGTGTATTATATGCGTCGTCACGAGGCAAAGGTTTTGGTCCCGAGGTGAGGAGACGTATCCTGCTGGGGGCATACACACTCAGCTCAAAGGCAATGGATAACTATTTCTTACAAGCCCAGCGAGTGAGAAGGTTGGTACGGCGGGACTTTGATCGGGTATTTGCGCTTCCCAACCCGCTGGTTGATCCCGACCAGCAGGTGTTCGATCTCTCTGACCTACCTGAGGGCACCATCATGGAAGATAAATGGGGACCAGAAGAGGTCGACTTCCTACTCTGTCCCACGGCACCGACGTTGGCGCCTACACTGGGGGAGGTCATGGAGGGCGGGAGTCCGGTGGATGAGTATGTTAATGATGTGTTTACCGTACCAGCGAGTTTGGCGGGGTTGCCGGCGGCTAGCGTGCCCATGCCTGTAGAGGGGGAAGGAGAAGGGAAGACGGCGGGGTTGCAGTTGATTGGGCAGTATTGGGATGATGCGAGGTTGCTGGCCGTGGCGGAGGTGATCAGGGAAATTTTGAGAGGGTAATGCACGAGAGGTGAATGTGTAGATGGATGGTCAGATACCCTGGTAGGATTACATGGGCATGTACATATTTCTTTATGTACTATATATACTGTATTATGGACCCGAAATGGGCTTAAGGTATGGAAGATTAGGTACATTGTTGTTGGTGCATCATCAAAGATGATGATCGTGAAGGTGAAGCCGCCTCCTCTGGGCTGGCTGACAACGGCCTTTTCTGGCCGCTGAAAATAGCTTTGAGAGATCTGGAACATGTTCTCTTATACTCCTTAGACTATTCATAGGAGCTGGGCGGTTCTAGCCCATATGAAAAATATCACACCTGAGTTTTGAAGGTTGCCATTTAATGCCATCTGCTCGGTCGTCGAGTACGGGATTGTGGTTAAGACATGGTGTCTGGCCTGCTACTTGGCATGGCGCTGCGCTCGGCCACTTGTCGTGGTGGCTTATGTCGAGTAGCCAAATTGCTCAAGGACTCCTGTCCGGCTTATCGACGTCCATCCTATCGTGATCAGACCTGTCTCGCGACCGAGATGACGACCTTGACCGTAATGGTGACCTAGATCGTACCGGTGAGCGAGACCTTGACGGCGATCGTGACCTCGACCTTGACCTTGACCTTGACCTAGATCTCGACCAGGACCTGGACCTGGATCTCTCCCTAACCGACCCACTTTCACGCCTCTCCCCATCCTCATTCTTCGCTGCTTGTTCCTCCTCCTCGAGAATATCCTCCAAACTCCCCAACGGACTAACCCTCGGCTCTAAAATGTCCAGATCCTCCAGTATATCCCTCCTCCTCATCTTCCACAAACTCGTCGAACAAACTCGATCCTTCGTCAACAGATCATCAATGAACTCATCCATATACGTCAAGCTCGTCCCATTCTTCCCTTTTCTCCGCAACTTCCTCCGATCCTCCAAGAACGGCTCCAGCAACGTGTACACCTCCTTATCTGGTCTCGTTAGCCGGATGTAAAACGCTGCCAGCGCGCGGAGGTACTTGAACTTCTCCCCGCCGAAGTACAAATACTCTTTTAGAATATCATCCCCAGGCGCGAGTTGTAATAACTTAAACGCTAGGCACAAAAATGGACTGGGTTTCTGCGTGACACCCGTCACGCCCCCAACAAAGCGGACATGCTCGACGACCCGGTCGACGATGTCTGCCTCGTTGACGCCAAAACATTGCTCTTTCCAGAAGTAAGACTCGACTATTCGCTCGCGGACCGCCTTTTCCATAATTGTGGCGGGGTTGAGGCCGTTGGGGGCGAGCGGGCCGGACGAGCCGCGCTCGTCGAGGAAGCGCCGCTCGTCGGCGCGGTGGGTGTCGGGTTTGGACATTGTAGCTGTTGTCGCGGCGTTGTAAGTGTTATCGTAAAGGGATCGCTGGAGATTAAGGGTCAAATTTGTGGGGTTTCTGGTTGTAATTTAGGTTTGCGAGAAAGTTGATGGCGATCGCGACAACGGCGATGGTTGTGGTGCTGAAAGCGAAGCGCAGGTGAAGCTGGAGCTGTTTGCGACCAGCGCCGGTTCCCAGAAATTGAGGCCTTGGCATCACTGTAAGCTTATCGATAAGATTATTGCCCGTTCAACAGGCGAGCTAAACAAAACCCAAAACCCCTTGCCCCTGAACCAATGGGCGAGACGGTCAACCAGACACCTTTTTTTTTGAGATAAGACATCATTATGCCTAGAGAGAAAAGTTAACACAGAAATTCGCTTTGTAGTCTAGAAAAACGGTGCCAAGAGGTTGGTGTTGGTCTCTGACATAGAGCGCTCAGCTGTTTGCTTCCCCTGGACTCCCCCTTGCACCGCAAGTCCTCCCTCGTTTCGAGCAGCATCTCCCATTGGAAAATGCGATATTCTGCTCATTCTAATAGCAACAATATGGCGAATATCTATCGTAGACTGTAATTTTCATAACACGTAACTTTGCTTGTCTTCGAAATCCTCTCCTTGGCGAAGCCCACACTACGGTTGCGTCAAGAGCGGAGAGCAGTGTTTCTCGTCAGCCGTATATCCGTCATCACCGAAGATCGCATCCGACTCTTGACCAAATGTTGCCTTAGGCAACAACTTTTACACTGATATTGTCAAATGTAGGGACGTTCGGAGTCACAGCCCGAGATTACAAATTCCATCTTCTCGCACATTTTGCTCATGAATAAATAGTGATAGAAGCTGGAAGGAGTGGAAGAATTGTGCCGATACTTCCCGAAAAAGTATGTTAGACATTCTTATGTGTACATAAATGTTTAGTGAGACTTCTAGAGGTTCGACCAAACCTTTTGACTGTATGCCAGCACTGCACCACATCTCTCCAATCCTCTACACTTTTCTTCACACAAAAGACGCATTTCCTAACCCTCCTCCCCCTCTTCCTCGGCCTTAATTCCGCCACTGACGCACATCCATTGCCTGCCGGCGACCTTGTGAACACCTCCTTCGCCTACGTCAACATTCCAGGCAATCACGGGGTACGACGAGGTCGGCTGTTCCCATTCTCTATTTTTCATGTATGTCAACTCCACGCCCGTAGATGGATGTCATTCTATTCTGCCAATCACGAAGATTGCATATGACGTTTGGGAGTCGGGTTAAGCTAAGGAGAGGAATCTCGGCTGTATCCAGGGAAGACTGAAGTGGAGGAAAGGAGGGATTGTACAAAGACTGTTAAGTTGGATATGCTCGTGCTATCGGATGGGGTTACGGCGTATGATATTTTTGGGTTGGAGAAGGATAAGCTTGTTAAATTCGTTTGTGCTCCTCATCAACACTATGATTATCATCATCATCATCATCATAATCATCGTGTTGCTATGTTTACATAGGCCAGACGCTAACTATCGTGGTCAATTTGGATGACTAATACCGAGACTGAAGCTGGGCCAGAGGAAATCTTAGAAACAGTTCGAGGCCCGCCGCAAGTAGAGACACAGGGACAACTACTCTCAGCAAGAATCTCGTAGACTTTCTGATATAGCTGATACCCTCACTCTTTCAGACGGCTCTCTTTGCAAATGATTTTTTTCTCTTCGGCACGAAAGCCAAGATTCTTGGTGGAAGGTGATAGTCAGCGAAACTCTCGTCCAGCAAGCAACAACCGCGCACTGTCACGTCCTCATATTAACGATTGACAGAAGCTAGCATTGACTTTTCCCCCTTTTGAACAACGGGACATGAAAGTCCCTACGTGCGTTGCTATGCTCCTCTCTCTCGTGCTGGAACGTCCTATGTGCTTACAAGGACATTGCTATCGCCAACTCAGACAGGACTCCGAGAGATTACAAGACCTGGTGGTAAACTTAACCAAGTGACGGTCCGCAAATACCGAAAGCTGTTGCCTAATGGATCGCGCCTTGCTGTCTGGAATGGATCTTCCGACCGTTCATCTTAACCAGGTATTGGCTGGTTTAGCCTCCCAAGCAACCTTGCCGGTTTGGTGATGCTCAACCCGACACCGCCACATGTTACTCGGATGATTTTCCGTCAATAACTATGCAATCGCTATCTCTGGACCGTTGCCGTCTTCATGTTTACTCACATGTTTCTTTGGTTCTATTTACCGTATATTTTTTTCAAGGTCGTTAAGTTTTTAAGGTTGCATTAAGAGCGGAAATGCTGCATTCCCGCCTTAGCTACGGCAAGCTACCCCCTGACCGCGAGCCGCGTTTGGCCCCCAACCAAGATCGAGATCCAAAAGCAGCAGCCGAACGACAACCACAAATTGTTAAGAAAAATTGCTCCTTCCCGGATGACGTCTCGACTATCATGCATTCCTCCTTTTGAAATATGTCATAATGGGTCCGTCTTTCTCCAGTTCATACGATTTAGCAATTTCAGCTATGGGTAGGGGTGAATTTGCAGCCTTACCAATCAGTTCTCCTGTAGCAACAGATTCCTTCTCACTAAAAATAGTCTTGAGAATTAAACAAGCATGCTCAACCAAGTTTATGCTGTGACAAATGAAGTTGATTCCGCTCCGCCTATTGATAACGTCTGGAAATTGTAGGAATTGAAGGAATCGAAGGACCATGTTGAAGCCTTCGCCATGGCGGATCATCAACGAGAACCCACCATCTGCTCGCCGGTCTCATTTGCATATATATAACCCTTGTTGAGTCCCCAACGAGATGAGTCCAAACTCCTCAAGCATTCAAACATCAGTGAACATCTCACAAGCTCTTACGGACCTCTTCCAAGGCTCAACCTGAACTCTTCCTCTAGCTTCAAAATGCAGCTCCCACTGACACTTCTCGCCACCATCATCCCCCTCGCCACCGCCATCGACGTGCGCTTCTACAAAACCGGCACGCACTGCGTTGGCTCGCACCTCATCTGCAGCAACCTCCCCGTCGGCACCTGCTGCAGCACCGGCAACAACCAGCACGCCTCCGTCGGCTATGCCAACGTCCGCAGCAACCAGCACATCAGCGCGACCGGCTTCACGGGCGGCGGGTGTGTCGGCCCTACCTGGCTGGCTGAGCTGCGGGGGGATACCTCGGTGTGCATGACGCCTGCGGGAAGGAGGGGGTATACGGGATCGAGGTATGAGTTGTTGAAGCGGGTGAAGGGACGGGCTGTTGGAGATTTGGGATCGGAGGGGAATTGTACCGAAACGGTGAAGCCGGATACGTTGGTGTTGGCGGATGGAGTGACGGAATATGATATTTCTGGGTTGGAGGACGATAAAGTGGCTAGTTTGGTAAGTGTGCCCTTGGATTCAGGCCCTTCTGGGGAAAAGAAAGCTAGGTGCCTAACAAGTGGAATTCTTTTAGGTGGCCATTGCCGAGACTGGAGCCGGTCCAGAGGCAATTCCTAAGGAGTTCAGTGCTGGCGTAAGTAGAGCTAAGGGACGACTGCTCTGGAATTGTGTTAGCCTCGGTGTGGATGAGGTATTGAAGGACATGCCGCACATGATATCTATTGCATGGAACAAGATGGTAGTTTGGCTGGTCACGGGATTTCAAAACATCATAGGCTGTGAAACAGTAAATGAAAAAAAAAAAAAAAGATTCTATCCATTACCATCGTTATTATTACCAATATCATCACAGGGTATCATATTGTCAGTCATCAACTCATCCATCTTCCCTCCTTTTGTTTGGCCAGCTCCCTATATAAACCCCCTTTCCCTTCTCCTTGTTATCAAGCCTTGCCCCTCAGACTCGAAAACGATAGCGTCAACCTCCCCAAGCTCCAAGGCAAGGGCCATGCCCCGAGTCCGGGTAAAGACCCTCTGCGCTCCTCTTGACGACACCCCTCAAACTCCCTTTGTGATGGCGGTGGCGCCCAGAGACAGTTATCTGGGAGAAGCCCGGGGCTGAGGGAAGAGCCGCTTCCGAGGATCTAAGTTATGTTATTATAGTTGTCCTTTATTTGATAGCAGTGGGTGGAGGGGCTATGGAAATATGTAGAAGACTCACGGTGCAGAGTTTACACCTTTGCCCGAACTCGCTGACGCGATTGCGGCATTGGATAGAGCACTATATGGGGAGGACCTTTGTCAGCTTATCTTCGTCAAGGAGAGAATGTTCTGTCTTGTCAGCTTGACTTACATAGTAGTTTGCGCAGTAGCAGCGATCCATGATGACGTTATCTCTAACTGAGGCCTCGTTCATCAATGACTCCGAAACTTCCGAAGATGGCATGCCATGAACAGCGCGGTAGCCGAGTACATTAAACGAACGACAGACGTCCTGGTCAAGGAACTTGTCTGGGGGATCGAACGAAGCTAGAAGAGGACAAATAGCCCATTAATATGCACACAAGTGGTAAAGAAAAACTGGACTTATCACCAACTCGGAACCCAGGGATGTGAGAGACTCGTGCCATCGGCGGCAGCGGCCGAGTCAGATCGGGTGCGGATGCATTCATATCCTTCCGGAATGCATGGCTGTCCGAATCTGCGTATTACCAGCTGCCATTCACTTGTCATCTTTCTCATTTTATTTGGAGGTTACCTCTCTGCATTTGAATGCAGGTCTTCGAGACTGAGAAGAGAGATCTGTGTAGCCTGGACATGACGAAGTCTTCGTTGCGGTATCTTGCGTCTGAGTAGTGTTACTCAGCAGAACTCACACTAAATATATGGCATTTGTACAAAATAGAGTTCGAGTGTTGCAGGTATTCACTGACATGTTTTGTAGTAATAGTAAACGGAACCTCTGCGCACTCTCTCAACTGCCATTCCATAACCCATGGAAAGGAACCAAGAGCAAACAAAGACAAAGGCGTTGTGGTGACGATCATACTGCTTTTGATCAAAAGTGCAAACGGACAAGCAAGATGTTTAACTGGCCTTGAAAGTTGGTGTGTGGCTCAGAACGCCACCACCACCAAGTACTAAGCCAAGGAGTGAGACGGTGAGACATGCATCTGGGGTTGGCGGGATGGAACACAGGGATGTGTTTAACACAAAGCACAATACCAGGCTTAGTGCGCATTCTGCGGGAAGGCATTGATATTCCAGAAGTCAGCTTGAGACTTTCAATCCAACTTGTCAGCCCAGAGCCGTGGATTTTGTGCCTTCAACCCCTGACAATCACAACCTGACTGCTTAGATGGCGGCGATCACCCATTTCGTAGCATAGAGTACATTAACAAACAGATTAGACCTGCAATATCAACCTCCAAAATTCTAACACTTTCAGATACTCGAAAGTGAAGGCTTGTGAAAGGCATATATACTTCCCAGGATCCGACCCTTTCAAGCCAACCCTACGTCCGTAATGCATCTCAAACCCCCACCGGCAACCACCTGCATCCTCCCACCTGCCGTACCCTCCAGCCTACCAAATCTCGATTAGGTCAGATCTCTTGTGTTTCAACACGATCAAGCAGGACAAGACCTCGGGTGGGGATGCAGCCATCCGTTCCGTAACCCATTTCAGGACACCTTCTCTAGCGCCAAAATTGCTGGCTTCCAACGATATGGAAAAGATCTTCGGCCGTGGGTAACACATTCGTCGGGACGCAGATGGAAGAGGTATTTTACTTTCGGATCGAGATGAATGTGTAGTGTAGGTAGGTAAATAAGCGGCGAGGGATCAGGGATCTGAGATCGATGCGTCGAATCTCAGATTTGGGGTGGAGGGATACAGTTCCGCTTCGTTCTGTTGCGTTCGAGAATATCGCGTGTGGCTGATGCTCAAGTCGAACGGATTGGTGTTTTAGGTTGGGAGACGTCAAGCTGCAAGACGTGTTTGCGCTGGTTGTCGTAGTCCATGCATTTGAACTTTGCTAGAATTGTGCGCCCCAGATTTCTGCTCCATATCATGGCATTACACGGACCTGAGAAATATCCTAGGGGTGAAGAGAATATATTAAACTCAGCAGGAGGTTGGCTGTTTCCCGAGTCGTTTTGAGAAAACACGCCTTCTTGTATTGTACAACCAAGATCATAGGAACGATCGAAGAATGACATGCTGAGTGTTGTACAGAGCCATTTAGGTGCATGACCTGCAAGCTCCTTTGCAGTGGTCTTGATGTTAACCTGAACGAAAGCTTTGTCGAGAACGTGTTGACTGGGAAGACTTATAACAAACTTGGTAATATATCCCTTGCTGGTTGGCAGTTTCTGAGGTGCCAACTTCACAAAGGGCAGACTTGATACGATGTCGAACATGGCATCCGAGTCCCCAACTGGAGAAAACACAAGTACCAACTTCACTTTATCTGAGGGAGGTCCCAGCAGGTTTCCAGTAGGGTTTTTGGGCCAGAAGAGGTCAGTATCTTGCCATTGAGTTCGGAGGTATAGTTCTTGATATGAAATATCATTGGGCCACTCTTCATAATCTTTGGGGTAGAGGAGGATTGGCGCCGTGAAGTTCACTAGTCTTTCAAAACGGCGTTTTCCCCAGTTGTTGCCGGAATGGGTTTCTGGAACAAGTCGGATACAGACCATGTAACAAGGCGCAGACCTATTCGACATGTAACGGCACCCAGTCCACATGACCAGTTCCTTGTGTTTCTTGCCATTGAAGTAACGGCTACGCCACCAAGCTGGTAAGCGTACCCTTAAACCCCTGCTGGTATTTTGCGGAGGAAAGTAATGTGCTTTACCAGATTTGAGTGGTTCAGGCAATGTTAACATCCCGCCGGCTATTGAAGAGACGTGATGAATGTCAGAATAATTCCAACTGATCGTAGCACCAATAGTCATCATGTTGTCTTCGTCTGCGAATGGCCCTTTGGCTTGGGAAAATGAGAGGACAAGCCCTGTGAATTCTGAAAAGCATTGAGGCCCATGCGCTAGCACAGGGGATCGTATATCAAAGTCTTCTATTGCATCAGTTAACCAAGTCGTTGGGAGTGAAGGATCCGTCCAAAGCAAGAGCGACAAATCTTCCGACTTTTTCAGAATTTCTTCTTGGAGCCGATAAAATGCCCTATGGCGGCCTTCCCCATAGAGCATAGGCATGTTGACGCCGAAAATTCCCAGCAGAGAGTATGCCATATCCTCCGGTCTTGTTGTTTGTCTGCGTGCTGCCCAGGACATCCTCTCCGCTGTGCTGAACTCATCGAGTGGCACCTCTCTTAGTAAAGCCCCTTGTGGAATTTGGGTAATGTCGTGAATGAGGCCGTATAATGAGTCCTTCGTTCCAATCTTTGACCAATCATTTGCATAGAACTCTATTTGTCTTGGGGCTATTAGTTCCTGGAGGCACCAACCACGAGTAAACCAGCGTGCCTTTTTGAACCGGGAGTAGTCTGGGACCAAGGTGTCTGGGTTCACGACAAGCGGCGGAACATCCTCCAGATAAGCATAGCATATCACGAAATCCTGGTACCATCGAAACATCGAATTGATCGCCTCAGACAGCTCGCTGCTAGAAGTTTTATCGATACAACAAGTATCAACCCAGCCCTACTGGAAATCATCCAATTTGGCTTGGCGACAGAATGCCAAAATTTTCTGCCACCCTTTCATTCTCTCCCGGGCTGGAGAATTCATGTCTTGGAAGGTAACCTCTTCTTTTCCCCATGTATGAGAAAGGATTGCGTAGGGCGGTGGATGGATGAATTCTTCGAGTTGAAGTGTATCGACGTTGATTAGTCTCATCGTGATGGTGGAATCACTGCCGTTACGTGTCGTTCTGAGGCTCCCAGACTCTGTGTGTTGTAAGGTTGTGATCGATCGGGATACTCAAGCTGTGTGGGAGAGGACACTGCCGGAATAGCTGCTGCTATCGATAGCCGGATCGCTGCTTTTTGGGGAGGGGGATCATAACAAACGATGTCTCTAGTAAGGTATAGCATTTTCATGTTAAGAATCGGATCTTAGAACATAAGAAGAGGGGTACTGCCTAAGTAGGTATATATATCAGCTTCAGAGTTCATAACCCATATCGTCATGTGAGTTGGGATTATCAGGAAAAGTGATCGGCCTAGAGGACTAAGTAATCAGGCTCTTCTGGCCACGAATGTTTGACAATCGTATGAGCCCTCTCAAGATGTAGATAGGCATCTACTTGCCTAGTAATACCCTCGTTACTTTTAATACTTCAAGATAGGTAATATCTAAGCCCTTTGCGATATCTGCGATATCTGCTGGGAGGCAAGGTAACGGACAGAACCCAAGCAACATCCAATGGATCACACTATCCCTAGGGGTTCTGCCGCGAATCACCCGTCCACTCCCCACACCGCAAGAGGACATCATGCCCAATGCTATTGGCAACCGACACGATCGGAACGCCCTCAGACTGAGCCAAACTCGCTGCACGCTTGTGTATTGAGTCGTCGGCCCTTGGCAAGCCGACTCCTAGAAGAACTTTGGACAGGATGAAGGTTAGCTGCGTATCACTTGTGCTCAGCTCAGGAACTGGCGTCCTCTACACAGTGGGTGGACATCACCAAGGTTCAGAGCACAACCATACCACGTCCATACCTAGATAAAACGCCTTATCTTATGCCCAAACCCAACCCATGGTATATTTTTCATCATTCGAAAAGCACTACATACATACATAAAAATACACCCTCACACCATCACCCACAACCACCCCTTCTTACTCCACAAACTTGCTCTTCTCCACGACATACAGATCGACATACTCATCGACAGCCATAGCCTCCAGCTTAGCAGCATCTTGGCCGAGTTCAATGAGCTGCTGGACCTTCTCAGCCGGGTAGTGCGGCTCCAGATGGCGCTTATACTTGGCCATGATGTGGGGCTTGGCCTCCTCACGACGGAGACGGTGACCGAGGGGAGCCTCGACAACGACCTCAGGCAGGACGGTGCCGTCGTTGAGCTCAACGGTGAGACCGTTGCTGATGGTGCGCAGGGCAGGGTCATGGTAGTCCTTGGTGAACTGGGGATCCTCGACGCACTTGATGCGCTTGCGGAGGTCCTCGACGAGCGGGGAGGTGGCGGCCTCGCTGCCGTCGACGTAGTCGCCGGCGGTCAGGCGGCCGAAGACGAGCATGGTGGCGGCCATGTACTGGATGCAGTGGTCGCGGTCGGCGAAGTTGTCCATGGGCTTGAACTGCTTGTCGATGATGCGGATGCAAGCCTCGTGGGTGCGGCAGGTGACGGCCTTGATGTCGGCAGCAGACTTGCCCATCTCCTTGAGCTGGTGGTGGATCTTCTCGGCCGCCTCGACGGCAGTCTGGGAGTGGAACTCGGCTATGAACAGTCAGATATTGTCACTCTGGTTGGAGATTTAGGGAGACATACCAGGATAGGAGACCTTGAAAAGCACATTCTCCATGACGTAGCTGCCATAGGGGCGCTGGAACTCGAACTTCTTGCCCTTAAAGAGGACATCGTAGAAGCCCCAGGTAGGGGCAGACAGGACGGTCGGAATGCCGGTCTCGCCCTTGAGGACCTTCAGGGCGAGGTTGACGGCACGCTGGCAGGCATCACCGGCAGCCCACGACTTGCGGGACATGGTGTTGGGCGAGTGGCGGTAGGTACGCAGAGACTGGCCGTCGACCCAGGCCTGGGTGATGGCGTCGGCGGTCTGCTTCTCGTTCAAGCCGAGCATCTTGCTGATGACAGCAGTGCTGGCAACCTTGACGAGCACAACGTGGTCGAGACCGACCTTGTTGTACGAGTTGAGCAGGGCTAGGCAGCCCTGGATCTCGTGAGCCTTGATCATGGCCTCGAGGACATCACGGATGGTGAAGATCTTGCCGCCGGCCAGGTTACCGCCGGCCTTGTTGGTGCGGGTGATCCAGTCGGCCACGGCGAGGATGGCGCCCAGGTTGTCGCTGGGATGACCCCACTCGGCGGCGAGCCAGCAGTCGTTGTAGTCGAGCCAGCGGATCATGGCACCGATGTTGAAGGCACCGTTGACGGGGTCGAGCTGGAAGGGGGTACCGGGGACCTTGGTGCCGTTGGGCACGACAGTGCCGGGCACAACGGGGCCCAGCAGCTTGGTGCACTCCTTGAAGCGCAGGGCCTCAAGACCACAGCCGAGGGTGTCAAGGAAGACATAGCGGGCGGTGTCGAACTGGCAAGCATATCAGCAATTGTCAGAAATTGAGGGATAATTGGGAGGAAAAAAAAAATTGAAGGGGTCAGGGTACGCACGGCAAGCTCCGAGTCAATCTTGTAGTTGTGGACATAGTTGGCAATGTCCGCAATCTCGGGGTCGTAGCCCGTGCCAGCGGACGGCGAGGGCGTGGCAGTGTTGACAGACTGCTGCAGCGAGGCCATGGTCGAGAAGGTGCGGGCGCGGGTAGCAGCGAGAGCAGCGGAGGGGGCGGCGGCGTTCTTGAGGATGGAGGTGCTCAGAGGACGCAGGGCCGAGCGGGTGCAGGACACAGAAGAAGTCGTAGGGTGGAGGCGCAGAGCTCTCGTCGCCTGGCGCAGACCGCGGTTGACGGCAGCAGACATGGTGCTTGTCTTGACAAAAGGCAACACTACCTGGAACGACTCGACTCAATGGACGACGCCGATCCCAAAAAAGACTTCGTGGATTGTGCCCGTCGACGGGGTGTTTGCGTATTTAAACAGCAACGGCTCTGTCGCAGCCCGTGATCTCACCGTCCAGGATCCATACACAGAAGTGGCCCTCAGTGGAGGGGCACTGCCCAGCAACCAGCAATTGGAAGCTAGAACCGCTCGAGCGGAGGAGTTTTTGCCGCGGCATGCCGAACACCCCACCCCAAGCACATTCTCAACCCTTGCCAACCCTGCCTTAGGCCTCAGCCGGGCATCGCGCTCTGTACCTGTGGCCCCGGAGTCCTGTGAGGTCGGCACTGGCCCAAACACCTCTTCTCTGCGTCAACGACGCCAGTTGACCTGGTCTTTGCAGCATGGCATTTCAACTTGTTGTCAGTTCCCCGATGTCGGCGTTCCCTGATAACAATTGAGGTGATTGTTGAGCAGAGTTTCCAGGAGACGTCAATTGATTCTTCATAAGTCCAACCCTGAGTCCAGGGTTCAATTGGACGTTCTTATATCCCACATTCCATTCTGAGCTCCATGAAATCCTTATTGACTTTCATTCTGCCCATTTTGATACCCCTTGCACAACGCCCAGCTTAGCTCCGAGCTAGCCATCGCCAAACGTCATCATCGGCTCCATACCAAGAGCCCCGACAAGGCAGCGCGACGGCTCGCCGTCTTCGGGCATCTGGAGACTGGCGTGCCCCTGCGCTACCTCCGCAAAGGCCATCGGGCTCCGCAACCCCGGCTCCAGATCCGTTGCCAAGCCCGAGAGCAGTCCCGGCAAAACCAGCAGCCCAGCGGGCCAACGAAGCATGAGAAGAATTGGACCCTGCCCGGCTGCAGCAGCGTGGGCTGTTGATACCCTCGCCTCGGTTTCCAGAGTGGCCAGCAAAGTGCGTATGTAACCTAGGTGCGAGCCGGGGAGGAGCCCCACCTCCACTTTATGCTGCAGCAACCCAGGAAAGCTTTGTTGCCAGACCCGAGCGAGATGCTTTCTGTGAAGCTCAGAGTTTCACAAATTAATAAGGGTTAGGGTCGAGTAATGCACAGCCTGCCTGATTTGTCAGCCGGTTCGGCTTATACTCCGCCTGGCTGCGGGGGCCCCTCCGGTAGCAAAGACGTCAGCCCCAACAACACCCTATCCGTATCAGGCTTGAGGGTCAACGCAGTGGTCGTGATCACGGCATTGGGCATTTGAGCTAAAGCTATACTTGTCCAGTATTGAAACTATTGTCTTGTCTCTGAACAAGTTACCTAACTCTTAATTGAACCGTTCTGAGAGCGGGCTCTCGTCTGGTTTTTTTTCCCCGACCTTTGTTTAATTGGCTTGTTCCTTACGCTGTGTCCCCGCTTCATCGGCTGCTTTGGTGTCCGTGACCTCAGCGGAGTATCGCAATTCATCATGAGCAGCACCCACAGCAGCAGTGGCCAGAGCGGTCACAACGAGGATTCTCCTCACAACAGCACAAATCTGTATAACTGGCAGCATGATCCCCGTGAAGATGAGGAAGAGGGGGAGAGTGAGAATGAAGAGAACGAAGATGAAGAAGATGAGGACTACGATGATGATAATGATGATGATGATGATGATGATGATGATGATGGTCTGTTTCCCGGTGAGCCGTGACTGTCCCAAGCCATCAGTCTACAAATCTCCCTGACTTGACGAACAAGGCAATTTCGAGTTCGAGTTGCTCATCGAGGAGATCCCAGCCGATTCAGACCAAGCGGACGGTTCTAACGGTGATGAAGAGGGCACCAGTAGTGGACATAGGAGGACGACCATCCGGATAGGCCCTGGTATTGCGGGTATGTGTCCCCGATTTGCAAGTCGTTGAGAGTTGGATGCTCATACACGCAAGAATGGACAGGACGGTCACACCTTACGCAACGCGAGTTCCTGGCCATACTACGCGGACAGCACCTTCATCCTGTGGTAGTCTACGACGAAAATGGCCGGGAGCGCGTCACCTTTCGCATCGGCAACCCAAACGATGTAAAACGATACCCCAAAGTGCCCAACGACGAGGGCCGAAAGCTCATGGAGTCTGGCGCCTTTGGCTACTTCGACAGGAGAGGCCCTGAGAAAAAGGCGCTCGCCCGACGGCTGCTCGACCGAGAGTTGGGCATCTACAGCCCCGAAAGGAGGCGCCTTAACCAAGGCTTGATGGCCCAGTCCATGGTCCCTTCTTCCAAACCAGACATGGTCATCCACTATGACGACCCAGTCTGCTGTGGCCAATTTTCAGACGACGGCAACTTCTTCTATGCTTGCGTCAAGGATTTCAAAGTCCGCCTCTATGACACATCTAGTCCGTACAACTGGAAACATTATAAAACTGTACGGTACCCCGGCGGTCAGTGGACCATGACCGACGCAGACTTGAGCCCAGACAACAAATGGCTTGCCTTCTCCTCCCTCCAAAGCCACGTCGGCATCTCCCCAACCGACCCGCACGACGCTGGCGAACCATACACCCTGGATCTCGCCGACAGCAGCGGCCTATCCAACGGTTCCCACGACGACCCGCAATACGCCTTTGGCAGCTTCCCCATCTTCTCCGTGCGCTTCTCGCGCGACGGCCGACAACTCGTAGCCGGCACGGGCGCCCGGTCGATCGTGGTCTACGATATTGAGGCACGGCGGTCACTGTTTCATGTCCGAGGCCATGCAGACGACGTCAACGCCGTCTGTTTCGCGGACAAGTACTCCCCGCACATCCTATACTCCGGCTCGGACGACTGCACCATCAAAGTCTGGGACACAAGGAGTATCGGCGAGGGTCGCGAGGCCGGCGCATTTGTCGGGCATACGGAGGGCTTGACATACATCGACAGCAAGGGCGACGGCCGGTACATCCTCTCCAACGCCAAAGATCAGACCCTTAAGCTCTGGGACCTGCGCATGGCGATGAGCGCCACCCGCTTCGCCGAGCTCGACCCAACCTCCGTCACGCGCAACCGCGACTACGAGTACGACTACCGTTGGCAGGAGTATGAAGAGTACCAGTGGTTCCCGCACCCGCACGACAACTCCCTCGTGACCTTCCGCGGCCATCGCGTGCAGCGAACGCTTATAAGGTGTCACTTCTCGCCGCCGAACAGTACCGACTCGCGGTATGTTTATGCGGGGAGCTATGATGGACATGTGTATGTATGGAATATGGATGCGACGCTCGCGGCGAAGATTGATGTGCGCTCGACGACGAGGCCGCCGGCAGGACTGAGGCACAGGCCCGAGAGGAGGTTTCGGTTGGGCGCGTTTTTTCATCGCAGGCCGGATAGCTGGGAGGCGCTGGTTAGGGATGTTGCATGGCATCCTAATGCGCCTATTGTTGTTGGTATGTTTTGCCCCGCCTGTTGAGAGGAATTTCCCTGTATCAATGACGGTCAATTGCTAACAAGAGCAGCATCGTCTTGGTCTGGTTCGTCCATGGACTGTGGCACAGCGTCGCTGCACTCGTTTAACGACGGGTTTGCGGCGGAGGATGATGAGGGAGACCCGCCCATGGGCTTTGCTGTTGACGAGCATCTTGAATCATTCGCGGCAGCAAGCTCTAGTGGGTTGAGGTGATCGGAATAAGTGACTGCTCTTCATCGTCAGAGACGTTCACTTTTTTTTCATAGTGAGCATAGAGTTGTTCGATCTGAGTGGGCGGGGCAGTGTGCCATCGTTGGCTTTTGATGGGCTTGTTGGTTTCAGTACTGGAGTTTGAAGGTCACGAGGCATTTCGGTGAGGTTTGGAGATTTTGGGCCCAGTATTTTAAGTTATGAATTACTTATTATGATAACCCGGTGGGAGATGTTGGTCAGGGAGACTCAGGGGTAGGAGTCACGAGGAAAATGGGTGTCCACTTGAGATGACTGAATGGTTGGCAATGATGATGACGTTCGGCAAAACGATATTTCCGATTTTGGTTTATAGTTCAATCATCTTCTCAGTAGTTTAATTCCGGCTTCTACTTATCATCTTGATTCATTTCCCTAATTTCAGTTTCTATAGTCTTACTGGCTGTGTTGAGGCGGGTTGTCCTTGTTCGTTGCCAAAACCCCTTTACTTTACCCTAACCCTGACGAGTCTCGTATTCTGTGATAAGAGTGCACGGACCATAGATAAGCGTAGATGCGCCTCAGCCTTGCCGCGACTGCAGCAACACATCCAAAGCCAGACGGGAGCTTGGACCTGGGACAATTTCCATTTCCATTTCCACTGTGCTTCGCTGCTCAGGCTCTTTCTTTCCTTTCCTTTCCCTTCCCCTTCCCTTGTGCAACGGCTTCTTTCTTACCCTTCTCTCCGGCATTCGCGCACTCCCCGATCCCCACGATCCGACTGCGGTTCTCGCATTTCGTGACCCAGCTCAAGTTTATTCTCTTTGAGCTGGTCCGGTCGCCGCGACGACCACGCGATCGCTGTTTGCCTTGGCCCTGTCTCTACGGGGTAGCTCACCAGTCCCATCGATCCCCGTCACTTCCGACCCGTCCGCACGACCGACTTTGACTCCGCCTCTTCTTCGATCCTACAACCTTTTCATTCTTCCGGCTTCGATCCGACCAGTACTCTTCTCTCTGTTGAGAATTGCTCAGGCTCGTGACAGGTTCAAACCGCTTCCACTAAGTCCTGCACAGTGACCCAAGCCAAGTCAAAGACTACAGCTACAGCTTCAACACCCGCTTCCAACAGGACCCAAGCAAGCCGCAGCTCGCGTCCACGCGCAAACGCGACTCAGGTTAGATTGACATCTTGCAGCCGCGCTTGTCGTCCGCGCTGCCTGCGTTGACCCGAAGGCCCAAAGGCGGAAAAAGCAAAGCAAGGAGTGGCAAAAGGGAAGGCAGAAGAGCAGAGGCCGACTCCTGTCATATAACCCAAGGCTCAAAGACAAGAAGGACTCAAGCAAGACTCAAGACCGCCAGCACAGAGCTGCGTCTTGAACTTTTCTCTCTACTCTATAACTTCTTCCTATCTATTCCTACCCCAGCGGGCAGCCCTTTCTCAGTGGGTGATCGTCGGCCTGTCAAATCTCAGGACTCTTCGGTTGGCTTCGCGTCGAGGGTTCGGATCGGAATGTACGTATGACGAACTTCTATCCTGCTTTTTGTTATTTGTTTTGTCCTTGTTCCTTTCTGCCTCGTTGCCATCTACCTGATCACGATTACTTGGAACCCGGCCCAGCTGCGGTCGGCTGTGCAACACTTGTCTCTACTCCTGCTCTCCGCTTGTTTTGTGTTGTTGGAGTCCCGCATGTCAGCTACTGATGACGGAATGAACCTTGCAGACGTCCTGTATTCTAATCCATAGGCAGGCTTGCAATTTACATTTAAGTTGGCAAGCTCCCATCCAGCAGCAGCAGAAGCGGCTCAAGGAGCACCACGAGCCTGATCAAGCACAAGTGCCAGAGCCAGGGCTCATTTTCTCCCAGTACCACTGCCATCAAAATGGCTGAGGAAGAGTTTGAGATCGACGTCTACGGCGACTCTGCCAACGACCACGGCGATCAGGATCACGGCGAGGACCATCGCGGCGACGCTGACCACCATAACTATGATGGAGAAGACTCCCATGCCCGCAATGGCGACGGCAGCCACCACGAGGACTACCATGATGATCGCAGAGATGACAACGCCCATGATGGTGGCGGCGATTCCAGCAACCAAGGCCAATCCCATGATGCGGACCAGCAGCAGCGCCCGCCGCAGGGCGTCAAGCGTAAGGAGGGCTCAGACGATCGTCCAATCGACCCAGGCGCTACGTCGGCGCTCATGATTCAGGACCTTAACTGGTGGAACACTGATGATGATATCCGCGGCTGGGTTCGTCAGGCCGGCTGTGAGCATGAGCTCAAGGATATCACGTTCAGCGAGCACAAGGTTAATGGCAAGAGCAAGGGGTATGTCTGCTCTCCCGTGTTTAACAGATTCTCTATGTTTTTTTGTAGCTTCCCCATTCTTACCCTTTGTTTCGTGCATCGTCCTGTTGCTTCACAGCAAACTTTCTCAGACCACAACTAACTCACCCCAGCCAAGCCTATGTTGAGTTCACCTCTCAGCAAGCGGCAACCGCCACAAAGCACGTCATCGACGCGATCGGCAAGCAGGCTGAGAGCCAGCCAGGCGGACGCCGCTACAACGCCATCTACACCAACCCCAACCACAACCCCTTCCGCACGCTGCCAAAGGATGCCCCCAACCGTGCAGCCAAGGACGCACAGGGTCGGGCGGCGCCCGTCGGTCCACCCGGCTATGGACCTGGCACCGCTAACTTCGGCAACATGAGCACCAACTTTGGCACCGGCTTCCGCGGCGGCCGCGGTGGTTTCGCGGGCGGCCCTCGTGGCGGAGCGGTCGGTATGAATCAGGGATTTAACCGCAACTTTGCTGGGAATAATATGGCTGCGTTTAATAATAATATGGGATTCAATAACCCTATGGGTGGGGGGTTTGCGGGCGGTGGGTTTAACCCCCGTGGTGGCATGATGGGCGGTCCCGGAGGCATGCGCGGTGGCCCTGGCGGCATGAGGGGAGGCCGTGGCGGGATGAATATGATGGGAGGCATGCCGATGGGCGGTGGGATGCCAATGGGAGGAATGCCGGGTCCGATGGGTGGTATGGGCATGATGGGCGGCGGGATGGGCGGGGGTATGGGCGGTGGTATGCCTGGTAGGTTCTTCTGCTTTCCCTTTCCCAGAGAAGCATGAAATAGGAACGGGTTATGCTAACACTTGCACAGGCTTCCAGGGCATGCAGCCCCAGTTCAACAGCTTTTTCAATGCCGGTAACCAGCCCAATGAATGGCAGAATCCTCACGGCGCCAAGCGTGCCCGTGGCGAGTAGGACTATGCCCAAGGCAAGCACTAGCGAGGATGCTCATGCCCATCCTGCCAACCGCGCCGTAGCCTGGGCCGGCGCTGTTGAGCTCGCCTCAATTGAAAGTTAAACTTTTGCTGCTTTGATGGCAGAGCTAGCGACCTTCGGCTTGACACGGGACACAAACAGCAAGCTAGCAGCATCGTCGGAATCCCGGAGGAGAACTAAAATTCTTTCTCGCTCAGGTTTAGGAGATAGCTCCCCATTCTGTTTAAAAAAAAGAGAGAGAGAGAGAGAAAGAGAGAGAGAGAGAGAGAGAGCTCCCGTGAAACGGATCTCTTTTTCTCACTCATACCGTTCGGGTTCGGAAGCAGGAAAATATTAAGAGAGCTCAGGCTGCAAACAAAACATAAAAAAGGGACTCGTCATTGATTTATCATGGGTTAAATGGAATTTTACTCATTATTTTGTTGTCTCTTTTCTTTCATTTTTCTTCCTCTGACGAGGGATGTTACTGCGTGCTCAAAATAGGGGTGTCTGTTTGTCGTTTTTTTTTTTTTTTT
>Ga0065720_1003631_pt1 | contig 20908 bp, 28 predicted proteins | sample Thericmetagenome_FD_59107 | JGI IMG/M metagenome (GOLD analysis project Ga0065720, IMG submission 59107) | Thermophilic microbial communities from the Joint Bioenergy Institute, California, USA of rice/straw/compost enrichment - eDNA_2 v2... | ecosystem: Engineered > Solid waste > Grass >...
CGGCCCGGCAACGTGATCGTGCCGATTACGTCTGTCGCGATCAACGTTTCCAATCGTTACGGGGCGTTGCTCGGCGTCAACGTGGCGTCTGGCCTAACCGTTGGGGAGCCGCTTTTCCTGCACGCGAATAACAACACCGGCGCCAGTCTGCTCTTTTCGGCAGAGCTGTGATCGGCGCTGGTTCGCAGATTTTAGCGGCCCGCTTCGGCGGGCCTTTCCTTTGGCGGCGGGCTCCCCCGCCTTTCTAATAGGAGAACCGGAAATGAGCGATCCGATTTTCGGCATCAGCATTACGCGGGTGGATAACGAGCCGCGCCCTGCCGTCGTTACCGATATGTCGGTTGTGGGGCTCGTCTTTACCGCGCCGGATGCCGACGAAAGCGAATTCCCGCTTGACACGCCTGTTCAGTTCTTTTCGGACGACGCCGAAAAGCTCGCCAAGATGGGAAAGGACGGGACCGGCTATCGCGCTGTCTCGCTTATCAATGAGCAGCTTGGCGAGTTTCAGGCGGCGGCGAATATCGTCGGTGTTCGCGTCGCCGAGGGCGTGTCCATCCCCGAGACTATCGCGAACCTTCGTGGCGATATCAACGCCCGCACGGGTATGTTCGCGCTCCTCAACGCTGGCGCCGAGCTTGGCATTACGCCGCGCATTATCTGCATCCCCGGCTATACCTCGCAGGCTCTCGGGTTCGTGAAGTCTGTCACCATTACGAATGCTGGCTCCGGCTACGAAGTCGGCGACGCTATCTCGGGCACGGGCGGCGGCGGCAGCGGCTTCACCGCCGAGGTTTCCGAGGTTGATAGCGACGGCAAGATTACGGGCGTGACGATTACCGATCCCGGCTCGGGCTACACGTCCACGCCTGCGCTCTCTGTCTCCTCGTCGGGCGGCACTGGCGCGACGCTTACCGCCGTCGTCGATACCGTCTCTAATGCTATCGTCGCGTCTCTCCCGACGCTCCTCGACCGGCTGCTTGCCGTTGCCGTCGTCGATGGGCCGGCCACCACGCTTACGGATGCGATTAACTGGCGCGAGAGCATCCAGTCGATGCGGATCATCCCGGTTGATCCGGCTGTGAAGGTCATGGACGAGGATGGGAGCATCATCACCGTTCCGGCCTCCCCGGCAATCGTTGGCGTCGGCGTTCGCCGCGATCACGAGTTCAGCGGACGCCCGTTCCACTCGTGGGCAAATCAGCCCATCCGGGGTATCGTCGGCCCGTCGCGTCCTATCGAGTTCTCTATTCTCGACGGCGCGTCCGAAGGGCAGCAGCTTCTCGCAAAGAACATCGGCGTTATCGTCCGGGGCGAGAATACCGACGGCGCGGTTGCCGACGGCGGATATGTCTTTGTCGGAACGGACACGTGCTCCGAAAATCCGTTGTGGACGTTTTACAATCAGGTGCGCGGGCGCGATTATATCCACCTGATGTTCGTCAAGACCCTTCGGTATTTCCTCGGCCGGCGCAATATCGACCGGGGCACCATCGAGGACATTCTGAACACGATGACCTTCGCGCTCCGCGATATTCAGGCGCAGGGCGACCTGCTCGGCTTCCGCGTCGGCTTCAATCGGGACACCAACAGCCCCGAACAGCTTCGTCTCGGGCGCTTCACGGTTGCCTTCGCCGCCGAGGAGCCTCCGGTGCTCCGCTACCTCGGTATCCAGTCGGCGCGCTATCGCCCGGCGCTCGATACGCTTCTCAACGATCTTCTCACGCAGCTCGACGTGAACGCTTAACAGGCCGCCCGCCTTTTCGGCGGGCGGTATCGTCTAAAATCTCGTCCGATAGGAGCAGCAAGCGATGGCGAGCACGATCTATATCATGGAGGCCGCAAACCTCTTCTGCGGCGACCATGACCCCGAGAACTCGAAGCACCTCACGCTCGAAGAATTGAAACTTCCTGACCTTCAGGAGGTCTTGATTGACCATCAGCCGGGCGGCGGAAAGTTCGGCGTCGAATTTGCCGTCGGCGTGGAGAAGTTGGAGCCGACGTTTAAACTCAAAGGGTGGGACGCGCCTCTGCTCCGTCAGTTCGGCCTTGGACTTCCGGGACGCCAGACCTTCACAGCCTACGGCGTGATCCGCGACAAGAGGTCAGGAGAGGCTATCGAGGGCAAGGCTGTCATCGAAGGGCGCCTTTCTCGGATCGCTCCCGATACCTTCCAGCGCGGCGAGAGCATGGGGCATGAGTATGCCATCAATGAAGTTCTCCACTACGCGCTGTATTTCAACGGGCAGGAGGAGATTTATTTCGACTTCTTTACGAATACCGTTCGCTTCGGCGGACAGGACCGCGACCCTGCCGTGAACAATATTCTTCGTATCCCGACGCTCTAAGCGTCAACTGGAATGAACTATCGAGCCCGCCCTTAATGCGGCGGGCTTTTCTTATGAGGAAGCGAAATGAAGGCCGATACTCCTGTGAAATACGATCTTGTNCACGCNNTTGAGGTCGATGGCNCGACGATTACCTCTGTTACGATCCGCCGTCCGAANGGCAAGGATTTGGTGAAGATCGGCGACCATCTTGCGACCATCGCGAAGACCGAGGACGCGCCGGACGCCGCCGCCTTCTCGGCGATGATTGCGATTGCCGCTCATATGACTGGGATCGACATCAAGGCCGCCGAAGAGCTTGATAGTGAAGACCTTCAGGTCATTATCGGAAAGGCGCTTGAGCCGCTGGGGGAAAGGCAGGGGGATGGGAAAGCAAAGACTGGCGGCGCATGATCGGCTTCGCCGCTCAAACGCTTTCGACACCCATCCCCTTCTTTCTCGAACTGCCGGTCGATGAGCTAATCGACTGGCTCGAAACCGCGTCGCTAATGCCTCGGATTTCGTGAAATGGCTAACCTGACGAGCACATTGGTGGTTCGCCTTCGCGATGCCGTTAGCGGCCCCGCAAAGGCCGCTGCGGCTTCGCTGCGGAACATCGCCGCAGCGGCCCGAGGCATTAGCACGGCGAGCGGCGCTCTTGGCCGCAACTTTATGGCCGTGCAGACGAAAGGCGTGACCGACTTCCGCCTTCGCGTGCTCGACGCTGTTGCCGCCGTCTATGTTCTCAAGAGGGCGCTCGGCGCGCCGATCAAGGCCGGCGCCGACTTTGAGACCGTGCTTGAGGATATCCGCCAAAAGGCGGATATGTCCGAGACGGCGCTCGCCCGTGTCGGACAGCGCCTTAAGGCGCTCGGGCGCGAGACGAACCAAGGCGCCGCCGCTATGGGCGGCGTCGTGGATTTCCTCGTTGGCATGGGCCTCGGCGGCGAGACTGACGAGGAGAACGTCGAGAACGCTCTCGCGATGGCCGGGACGATTGGTAAGGTCGCCACGGCCTATCGCGCCGCCTCCGAGGAGGTCGCGCGCTCCGCTCACGCCGTATTCCTCAATATGCGCGTCCCGGCGGAGCGGATGACGGAAGCGTTCGACATCATGGCCACCGCCGGCAAGATGGGTGGCTATGAGCTCCAGAATATGGCGAAAGATTTCCCGGCTATCACGGCGGCTGCGCAGTTCGCCGGATCGACGGGGCTGGAAGGCGTCGCCGATATCTCGGCGGCTCTTCAGGTCGCGCGCAAGGGCGCGCAGGACGGCGAGCAGGCCGCCAACAACCTGATGAACTTCTTCCAAAAGCTTACGCTCAAGGAGACGATTAAGAACTTCGAAAAGTTCGGTATCAATATCGTCAAGGAGTTGAAGCGCGCCCGTAAGCTCGGGATTTCGCCTATTGAGCACGTCCTCGGTATTCTCAAGGAGATTACTAACAACGACGCCGACCAGATCGCGCAACTATTCGGCGACAAGCAGGTCATGGAGTTCCTGCGACCGATGTGGGCGAATATCGACGAATATCGCCGCATCAGACAGCAGGCGCTCAACTCGCAGGGGACGGTCGAAAAGGATTTCGTCAGCCGTATGAAGACGGCTCAGGCGTCCTTTGATCGCTTCCGCAATTCGGTTCAGGAACTGTGGATCGGGATAGGAACGAAAATTCTCCCCTCTCTAACCTCGGCGGTTAGCGAGTTCGCGACTATCCTCGATACGCTGGATCAGCGCGTTACCGTTTTCGACAAGATCGGAGCGGCGCTTAACGGGTTCCTTTCCGGCCTCGGCTTCGGGGACGGCGGAAGCCTCTCGTCAGCGCTTAAAGAATTGTCGGAATTCATTTTCGGCAGCCTTGCGACGTTCGATCAAGACACTGACAAGATCGGGCAAATCTTTCTAAGGTTCCGCGAATGGGGCGCTGCCTGTCGCGAGTTCGCGGCGGGGGTTCGTGACCTCGTTGCTCCCCTCGCCGAGTTCTTCGGCCTCGATTGGGGAACGTTCCTCAGCTATGCCGCCGCCTTCGGCGCGACGGCAATAACGCTGACCGTACTCGCGAAGTCGATCCGGGCCGTCGCGTCGGCTCTTCTGTTTCTGTCCGGCGCCTCCGCCGGGCTTGCCGTCCTCAAGAGCCTCGTCCGGATTGGTGGCATCGGCCTCGGCGCCCTCAAGGCTGTCAAGGCGGCGAAGGCCGCTGGCGCGGCAGGGGCGGCAGGAGCGGCAGGCTCGGCGGCAGGCAGGGCCGGGGCGGCGGGCGCCGCCACCGCCGCAGGGCGTTCGTCTGGTCTCCTCGGCGGAGGACTTGGGAAGGTTCTACGCATTGGCGGTTACGCCATGCTGGCGAAAGAAGCCCTCGATATCCTCGATCCAAAGGGGAACCTCTGGGGGCTGACGAGCGGCATCGATGCGTGGGTAATGCAGAAGTTCGGCTTCAACCCGTCGCGCCTGCCGGACGCCGTGCGGCAATTGAACGGCGAGACACCGGGGCAAGCCGAGGCGTTCACACGGCAGCGGATTGATGAGATCAACCGCCGGATCGCCGAAATTCAGGCACGCACGCACCCGTCGATGCGCGACGCGCCGAACCCGGAACTGGATCGCCTTCGCTTCGAGAAGGCCGACCTCGAAAACCAACTCGCGGCCGCCGGGCAGCAGTCCGGCGCCGCTTTCCGGCAGGGTCTCAATGCCGAGATGCAGGCCGCTGTCGCGGAGGCCGAGGCAGCGGCGGCTCGGATCAAGAGCGCCCTCGAATTTACAGCTAGGCCGACGATCCAGCCTCGCGTTGACGGCGCGGCTCTTCGCGGCGTTCACGCTGACGTGGGGGTTGACTGATGCTTATGACGCTCGGGCCTCTCGCTATGGAGGTGTGGCCCTTCAACCCGACCGAGACGGAACGAGAGAGCGGCGGGGAGTACGTCGAGAAGCCCGTGGTGGGACGGCGCCCGCCGCTAGAGTTCGTCGGGGATGCCGGGGAGACCTTCACCATTACGGCGAAACTCTTCCCGGAAAAGCTCGGCGGTCTTGGCTCTCTCTCGCAACTGAACGCGCTTCGGCAAAGTGGCCTCCCGCAATACCTTATGCGCGGCGATGGCGTTCCTCTCGGCTGGTTCGTCGTGAGGAGCGCCAAGGAGAAATCTACCTACCTCGACGCTAAGGGCGTCGGTCGCGTTATCGAGGTCGAAATCAGCCTTCGGCGGGCCGATGCGCCCGCCGGGCTAGACCTCTTCACATCAATCATGGGGATGGTGGGATGAGCGATCCGAGCCGTTCCGAAGCGATCACCGTCAAGGGCGATTTCATCAGCGTGGACCTCCTCGCGTGGCGCAAGTTCAAGGATCACCGAAACGGTTTCGTTGAGCGCGTTCTCGACACGAACCCCGGTCTTGCGGACCTAGGGCCTATCCTTCCCGTGGGCACGAAGGTCGTTATCCCTCTCGACGCCCCGGAGCTAAAACCTGCCGAGCGGCCCGTCGTGCGCTTGTGGGATTAAGGGGCGATGATCAAGAGAACGCTCTGCATTATCCGCGTAGACGGAAACGACGTGTCGTCGGTTATCAACCCGCGCCTTATCAACCTGTCTGTCACTGACAAGGCGGGCATGTCGAGCGATACCGTCAGCATCGAAATCGACGATACCGGTGGGCTCGTGCTCCTTCCGCGTGAAGGAGCAGCGATTGAGGTTTTGCTCGGTTCTAATGCCGATGGTGTCGCGCTGGTCTTTAGTGGCGTGGTTGACGAAGTGCGCTCGAAGGGCTCTCGAAACGGCGGGCGCACGTTGTCAATCTCGGGGAAAGGGATCGACACGAAGGGTAAGGCGAAGGAGCCGCAGGAAAAGCATTGGGACAACGAAACGCTTGGCAACGTCATCCAAGACGCCGCCAAGCGCGGCGGAATTGAAAGCGTCCGGATCGATCCCGACCTTGCCAAGGTGCGACGTCCATATTGGGCGATGCAAGGCGAGAGCTTCATCCACTTCGCTGAGCGCATCGCTCGCGAGGTCGGCGGCACGTTCAAGGTCGCGAACGGTATTGCGATACTTGCCAAGCGGAACGGCGGCACGTCTGCGAGCGGCGCCGCCTTGCCGACCGTCCGCGCAGTCTATGGCGACAATCTGATCTCGTGGGACATCGCGCCGGTCATCGGTCGCCCACGCTATAAGAAGGCGAAAGCGCGCTGGTACGATACCAAAACGGCGACTTGGAAAACCGAGGAAGTCGAGATCGCGGACCCGGATGCAAAGGCCGAATTTGTCAATCGCTTTACAGCGCCAGATCAGGAAGAGGCTCGCGAGCATGCCGAAAGTCGCAAGGCTGATAGCGAGCGCGGCAAGGGCGGCGGATCGATCACGATTGACGGCAACGCCGATGCCGCGCCCGANGGCACGGTCATCCTCGTCGGCGCCCGGCCTGGCATCGACGGTACCTATCGGATCGACAGCGTCAACCACGACTTTTCCCGCAGCTCGGGTTGGACGACGCGGCTAGATATCAAGCAGCCGCAGGGAGAGGCAGGGAAAGACAGCAGGGGGCAGAAGAAGAAATCGAGCTCCGGGCCGAGATATTACAATATCGAGCGAGGGGAATGGATCGACACCGGCTCCTCGTCGAGCTCCGCCAACTAAACTGAACTCCCGGTTACGTGAAGCAGGCCGCGCCTCGTGCGCGGCCTTTTTTGTTGGAGGAAGGCACATGAGCAACAAATGGCCGTTGCAGAAGGATTGCGCGAAATTCTACGGCAACCCGGCTGGCGCTAACGGCAAGGCTTCCGCCAAGTGGGAAAGCGAAAATCTCGTTCTGGTCTCCTGCCCTTGGGTGCTTCGGTACAACAACAAGCCGGTCAAGGGCATCCGCGTCCATCGCAAATGCGCCGATAGCCTCTCCCGTGTTCTCAACCGCATCTGGGAGCGCTGCGGAAGGTCTCAGGCGGAAATCGACCGTATCGGCATGTCGATCTATGGCGGCGGCTATAACTTCCGCGCCATGCGTGGCGGCTCGTCCCTGTCGATGCACAGCTATGGTTGTGCCGTCGATTTCGACCCGGCGCGCAACGGCCTCGGCAACGCTAAGCCCGCAATGGACCGCCGCGTGATCGAAGAATTCGAGCGCGAGGGCTGGGAATGGGGCGGGCATTGGAGCCGCCCGGACGGGATGCACTTTCAGGCCGCGTGGACGAAGGCGAACCCGCCGCGCCTGAAAGCTTCCGCCTCTTCGACGGCTTCCTCAGCGAAAGCCAAGGCAGCCGCGACGCCCTTCCCTCCGGGCGTCTACGACGAGGCGTGCGAGCGTCTTCAGACGCTACTCAAGGGCCTCGGTTATCATGATGTTGGCATGATTGACGGGAAGTGGGGGCCGCGCACGGAAGGCGCCCTTCTCGTCTTCAAAGCCGACAACGGACTGCCGCTCAATACCACAGTCGATGCGAAGGTTTGGGCCGCGCTCGAAACCGCCGCTCCGCGTCCAGTTTCGCCGGAGCGCGCCGCCGCAAAGACGGCGCCGAGCGAGGCCGCCAAGGTCGCGCAGGTCACGAAGGCTGTAGGTGTCACGGTTGCCGCCGCTGGTGCGACGGATACGGCGTTGCAGCCGGTCGGCGGGCTTACCGGCGCGCTCGAATGGCTCGGGCAGTTCTCGGGCGCTCTGCAATCCGTCGTCGGGCCGCTGAAAGACCTNATCGGCATGGCTNCCGGNAATTGGCCGATCCTCGTGCTGCTGCTCGGCGTCGTGCTCTATTTCGTGGGCAAGCGCGTCTTCCGCGACGAGCTTGAGAGCTTNCGCCGGGGCGAATGGTCGTGATTGAGAGCGTCCTNTCTTTCTTGACCTCACGCATCGGCCTCGCCGCCGTCGCGCTCGTCGTCGGCTATTTTGCCGGCCACAACGCGGCTCGTCAGGGCGAGGAGATGCGCAACTTGCGGAGCACGAACGCTACGCTCAGAACCGAGCTTGCCGTCGTGCGCGCCGCGCACGAGGCGGCGGATGCCGAATTGCGGGCGCTCAAAGCGTGGCAAGATGGCGTAAAGGGGCAAATCGATGCATATGCCGAGGAGTTGGCGAACCGTCCGGCTGACGCCGCTTGCCGTCTGTCTGACGCTGACGTTAAGCGCCTGCGCGGCTTCCAATAAGGCAGCCATGTCCCTGCCGCCGTCGTCGGCGGCGGGCGATCTTTTCCGGCCCGTGCCTCACCCGACCATCAAGCCGGGCGATGACGCCCGAATGAAATTGGCGGAAACGTCGATTGCGCTCGCGACGGCAAACCGGCGAATTGACGGTGCGCGGCGCTGGTACGAGGCAATTCGGACCGAGGCCGAACGCGGGGGCAAGTGATGGATGTTGGGGGGTCGGCGGTGGTGGATCAGCAGAAATTCGATCTCGGGCTATCCGAGGAGGAGCTCAAACGCATCAAGCTTCTCCTGAAGGCGTTTCCGGACGACGAGGCGGCAAAAAAGGCCGTCGAGCTTTTCAAGACCTATCAGTCGTTCGAGCACTTGGGAAAAATCTTTCTAGCGATCCTGAAGATTGCCGCCGTCATTTCCGCCGGTATCATTGCGCTATCGCAACTCCGGGGCATGATCCCAGGGTGGGGCAGGGGAGGATGATCGATGTACAGGTGCCCCAGTCTCCTCCTGAAGCTATGGCGCGGCCTCGTCCTCGCCTCGGTATTTATAGTTGGCACAACCCTTGTCCGCTGGTGGGCCGACGCAAAGCCGCCAATCGAAATCATCAGCGTCCGCGCGAAAGACACCACCACGACGCGCGGAGGTTATATCGTCCTCGATTACGAGACGCGCGCCCTCCGGGCATGCAGCGGCGTTGCGCAGCGCGTTATCGTCGATAGTCAAGACGTTTTGCAGATCATCGAGCCCGCGCCGGTATTGATCAGCGAGGAGGCGATTTCTGCGAGGCGCACGCGCTCAAGCGTTATCGTCCCGGTTCCGCATGGCGCGGCAATCGGCAGGGCGCGCTATCAGGCTGTCCTGAGCTTCCAATGCAACCCGCTTCAGCGCGCATTCGGCTGGACTATCGAAGTTCGGACGCCGACGGTTTTCTTCGAGATCACAGATGGCGGCAATCCGGAAATCCGCCGCCTCCCTCTCTACAATCAGACGCCCGCTCCGAAGCTCACGCCCGACAAGATCGGATATCTTGCCGGGTTCGCCCCGGCGGTTACGTCGCTCGCGCCTACTGGTACGAGCGCGGCGCGCGACCTCTTTCAGTGTGAGGGGATGACGTTCGTTCGCCCCCATTTGCGGCGGGCGGGGTCGAGCACGGTCTTCGTCCGCCCCTATTGCCGCAAGCTCCCCGATTAGCCGCCTTCTCGGCGGCTTCCATGCTCGCGCCGGTTCCGGCAGCGCCGGCGCGAGATCGGCCCTCATGGGCGTTTCCTCCCTAACCTTGGCCCCGCCCGGCTCATGCCGTGGCGGGGCCTTTTTTTTTGTTGCGCGCGCGGCTAACGTTCTGGCTAACATGTCCGAACCCGCCCTAACGCTAAGCCGCGTAGCCGCAAGGGATTTTCCCAATCGCTGGGGCGCGTTCTAATCTCCCCCTCTCCGCCAAAGGCAACATCCTCAAGGAATTGAAATCCCTGCGAAAACCGCTTTTCCGTTGACGTGCTCGCCTAGCTTGTCCTAGAGCGTTGGCTAACGTTTTGGCTAACGTATGGACGAAGGAATGAGCACGATAAGGCCGCACAAGCGGGCCGGTTACTGGTATCTGATCCGCCGCGTTCCGACCGCAGTTTCCCACCTCGACAAGCGCGGCATCGTCCGCGCCTCGACGCATATTCCTATCGCCGACGATCCGCGCGGCGTTCGCGCCGCTCGCGTCGTGGCAAAGCTCAACGCGGACCTCGAAGCATACTGGCGCGCCCTCGTCGCCGGGGAAGGCGCTGAAGCCCGGCAACGCTACGACGACGCCCGGCGCTTGGCGCGGGCTCTCGGCTTCGACTATGCGACCGCCTCCGACTTGGCCGGGCGCGACCTTGGCGAGATTTTGCGGCGCATCGAGGCACTGGTGCGGCGGGACATTGTCGATAGCCAGCCGGAAGTCGCGGCGGTGCTCGGCGGCGTCGAGAAGCCGACCTTCCGTCTCTCCGAGCTCTTCGAGGAATACGAGGCGCTAAACAAGGCGACGCTCGCCAAAATGTCGCCTGATCAAGTGCGCCGCTGGCGCAATCCTAAGCTCCGGGCAATCAAAAACCTGATGCAGGTGATTGGCAACAAGCCCATCGATCAAATCACGCGAAACGACGCGCTCGATTTCCGGGAATGGTGGCAAGAGCGCGTCGTCTCTGAGGGCCTTGAGATCGAGACAGCCAACAAGGATATCGGACACCTCAGCAAGATGCTCCGCACCGTGGACAGGGCGCACCGCCTCGGGCTCTCGCCGGTCTTCGGTAGCCTCCGCCTCGAAGGCGGAGAGGATGGGCAGCGCGTCGCTTATCTGCCCGAGTTTGTTCAGAACGAAATCCTCAAGGATGGACGCTTCGACGAGATCAACCCCGAAGCCCGGCGCGTGATGTTCCTCATGATCGAGACGGGCTTGCGCCCTATCGAGGCCGTGAACCTCACGCGCGAGACGATCTTTCTCGACGTGCCTATCCCTTATGTGAGTGTCAAGCCGGTTGGGCGCGTCCTCAAGACAAAGCATTCCGAGCGCGACATTCCCCTCGTCGGCGTCTCGCTTATGGCGATGCGCGAGCAGCCCGACGGCTTCCCGCGCTATCGAGACAAGTCGTCAAATCTCTCGGCTGATATCAACAAGGCGCTCGCGACGCGCGGCCTAAGACCAATTGAAGGGCAGTCGCTCTACTCTTTCCGCCATACCTTCGAGGATCGACTTATCGCCCAGAACGCGCCTGATAAAGTCGTCGCGTCCCTTATGGGGCACAAATGGCAACGGCCCAAGTATGGGCTTGGGCCGTCGCTCGCTCAGAAGCGGGAATGGTTGCTCAAGATAGCCTTTCGTCCGCCGTCGAGGGTGTGAGCCTCCAAGAGGCGCTGGGCGCGGGCTAGCGGGCTCTCGCTGCTTTGCCGCTCGACAAGCTCGCGCTCAAGCCTGTCGAGGATAGGCGCGTATGCCGGGCCGTGGCGGATGACGATATAAGCCATGGTCACGAGCGCCCGTTGCATACGGTCGAGCGGGATATCGTCGGCGCTCATCAGAACGGAATATCGTCGTCGAGGTCGTGATATCTCTGTTCCTGCCGTCGGCTACCGCCGTCGCCACGGCGCTCCCGGTAGCCATTCCGATCCCTATCGCGGTCGCGGTCGTGGTCGTCGTCTCCTCTCTGCTTTCCGGTTGGGATGAGCTTGAGCCTGCCATCGAAAGCCTTCAGAACGATTTCGGTCGTCTCCCGTTCGTTGCCGCTATCGTCCTTCCATTTCCTCTTTTCGATTTGTCCTTCGAGATAGATCAGGTCGCCCTTCTGAACGTACCTCTCGACGACCTTAACGAGCCCCTCGTTCCATATGACGATATTGTGCCAAGTCGTCTTTTCCTGACGGTCGCCCCTCGCGTCCTTCCAAGTCTCCGAGGTAGCGACGCTGAAGTTCGCGACCTTTTTGTCATCGCGCGTCGTTCTAATGTCCGGGTCGCGTCCTACGCGCCCCATGATGATCGCCTTGTTAATCATGTCGCACCCGACTTTTTGGTGAAACCTCAGCCAGCGCCATTCCCGCGCGGCGGTCTATATCGGAGGTCTATTTCTCGCGCTCCGCGCGAACGCGACGGCTGCTCCTTTTCTTAACGCGCTCGCTCTCGCGAGCCGGATCGAGCACCATAAGAAGGTCGCGAGCGAGCCCGTGACCGGCCCGCCATTTGCTCCATTCGTCGTCGGAAATTCCGAATGCGCGGGCATTGGCCCGCGCCTGTTCGATAAGCGCTTTTCGCTTGTTTTCAGGGACGAAAACGGCACGAGCCGCAACGGGCGCCCCCTTGTCCCCGTCCTCAAGGCACCCCGCATTCCTAAAGGCGTCCCTGAACATTTCCGAACACGTCTCCCTAACTTTAACGCCACACTAACGGCGATCCTTCTCGCCGCCCCCTTAACAATTCCTCACCTAGTCGCGGCTCGGCGGAGGAGGCGACGGACGCTCTGCGGCGCCGGGCACAGGCGGCGGAACGGGAGGCAAATACTCGGCGAAAATCCGTTCGAGCCGGAGGATATCGGGCGGCGTGAAGTGTCGCCTGCTCTCCGTCAGGCCAACCATCGTCCGGTCAGCATTGAGAATTGACGCGATTGCGCTCGCGAGCCCGGAGCCGTCTGGCTCGCTCGCCCGCTTCATGGCCTCCTGCAAGATGCTCATACGATCCTCTCCGACCATCCATTGAACATGATCCAGACGGCGACGCGCGGGGCGCGGCGCCGAAGGCGCTCGAAGCGCCGGCGGGCGAGGAGGGCGCGGATCATATTGCCGCCCTCGTGTGCTGATTGGCCGTCCGCCTGTTTCTTGCCTGCTCGGCTCTTGTCGCCCATACACAGTTTTCCGGGGAGTACGGTCCGTCGTTGTCGACGCGCTCCACCGTGTGCCTCGGCGTAGGCTTCGGACCCATGTCCTCTTTGAAGCACTCGAAACCTGTCAGATCACCTTCACCATAAAGCCATCGGTCGCACACCGTGATCCCGCGCCCGCCGTAGTACTGATAGGCATGGTGGGATGGCGAGTAGCAGCGCGCCTTCATGCCAGCGTATGCCTGATAGAGCCGCGTTCTCGTCGCTCCATGCGTTATCCGGCGCGTCCTCATGCTTTCGAGCTTCAGACACCCACACGACGAATTCCTTCCACTAAGGAGGGCGCTTCCCGCGACAATCGTTTCTACTCCGCAGGAGCAGCGGCATAGATACTTCCCTCTGCCGCCGCTGGATGGCTTGAATTCCAGAACAGTCAATCGCCCGAAGGTTGACCCCAATGCTACTTGCTGCGCTTTCACCGCTCCCCCCTCTGCTTCAACCAGTGTCGGGCGTTCGCTTTAGCGTCCCTATCGAGGTCAGAACGGTCTATGATCCACGCCAAATAATCGGAAGGCAGATTTTCCCATTTCTCTCCCCTGTGCTTGCCGAAATTGATGCGCGGCAGCAGCGCCGGGCCGCTTGACCACCGCACCATCGTCTCGATGTCTGGCGCGCCAGGCTCTACGAGGATGCGCGCCATGAGCGCGGCGCCGACGTAGGCATCCGGGCCTGCCCGGTGGGCGGGCAGGCCAAGTGACCGGTCGATATCAAGCGCGAGCCAGTAGCGGAGAACCTGAAGGCTATGCCCCGGCGCGTCCGGCCAGACGCGCAAGGCGACCTTGTACGTGCAAATCCACGGAACGCCGCCGCCGCCGAAAAATGCTCGCTCGAAGTCGGCGTTGTGCGCGACGAAGCAGTCGGGCGAACCGGCCATCACCTTCCGGAATGCCACATCGGGGGACGGAGCGTCCGCCACATCCTCATCGCTGATGTGGTGGACGGCCCGCGCCTCGGGCGGCATTGGCCGGCCAGGGTTGCAAAGCAGGGATCGAGGCTCGCCGAGCGTCACCGCACCTTGATCCACGATCACGTCGGTCCAACCAGCCTCGCAGACCGCGTGGCGCTCTTCATCCCGGTGCTCGCCGGTCGTCTCGAAGTCGATGCATCGGAGGAGCATCAGGCGTCCTCCTTCGCATTCGCGACGGTGACGAGGCTGCAATCCTTGGCAGGTCGCGTGTAAGGCCCATCCTCGGAGGCGAGCCACACATACGAGCCATGGACGGCGAGGACTGTCGTCCGCTTCCAGCCATCGACGAGCACGACATCGCCGGGGGCGAAGCCCCGCGTGACGACAGCCTCGATGTCCTCAAGATCGACGTAGTGCGATGCGCCGCCCGGCAGTGCGATGCGGTAGGGCTTGGCATAGTCCGGCCCCAAGTCGCGCTCGACGCGGCAGTAGATGGCGACCACGTCGCCCGCCCTGATCTTCGTGCCCTTCGCAAGCGGCATCAGTCCTCTCCCTCGTTCGCGGCCACGGTCGCGTAGTCATGCCCGCGCTGCCAAGCGGCGATTTCGGCCTTGCTATAGTTACGCGGGAAGTCGCGACGCCCGCGCCCTTCCTCGAAAGCCGCCATACCTTCGGAATAGGCGATTACCTGCCGGGGATCATCCGGATCGATGCCGCTCGGGCGATATCCGAGGCGGTCGAGAATGGCAGACGCCTGCTCGTCAAGGTCATCATCGCTATTGCCGCCGCTCTCTCCTCCGCCCTTGTCTTCGGCGTCCTCGGCCACGCTAGCCGGCTTTTCGCCTTTCGATTTTGCCTTCGGTACGTCCTGCGGCTCTTCGGCCTTATCGCCTTCCGCGAGTGCGTCGAGCTTATTCTTGACGCCCTTTGGCGCATCATCAGCAGCGGGCCGACGCGGGAACACCTCTTCGACTGTCGCCTCGCCGCTCTTGAGCGCGGCGATCATGCCGCGCAGCGTTGCGAGGTGATCAACGGAGATTTCTTCCACGCTACCCACGTTAACCGCGACGCAGACCTGTTCAGGCGTCACGCCGAACGCGGCAAAAGCCTTCATTGCCGCGTCCCGGCGCTCTGATAGCGTTTTGACGTCACCGGCTAGAACAGCCTCGACTGCATCATAAGCCTTGCGCCACACAGTCTTGGGGATGCCGCCGAGGATCGCGTTTCGCTTGGCAATCGCACAGGCTGCGTTGCCGGTTACGACGATCATATCTTCGCTATATAGCCGTCCCTTGCTGTCGCTAATCCGACGACGAACGCGCGCCGTTGTCGCCGCGTTTGTTTCGAGGTCGTGAAAAACGCCTTCCGCCTCGACGTATTTCTCGACACGATCCACGTGGACAACGCGGGCGCCGACGCGGCAATTGCCCCACTGGCTTGCAATGATTTCCGCTAGACGGACGGACGGGCCTTTGATCGGCTTTCCACCACGCGGCATCGCATAGATGCATTCTTCCGCCGTCGCCTCGTCCATAGTGGCAAGCGACAAGATGTTGTTCACAACCCTTTTCGGATTGCGCGGATATACGCGCGCCGTCGCAATTTGCTGGTCAATTTCGGCGCGCGAGAGAGCAACGGCTAAGGACTGATTTCCCTCCTCGTAACCTTCCGGCAGGTCGAACTCTTCCACCGGAACAAGCTCGCCATCCTTCGTTATGATTTCTTTTGCCATAGTGTTTCCTCTTCTATTCCAGAATTGCCGGGGGCGATTTGGGGCTAACGGAACGTCGCCTTAATGTCCTCATAGACTTCGAGGCCGGGGAGCTCGCTCGCTCCCTTCGTGACACGCAGCCACGTATTCGCCGCCTTCTGGACCGCCTCTCGGTCGAGGTACGGCTTGAGCGCGTTCAAATCGAGCTTGTCATAATCGGCAATGCGAACCTTCATCGTGGTCTTTGCCGTCGCGAGCGTGCCGCTCGCGCCGCGCACGCGCGCAAGGTCTGCGGCGTTCGCCTCCGCAAGGCGCTGCGCTTCAGCCGCCTTCTCGGCCAGAAGCTCCGCGCGCTCTTCCGCCTTCCCGGCGGCAGCCGCGCGACCGGCGGCTGCGGCCTCCTCAGCCTTGCGGCGAGCTTCCTCCTCCTGCTCGCGCAGCTTGCGCGCCTCTTCCTCGCGACGACGGCGCTCCTCAGCAGCCTTCTGGCGCTGGTATTCGGTTGCCCGGCTTTCGAGCGCCGAGGCGATACGCTCAAGGCGCTCGCTGAATGTCTTGAAAAATCCGTCGATCTCCCGCCCCGCCTGCAAGTGCGGTTCCTTCTCGGCCTTCCGGGCCGTATCAACCTGCTTCAGGAGGTTTTTCGCGTCCTTCACGACGACGCCGACGGCATCGAGATCGGCCTCGTTCTTAACGACCTTCGGCGCGGCGTTTGCGCGCTCAGCTAGCCCTTCGACCTCCTGCGCGAGATGGGCATAGTTCTCGGTGAGGATTTCCCGGAGCGGCGGCGGATTATTGTGTCCTACGGCAGCGGTATTCATTGGGTCTCCCTTTCGCTCATGATCGCCGGGCGATCCCGGCTTCTCCGCCGGTCAGTCTAATTTCTTGATCGACAGGCGGCGGAATTCCGTCGGCTCGACATAGAACCCTTTGCGTCGCACGAGCGGACGCTTGATCGCCCATCCGGGCAGATATCCGCGCTCGTTCTCGCCGAGCTTGTCGATTATCTCCGCGTTGATTGCTTCCAAGCGAGCTCGGTCGGCTTTCAGCCGGGCGTTGATCTGTTCGCGCTCCTCCAAGAGGGCCGGGAGCATATTGTCTCCCGAGAGGTCGATTTCGCGCCCGTTGTCATCGGCATAGAGGCCAGTGAGGAGCGATCCGTCGCGGCCATAGTCCGGCGGCGGAGGATCATTCGCCTCGATGCTATTCCAGAATTTTGCCGCCTCCTCGCGAATGCGCTTGATGATCCCGGCATGGATAGGCACATCGAAGAGACGGACGCGAATGCCGTTATCGATGATGAGCGCGAGAACCGCCGCCCACTGCGCCTGCGCAAGGTGCGCCTCAAGGATTGTTTGGACGACGACATAGAGCGGAGGCTCGGGCTCGCCATCCTCGTCGTGCCAGCGATCACGGAAAGCGCGCGGCGACACGCTTTTGACCTGCACGACGCCGAGGCCGGGTCGCTCCGGGTCCGCCGCAAATGCGTCAGGCGTCGCGCCGAGACGTGCCGCCGGGTCGCGCAGATAGATATTCGGCTGCCATATGCGCCAGCCCGGCTTCTCCATAGAGAGGACTTGCAGCGCGTCGTCTTCGAGGAGCTTCCCGCGCAGCATGGCGTCGGTTTCCTCGGCGCTTTCCTCGATGCGCCCAGCCTTCTCGTGCCAAAGCTGCCAGCGGCTCTTATACGGATCGATGCCGAACAGCGCTGCGGCGACAGAGGCAGTAACGTCTTGCCGCCTCAAAGCGAGCCACTGCTCGCGCTCGCGCTCGACATCGATAGGGATTTTTTCGACCGTGAACTTCATTGCGGTTCCTGCGGAAAGGGGGCCGCCGGGCCGGGAGGATTGGGGTCAAGCCCGGCGGCCTATCCCCGGCACCCTGCCGAGGATTTGGGAAGGGCGGCGGCGTTTTAAGCGGGGCACCCCGCTTGCCCTCTCGCCGCCGCCCGGCGGCGGCTTCAGGCCGCCACCTTGTCCAAGAGCTTGCCGGCAATCCGCTCGAAATCGACGCGCTCGTCCGTGTACGGGATAGAATGCGCGACGCGGGTAATACCCTGCGCAACGTCCCAAACGGTGCGGATTTCGCGGCCCTCGTGCTCAAGGACGCTGTCGTAGACCTCGACCGCCCGCTTGCGGCTAAGGCCACGCGCGGCAAGGAACTCAAGCGCCTCGTCCTTATCTTCGGCGATCTTCGCGGCCTTCGCCCTATCGACGCCTTCGAGCAGGAGGCGCGAGGAGCCTTCGGCGAATGACTGAAGCGCCGGGCGGGCCTCCTCGACGAAGCGGGCCGGCGCATACTTGCTGTGCCTCATCGAGACCTCTTGGAAGCCCTCGACGCCCCAAAGGATGCGGTTGCAGCAGATGGCGCGAAGATAGAAAGCGGCGATGCGCAGGCTCGACTTTCCGACCTCGGAATTCGTGACGTAGAAGCCCCGGAACATCAGATCGTCGTCGCCGTTCGGCAGCTTGCCGACCGAGATCGGATTGCGGTCATCGACGAGGAAGATGAAGACGTCGCGGTCGCTCGCATAGAGCGTGGTCGTCTCCTTCGTCACCGGGTGCTCGGGATCATAGATCATCGTCCGCCAATCCATGACGCCCGGCACCTTCCACCGGCTGTCGCCGGTCCCGTTGCCCGCGATCTGCTGGACCGCCGCGACGACCTCGTGGTCAAAGATGCGCCCATAGTCCGGGCCGGTCGCGGCGCGAAGGTCGAGGCCGTCGCGGCCATAGATTTTGATTGCCTCGTTGCTGCGGTTGTACCGCATGCCGTAGGAGAGCGCGTCGGCGACGATCTGCGACGGCAGCTTGCGGAGATATCCGGCGGGAGCGCCGGCGAGCTGCGCAAGCTGGTTGAAGCTCCAATGTGTCGGAGCGAATTCGCGACCGTCGCGCAGTCCGACCGTCATGCGATGCGTGTCGTCAAGCGTCGTCGGCTCTGGCGCGATGAACTCGATACCGCGCGTCTCGACGCGATCCTCGAAGGTTACGTCGGCGCGAGCCTTCACCGTCCGATAGAGCTCGCCGAGCGAGAGGAAACGCTCGTCGGCAGGACGGGAAATCCACTGCCGGGAGAGGTCTCCACGAGACTGGCCGCCCGAGATGTTGGCGACCTTGAAGGCCGTCGAAACGGTGGCCTCGGCTTTCGAAACAGGCGACGTGAGAACGTTCATTCCGTGCTCCTCCATTCGCGCGGAATTGCGCGATGGGGAGATTGATAGCGTCTTCCGATTGGAAATGCAACGGGTATTTTTTGGTTTTCCAATCTCTCGCTTTCAATCCATAAGCGAGGAGTTTCTCCTACGCGCGCGCGCGATAGAGATATTTAATATCTATAAGAAAGGACGCCCCCTTTAAGGGGGGCGTCCTCTTTATAAGAGAATTGTTGCTCCTATAACGATAGCAACAATCTTTAATCTTCCTCGTCTCTCGTTTGTCTTACCGTCTTTCAAGATAATTGAAGGTATATTCTCGCTTCTCGAAAGAGCATGGAATTCTATTCTATCCGTATAGTGCTGTATTTCGCGCGCGCTAACTTCAACCTCGCGTCCGCCGTTTCGGAAATGCTCGACGACGACTATCTCTCCGTTCCGGATTGGCTCGGAAAGTGCCTCGACCTTTACTGCCGTCAGAACGGTGCCTTCGGCGATACCACGCGCATCGAGGCCTCCGCCCCGGACGACGTAGAGCACCTGCGCCTCGGCGGGATATGACGGAAAAGGCGGAAGGTCGAGCTTTAGCGCCGGAGAGATAGCGCCGGGCCTCCGAAAGACGCCGGCCTCGACGATACCGGCTACCGGCAGGCTCCCCGGCTGGTACGTATAGGAGGCGGCAGCCGAGAGAGGCGGGCGGCCTACGTCGTCGCTCTCGCCTGTCAAGTATTCTATTGAACATTCTAACGCTTGTGCGAGGCGAATAGGCCCGTCGCCTTTGAAAGACCTCTTCCTGCCAATCATAAAGTCATAGATAAAATGGGCGTGTTTACCGGCCTTTTCTGCTGCTTGGAACTGAGTAAGACCTAACGCCTTCAACCTCGCTTCGATGCGATCCTTCCGCATATCTCCCTTCTTTCATACGGCTCTTGTGCCGTTGCTTTGCAACGTAAGGATGTTTGGAAATTTTTGCAAGGTGCTTGACTTTTGCGCTAGGATATTGTTGCAATTGCAACATGCTTGGAAATCCAACACGGGGCGAATATGACAAATCAGGTACAGGCGCCCGGTCTCGACGACGCTGCGCGAAGCCTCATGAAGGAGCGCATTCAAGAGCGCCTTCAGGCGCTCGGGATGACGCAATTTCGGGCGGCGGAGATGGCCGGCAAGCATTCTCACTTCATCTACGACTTTCTGATTGACCGTAAGCGGACGATCAAGGGCGACGGTCTTGTTCGCGTGGCTATCGTCCTTCGGTGCTCGGTCGATTACCTCACCGGGCGTAGCGACGAAATCGGCGAGCCGCCGTCGCCGCTCATGTCTTTCGGCCCTATCATTCAGGAGGTCTCCAATGGCTCGGAGGGTTAAGGCATCGGACGCGGCGCGCATTAGTAACGGCTATGACGGCGAGAAGGTTCGCGCCTATGTCAGCAAGATCGAGGGCTATTTCGCGGATATGGAAAGCGAGAAGGGCGCTTACATGCGCCGGTGCAAATCCATCCGCGAAAGCATTGACGTGGTTTATGAGGAGGCGAAAGCGCTCGGTATCCCGAAAAAGGTTCTCAAGGCGCACGTCGATCTTCGCAAGCTCGAAGGCAAGAAGGAGGCAATCGTCGCCAAGTTGCAGGACGACGACGCCGAGACGTTCGAGGTTATCGCCGACGCCCTCGGTGATTTCGCGATGCTCCCTCTCGGGCAGGCCGCGCTTCGGCGGGTAAATGACACAGCCGAGGCGGACGCCGAGGCACTGGCAAGCCTTAGCTGACGGCGGCGGATCATGGGGTGGTTTTCAGTCACAACGACGATCCGCAGCGCGCAGGGGGTCAACGTTCCGTTCGCCTTTTATGTCGAGGACGTTGAAACGGTTGACGATCTTGCCGACGTGCTCGCTGAGGATGGCGTCGTCGTCGGAGATCGCTATCGCGTAACAAATCCACGCGACGGGCGAAAAGGGCTCCTGTCTGATCGCAGGCGAATAATGCTGACGCGGGAAGGCATCGCGTCGGCAACGGAATTCGGCGACCTTTCGGACTTTAGACTGCGCGATTGAGCGTAGATGAAAGAAGATCGGGCAGCGTCCCGCCAACTTGGGTGACAGCATGAACGGGGGTAAGGGGAAGGAGCCCGCGCCTATTTTGGCGCTCGACTTGGCTCGACGTATGGGCTGGGCCTATGGCACGCCTGGGACGCTGCCGCGTCACGGATCGGTCACGCTCGGCCCGCCGGGATCGGACATCGACACCATCGGCGCGGCTTTCGTCCGGTGGCTGACGGATTTCAAGAAGCTGAGCCCGGTGGGCGTCCTC